>JADMIO010703164.1_pt1 | contig 68048 bp, 56 predicted proteins | sample 8958161 | NCBI WGS metagenome assembly JADMIO01 (sample SAMN16585339, study PRJNA669376) | soil metagenome | isolation source: Crop rotation soil | place: USA: Cullars Rotation, Alabama | collected 2011 | reverse complement strand
CCGCGACTTCAAGTCACGTGAATTCCAAGCTTCGGATCCCACTGTGCTGGAAAGTCGCGCCCTGTTTCATCAATCCCGAAAGCAAATTGTTAATGATCTTGGCGGTGTCAGGATTATCCGCATTCATTGCACCACGCAGCGTGAAGTTTGTTCCGGTCATTGTAACCGCCGCATAAAAGTTGCCGAAAGTCGTATTGCAGCTCGACTCGCGCGGCGTTGTTTCCAGTCCAAACAAGCCGAAGCTTTTCGCCATCGCCGCGATGGGCGCGCCTGACGCTGCAATCAGCGCATTTGGATCGCGCAACAATGATTCGAGCGTCGCCGGGCTGATCCGGCCGGCGCCGTCAGCCGCATCGACCGCCGCTTTGACATAGCGAACATTTCCGATTGCCAGGGAGTTTGCGCTCAACGGCACCACACCAATTTCGGTATACGCTTTCAGAAACGGATTCTTCTCGGCTTCCGCGACCAGCGGATCGATCTTCATTATCGAAATCGATTTCGATCCGTGCTTTTCAACGCGCACCTTGTCCTGAAGATAAAGCTGCCCAAGCGTTAGCAGTGAATCCGAGCTGAAGTCTCCACCGATCACTGTCATCACATCCGGCGCGACGAAGCTCAAATCATTCGCCGGCTTGTTGAAGCGGACTGCGATGACGAGATACTCGATCGCCGACGGATCGACGCCAATGGCTTTCTTCAGATCCGCAAAACTCGCTCGCATCTTGGTAACGTCAGCGGGCGCCATCACGCGCGGCGCGGCCTCGTTGAGGATCCGCTGCGGGTTGACGTAGATCAGCGTGTCAGCTTCAGGCAGTGCCGAGAGGGAAGCTGATGCGGACTGGGCGAACACCGCGGACGCCAGTGTGAGGATGGTGATAACTGCCGGGAACAGTAGATTCGTCTTTCGCAATTGGGAGACCTCCGTTGGGAAATGGTGAATAGTGAATCGTGAATGGTGAATCGTAAGAGGGAATCGAAAACGATTAACGATTTACCATTCACGATTCACATACTAACAGACCTCACGGTAACGGAAACACTTCGAGTCGTGATCGTTGATCATTCCGACGGCCTGCATGAATGAATAGCAGATCGTCGAGCCGACGAATTTGAAACCGCGCTTGATTAGATCCTTGCTCAGCGCGTCGGAAACTTCCGTACGCGGGGCCAGCGGCTGTCCTGGTTTCCGGCGCAGCGGTTTGCCGTTCACGAAGCGCCACACGTACTCGTCGAAGCTGCCGAATTCGCGTTTGACTTCGAGAAATGCGATCGCGTTTGTTACGGCAGCATTGATCTTGAGACGGTTCCGGATAATCCCTTCGTCATTCAGAAGCGCCGCGATCTTTCGTTGATCGTATTTGGCGACTTTCTTCGGATTGAATCCATCAAAAGCGGCGCGATAGTTGTCGCGTTTTCTGAGAATAGTTTCCCAACTCAGCCCGGCTTGAGCGCCTTCGAGCACCAGGAATTCAAACAGACGAGTATCGTCGTGAACGGGCACACCCCACTCTTCGTCGTGATAGGAGATGGACAGCGGAGTGGTAGCCCAGGAGCAGCGCATACAGGGTTCCGGATTGTACAGGATTTACTCTCGATAATCAGTTCAGAGTTCAAGCTTTAGCTTGCAAGCGGTGAAATCGAAAACACAAGCTAAAGCTTGAACTCCGAACTGGAGGTTAAGCAGAGGGTGGCTGACGGATCTTGATCGGCATATCGGATTTGACGGACTCGTAAACGGCATTCGCAATCTCAACGGACATTAACCCGTCGCGGGCGGTCACGAGTGGCGGTGATCCGTTCACAATCGAGTCGACGAAGGCGCGATCCTCCTGCGCGTAGCCCCACTTTTCTTCTCTCGACAACTGCTGCATCGACTGTTGGTTAAAATAACCTTCCAGATTCGTGCTGCAAGTCAGAGTTTCCATCTCACGCGTCACGAGCGTGGCGTGATGACAAAACACCTCGACGCGCTCGAACGGAAACAACCAACTCGCATCGGCTGCCGTCGCAAGCGTCGCGTGCATTCCATTCGCGAACTTCATCAATACCGAGAAGTCGTCCGTTTCGGTGTACTCGTGCTTCGATCCAATGGCGTGCAGGCTTTCAACTTCACCAAACAGAAACCGCATCATGTCGAACATATGAATTGGTGTTTCATACAAAAACCCGCCGGTGATCTCCGGGTTGCCGGTCCATTCAGGCTTCAGTAGTTCACCGCGATTCATCTTCACGTGTGCAGAATGCGGCGCGTGAGTTTCCGAGAGTAATCGTTTCAGCTCGGCATACACGGGAGCGAAGCGCCGGTTGTGGCCCACTTGGAAGATGCCTTCGGCGGTGCTTGCTTTTTCGAACACTGCCTGTGCATCCGCAACGTTCGTCGCGAGCGGCTTTTCGCAAAAGACGTGCTTGCCGGTTTCGATTGCGGCGATCGCCAGTGACACGTGTTGCGTGTTTGGAGTGGTGATGTAGACAGCGTCAGATCTTTCGAGCAGTTCGAGAGGTGTGTCAACAGACGTAGCGTTGTGAGCACGAGCGAGTTGTTGCGAACATTCCGGCACAACGTCCTGAATCGCTGTGATTCGCACGCGCTTGTCACCTGCCAGAACGCTCGCGTGAACTCCGGCGATGTAGCCAGCGCCGATGATGCCGATCTTAATTTGGTTCATGGTTACTCAAAACCCGCTCAGTGGCTGCACGTGCGTCGCGTGCGAGTGCAAATGGATCTCGTTCCCAGTACTCAGGACGGAAGATTTCAACGCTTACAACCTTGTCATAACCGATGCGCCGGAACGCAGCCACGATGTTGCGGAGCGGAAGAATCCCGAGCCCTGGCAGCAGCCTGTGTCGATCCTCGAGTTGATCGCGCGGCAGATCTTCGGCGTCGTTGATGTGAAACACTTGAATGAGTTTTGGATCGAGAGCGTCGATCATTTCGATGGTCGAGCCACCGGCGTAAAAGTGGAAACTATCGATGACGAGGCCGAGGTTTTCACGACCAGCTTCACGCACGATCTCAGCCGCGAGATCCAGCGTCTGCACGCTGCAATCCGTTTGACCCAGAAACTCGAACGCCAGCGACACGCCCCAACGGCTGGAGATATCGCACAGCTCATTCAGAACCCAGACTGATTCATCAATCACTTGCTCGCGCGACGCACCTTCGTCCGGCAGACGCCCGGGAACCACGACGATGCACGGATGGCCGATGACAGCAGCAATGCGGCTCAGTTCGTCGCATTCCTGCTTGATACGTTCGTACGCGTGAGCGTCGCGAAACGTAACGTGCTCGATTGAGTTGATGCTCAGCGGCGCCGGGCTGTCACGCGCAAAGAGATCGATAAGCTCCGCAGTGGAGTATTGTTTCAAAAAAGACCTGAGTTTCGCGGCCCAGATTTCGAGGTAATCAAATCCCGCAGCGTTGGCCGCCTGCCAGTCCGTGATGAGGTCGGCCCTCATCGTGGTAGCCCCATTGAGCGCAAGTTTCATAGTCGCGTTGAGAATAACACGAGCCTCTTTGGAGTGCGGCGGCTTGACGCCGCTTTAGTATCGATCTCGTGATCAATACCAAAGCGGCGTCAAGCCGCCGCATCCAAGGGGGTCGCCGTTTGACTTGCGGCTGGCGAGGTTGTAAAAGTGGCGTCCTAAGACAACTTAATCGCATCCCTAATTTCCCGGTATGATTCACCGGGAACCGGTTTTTTCCGAATTAAGAAGGAGACACAAATGGCTCTACGACTTGGCGACATAGCACCCGATTTCACAGCAGATACCACCGACGGCCCGATTAGTTTTCACGACTGGATTGGCGATAGCTGGGCAGTTCTTTTCTCCCATCCCAAAGACTTCACGCCCGTCTGCACGACCGAGCTTGGCTACGTAGCACGCTCGAAACCAGACTTCGAAAAGCGCGGCGTGAAAGTAATTGGACTCAGCGTGGATCCGGCGGATTCACACAAGCGCTGGGCCGAGGACATTAAGGAGACACAGGGATCCGAGCTCAACTTCCCAGTGATTGCCGATCCCGATCACAAGATTGCTGAACTCTACGACATGATCCACCCGGAGATCAGCGACGTCTTCACAGTTCGCTCAGTTTTCGTTATTGGCCCAGACAAGAAAGTAAAGCTGATGATCACCTATCCGGCCAGTACCGGACGCAATTTCGACGAGATCCTGCGCGTGATCGATTCACTACAATTGACGGCGAAGTACAGCGTTGCGACACCGGTCAACTGGAAAGACGGCGACGACGTGATCATTGTTCCGTCGCTATCGGATGAGGCAGCGAAGGAGAAATTCCCGGCCGGCTGGAGAGCCCCCAAGCCGTACCTGCGCATTACGGCGCAGCCGAACAAGGCGGGAGCGCAGCCGTCAGACACGGCCGCCAAGAGCGCTTCGTAAAGCTTCCGAAGCACGGAGGTAAATCCGCAGTTCAATCCACAGATTACACAGATTTCGACTGATCTCTGTGTAATCTGCGGATGTCTTCTATGGCTGAAACTGGGACCGCACTGCAACGTGGTCGTCTCGGCGCGTCGATGCGTCGCGATGCGTGGTGGCTCGAAATCCTTCCCGTCGTCATCGTGCTGGGCGCGTTCAGTGTTTACGCAACCTGGCGCGCTTTCGAAAACCAATACTACGAATTTGGACCATACCTTTCGCCGTTCTATTCACCGCTGATCAGACCACGGTGGTGGCCGCTCTCGCCGGCGATTCTGATACTCTGGGGGCCGCTCGGTTTTCGCGCCACCTGTTATTACTACCGCAAGGCTTACTACCGCGCGTTCTTTCTCGATCCGCCTGCGTGCGCCGTCGGCGAATCGCGCGGGCACAAGTATCGCGGTGAAACTGCGTTCCCACTGGTCCTGCAAAACCTGCATCGCTACTTCCTTTACGTTGCGCTCATCTTTGTGATCATTCTTTGGTACGACGCGATTCGCGCGTTCTTCTTCGACGGCAGGTTTGGAATCGGTGTCGGTTCGCTTGTGCTTGTCCTCAATATCGTACTACTGACTCTTTACACATTTTCATGTCACTCGCTCCGACACATCGTGGGCGGCAAAGTCGACTGCTTTTCATGTGTCGCGTTTGGTGGTCCAAGACACACGGCCTGGCGTGGTCTAACTGTGCTTAACGAACGCCACATGCTGTTTGCGTGGTTGAGTCTGTTTTCCGTTGGTCTCGCCGATCTTTACATCCGGTTAGTCGCGAGCGGTACGATTCAGGACCTCAGGCTACTGTGAACGAAAAGTTTGAAACTCACGAACACGATGTTCTGATCATCGGCGCCGGCGGCGCGGGGCTGCGGGCGGCGATCGAGGCGCTTGGACACGGTGCGCGCGTCGGCGTTGTTTGTAAATCGTTGCTCGGCAAAGCACACACCGTCATGGCGGAAGGCGGCATCGCGGCCGCAATGGCGAATGTCGACACCGCCGACGACTGGCGCACTCATTTTCGCGACACCATGCGCGGCGGGAAGTTTCTGAACAACTGGCGCATGGCCCAGATTCACGCGCTGGAATCGCCGGAACGTGTACGTGAGTTGGAACAGTGGGGAGCGTTGTTCGATCGCACCACCTCCGGCGACATCCTGCAACGCGCGTTTGGTGGACACACGTACAAACGTCTCTGTCACGTCGGCGATCGCACCGGTCTCGAGATGATTCGCACGCTACAGGATCGCGGCGTAAATCTCGGCATCGACGTCTTCATGGAATGCGCCATCACCAAACTGCTGAAGGATGGTGAACGTGTTTCAGGTGCGTTGGGTTACTGGCGTGAGACCGGGCGGTTTGTTGTCTTCAAGGCGAAGTCGATCGTCATTGCGACCGGCGGCATCGGCAAAGCATGGCGCATAACGTCGAACTCCTGGGAGTACACGGGCGATGGGATGTCGCTTGCGTACGAGGCAGGCGCCGAATTGATGGACATGGAGTTTGTGCAGTTCCATCCGACCGGAATGGTCTGGCCGCCGGGCGTGCAGGGAATTCTCGTGACTGAAGCCGTGAGAGGCGAAGGCGGCGTGCTCCGCAACAAGGACGGCGAACGCTTCATGGAACGTTACGATCCGGAGAAGATGGAGCTCTCGACACGCGACGTCGTGGCGCGCGCAATCTACACCGAGGCTCGCGAAGGACGCGGCACGGAGCACGGCGGCGCATATCTCGACATCTCGCACAAGCCGGCCGAGTACGTAAAGAAAAAACTGCCGAGCATGTATCACCAGTTTCGCGAACTGGCTGACGTGGACATCACGCAGGGACCGATGGAAGTTGGACCAACGTGTCATTACATGATGGGCGGGATTCGCGTCCATGCCGAAACTGCGCAATCGACTGTGCTGGGACTATTCGCAGCGGGTGAGGCAGCTGCGGGTCTTCACGGCGCCAACCGTTTGGGTGGAAACTCGCTTTCGGATCTGCTCGTGTTTGGACGTCGCGCGGGATTGGCGGCGGCAGAACACGCGAACAAAAGTGGACCAGTGGAAGTTGACGCGCAGCAGGTGCTCGAAGCGACGCAGGAGGTGCTCGCGCCGTTTGAACAAAGCGGTGGCGACAGTCCATATCAGATTCATCGCGAGCTGGAAGACACGATGCAGAACTATGTCGGCATCTTTCGAAACGAAGAGGACCTGAACAAGGGACTTGGCGAGTTGCAGAACTTGAAACAGCGCGCCGCGCAGGTGAAGGTGGAGGGTTCGCGGTTGTTCAATCCCGGCTGGCACCTGGCGCGCGATCTGAAGTCGATGTTGACGGTTTCAGAGGCGGTGGCGTTGAGCGCGCAAGCACGCAAGGAGAGTCGCGGCGCGCACAGCAGAATCGATTTTCCGAATTACGACGAAGCGTGGGCCAGGCAGCACAACATCGTCGTTCGGGAAGGCGAGCAGATGACGCTGAAACAGTTGCCGGTGGAGGAGATGCCCGCTGAATTGAAAGAGGTTGTTGGTTGAATTACGGGGTTTAGAGTTCAAGCTTTAGCTTGCTTCGCGCAAACCAGCAGCCTAAAGGCTGAACTCTGAACGGGCTCTTGGTTTTTTACGATATGGCTGACGCAACTTTCAGAATTTTTCGCGGCGACAAGCTGAAGGGCGAACTGGTTGACTACCAGGTGCCCATCGCGCCCGGCATGGTTGTGCTCGACGCTCTGCATTACGTCCAGGGGCACCAGGCGCCGGATCTCGCGGTGCGTTGGAACTGCAAAGCAGGGAAATGTGGTTCTTGTTCGGCGGAGGTCAACGGCCGTCCACGCCTGACGTGCAAGACGCGCCTCGATTCATTGCCAACGGGCGAGCCGATTACTGTTCAGCCGATGAAGAGTTTTCCGATCATCAAGGATCTGGTGACGGATGTGTCGTGGAATTTCAAGGTCAATAAAAAGATCCCGCCGTTCTCGCCACGCCCGAACGTCGAATGGAAGATGGACCAGCGGGACGTCGATCGCGTGCAGGAGTTTCGCAAGTGTATCGAGTGTTTTCTTTGTCAGAACGTCTGTCACGTGTTGCGCGATCATCAGCGACAGGAGCAGTTTGGTGGACCGCGCTTCTTCGTGCGCGTGGCGGGTCTCGAGATGCATCCGCTGGATGGCGTGTCGCGAACGAAGTTGCTGAAGGACGAACTGGGTGTTGGCTATTGCAACATCACGAAGTGTTGCAGCGAAGTCTGCCCTGAAGACATCCACATCACTGACAATGCGATCATTCCTTTGAAGGAACGCGTGATCGACGATTACTACGATCCAGTGCGATGGTTCTTGCGGAAGTTCAAGAAGGAATAGGTTTTGCCATGGAATACAAACTGAAACCGATTTCTCGGGCGGGAATCAACGAGGCGATTTCGAAGGTTGAGCTTTATCGCTATCTGAACGAGCCGGGCGAGGCCGAGTCGATCTGTCGCGACATCATCGCGTTGGATCCGGAACACCAGACGGCGCTGCGCCTGCTGGGGTTGGCGATCACGGATCAGTTTACGGGCGCGATGTCTGACCGTTACGCTGAGGCCGATCACATCTTTGGTTCATTGACCAGCGACTACGAACGATCTTACTACCGCGGCATTCTCTACGAGCGAAAAGCCAAGGCACAGCTTCGCGCGGGTCGTCCGCCTCACACTGTGACGCCATCATTTGAACACGCTCTGCGATGTTTCGAAGAGGCCGAGCAGATCAGACCCCCCGATAACGACGATGCGATTTTGCGCTGGAATCGCTGCGTCCGTCTGCTTCAGAGCCGTTTAGGATCGGAGTGGCGGAAAGAGATGGATGAGTTTGACGCGAGTGAAGGCCCACCGGTATAGGTAATCTGTGCAATCCGTGGATAGATGAGCCTGGCCGCCGAAACACAACTCGGACGCTATCAAATTCGCTCGCTGCTGGGCGCCGGAGGCATGGGTGAGGTGTACCTGGCGCAGGACACCAGCCTGAATCGGAAGGTTGCATTGAAAGTCCTGCCCGTCGAGGTCGCCGCGAACCAGGACCGCATGCGACGGTTCAAACAGGAAGCGACCGCAGCGGCTTCCCTCAATCACCCAAACATCGCGCATATCTATGAAATTGGCGCCGCCGAGGGTTTCAATTTCATCGCGATGGAGTACATCGAAGGCACGACGCTGCGCGCGAAGATTCACCACGAGCCCGAAGAACTTCCAAAACTTCTGCGCATCCTGCAACACGTCGCGGAAGGACTCGCAAAGGCCCACGCTTCAGGCATTGTTCATCGCGATCTCAAGCCCGACAACATCATGATCACGTCTGATGGTCATGCGAAGGTGCTCGATTTCGGATTGGCAAAACTCGTCGAGTCACCAACACACTCAGGCAGTGAGGAGCCCACGATTCTCCAGCATTCAATTCCGGGCCTGATTCTCGGCACGATGGGTTACATGTCGCCCGAACAGGCGCAGGGAAAGACAAGGGAGATCGATCACCGCTCCGACATCTTTTCCTTTGGCTGCATTCTCTTCGAAGCGATCACCGGGCAGAAAGCTTTTGCAGGTAAGGACCAGATCGAAGTACTGAACAAGATCATCCGCGAACCGGCACCGCCGTTAGCTGCTTTCAACCAGGATGCGCCGGCGGATCTGCAACGCATCGTGCGACGTTGTTTGGCGAAGGATCCGGACGAGCGTTACCAGACGATCAAAGACGTCGCGCTTGAATTGAAAGAAGTGCGACGTGAGATGCAGGAGAACGCCGGCGCAACTCAGCCGCCCGTTTCATCGGTAAGTAGTGAAGCTCGCACGATGTGGCAATCGGAAACCACGCGCGTGCAATCGGCGCCGCCTGTAACTGCCGAGCCGCCGAGCTCGCCTTCGACGCGTGTTTCAAGTGCCGAGTTCATCGTCAGTGAATTGAAACAACACAAAACAGCGACCGTGATTGGCGCCGTCGTCGTGTTGATCCTCGTCGCTGCCGTTGCTTTTGGAATTCGATCTTACCTGCACGCGGAAAACACGGAAGTCGCAGTCGAATCAATTGCGGTCATCCCATTCGTCAACCAGGACAACGATCCGAGCTCTGAATGGATCTCGGATGGTCTAACCGAGAGCATCATCAACAACCTGACACAGCTTCCGAATCTCAAGGTGATCGCCCGCAGTTCTGTCTTTCGTTACAAGGGGAAGCAGGTTGATCCACTGGCGGTGGGTAAAGAGTTAGGCGTGCGTGCAGTGCTCACCGGCCGGCTGATGCATCGCGGCGAGTCGATGTTGATTAGTACGGAATTGATCGACATACGCGACAACAAGCAACTCTGGGGCGAGCAGTACGAGCGACAGCTTGCCGACATGCTTTCGGTGCAGCGAGAGATTGCGCGTGAGATCACCAACAACCTGCGACCGACGTTGTCCGGCGTCGAACAGTCGCGCATGGACAAGCAGTACACGGCGAATCCTGAGGCTTACCAGCTCTATTTGAAAGGACGCTTCTACTGGAACAAGCGCACGGCCGCGGATTTACAAAAGGCAATTCCGTTTTTCCAACAGGCGATTGAGAAGGATCCAAACTACGCGCTTGCTTACTCGGGCCTGGCGGATAGCTACGCGCTGCTCACTGCTTACAGTAACGAGCCGCCAAGAGAACTGATGCCGAAAGCCAAAGAGGCGGCGCTGAAAGCTCTGGCGCTCGACGATAAGCTCGCGGAAGCACACGCGTCGCTGGGCCAGATCGTCGAGTACTACGATTACGATTTTGCGACGGCTGAGAAAGAGTACCGCCGCGCGCTGGAGCTCAATCCGAATTATGCGACAGCGCACCAGTGGCTGGCGGAACACTTCTCAACCATCAAGCGGTACGATGAGGCCATTGCCGAAGCTCAACGCGCGCTCGAACTCGATCCGCTCTCACCCATCATCAATCGAATCTATGCTGACGTTTTCGTCGACGCGCGGCGTTTTGACGAGGGGATCGAACAGTATGAGAAGACGATAGATCTCGACCCCAACTTTGGAACTGCATATTTTTTCCTTGGGCGTGCTTATGAAGGAAAGGGTATGTACGACGAGGCAGTGGAGGCATACACGAAAGCTGCCGAAGCCGGAAGGACACCAGAAAAAACACTCAAAGAGTTTGCAGAGATTTACCGGAAATCGGGTTGGAAAGCATACGTGCAGGCGAATCTCGATCGCGCGCTTCAGGCGGACAAAGTCACGCTACCACCGTTTGTTCTGGCAGGTTTCTATGCGCGGCTGGGACGGAATGACGAAGCGATCGAATGGTTGGAGAAAGGCTACGACGAGCGTGATTTTCGGGTGATAATGATCGCCACGTCGTTTGAGTTTGACAGTCTTCGATCCGATCCGAGGTTTAAAGATTTAGTGCGCCGCGTGGGATTACCTGAATAGGTTCACTTGTTGGAGATTTCGGTTGCTTCCATCGAACGAACGTAACGTTCGAACTCCGGTAAGTCTTCATCGCCAAAGATCATGCCGGGCACGTCGTTGATCATGACGTACCTTGGGAGCACGGTCTGAATCTCCAAACCAACCTGAGCATCCGCATTGCACTTGTTCGGACACACCCAGTAATCAAACCTCGCGGTCGGCGCCGCTGGACCATCGACGCCAACCGCAAAGGGCTCCCACCGCTTCTTACACGTTTCGCACTGAAGCACCGGCAGCCATCCGTTGAGACTTACACCTGCGCGTTTTAGTTCGGATTCCAATGTATCTCGGTTCATGATGGTGTGGATCTATGTCATTGCCGTGAGAAAGTCAAGATTCTCTGCCGCAGAGGTAGCGCAGAGGAATGCGGTCGGCTAGAATTTCCTCAAATCTTTCATGAAGCAATCGTTTTTCCTCGTTTTACTGCTTCTTCTTTGCGCTGGTGCGGTGCGAGCGCAAACCGATCAGGATGACGTCGTCCGCGTAGACACGGACATTACGAACCTCCCCTTCACCGCGACCGATAAAAGCCATCGTTTCGTGACCACTCTCCGCGCGGAGGACGTTCGTGTGCTCGAGGATGGCGTACCGCAGACACTCTTCACCTTTCAACGCGAGACAGACCGACCGCTCGCCCTCGCGTTTCTCATCGACGTCAGCGCGTCGCAGGAGTCGAGCTTGCCCGATGAGAAGGCCGCCGCGCGGTTGTTTATCGAAAAAGTAGTTCAGTCAAAAAAGGATCTGGTCGCGATCCTTCCTTTTACCGGTCAGGCATATCTCGAGCAGGGACTGACAGGCGACGTTTTGAATGTCTACCAGGTGTTGCAGCACGTTGAAGTTGCTGAGCCTGCTTATTTGGGCACCGGCCGGCCGCTCACAGGGATACCAAGCGGTCCAGGCTTGTTGGCGACTCCTGCCGAAGGTAGTACCGCGATCTGGGATGCAGTCGCACTCACTTCCCGCGACGTGCTGATGAACGCCCCCGGTCTGAGGCGACGGGCGATCATTATTTTGACAGATGGCTGGGACACGGCGAGCCGGTTGATGCAGAAGGAAGCGATCAATCAAACGCTCGCCTCTGAAGCTGTGATCTACGCGATTGGTATCGGCGGCAAGCGCGACGGCGTCTATCGCGAATCACTTCGCGACCTGGCGCAGCGAACCGGAGGTCGTGCATTCTTTCCGGATAAGAAGTTTGATTTGGACGCGGCCTTTGCGGAGATTGAACGCGAGCTACGCACGCAGTATCTGATCGCGTATTCGTCGACCAACAAAAAGCGCGACGGCGCCTATCGAAAGATAACCGTCGAGATCACCAACCCCGAATTGCGCAAACAAAAACTCGAGATCCGCCACCGTCCCGGTTATTACGCCAAAGCAGGATCGTAAAAATTCTTCGAAAAGATCTTGACAGGACCGCCGCTCATACTTTATACAAGACGTTTTTTGCGTGAGGACAAAGATATGCCGTTGAGTTGGACAGATAAACAACAGATCAGATTTTAATCAGCGGGAGCGGACTCCCGCTCCCAAATCTCTATCAAAAATCGCGAGACTTGTAAGGAGCGGGCACCTTCCCTGGGAAGTTAGCCCGCTCTTTTTGTGCTTATTTGTGCCAATTAATGTTGGAAAGGAAGTGATCCATGTCTTACGAAAAGCTGCAACTCGGTGGTGCCCAGCATGACATCCTGTCGTGGGCCAACCACGAGTTCAGCATTGAAGAGCAAGCGATGCTGCGCAACGTCTCGCGTCTGCCATGCCTGTTCAAGCACGTCGCGCTGATGCCTGACGCACACCTGGGCAAGGGAAGCATGGTCGGTTCGGTGGTTGCCACAAAGGACGCCGTGATTCCGGCGACAGTCGGCGTCGACATCGGCTGCGGAATGATGGCGGTCAAGACACCGTTCAAGAGCGGCATCCTCGAAGGTAAGTTGAAGGAGCTACGCCTGAAGATTGAGGAAGCAATTCCAACCGGGTTCAGTGCGTACGAAGAGTCAATTGACGAATCGTCTTACTGGGAAGGCTGGAATGAATTCAAGAATCTTCACGAGGGCGTTCACGATCGCAAAGCGAAAGCGATGAAGCAGTTGGGAACGCTGGGTGGCGGTAATCACTTCATCGAAGTCTGTCTCGACACAGAAACGCATGTTTGGTTGATGCTGCACTCAGGCTCACGCAACATCGGTAAGGAACTTGCCGATCGTCATATCTCGACCGCGAAGAGCTTGTGGCGCTTGAATGAATTGCCGGCTCCTGATTTGGCTTACTTCATTTCCGGCACACCGGAATTCCAGGCGTACTGGAAAGACTTGAAGTGGGCACAATCATACGCGATGAAGAATCGCGAAATCATGATGGGACGTTTGTTGAAGGTCTTCAACAAGCTGTTCAATCATCGCCAACCGTTCAAGCCTGAGCTGGCGGTTAACTGTCACCACAACTACGTTGCGCTCGAGCAGCACTACGGCGAAGAAGTTTTCGTCACACGCAAGGGCGCGATCAACGCGGCGGCAGGAACTTACGGGATCATTCCCGGCTCGATGGGCACCAAGTCGTTCATCGTGAAGGGACGCGGTTTGCCGGAGAGCTTTAACTCCTGTTCACACGGAGCAGGCCGCAAGCTTTCACGCGGAGCAGCGAAGCGTGCGTTCAAGATCTACGATCTGGAACGCCAGACAGCGGGCGTTGAATGTCGCAAAGACGCGGGCGTGCTGGATGAAATTCCCGGCGCTTACAAGTCGATCGAGAACGTGATGAAGAACCAGGAGGATCTGGTTGAAGTTGTCGCGGAGATCAAGCAAGTGGTTTGCGTGAAGGGATAACTCACCAGACGGCAGGAGCAGTAAATAGGAGCAGGTATGTGCCCCTGATACTGCCTCCTGCTCCTGGTTGTGGCCTATATTGATGAGCATGGAAAACTTCATTCGGGATGCGATCTACCAACCCAACGACTACATCGCGTACCACGTCGGTCGCGAGTTGGCGGAGCTGCATCCCGGAAAGACGATTCTCGAAGGCAAGACCCAATATTTTGACCTCGAGGCCTTCGTGCGCGCTGAGAGATGCTCGGTGGTCGAGCAGAAGTCTGTCTTCCATCAGGTGAGGACAGAGTGGGAAGGCGCCGGCAGAAAACTCAAACAACACATTGAGAACTCCTGGCTCAACGTGCTCTGGCAAGGACAACTCCTCGACGTGGTGCTCATCAGCTGGATTGAAGACCGCTGCCGCCGCCGTCACCACTGGATCGTCGCCGACGAACGGACGATCGCCGAAGAGTTCTTCGATGCTGTGTGCGAGTGGTCCTGTGAAGTGCGCGGAGAAATCCTCGTCTACCACGACGGCTCTTTCGAAAAAGACGAGGAGCTCTTCGAATCGATCAAGAACACAACCTTCGACAACCTTGTCCTTTACGGGTCATTAAAGCAGCAAATACAAAACGACTTTCAGCAGTTTCTGAACTCACGGGAGCTTTACGACCAGTACGCGATCCCTTGGAAGCGTGGCGCCATTTTCATTGGGCCACCCGGAAACGGCAAGACCCACACGCTGAAGGCCCTCGTAAACAAACTAGGCCAGCCGTGCCTCTACGTGCGCAGCTTCAAATCGGAGTACGACACGGAACAGGAAAACATGGCGGAAGTTTTCAAACGTGCACGCATGAAGACTCCCAGCATCGTTGTGCTCGAGGATCTCGACTCAATGATCGACGATGACAATCGCGCGTTCTTTCTAAATGAACTCGACGGGTTCCAATCGAACACCGGCGTGGTGGTGCTGGCGACGACGAACCACCCGCAGAAGCTCGACTCGTCGATCCTCGACCGTCCCAGCCGTTTCGACCGCAAGTACTACTTCCAATTGCCCGCGGAGCCGGAACGTCTCGCGTACATCGCGAAGTGGAACGAAGAGCTACAGCCGGAGTTGCGTGTCTCTCAGCACGGAGCGACATGTGTGGTGCAACAGACGGAAGGATTTTCGTTCGCGTATTTGAAAGAATTGTTCGTCGCCTCGATGGCCCAGTGGGTATCGTCAGGCAGAAAGGGAACGATGGATCAGGTAATCCTGGCGCAAGCCGATCTGCTTCGCAAACAGATGAAGTCGAAGAAAGAATAGGAACAGGTGCAGTGTACAGGAGCAGGTGCAGTGTGCAGGAGCAGGTGCAGTGTGCAGGAGCAGGTGCAGTGTGCAGGAGCAGGTAATCTTTCCTGCCCCTGCATTCTGCTCCTGCTCCTGCATTCTGCTCTTGCTCCTGATTGTCAGTGGCTCATCGCGTAGATTACGACGTTGATCCCGACTTTGTAGGCAGGCAGTCCGTACTTCCACGGATAAACAGGATCGTTGATCCATTCCCAGGCGTCGCCGAGGTCGCAGTTGCGGGCGATAAATGCGACCAGGCGGCCATTCTTGTTCTCGACGCCCATGTAGTGAGGGACGATGCCACCTTTCTCTGAAGTTACACCGCGCTGTGCATTGTACACGTTGGGGACCTGGACCACTTCTTCCACGTCGAGATACGAATGAAATATCGGATGCGTCAGCGGCAGATCTTTGATCTCATACTCGGGCACAATCTTCTGAAACTGTTCCTGAACATTCCGCCATTCAAACTCGCCCCAGAAGTCGTCGAGGAAGATGAAACCGCCGCGCATGAGGTACTCACGCAGTCGTGCGGCTTGTTCGCTTGAGAGTTCCATGAAGCCGGGCTCGACGACGTAAATGATCGGGTAGTCAAAAATACGATCGTCGAGGATCTCGAGTGCTTCCGGTCGTGGGGCGATCTTCAGATTTGTTCCGGCCCATTCGCGCAGGCCGACGATGAAGTTGTTGTCGGCTTCGGGGTAGTCGGTGGTCCATGTGCCGCCGCCGTAATAACGGCGCCCGTAGCCGCGCGACGGCGAGTCGTAGATGGTGCGAACGAACGTGTACTCTCCGAACGAGGCGCCTTGTGCTATCTGATCGGAGGGTGGCCGGCGGCGCTGCCGGAAATTGCCGAACTGATCGAACGGCTGCTGGGCCATGGTTGGGAGCACCATCATTGCCACAAAGAGGCACATAAAAGAACGAGTGAGTTTTTGTGTTTTTGTGGGCATCACCAATGATTACTGTCTCTGCCGTCCTCCGGACAGTCTGCGATAGTACTCTTCAACTGCACGTCGATATTTTTCTGGGGCGGCGCCTTCGTCACGCAGGCGCAGGTTGGTTTTGCCGCTTTGTTGCGCTAATTGCCTGCTCAACTCCAATTCGAGCTGGCGCAGCGGGTCGACTAGGGCTGCCTTCAGGTACGCAGCCGTTACCGCATCACCGTCCATGTGGCCATCGGCGAGTTTCTTGAGTTGCTCGACGATGTCGTCGAGCCGGTCCGAGCCGGCGTTGGAACCCCATTCGCGTCGCAGATCCTGCGCCTCCTGCAAGTGCTGGCGAATCTCCGCTGGAAGCTGACGGTTATCACCCCAACCGCTGCTGATAGCGCCGCCATAGTCAACACCACTACGTTCTCTGGTTCTCAACGACTGGCTTCCATTCTGCGTGCCTCCAGCCTGCCGGTCTTGACCTTGTTGTTGGCCCTGCTGCTGTCCTTGTTGCTGTCCACCTTCGGAGCCCTGCTGACCTCGTTGACCTTGCTGTCCTTGTTTGCCTTCCTGCCCCTGCTGTCCCTGCTCCTGCCCCTGTTGTTGTTGTCCTTGCCCTTGCTGTTGTCCGTTCTTCCTGGCTGCGTTCTCATCGAGGCGACGACGCAACGAATCGAGACTGTCAGCAAGTTGCCGTGTGCGATCCAGATTCTCTTCCGCACTCGAACCATTCGCACCACGCGCGCTCTGCTCTGCCGCCTGCAACTTCTCCGAAAGGTTGTTGAGACTACGTTCGATCGCACGTTCATCCGAGCGGCTACCCTGTTGCCCATTTTGTTGCCCGCTCTGTTGGCCACTTTGTTGATTGGCATTCAAAGACTGCTTGCCTTCGCGAATCCGATCCGCCACGCGATCGCGTGCGAGCGAATCGGCAGCCTCCTTTAGCTGACGGGCCGCACGCTGCTGACCCTGACTACCCGAACCCATAGCACGTGCTGACTGTTCGATGTCCTGCTGAAGACTGTTAACACTGTCGGCGAGCGTGTCCTTCCTTTCCGCCAACTGCTCGCGCTTCGCTCGGGAGTTCTCGTCCTGCGCATTTTGTCCACCACGACGCGCGAGATCCTCCATGTCTTTGGCGATATCACGCTGCCGCGAAGCTGCCTGTGCCGCGCGCTGGCGCAGATCCGAGATCTGCTGCTGGCGTCCGGCCGATCCTGATTGATTGCCGCGCTGTCCGCTCGCCCCGTTCATCTGTTGCAGACGTTGCTGCGCCTGCTGAAGCTTGTCGAGCGCCTTTTCGTTCTGCGCAATCGACTCACTCGAATTACCACGTGACGCAGCCTGCGCCTTCTGCATCTCATCCGCGGTTTGGTTGAGCTGGCGGCTCAACTCCTGCATCTGCGGATCGCGCCGTTCGCGTGAAAGCCGCTCCAACTCGCGCGCCGCCTTGCGCGTTTCGTCTATCAGCTCCTGCTGTTGTCGTTGATTACCACCGCCCGATCCGTTTGCAGGTTGACCCTGGCGACGTCGTTGTTCTTCGAGTGCTTGTTGCTGGCGGCGTGCGAGCTCTTCAAGGCGCCGTTCGGCTTCGCTCTTCTGCTGCTCGGCTTGTTGCTGTTGTTGTCGCTGAACCGTCTCGTACTGATTCTTCATCTTGTCGAGCTCGAGCTCGAACAAACCAGCCAGTTCCTGTTGTTCTCTCTGACCACTACTGCCACCGCCACTGCTGTTTTGATTACCAAACGCGACCTGGACCTCGCGGAAGATCGCGTCAGCCGCGAGTAATCTTTGCAGCGCGCGTTGTTCCGGCGGCAGCGCGTCTTTGCCTACTTCCTTTCGCAACGGCGGCGGCGCACCTTCCATCTCCTTCGCAGCCTGCTTGAGATGCTCGGCCATTTCCGCCACTTGTTTCTGACCACCCTCGACACCGCCGAGGCGACGATCCATGCGCTCGAGAAATTCGAGTGTGTCGCTGCGCAGTTTTTCCTGACCCTGGGCCACTGCTTCATAACCGTCTTTGCGTTCCTGGTCCGTGTACTTGTGGCCTTCGCGAACCAGCCGGTGAGTTGCGGCAATCAGATCTTTCTGCCGGCGCGATAACGCGTTTTGTTCTTCCTCGCCTTGTCCATTGCCACCGCCGCCCTGTTGTTGCGCCTGCTTGTACTCCATCTCAAACGGTTTCACTTCGATGAAGTAGATGTCGCTGGTTGCTTCGTTACTCGCGTCGCGCGCCTTCGCGAAATACGAGATGAAGTCACCGGGCTTGAGATTGTATTCCTCGAGGAAGAACGTGTACGCGCCGGTCAGCGAGCGTGCCGATTCGCGAGTGAGTTGCTGGAGGTTGACGGTTTTTTCCTGGCCGCCGTTGATTGAGAAATGCAGGTCCATTGAGACGATGCCGTAGTCATCTTCGGCGCGCGCCTGGGTAAAGACTTCCTCGAGGTTGGTCGCCTTCTTGTCGCGCCCGGGCTTGTCGAAAGAGATCACGGGCGGTTGATCTACCAGCACCGACACGTCGTATTCATTTGACCCGCGATACGCTTCGCCATCCACGCTGACGAGCTCGATGTAGTAGCTCGTGTCGGCGGCGACAGTTAACTGGCCCACGAAATCCGAGCCTTGAAGTTTCATCTCCGTCTTTTTGCCGTCGGCGAAGACGATGTTCGCTGCACGCACTTTCCCGGTGAGTCTCGCGGTGATGGTGGCGACGGTTCCTTTCAGCGCCGCAATGTCGCCGCCATCTTCGACGGCTTTCGTTGGCAGATTGGTGAACGCGGGGAAGTTGAGCGTCAAGTCAAGCTGTTTGACGTAAGGCAGATCGACGACGTTGAGTTTGAAGACCTCGGAGCGGACGTTGTTTGATTCGACGAAGTATTCCATCGAATCCTGAATGTTGAAAATCGAGAAACGAAAATCGGTTTTTGCCCTGGCAGGCTCCATTAGCTGGCCCTGAAAATCGGCCTTTGATCCCAAGGGGCGACTGAATACGGTCACCTGTTGTGAATCGAAGTTTACGAGTGTGGCGATGACGTCCTGATCGGAGCCTTTCGGAACCCGAGCGGTGCCAGGTTTGACCTTGATGCTGAACGCGTTTTTCGAAGCGGCGAGCGTCGTCGGCGTCACCAGTTGGGCAACGCCTTCTGAGATTTCACGCGGTCCCCACTTCAACACGCCTGCGAAAACCAACAGACTCGCGAGCGCTGCGCCGCCGTACAGCAGCAGTCGAGAACGCCGGATTACGTTTCTGACGTCGAGCATGGCGGAGACGCTGTTGGCGTCCTGGTAGAGACGGTTGACGATGGCGGGCGAGATTCGTGATTCGTTGTTGCCGTTTGAATACTCGACTGCGGTGACGAGACGATCCTCGGTGCCGGGCGAGTGTTCTTCGATCAAACGAGCGAGACGGGCATCGCTGATGCGTTTCAGGAGCGGCCGGAGGAGAGCAAAATAGATGGTTGCGATACAGGTGAGTAGCGCGCCTGTGCGCAGAACGAGCAATGCGCTCGCGTTGTAGCGATAACGATGAGCGCCCCAGCCGGTGAGTAACAGCACCACCGCAACGACGCCGACACTGATCGCGACGCCGCGCAGCGAGAGTAGCAGTTGTCGGCGCGAACGCGCCCGGCGCAGCAGATCCTGTAAAAGATTTGTTTCAGGGCTCATGATTTCTCCCAGTTCAGAGTTCAAGCTTTAGCTTGTGTGCCGAAGGTGCAGCCTAAAGGCTGAACTCTGAACTTTAGTCACCCGATCATCTTCACCATCTTCGTGCGGCGCGCCAGGACGGATTCCGCGAGCAGCAATATTAGCGCGATCAGCAGCAGCGACCACCACACTTTTTGCCGTTCCTCAACCTCTTCATTACTCAGGTTACTGTTTGCTCCAGCACCCTCGGCATTCCCAGCACCGCCCGTTACGCCCACGATAAATTCAGGAAAATTCACCTTCGTGAAATCGCCTTCCACGCCGTCAATGTCCACCGCCGCAAACCCCGGCTGTTCGTTGTAGCGCAGACGATAGAAGCCCGGCTCGCGCGCCGTGACGAGCAGGTCGCCGTCAGGGGTGAGCCGGTTTTCAGAAAGTCGCGCGCCGGCAGGAGTATCGACCGGCGGCGGCGCTGCCCCTGGTTGCTTCGCGACGGTGAAAGTCTGGCCCAACCCATACCACGAATTCTCTTCGCGCGCGCCGGCGTAACGGACCATCTGGTGAATGAACGGCAGGTAAAGCGGCGTGAGCGGCAGGTCGTTCCAACTCGGTCCCAGCGACGAAGTGAACAGCAGCACGCGACCCTTGCCCGTGCGACCTTCGACCAGCGCCGGGCTGCCATCTTCAAACCGCGCCAGCACCGCTGCATTCGCGTTCGGTTCAGAACGGAAATATCCGATCACATTCGCAGACGCCAGCCTGCCACTCTCCTGAAACACTTCGAAGATCGGATGATCGAATTTCACTTCCGTAATCGCAACACTGTCGCCTGCCTTCGTCTGCACCGCCTCACGCAAGCGCGCCGGACTGATTCGCTGAAGCGAACTATTGAACGTCTCTGCATCCGTGCGTGGTCCCGTCGACACGATGATCTGTCCGCCTGCTTCAACAAACTTCACGAGCGTTTCAGCGAGGGCAGGCGAGATCGGTCCGGTGTCGTTCAAAATCACCAGCGCATAATCGGAGATGCTCGAGGGATCGACTGTGCCGGCGCTTTTGAGCGTGAATGTAAATGGTAAATCTTCATTGGTCGTCAGCGCGCTCTGTAGATGCAGGCTATCGCTGCGACCGCGCGTAGCACTCTCGACGATCAACGCCGGCGCCGGAGTCTCACGTCGCAGGGTGAAGTAAAAATGGTTGTCGGGCGCGAAGTCGTTTGAAACGATATCGATCGTGCAACGATTGACGCCGTCGTTGAGATTGAAGCCGGTGAATTCGACCACGCGCGAATCGCGGCTGTTGAGACTGATCGCGCGCTTCTCGACAGTTTGCTCGTTGATTTGAAAGTCAACCTGAATCTGGTCCCGGGGGATGTCGCTGAAGTTACTGACGTGGACCACAAGGTTGTCGAGGTACTTTTGACCAAACACGACTCCGCGCGCTTCGACATTCGTAATCGCGATGTTTGCGGGCGGATTATTTCCCGCGACGTCAAGGGTCGTCAGTTGAGTGCTGTTTCCGAGTTTGAACGTCGCACTAGCGTGAGACCAGCCGGGCGCCTGGAAATCCGAGATCATCACGATCCGCTTTGGACCAGTGGTCTGGACCTCCGCCAACATCGACTCCGCGCCACGCAGCGCCTGTTCGTAATCAGTTCCGTCCCAGCCTGCACTCAAACCGGCAACTGCGGAACGAATTTTCGTCTGGTCGTTGGTGAAGCGATTGACGACGGTGTAGCGCTTATCGAAAGTCAAAAGCGCGACCTGTTCGCCAATGCGCGCTTCGTCCAGTGCCGCCTCGGCACGCCGCTTTGCTTCCGCAAACAAATTTTCGCGACTCATGCTCAGAGAGTTGTCGATCAGGATCACGGTCGCACCCGCGGTGCTGTTATCTCTTGCTGAGCTTCGGCCGCTGAAGAAAGGTCGTGTGAACGCGATCACGATCAAGAGGATCGCGAGACAGCGAAGCAACATCAGCAGCACGTTTTGCAAAGTGCGACGACGGATGGTGCGTTGCGGAACCTGTCGGACGAAAACGAGCGCCGGGAATTGGACGCGACGCGCACGTGTGCGGCGCACGAGATGAACGAGAATGGGCGCCGCGAGCGCCGCGACGCCGAGGAAAAACAATGGCGTCAGGAACGACATAAAAAACTACTTTCCGGAACGTCGCGAGAGGAACGAAAACAGCGCGAAGTCCAGAGGCTGCTGCGTGGTCAGCATTTCATAATCGACATAGTTTGCCGCCGCGCAACGGCGCATCGCCTCGACGTGGTTGCGCATCCGTTCACGATATCCAGCCATCACCACATCGGGAAGCACCGGCATCTGCTCCTGCGTTTCGGCGTCTTCGAGCAGCAGCACCGGATCGGTGAAATCAAAATCCAATTCATTCTGATCGAGCACGTGGAACGCGACCAGATCGTGTCCTTTGAAACGCAGGTGCTGAAACGCTTCCTGAAGACGGTCGGGCTGATCGTAGAAGTCGGAAATGATTACGACGATGCCGCGACGCGTCAGTATCTCGGCAAGCTGATGAAGCGACTCAGCCAGGCGCGTCTCGCCACCTGCCTGGAGCATGGAGAGATTGCCGAAGATCGTGCGCATGTGGCCGGTGCGATTGCGCGCCGGCACGTGCGTGTGGATCTTGTCAGCAAATGCCACCATGCCGACAGCGTCCTGCTGGCGATTCAGCAGATAGGCCAGCGAGGCAGCGACAAACTGCGCGTATTGCAGCTTGGTGATCGAAGTTGCGTGCGCGTAGTTCATCGAGGCGCTGGTGTCGACCAGCAGGTGACACTGCGTGTTCGTATCGGCGCGATACTTCTTGATGAAGTAACGATCGGTACGTGCGAGCAGACGCCAGTCGAGATAACGCAAGTCGTCGCCGGGATTGTATTGACGGTACTCGGTGAACTCCGTCGAGAAACCGGTGAACGGCGAACGATGCAGCCCCGACATGAAACCCTCAACAACCGCACGCGCGAGCAGCTCGAGCGAACCGATACGCGCGAGTAGCTCCGGATCGAGAAACCTCGCAGGTGCAGTTGTTAAATCATTTGGCATTTCATTTGTGCCTTTTGTGTCTACAAACCGCTCTTGGGTTCTGGCACCGTTTCGATTAACTGTTTCACCACCTGATCCGAATCGATCTTTTCCGCCTCAGCCTGAAAATTCAAAAGCACTCGATGCCGGAGCACCGCCGGCGCGACGGCGCGAACGTCTTCACACGAAACGTTGTATCGCCCACGCAGAATCGCGCGCGCCTTCCCGCCAAAGATCAAAAACTGCGAAGCACGCAGCGACCCTCCCCAGGTCACCCATTTGTTTATGAAATCAGGCGCCGAAGGTGTTCCCGGGCGGCTCGCGTTAACCAATCGAACTGCGTAGCGAGCGACCGTGTCAGACGCCGGCACCTGCCTCACGAGTCGTTGAAACGCGATGATCTCATCAGCGGCCATCAACCGCTCGAATTCGTAATCCTGTGGCGAAGTCGTCTGTTTGACGACGGCGACTTCCTCTTCTTCCGGCAAGTAACCAATCTTCACGTTGAACATAAAACGATCGAGCTGCGCTTCGGGCAGCGGGTACGTGCCTTCCATCTCGATCGGGTTCTGCGTGGCGAGCACGTGGAACGGCCGTGGCAGATCGTAGCCGACGCCCTGCACGGTGACGCGACCTTCCTGCATTGCTTCGAGCAAAGCGGCCTGCGTTTTCGGCGGCGTGCGATTGATCTCGTCTGCGAGGACGATGTTGGCGAAGATTGGACCAGGAATAAACTGCATCGCGCGCCGTCCCGTGGCGCGGTCTTCTTCGATGATCTCGGTGCCGGTGATGTCGGCAGGCATCAAGTCGGGAGTGAACTGAATCCGTTTGAACGAAAGATCGAGAACGTTGGCGATCGTGCGGACGAGCAATGTCTTCGCCAGTCCCGGCACACCGGTGATAATCGAATGACCTCCGACAAAAAGCGCGAGCAGGACCTGTTCGACGACTTCGTCCTGTCCGATTATGGCTTTCCGGATTTCGCGCAATAGCTTCTCACGCGCGGTGCCGAGTTTATCGAGCAGTTGCTCGTCGGTAAGAGTTAATGTGTCAACCGCCATGTTTTCCTCGTGTCAACAAACTGATCTACTGGAGCAGGAGCAGGTAAATCTCTGTCCTGCTCCTGCATCGTGCACCTGCTCCTGTTTCTACTGTCCAACTATTCTCAATAACAACTCCTGTGCTTTCTCGTAGCGCGGGGCGGCCTCGAGGGCCCGCAGGATCGAGCGCTTCGCCTCGGGCTGACGGCCCAATGCGAAATATGCCGACGCCACATTGTAGTTTGCTTCGGCGATATTTGGCGGCGACAAGGCGAGGGCCACCTGAAACTCCGCCAGCGCTCGCGGATAGTCTTTCAGCCCCGCGCTCAACTCTCCTGCCTGCGTGTGCAACTTGTAATCGAAAGGACTGATGAAGAAGCTCGCCTGCAAGGCGTCGAGCGCCTGTTGCCGTTCTCCGAGTGCGAGGCGGATGCGCGCGATTGTTTTCAATGCTTCGAGATTGTTTTCGTCAGTCCTGGTCAGTCCTTCAAGCACCTTCGCCGCCTGCGCCGAATCGCCTTTTTGTTCCAGCAGTTTTGCGAGTGCTTCGTAAGCGTTGCCTGGCCCAGTCACGTACGGAAAGAGCTCGACTGCGCGCAGGTAATGATTGATCGCACCTTGCGTGTCGCCGTCTGCCGCCAACAACTCCGCGGCGCGAACGCGCAACGCATACGTATCCTGCGTTGCCAGCAGCTTCAGCACTTCTTCTTTGGGCAACGAAGCAGCGACGTTGTTTGGCGTGCTCAAAGCCTGGTCCAGGGGCCTCGCCTTCGCTTCGATGTAGACAGCGAATTCACGATCGAAATCGCTCTCGCTCAACTTCAAAACCTGTTGCAGCACGTCCGGCGTGCGGGCTTTGTCGCGATACATCGCGAGCATCCGCAGGATCGTGTCGAAGCCGTAACGTTCAGCAATAAACTCGCAAATCTGCGACGCCTCAAAGTAAGCGATCGGAAGATCCTGCGGACTCTTCGGTCGCTGAAAACCAGCGTCGAGGTCCTCGATCTTGAACCAGCGCTTGTCCATGAACGCGCGTACAAACAAGGGGTTCCAATCGTCGCCCCAACCCGGCCGCGCGCGTCGTTCTTCGTAAACGGAGAGTCCTTCGGAGAACCAGCGCGGGATGCGGTAGTCAGTCATCTGCAACGTGATGACGTGCGTGTATTCGTGCCAGAGAGTGCTGCCCCAGTTGAACTCTCCGGCTTCACGCGCCGACGGCGAGTCTTGCGCGATCAGCGTTCCAAAGCAGACTCCGAGCGCGCCGAGTCCAGGCATGCCGAGAGTGCGCACGGCAAAGTCTTCATGGTTGTTGAAGATCTCAATCGTGATGGGGGCCTTCGGTGTGAACCGGTATTTCGCAGTCAACTTTGCCGCGGCTTCTTCCAGCAGGTTGGCGGCGTAAGGAGCAAGCACATCGCTTTCCTGCGCGGAGGCTTTGATAATAAATGGGCCATGCCGCGTCTCCTTGAAGTCGCGCATTGAATCGAGCAGGTCGAGAGTGTTCTTGGCCCAGACGTTGAAGGGATCGCCTTTGAAAGCCTTCTCGACGGCGGCGCGGCCTGGTTCCATCTGGCCCATGCGCAGCAACGCCATGCCGAGGTTGAGGTGTGCATCCCACAAGCGCGGCTCGAGCTCTGTTGCGCGACGCGCGAACTGCGCCGCCTGTTCGGTGCGACGTGTGATGGCGGCGTAGTGCGCCAGCGTATTGTAAACACTGCCGTATCGCGGACTGATGGCGAGCGTGGTTGCGACTTCGGGTTCGAAGTTTTGATCTTGCAGGTAGAGCATCGCCGCGCGCAGCGAGTGTGCCTCGAGCGAACGCGAGTTGATCTTGAAGGCTTTGTCGAGCTCGACCGAGGCTTCGTCGAAGCGGCTGGCTTCGAGTGCCACTGCGGCTTTGAGTGCGAGCGCGTCGACGAGATTCGGATTTACCGATAACGCTCGCGCCAGTGCTGCCGTCATTTCCTGGCCGCCGTCGAGTCGTTTGTTACGCGCCAGAGCAAGGTATGCACGAGCGCTGTTTCGATTTAATCGAAGCGCGTCGTTGAGAAATGTGGCTGCGTCGCCGTACTGGTATTTTTCAGTGAATAGTTCAGCCGCGCTGAGATGGGAGTCGAAATACCCTGTGTCAGCTTCGATCGCCGCGCGGTACATGTCGTTGGCGTCCTGGAACCTTTCGAGATGGACCAGTGCGCGTGCGATCAGCGTTAACTCGCGGGCGCCTTCGGGATGGTTGGCGGTGTAGTATTTGACAAAGGATTCGTAGATCGGTTTGGCGCGATCCTCCTGACCGGTGAGTTCGAGCAATTCGGCACGGCGCAGATCGCTCTCGAGCTTGTCACCGGCTTCCGAGTTTGCGGCGGCGTGCTCAAATTCTGCGATCGCCTCCGTGTACCTGCCGGTGATCGCCAATACTTCGCCGAGTTCGTGGCGCACGGGTCCGGTGTCAGGTGTTTTAGTGAGAAATTTCTTTGCGGTTGACTCGGCTTCGGCGTAACGTCCGGTCTCGATGTAGACGCGCAGCAATGCTCTTTGAAGCACAGGGTCGTTGGGCGTGGATGCGACGCGTGTGGTGAGTATCTTGAGGGCGTTGTCGTAGTCGCCGCGTTTGAGTTCGGTGATTCCGGAGAGGTCGATGATTTGAGAATGCACCACGCCGCCGGCCGCGATCACAAAAACAAACACAATTGCATGCAGAATATTTCGCATCTTCACGTACCCGCTTGCTTGATAGAACGATTCACCTTCGCCAGTTCGACAAAGAGACGCTCGAGCTGCGCCTCGTACTCGCTCTCCGGCATGTTGTCCTTGCGCGCGATCAGTTGTTCGATCTCACCCTCGAGCCGCGCGCGTTCTCTGATCAGCTTCGCCGTTGTTACGTTCGCCGTCGCTTCGTCGATACTCAGCGAATCGAGATAAGTGGCGCGCGCCAGCAGTCCTTCTCCAGCCTCAACTTTTTCATGTCCGACGCCGTCGCCATTGTCGTCGAGCATCGCGTGTTCGGTGGCTAGCCGCCCGGCACGCTTGTAAAAGTCGGCGGTGAGCCGGTTCGCGTAAACAAACGCTTCGAGCACTGAAGTATGTCCATCCTGATCTGTGTCGGCGTCGGTCGCATTGAGTGCGGCGATGAAGTAGCCGGCGAAGCGTGTCGCGTTGGTTTCCTGACCGTTGCGCGTCGCGGTGATGACGATGCGCCCTTTGGCTGCGAGACTCTTGATAAACTCGCCACTCGCACTCGCCATGTTGAAAACCACGATGCGACGCGTCGGCAATGACGACAGCAGAGTGTTGTACTCGGACGCAGACAGATCTGGTCCAACCAGATTGAACTTCGATTCCTTGCCATCAAAAGAGCCGTGTCCGATCAAAAAGACGAACAGGATGTTGTTGGCGTCGAGCTGTGACTTGAGCGTCGCGAAAGTTCGTTTCACGTCTTCGGCTGTCGCGCCCTTAACGATCGTGAGTTGTTTAGCTTCAAACCCGAGCCGCGACGAGAGCACGGAGCTGAGCTGCCCGGTCCATTCTTCAAACTGTTTCCCGTAAGCCGCCTCCCCGGCAGCGCCGGTCAAGATCACCGCGAACTTGTTCGGATCGAGTTGAGCCGTTTTCTTTTGTGCAACATTCGCCTGCGCACACACGAAACCAGGCACCAGCATGACCACAATCAATAGAACTTTCCTTATGTGCATCTTGTGTATTACGCCAGGCCTTCGCGTTTGCGGAGGAACCACTCGGCGCTCAACAACCCGATGATGAGCATGAAGTTCACCGGCATGTCCCACAGGTCCTTGGTGACACGCTCCGAATACGGTGTCTGCCGGTAAATCAAATCATCCAACAACGATTGCGCGTCGGCAGTCGTGTAGTATTTCCCGCCCGTCTCAGCCGCAATCCGCTTCAACACGTCGCTGTTTTGAGCGGCACTGTAGTATTCACGATTGAGATCGCTGACGAGCATGTTGGACTTTGCATTCAGTTGTCCGAGGGTGGCGCTGTTTCCAATGAGCTCGATGCGGTGTTGGCCCAGCTCGTCAGCTTTGAATTCACCCGCGTAAGTATTCACCGAGTTGAGCGTTGTGTACTTGAGCGGCACATCGACCACAGCGCCCGATGGTTTCGTGACTCGCGCCGTCGCCTGAGCATCGCCGACCGGATTGAATTTCTTATCGCGAATATCAGCGACGATACTGACGTTGTCGTCCAGCGAGTAGACTTCCTTTTCAGTACCAATCTCAACCTGCTCCGGCGTTCCGCTCACGAGGTAGCGAAGCATCTGGCGCCAGAAAGTTTCGTGAGCGTTGTTCTTCGAATCCATCTTCATGCGCCAGCGCCAGGTGTCGGTCGCGGTGAGGGCGAGTGTCTGGCCGCGACCGTAACGCTGTTGGACCAGCAACGGCGCAGTCTGCGCGCCCGAACCTTCTACGCGCCGCCCTTCGAGCAACACCGACGCGCCCGGTTTTACGTTCGGCAGCACTTCCGATACTGAGATTGGCGGCATTTCATTCCACGCTTTTTGATTTGCCGCACGATCGTCGTTCAAACGCGTGATGGGATGTGCTTGTCCGGCGCCGGTGAGCACAGGCTTGTAGACAGGCGCAAATGAATTCGCCTCGTCTACTGCTCCGCCGGTGAGCGAAACGGGAAGCAGATCGTCCAGCGGTGTGCCTTTGTACTTGCCGGCGTCGAAAGCGAGTCGACCACCGAGCGCGAGCAAGCCACCACCACGGCGTGCGACAAACGCTTCGATACTCCGCATCTCATCGGCAGTAAAGAAACCAGCCTCGACGCTGCCGATGATCAATCCCTGGTACGAGAACAGCTCCTCTTCAGTTTTCGGAAACCCAGTGGAGAGCTCGGTCTGGTTACCGACTCCCTGGCGGTAAAACTTGTTCTCACCCGTGCGCTGAAGCGCGACTACGACGACGTTCTTCTCGGTCGGCTGGAGCGATTCGTGAATCTTTCCAAGCTCCCAGCGCGGTTCTCCTTCAACGTGCAGGATCCGCAATGGTCCTTCAATCACTTCCACCAGCGAATCCTGCTTGTTGTTTTCAACCGTCAACTCGCCGTCGAGTGGAGTAACTTCAACCGTGTAGCGATGAATGCCTGGTGTCGCCGGCGTGATCTCGAGATTGACTGCCTGCGTGTCGTTCCCGCGCAGGTTCACTTCCTCTGTTTTGATCGCACGGCCATCTTCACGCACGCTCAAAAGCACCTTCGTCTCTCCGTACCCACTCAGGCCCACGATCGTCTCGATATTCAATCTCGATCCGACGAGAACTCGGCGCGGCATGTTGACGCGCGTCAGTTCCGCGTCCATCGGGCGAGTTGTGTTGCCGACACCAACCGTGAACACCGCGATATCGCGCGCGCGGAGTTCTCGTAGAACCGCAGAGAGATCGCGTGGCACGTTCGAGGCGCCGTCAGTCGCCAACACCACTGCGGAAAGCGGCATGCCCGATGAACGTTTCATCGTTTCTTCGAGTGCGCCGGCGATGTCGCTCGTGCGTCCCTCACCGTACAGATCGTTGCCGTCTTTGAGTCGTGTCAGGCCGCCTGAAAATCCATAAAGATTGGTTTTGAACTTCCGATCGAGCCGGTTGAGAAACGACTCGTGTCCGGCAGTCGTGTCAAACAGCGCGTGCTTCACTGTTTCCAGACGGCTGACGCCGCCAGGCACGTCCTGAAGTTTCATGCTGACTGAATCGTCGACGACCATCGCGACGTAACTGCTGCGCGGAATCGCTGAAGAGACGACGACGACGGGTCGCAGCAGCAGCACAACCATCAGCGTGAGCAGCGTGACACGCAGCGCGATGAGCGTGGCTGTTGTTCGTCTCGGCAGACGGACGCGCGTCCGCAGGTAGACGAAATAGATGAATGCGGCGGTGAGCAGAACGATCAGGATGAGGAGCAGAGCACCCGGACGCACATCGAAACCGAACCGGCCGTTAGTAAAAACGGCCTGCTCATGCCCGAACAGAAACCGTACGAGTTGGTTCATTTGTGGTGCTCGCCATTATACACGCCGTCCGTGCGACGACGTTGCCTTCTTAGTAGCTGTCGCTAACTTGGCGGTTGTTTGACGCACAGTTTTACGAACGATTATTTTTTTGGATCGAGTGTTCAAAGTTCGTCACTTTTGTGCATTTTTGTGGCTTAGCATAAACTGCGACGCCGATGAACCTCCGATACTGTGCTTACACGCTGCTCGCGCTGTTTTTACTAAGCTGTCTAATTTTTGGAAACATCGCTTCTTCCGCGGAACCAGACGGGGCCGCCAGTCAGGGACGACCAATTACGCCCGCAGGTTCGCTGGTCCGGGACGCGACGACGCGACAGGCTGCGGTCGGCGCGTTGCCGGTCGATTTTGTTCGCAGTCCGGATGGCCGGTTTTTGATTGCGGTGAACAGCGGCTACGGAATTCAGTTCAACGCTTCAGCGAATCGTGGTCAACAGTCGCTGTCAGTGATCGATCTGAACTTGAAACCTGCCGCCGTGGTTCAAAACGTCTATTTTCCGTCACCGCAAAGCGTCAACGTCGGCGTCGTCTTCGCACCGAAGCCACACGAAGACGGCTCATACGCTCTGTATGTTTCGGGGGGATTCGAAAACAAGATCTGGATCTTCCGTTTTCACCCTGAGAATCGTACGCCGATTACGCCCGCTTCGCCTGGCCCAAACACGACGGTCGAAGCTCCGTTCATCGACGTCAGCGGCTTTGCGTTTGCCGCAAACTCGCCGCGTTATAACCGCGATGTCGCTCCAGTGTATCCGAGTGGAATCGCGCTCAGTCCGGACGGCAACACACTCTTTGTAGCAAACAATCTCGGCGACAGTCTGGGCATCGTCGAGGATCTGCGCGGCGAACGGAGGCTCGTGCGAGTGGATCTGCGTCGGGCCGGCGAGTTTGTATATCCGTATGCTGTCGCCGTGTCGACTACGAAGGCTTACGTCTCCTGTTGGAGCGATAACTCGATCGCAGTGGTCCAACCGGGTAAGCCGGAGGTAGCGCGCATTCAAGTGGGCCGTCATCCCACTGCGATGTTATTCAACCCTGAACGCACGCGTCTGTACGTTGCCAATTCAAATGACGACAGCGTCTCCGTGATCGATACGCAAACCGACAAAGAAATCGAGCGTATCAGCGTGCGTTTGTCTGAAGGCGTACCGCCGGGCAACAGTCCGGAAGGTCTGGCGCTGCGCGGTGACGATCTGTACGTTGCGAATGCTCACAGTAACTCGGTCGCGGTCGTTGAATTATCAGCGAAAGGCCGCAGCACGGTGCGTGGATTTATTCCAACGGGTCAGTATCCGTCAGCAGTCGCAGTTGCCGGCGACACGATCTTCATCGGCAACGGCAAAGGTACGGGAGTTCAGAATTCGTCGCTGATCGTCGACAACTCGGGTCGTGTGCCGAATGCGCCGAACGAACGTTTTCCGGTCGGAACAGGACTGAGCGCTAAACAGGGCGGGCAGTACAGTGTAGCGGTCGTCATCGGCAACATCAGCGCTGTGAAAATCCCCGACGATCCGGCGCTCGCGCGTTACACGCAACAGGTGATGCGAAACAATGGTCTGCTTGGTCCGAGGCAAGCGAGACTGTTTCCGGGTCGATCTCCGATCAAGCACGTCATCTATGTAATCAAGGAGAACCGAAGTTACGACCAAGTGTTCGGCGACGCGGAAAAGTCAGGCGACGGTACGAAGGCTGACGGCGATCCCTCGCTCGCGATTTTCGGGGCCGGCGAAGCAGCAGCTCGACCTGACGGACAGCGCCAGGATATCTCACCGAATCATCGTGCGCTCGCGCTTCGCTTCGGTCTGTTTGATCGGTTCTTCGTGAATTCAGAAGCGAGTCCGGATGGACACAACTGGTCCACCGCGGCGTTTTCGACGGATTATGTCGACAAGGCTTTTCGCTGGGAGTACAGCCGTCGCGGGCGCACTTACGATTACGAAGGCTTCAACCGTTTGCCTGATTACGAGCCGGTGCGCGGCGCGCCGTCGATGTTTGGGCCAACTGTGCAGGCAGAAGACGTGGCAAACTTCATGCGCCGCTTCATTCCGTATCTGCATGGTTCTCGCGACGTCGGCGAGCCGGAGACGCTTTATCTTTGGGATGCGGCTGCGCGTGCCGGTTTGACTTACTGGAATTACGGTGAGTTTGTCGCGACACTTTCCGAAGCGGATGTTAAAGCCATCCGAGACAATCGTGCGAAGTCGTATCCTGATTTATCGCCGACTGTTTCAGCGTTTCCGACCAAGAAGTCGCTCGAAGGTCGCTTCAACGCGGAGTATCGCAACTTCGACACGAGTACGGCCGACGCGTTTACAGTCGACTCCTACCGCGCGGCGAAAGAGACGAATGCAAATCCGCTGATCAGTAATGCGAATGACGACACCCGATTTCGTGGGAATTCGAGGCTGGGAGTGTGGTTGCAGGAGTTTCGCGCGTTTGCCGCGGAGCGCGCTAATGGCACGATAGATCGGCTGCCGAATCTGTCGGTTATTCGTTTGCCGAATGACCACACGAATGGTGTGGCTGCGCGCCGGCCGACGCCGCAGTTTTATGTTGCCGATAACGATTACGCGCTTGGACTGTTGGTGGAGGCAGTTTCAAACAGTCCTTACTGGAAGGACACGTGTATCGCAGTGGTTGAAGACGACGCGCAGGATGGACCAGATCACGTCGATGCGCACCGGTCAGTGGCATTGCTGATCAGTGCGTACAACCGGCCTGGTACGTTGGTCCATGAGTTTCACAACACTGTGAGCTTGATCAGGACGATCGAGTTGTTGCTCGGAATGGAGCCGATGAATCAACTCGACGCCACCGCGACGCCAGTCGACATCTTTCGCGCCGAAGCGGACCTGCGTCCGTACAAAGCGCTGCTGCCGAACGTCGCGCTCGACAATCTCGTGACGCCACCACCGCGCGATGCCGCGACGGCTTACTGGATGCGACGCACAGAGGAACAGAATCTCGAGCGTGCGGACATGGCGGATCCCGAAATCCTGAACCGCATCATCTGGTTCTCAGTCAAAGGCAACATCCCGATGCCTTCGATCGCCCGCCTGCCCGCATTCGATGCGATGCGATTAGGATTGAACGAGGAGCGCGAAGAGATTGCGGCAGAAAGGACCACCAAAAAAGGGCACCGAGCCGACGATTAAAAATCCAATTACAAAATCTCACTAAGCTGTTATAGTGCTCCCTATAAGGAGTAAAGAATGTCCTCGGAAAAGCAAGTTCGTCCGTCGGGTCGTTATTACCTCTCACCTGAAGAGTGTCAGGAAATGTTTGGCGATTTTGGGTCAGGCCCGTGGCAGATAGATATTCCTGACCACCACAAGGAGATCCTTGTAGAGCGAGTAACTCGTTATTGTAAAGAGGGTGTAGAAATGATCCCGTTGGAGGAGGTTGAGGAGGAATTATTTGACCTGTTAAGGAAAGGCTAGATCCTCACAGCTAAATGAATTATCGCGTCGACCTCACACCGGACGCGGATGCGGACCTCAGTTCAGCCGCTCGGTGGTACCATCGTATAGATCCAAACCTGGATTTCCGCTTCACGTTGGAAACCTTGGCAACTCTGCATCGGATTGAACAATCCCCTTATCTATTCCCGCTCATCGAGGGTACAACACGTCGAGCACTGGTTAGTCGCTTCCCATATTCGATCTTCTTTTTTTGAATAAAGACCGCGCGTCTGTTATAGCTGTCGTTCATCAACGGCGATCCGACACGATCTGGCGAGGAAGGGCCAAGGGGCTAAATCAAATGAGGTGTTGATGAAGGATAAAAATTTCCTAAAACAAGCCAAAAAATACTCCGAGCCGTTTCGGATCACGGACGGCGGCGAGTTTCGTCTGAAGCGCATCGATCCGGCGGATACGCTGGATTTCGCCGCAGATGACAAGCCGCGGGCTGAGGAGACGCTGGCGCGTGGGGTGGAGTTGCTCACGAAGTTACAGGACAAGCTCTACGCGCAGGATCGCTGGGCGGTGTTGATTATTTTTCAGGCGCTCGATGCCGCGGGAAAAGATGGCGCGATCAAGCACGTGATGTCGGGAGTGAATCCGCAGGGTTGCGAAGTCTCGTCATTCAAAGCGCCGTCTGCCGAAGAGTTGGACCACGATTTTCTGTGGCGCTGCGCGAAACGACTGCCGGAACGCGGACGCATCGGAATTTTCAACCGCAGCTATTACGAAGAGACGCTCGTCGTGCGCGTGCACCAGGAATTCCTCGCCGGGCAAAAACTTCCACCGAGTCTCAAGCCAAAGGATCTTTGGAAACAGCGCTTTCAGGCCATCTGTGATTTCGAAAAGTACCTGACGCGCAACGGCATCATGGTGCTGAAATTCTTTCTGCACGTTTCGAAAGCAGAACAACGAAAGCGCTTTCTCGAACGCATCGACGATCCGGAAAAGAATTGGAAATTTTCTCTGAACGACGCTCGCGAGCGCCAGCACTGGGACGAGTACATGGAGGCGTACGAGCAAACAATTCGTCACACCGCCTCGAAATACGCGCCCTGGTACGTCGTCCCCGCCGACAACAAGTGGTTCACACGTTTAGTCGTCGCTTCCGCAATCGTGGAAAATATCAACTCGCTCGATCTCGATTATCCAACGCTCAGCAAAGAAGAGCTGAACGAGCTGGAACAAGCGAAAGCAGCACTCGTCGCGGAGGATTAATTACCGCGCGTCGTACACCATCACACGACTGCGTCTCGTTTGCCCGAAGAGCAGTCCGCTCACGGCGCCCACGCCCGCGCCAATGAATGTGCCCATGTAAATGTAGATCCCGTAATCGTCTTTGTTGGAGTCGTACTTCATGGCTCCGATGCCGGTTCCTGCTCCGGCGCCGATCCCCGCCCCGATCAGGGCCCACTTACCTTTTGCCGCTTTGCTCTCGATCGTGTAGACATGTCGCACCTCGTTCCGCGGTATGGCGAACGGCTTACCGTCGCGGTCGATCGTCAGCGCAGTGTCGGACGCTTCAATCATCTCGCCTTTAAATTCTTTTCCATCATTTCGTTTGACGACCAGTCTTTCGTTGGTTCTGAGTCGTTGCACGACGGCCCAATCGTTGGATGAAGCTTGTTGCGAGAAGGCCAGGGTTGAATGGCTCGCGATAAAAAACACGACGAGCAGTAGAGAAAGTGGTTTCATGTTGTGCTCCTTTGCAGCGGAAGGCTGCGCCAGAAGAACTGCAAGCATTGTTCCTGCTCGTTTTGGTGAATTATCGCGGCATCGCGCATCTTCGACGCAGAAAAATTCCGACAACTGCAATCGGGATCAGCAGTAATTTGTGATAGTTTCTGTCTGTGGAAATTGCCAGACGCATCAGAGTGATCGATTCACACACGGGTGGCGAGCCCACGCGCGTAGTCATCAGTGGTGGCCCGGAGCTCGGGAACGACGCTCTCTCCAAACGCATCGAACGCTTCAAAAATCAGCACGACGACTTTCGTTCCGCGGTGGTGAACGAGCCGCGCAGCTCGGAAGCCGTTGTCGGAGCTTTGTTATGCCCTCCGGTTGATGATTCGTGTGTGACGGGAGTCATATTTTTCAACAGCGTCTCTTACCTCGGGATGTGCGGGCACGGAACGATCGGCGTGGTGGCCACGTTGGCCCACCTGAACCAGATCGGCCCCGGAACTCACCGCATCGAGACGCCGGTGGGAGTGGTCGTCGCCAATCTTGACGCGGACGGCCAGGTCGAAGTCGCGAACGTACCGAGCTACAGGCTGGCAACAAAGGTTACGATCGACGTACCCGGAGTTGGGCCAGTGACCGGTGACGTTGCCTGGGGCGGCAACTGGTTCTTTCTCGTCAACGATCATGGCCAGGAGCTCGAGCTCGAAAACCTCGAACGGTTGATGGAGTTTACGAGGCGTGTTCGCGATGCGTTGGCGCGCGCGGGAATCAAGGGCGACGACGGACACGAAGTCGATCATGTCGAGCTCTTTGGTCCATCGCAGCTCGCTGGAGTCGATAGTAAAAACTTTGTCCTGTGCCCGGGCAATGCATACGATCGCTCGCCGTGTGGGACCGGCACGAGCGCGAAGCTGGCGTGTCTTTTCGCCGATGGGAAACTTAACGAAGGTCAGATCTGGCGGCAGGAGAGCATTGTCGGCAGTGTTTTTGAAGGCGCCATCTCCGTGAGAGATAACGTGGTCCATCCGAAGATAAAAGGCGCTGCGTTCATCACCGCGGAAGCCGATTTGATCATCGATGAACGCGATCCATTTTCGATGGGCATTCGCAGATGAGCTCCCGTGCATACGACGCTGTGATCGTCGGCGCCGGAATCGTCGGCGCTGCATGCGCGGCCGAGTGTGTGCGAGAGGGATTAAGCGTTGCGATCGTTGAAGCAGGAATCGTCGGCGGTGGTGCAACTGCCGCCGGCATGGGTCATCTCGTGGTGATGGACGACTCCGAAGCACAGTTTGCGCTGACGCGGTACTCGCAACAGCTCTGGGACGAGATCAGCGATAAGTTGCCTCGGGAAGTTGAACACGACGCGTGCGGCACGATCTGGATCGCCGCCGATGACGAAGAGATGGTCGAGGTAAGGCGCAAGGAGAAGTTTTACTCCGAACGCGGCGTGCGAGTTGAGATCCTTGACGCGCAGTCGCTGGCGGAAGCCGAGCCGAATTTACGGCCCGGACTGCTCGGCGGCCTGCGCGTTCCGGGCGACAGCGTGATCTATCCTCCGTGTGCGGCGCAATTCTTTGTTGATCAGGCGACATCGAAAGGCGCGGCGCTGTTTGTTGGCAAGTCCGTTGCCACGATCACGAGTGACGGCGTTCGTTTGCAGGACGGAACCTCAATCTCGGCAGGTGTGATTGTGAACTCGGCGGGGAACTGGTCGCCGAAGTTGACGCCCGGGGTTGAAGTCAAGAAGCGCAAGGGACATCTCGTCATCACCGATCGCTATCCGAATTTCTTGAACCATCAACTCGTTGAGCTTGGGTATCTGAAGAGTGCACACTCACTCACTTCGGAGTCAGTTGCTTTCAACATCCAGCCACGAAAGACCGGACAGTTGCTGATTGGTTCGTCGCGCCAGTTTGGCGTGGAAGGAGCGACTGTTGATGCATCGATTGTCAGGCAGATGCTCGATCGTGCGATTGAGTATCTCCCGTCGTTGCGGAAGCTGTCGTCGCTACGCACGTGGACCGGATTTCGCGCCGCGACGCCCGACAAGCTTCCGTTGATTGGACCACATGCGGAGCACAAGCGACTCTACCTGGCGACCGGGCACGAAGGTCTCGGCATCACGACTTCCCTCGGCACGGCGAAATTGTTATTGGCACAAATCATGAATCGCGAAGCGGCAATTTCTATCGCTCCGTATTTGCCTGCGCGAGTAACATGACCTCTTTGGAGTGCGGCGGCTTGACGCCGCTTTGTTACCGATGATGCTTGATCGAACCAAAGCGGCGTCAAGCCGCCGCACCCCGAGGAGACATGACTGTAACGCTAACAGTTGATGGACTCTCCGTGACAATGCCTGCGGGCAGCATGGTTGCGGCCGCGATTTTGAAAAGCGGCCGCCATGTGTTTCGCCGTTCGGCAACGGGCGAGCCGCGTGGTCCATTGTGCGGGATGGGTATCTGTTTTGAGTGCCGCGTAACGATTGACGGCGAGGCGCATTGTCGCAGTTGTCAGACGCTCTGTGAAAACGGCATGGACGTGCGCACTGATGGCTGAGTCGCGTCACGTCTGCGATCTGCTTGTCGTTGGAGCTGGACCAGCCGGGCTTGCGTCAGCTTATCATGCCGCTCGCAACGGACTTCGCGTAATAGTCGTCGACGATAACCCGGCGGCGGGCGGACAAATCTGGCGTGGCGAACAAGACAAACCGAAATCTTCGGAAGCGCAAAAGTGGTTTGAAAAAATTCGCAGCGTCGACATTCAATTCATCGCGGGCGCACGAGTCTTTCAACAACTCACACCGGGAACACTGCTCGCCGAAACGCGGCAGGACGTGTGCGAGTTGAACTATGCGAGCCTGGTTCTCGCAACCGGCGCACGCGAACGTCTTCTGCCGTTTCCGGGTTGGACCTTGCCGAATGTGATGGGTGCAGGTGGCTTGCAGGCACTCCTCAAGACTGGATTGCCGATCGAAGGGAAACGCGTCGTCGTTGCGGGCAGTGGACCGCTGTTATTGGCAGTCGCTGCTTACTTGCGCGAGCGTGGCGCTGAGGTGTTGTTGATTGCGGAGCAGGCGTCGTCGACGAAGCTCGCGCGGTTTGCATTGGGTTTGATTGGCAAAACGGTGCAGACGTTTAATTTGAAGCGACAGTTGCAAGGCGTAAAGTATTCGACCAGTTGTTGGCCATTGTCTGCACAAGGCGAAGACAAAATCGAAGCGGTGACGTTGCTTCGACGCGAGAAGCGTTGGCAGGTTTCGTGTGATTACCTCGCGTGTGGATTTCATCTCGTGCCGAATACCGAGCTGGCTGAGTTGTTGGGATGTGCGGTTGAAAACGGTAGTGTGCGGGTGGATGAATTTCAAGGGACTGTAGTTCCCCACGTCTACAGCGCCGGAGAATCGACGGGCATCGGTGGACTCGAGTTGTCTTTGGTCGAGGGCGAGATCGCGGGGTTGGCAATCGCCGGGAAGCGTGACGAGGCGCGCCGGTTGTTTCCGGAGCGTGCGAAGCAGCGAAAGTTTGCTGATCTGTTGAACCGGACGTTTGCCTTGCGTGATGAATTGAAACAACTGGTCCAACCCGAAACGATAGTCTGCAGGTGTGAGGATGTGACGTTCGAGCGCCTGCGCGGGCACAGCTCGTGGCGTGCGGCCAAGTTGCAGACCCGTTGCGGGATGGGACCATGCCAGGGAAGAATTTGCGGCGGCGCAGTTGAATTTTTGTTTGACTGGCGCGTCGAGTCGGTGCGACCGCCGGTGCTTCCCGTGCGTGTTGAGAGTTTAGTGCGGTCAGCGGAGTGAAAGAATGAAAATGAAATGGGCGGGCGTGATGCCCGCAACGACAACAGCGCTCGACGAAGAACTGAACGTCGATTACTCGTTCGTGGCTAAACATGCGAAGTGGCTGGTTGACAACGGCTGCACCGGCATCGTGACGCCGGGTTCGCTCGGTGAGAGTGCGACGCTCAATTACAACGAGAAGCTCACGATTTGGAACACGCTTATCGATGCGGTTGGCGAGCGTGTGCCTATCGTCGCCGCGATCGCGTCGTTGAGCACGGCGGAAGCGGTGCGGCTGGCGGAACGCGCGGCTGATGCAGGATGCATTGGCTTGATGGTGCTGCCGCCATACGTCTACCGCAGCGACTGGCGCGAAATGAAAGCGCACATCGAAGCCGTCCTTCGCGCCACAAGTCTTTCCTGCATGCTCTACAACAACCCGGTTGCTTACGGCACAGACTTTTTGCCGGAACAAATCAGGGAGCTGAGCCTCGAGCATGAAAATTTCGAAGCCGTGAAAGAGTCGAGCACCGACGTGCGGCGCATCACCTGGATCCGCGAGCTGGTGGGCGACAGGTTAGCGATCTTCGTGGGTGTTGACGATGCGATCGTCGAAGGAATCGCTGTTGGGGCGGTTGGGTGGATAGCCGGGCTGGTCAACGCGTTGCCGAAAGAATCCGTCGATCTGTTTAATTACGCGATGAACGGCAACCGGGAGCAAGCGCTGACGCTCTACAACTGGTTCCTGCCGCTGCTGCGCATGGACACAGTGCCGAAATTTGTGCAGTTGATAAAGTTGGTCCAACAGGAAGTCGGGATGGGCAACGCTCGCGTCCGTCCACCGCGATTGGAGTTGGCGGGTGAAGAGCTCGAGGAAGCCTTAAGAGTGATCCGGCACGCGCTGGCGAACAGACCTAAGCTCTGAAAGTATCTCATCCGCGACGCGCAGTCCCGCGTCAAAAGCTTCTTCAAACAGCGCGACGCCACTCAGCTCCGAGTGCGCAAAGTGAACCGATCGAAACGGCTTTGCTGCCTCACGGCGCGCCTGTCCCCACATAAATCCGGTGCGCGGGCGAATCATCGCATGACCCCAGCGCATCACGTCCAGGCGCTCCACGAGATTGCGAATGTCCGGATGTGCGCGCGAGAGATCACTCAGCGTGACTTCAGCCCAGCCACGCCAATCAGTCCCCAACAAACGGGCGCGCGCAGCCGGCGCGTTCTCGTCGACCAGCGGATAATAGTAAGTGAGTACAGTTGGACCACGCTCCAGCCCGCGCTGGTGTGTAGCGACGACATACCCAAGCGACGGGCTCTCGTAAAGCACATTGTCCCACGCCAGCGGAAAGTCATGAGGCCCCTGCTTCGGCCGGTCTTTCAAAGTCAGGTTCGCAACCATCCACGCGCCAAAATGAAACTCAGAAATATGCGGCGGCGGGTTGTCGCGATACGGGCGCACGATGTGTCGCGCCATGAATTGCGGCGCGCCGAAGATCACGCGCTGCGCGCGAAAACCACGCGGGTTGCGCCCTTCGCGATCGATAGTGATCACGTCGACGCGATGGCGGTCTTGTTCCTGCACCGGGATCAACTCCACCGCCGCGCGATCGAGTTGAATATTTGCTTTCGCTTTCTCAAACAGGTGACGGACCAGGCGCCCATTACCTTCGGGCCACGTGATCAGCGACTGCGATTCAACGCCCGGAGTCGCCACTCGCGAACAGAAATAAAACAAGCCGGCCCAGGCGCTGGTCTGATCTAGCGTCATGCCGTAGTCGTCACGACAAGCGTAGTCGATCCACCAGCGCAGACGCGGGCCCGTGAGGCCACGCTGGTTCATCCAGTCCAGCATTGACATGCGGTCAAGCGTGGTTACTTCGGCATCGTCTGAACACGCAGAGACTGGAATCGTGAACGCTCGCCGGCCACGACCATCGCGCCACGCAATCCAGTGGTCCACTTCCGCGTTGAACTTCTGGAGTTGCTGTTTGTCTTCTTCGCTTTCGCCAGCGTGAAGATAGAGTCCTTCGTACCAGCGGCCTTTGTAGAAGACACGCTCTTCCGGATCGCGACACAGAAATTGTTCGCCGACAACCGGCTCGCCGTTTTTATCTGTGCCTTCGACGACGCCCATCTCCGAGAGCAGTGAGATGAGCGGGGTGTTCTCTTTCATCGGGGTGGGGATATAGTGCGCGCCCCACGGGAATGAGATGAAGCGATTGGATCCGGAGCGCGCTGTTCCACCCGGAGCGCTTTCGAGTTCCATCAGGACGAAATCGTTGAAGCCCGCGCTCTTTAGACGCCACGCCGCCGTCAGTCCGGCGACACCACCGCCCACGATCACGACTGGAACATCGGCCCACGCATCCTGAGGAACTTCCACGCGCAACCCATCGCGCAAACGATGACCAAAGACATCGGAAGTGCCGACGATCTCACCGGGCGGCAGCGGCGGCAGCACTTCCTCGCGCCGGCACGCCGCCAGCGCAAACGGAACGCCTAGAAAAGCCGCGAGGATCTCACGCCGATTCATAGAATCACTTGTTCAGATTCAAGCTTGTTTCTGCGATAGCAGGCGCCCCAGCGAGCAACCTAAAGGTTGAACTCTGAACTTTGAACTTTGATCTATTCAAAGCGCTTCCACTCCCCCTCGTAATACCGAACCAGCGCCTGGTTATCGAGGCGATTGATCTCCACCGGCACCGGCTCGATATCTTTCGAAAGCGTAAACATCGCCGCGAGCGTCCGATCGTCGAGAAACTTCAAACCCTCCGGCGGATGTCGCGGAATCTCAAACGGCGACGTGCTCGCCAGCGCAAACCCCCATAGCCCAAAGCTCGGCACCGCGGTGTAATAAGGCTTCACTACAAACCCCGCCGCCTCGAGCGTGCGAATGATGCACCAGTAAGAATTGCGCGCGAACATCGGCGACGTCGATTGCACCGCGACCCCTGCTTCCGGCGTCAATCGAGATCGCAACAGCCGATAGAAACGCGTCGTGTAGAGTTTCCCCAACGCAAACGTGTTCGGATCCGGAAAGTCGACGATTGCTGCGTCGTAAGCTGCGTCCTGAGTATCTTCCACCCAGATGAAAGCGTCTTCGTTCACCACCTGCACGCGCGGATCGCCGAACGACTGCTTGTTCAACTGCGCGAGCAGCGGAAAGCGATTCGAGAGCTTCGTCATCTCCGGATCGAGATCGACGAGCGTGACGCGCTCGACCGATGGATACTTCAGAATCTCGCGCAGCGCGAGACCGTCACCACCACCAAGCACGAGCACACGCCGCGGGTTTTTGGCCAGCAACATCGCCGGATGAACCAACGCCTCGTGGTAGCGGTACTCGTCAGTTGAGCTGAACTGCAAGTTGCCATTCAGAAACAACTGAAATCCCGCGCGCCCGCGCGTGATGACGATTCGTTGATACGGCGTGTCTTTGCTGTAGACGATCTCGTCGGCGAACATCTCGTCTTCGGCAAGCGACGTAATCTTGTTTGCTTTCACGAAAGCGACCAGCAGCAGCGCTATCACCACGAAAGACTTCACACGCAAGCTGAGAACGTTTCCCTTGATCAGCGGCCGCAGCAGCCACGTTCCCCACAACGCAACTCCCGCATTCAGCATTCCGAAGATCAGCGAAGTGCGAATCAGGCCCAGACGCGGCACGAAGAAAACGGGAAATAGGATCGAGGCCACCAACGCGCCGATGTAGTCAAACGCGAGCACGCGAGAGACGAGCTCTTTGAATTCGATCTCGTTTTTCAGGATGCGTAGCAGCAGCGGTATTTCGAGTCCGACGAAGACGCCGATGGCGAACACGACGAAGTAGAGAACGACATAGAAATAACTGACGCGTGAGAAACTGATGAACAACAGCGGCGCAGAGAAACCGCCGAGTATCGCCACCGCCAACTCGACGTCGACAAACCGCCGTGCCAGTCCTTTGTCGATGAAGCGCGAGAGCCAGGAACCGACTCCCATCGCAAAGAGGTAGATACCGATGATCAGTGAGAACTGGGTGACTGAATCGCCCAGCACGTAACTCGCGAGCGTGCCGGCAAGCAGTTCATAGATCAGCCCGCAGGTGGCGACAATGAGAACGTTAAGAAACAGTAGCGGGGGGCGTTTCATGTATTGCCGATTGCCAATTGCCGATTGCCAATTTTAGTAGATTGACGGTTTTCAATCGGCAATCGGCAATCGAAAATTGGCAATACTTTATCCGTGGATTGCTGCGGCGATGATCAATGCGCTGCCGAGGATCACGGAGCCGATCACGATCCCGAGCGCAATGTTCTGATCCTCTTCGATCTCCTTCCGCACCGAAAAAGGAGCCGCCTTCGCGATGATCAGGAATGCGATCGCGAAAACGATCAGTCCCAGCACGACAAACACGAGCGTCGTGATGAGTATGGGCAAGAGGCTTTCGAGTTGGACTATTCCGAAATAAGTCAGCATCATTTTCCTCCGTGTAAGCCGTAGTGCCAGAAGTGGAACGAGCGGTAGCCGTTTTGTCGCGCATCAGGCGGCAACTGCCGGCGCGAACCGCCGGTGATCTCCCAACCCAAAAGCGCCGCCACGCTGTACAAACTCACAACGCCAATGCCGAAAATTGTGTAGAGTGTTTTAAGCATATACGTAGTTCCTCTTGATTTGCGCTCCAGGTTTAGAGTTCAACCTTTAGGTTGTGTCTTCGCGACAGCAAGCTAAAGCTTGAATTCTAAACGCGAACGTGAACTCAATCTCCATTGTCATCGTCACCGCTGGTGCTGAACATACTCTCCGCCCATCGCCTCCGCTCAAAACCGATATGGTAAATGAGCATCGCGACTGGTCCAATAGATAAAACAATCAAGGCGATTAGCAGGTTGATACCGTGCGTCACGTTCTGTTGGATCTTGATCGATACCGTTGCAGGCTCCGACCACTTCTCCCACTGGCCTTCCAACCGCAGCACGTACCGCCCCGCGGGCATCGCCGACGCATACGCCGAATCTTCCTGCCCGCCTTCCGACCACGACTCTCCATCTTCAACACCCTGGTAATAAGAGATGTCGATCGGAAACGACTGGACCACCCCGGTCTCGTCGTTAATCAGATCTCCTTCGAGATAGACCCACGTATTCTGCACCGGCGACTGGCCCACAATCCTGATATTCCGCCGCCCGGCGAGCTCGAAGGGATTGCTGAAGAAGACCTGCGTGCCATCGGCGTTGGGCAATGGCTGAAGCGTCACCGTTTGCGAAAACACTTCCTTACTCGAGCCCGACAGCGCAAAACTCAGAGCGCCGGCCAACAGCGCCACGATGAGAAACGCCAGCCAGTATTTGTAAACCCACCAGTGTTTGTAAGGTTGATTGGGCGCGACGTTCGAAGGACGCGGCAGCCCGCTGACTGAAAATGCCTTCTCGATCTGTGCAACTGGAATGTAGGTTCCGAGCGACCAATTAATTTCGCCGGTGGTGCGCTTCTTCGTCGCGTCGGCGGGATCGGTAACGTAAACAGTCGATACTTCCTTCGACAGCATGTAAGGCGCGGCAACATAATCGACGCTGCGCACCTTCTCCCCGGTTTCAACCTTCCAGTAAAACTCGCCGAGCACAACCTCGACCTTCGCCGGTGCGTCCTGAAAAATCCGGTAATGCTTGCCTCGATAATCTGCGCCCTTCGTCCCTTCGAGCACTTCACCCGGCGGAACAGCCTGTACGTAGTTCCAGTGATCGTCGCTATCGACCAGCCAGCGAAACCCGATTTGCGGGTTGTAAAGAAGATACTCGCTCCAAAAATACGTGGTGCCTTCGATCGTGACGCTGCGGGCCATCGCGCCGATGACGGTCATCTTTCCTTCCGGCACGTCGCCGGTCGAACCCAGCGGAATCACCGGTTGAAACCACGGCTTCTCCAGCGCTTTCAAATACTCCAGTCGCCCCTGGTTCACGTCCAGGAGCGAATTACAGTTTGGACAAGTCACGCGCTCGGTTTTGTCAGGCGCGCGCAGCTCCAAAGGACCGCCGCACTGCGGACAATTCAATTGCGCGGCGGCGACGTGACGCTCTTCGCGCTCGGGCGTACGTGTCGTCGTGATGCCGAGATCTGCAAGCGTGACTTGCTGGCCCAGGAAGACGAGTGGCGGAGATTGGTTGTAGTCGAGTGTGCCGAAGGCGCTGTCTGCGCCCGAAAGATCGGCGTAGTAGTAAGTCTCACCCGGCGTCAAGAGATACGGGATCTCGCCTTTTGCGCCGAGCGCAGTCGCTCGTCCGGTTTCGGCGACCATCAACGGCGTGGGCCAGGGAAGACCGGGGACTTGTTGTCCGAGCTGAAGCTGATCGAACGGCGGGAGTTGTACGCCCTCGGGAATCGGATATTGAAAGGTGATGTAAAAACGGCCCTGCGCCTCGGCCAACCAGCCGAGCCAACCGTTTGAGAAGGTGGCGTACCACTCGTCCCATTGTCCGCCCATCTCGTGTCCGAGTTGCGCGCGACCGGTTAACTCGAAGGGCACGTCTTTCCACTTGCCGCGTAAACCGACGTCCAGCGGCGAGCCGGTTTCGACAAGCTCGGCGACCTTGCCGAGATCTTTTAACTCGCGATCGGTGCGTGCGACTGCTGAGCGGCAGTAAGAACAGATGACGACGATCGATTGCCCGCTCTTGAATTCAACCGGCGCTCCGCACGCTGGGCAGTTAGCCACGAGCGTGCTCATTTAGTGGCTCCTGCGAGTGTGTGCGCGTCTTCGTGGACCATACGCTGGAACACACGAACACGCACTTCGGTTGCGCCGAGCATTTCTTTCAGCGCTGTTTCCCAGCGCCATGCAGCGCGGTTGCGACAGCAGTAGAGGTTGAATGTGGCGGCGCGAAACTCAGGATAGGTATGGCAACTGAGATGCGATTCGGAAAGCAACGCGAGACCGCTGATACCGCCTGGATGATCGAATTGATGCCACGCGATTTCGCCGAGGACATTCAGGTTGAGATCGCGAATTACGCTTTCAAAAACTTCGCGTAGGCGGTTGAGATCCGACAGCGCTGCCGCCTCGCACCCGCTTGCATCGATGAGCCATTCTGTTCCGAGAGTCATAGTGCTGGGCAATCGCGCGAGAGAATAAGATAGCGGGAAGACAATTTCAACATTTTGGAGTGCGGCTCCTATTGGAGTGCGGCGGCTTGATGCCGCTTTGGTATTCGATCACGTTTTCGATACCAAAGCGGCGTCAAGCCGCTGCACTCCAAAGTGGCGCTCATTCGCCCGCCAATGAAGCGTGCGGCAGGATCGTTGCAGGAATCGGTTCGAGGAAGCGCGAGAGGGTTGGAGTGCCGTCGGTCTCCGGACCTCTGTAGACGTCAACCGCCGGGTAAACGTAGTGCAACTGTTTCTTCGCGCGCGTCGTCGCAACGTAAAGCAGCCGGCGCTCCTCGTCGAAGTCATCAAACTCATCCTGAAACCTGTTCGACGGAAACCAACCATCGGTCATCCAGATCAAGAACACATTGTCCCACTCGAGACCCTTCGCCGAGTGCACAGTCGAGAGCGTGACAAAACCACTGCTGCGACGCGGCGCATCCTGGACGGCTTCGCCCTGCACGGCTTCGCTGGGATCGAGCGCAATATCGTCGAGCAGCTTCGCCGGTGTCTTATATCTTTTTGCGATTGTTTGCAGATGCTCCAGGTCGCGCCCGCGGCGTTGCACGTCGTCGTACTTGCTCTTCAACAGCGGACGGTAGAATCGCAACACCGCCGACAACTGCTCGCCGGGAGTTTTGCACTCCACCATCGTGGTAAACACGCGCGCCAGGCGCGCCAGCTCCGCTTTGTAAGCTGCGCGAGCCGGAAAGCGCAGCAGTCTTTTGAACAGGTTAGCTTTGCTTCTCGTAGCGCGGAACTCCTTCTGTTCGACGCCAATGTGCTCGAGTATCTGGTAAACAGTCGCGTCGCCGATGTGATCGATCAACTTCAGCGCGCGAAACCACGAGAGCGTGTCCGAAGGCTTTACGACTACACGCAGAAAAGCAAGCGCGTCCTTGATGTGCGCCGACTCCGCAAACCTGATCCCCCCAAACTTGCGAAACGGCAGTCCTTGCCGGCCCATTTCGATCTCGAGGTCGAACGAGTGTGAGCTCGACCGGAACAGCACCGCGATCTCATTGAGCGGCACGCCCTGGTCGCGCAAGTCGGCAATGCGCTGCGCGACAAACCGCGACTGCTCGTTCTCATCGTGCGCGCTCACCACGAGCGGCGTCTCTCCGCCATCGATGCGCGAATAGAGCCGCTTTTTGTAACTCTCTTTCACGTCGGAAATGATCGCGTTCGCAACGTCGAGAATCGGTTGCGTGCTGCGGAAGTTCTCTTCGAGCTTGATGATCTGCGCCGCCGGAAAAAGCTTCGGAAACTCGAGCATGTTGCGGTGACTTGCGCCGCGGAACGAGTAGATCGACTGAAACTCATCGCCGACAACGGCGACATTTTCGTGTCGCGCAGTCATCAGTTTCACAATCTGCGCCTGGAGCTTGTTGGTGTCCTGGTACTCGTCGACCATGATGTAGCGATACTGGTCCGAAAGCTCCTCGCGCATCGTCGCGCTGGCTTCGAGCGCTTCACGAAAACGCACGAGCAGATCGTCGTAAGTGAGCATGTGCCGGCTGCGTTTGAACTCTTCGAAAGAGCTGAACAACGTCTCGAGGTTTCGACGCTCGTCGACGAATTGCGGATACTCCTGGTTCAGCACCTGCTTCAGCGACAGCACCTTGTTGACCATCATGCTGAAGATCGCGGCGATGGTTCGTTTACGAGGAAAGTGCTGCGCTTTGGTGATTCTGATCTGCCGGCGCAGCAGATCGATCAGGTCTTCCGTGTCGCTCTGGTCCAACACCGTAAAGTTCTTCTGCACGCCCGCTTCGGCGGCAAACTTTCGCAGCACCGAATGGCCCAACGAGTGAAACGTGCCACCCGAAACTCGCTGGCAACGCGCGTCCGCCAGAGCCGCAGCGCGCGTCAGCATGCTCACGGCCGCACGGCGGGTGAAGGTGAGCAACAGCACCGATTCGGGTTTAACTCCGGTTTCGATGAGACGCGCGACGCGATAGACCAACGTGCGTGTTTTGCCGGTGCCTGCACCCGCGACGATCAGCAGAGGACCTTCGGTGGTGGTGACGGCTTTGAATTGCGCTTCGTTCAGATCTTTTTCGTAATCGATCGCCGCTGCGCCTGTCGCCCGTCGTTGCAACACCAGTCGCGTTTTGGGCGCGACTGGAAGCGTCTTGCCGAGCTCGAGATCGCGCTTGATTATTTTCAGTTCTGCTGCGAATTCCGCGACGGTTTGGAAGCGATCTTTGGGTGTCTTGGCGAGCGCTTTCACCACGATTCTTTGCAGCTCAAACGGCACCTCAGGTCGACCATCACTCGGTAACTGAGGATCGCGGTGAAGAATCGCGTGCATCGTGTCGATGCGATTGTCGTGAACGAACGGAGCCCGGCCCGTCAGCATTTCGCACAGCACAACGCCAAATGAGAACACGTCACAGCGGCGATCGACGCGTTGGCCCAACAACTGCTCCGGCGCCATGTAGTTCACCGTTCCCATCAGCGTGCCGGATTCAGTTTCAACGCCGAGGACCAGCGTCTTTTGTTCGCTGTCTGCCACGAGCGCCCGGTCACGTTCGGCGACGAGTTTTGCCAGGCCAAAATCGAGAATCTTCGCGTAACCATCGCGACTGAACATTAGGTTTTCAGGTTTCAGATCGCGATGGATGATGCCGAGTTCGTGAGCGCGCTCGAGACCAGCAGCGATTTGAATCGCGATGTCCAGCGTCTCTCGAAGCTGTAAGCCGTTGTTCCTGATCTTTTGACGCAGCGTCTCTCCCTGGACGTACTCCATCGCGATGTACGGGCGGCCTTCATCCTCGCCGACTTCATAGATGGTGAGAATGTGCGGATGGTTCAGCGCGGAAGCCGCGCGTGCTTCCTGAAAAAAGCGGCGGCGGCGGTCCTGTTGCGAAACGTACTCAGGCGGGAGCAGCTTCAGCGCAACCACGCGTTCGAGTTTGTTGTCGTAAGCTTTGTAGACGGCGCCCATGCCCCCGGCGCCGATCGGCTCGATGATCCGGTAGTGCGCGATGGTTTTCACGGGGAGGGGTTTCATGGTCTGAGTTGGCGCATAGATTATACGGAAGTTTCCCTCACAAGAACCAAGGCCGTACAATTGTCGTAATCTTTTCACGTTCAAAATGAGGAGCTGCCTATGGTGTGTCCACGTTGTCAGTCAAATCAAAATGACGACATTAAGTTTTGCACGTCGTGCGGGGCCAACCTCGAGGCTGTGCGCGAAGCCCTCGCGCGGCGGGAGCCCAGCACGAAATTCGAGTGGGGCAATACCTGGGTTGCGGACATGTTTATGTCCGGACAGGCGGCCGAACTGCGCAAGCTGGAGATAGAACGTCGCATGGGCATCACGCCGGAAGTGAAGCGCTACAACGAGATCAAAGCCGGCGTTATCGTAAGTAGTGTCGGAGTGGGGGTGACGGTTTTTCTTTTCTTCCTAATGCATGCGATTGCGAATCAGGCTCCGTCGCCCGACGCAGATATCCTCAGAAGTGTTTGGCTGGCGGGGCTCATCCCGTTCATGGTCGGCGTCGCGCTGATCATCAACGGCACGGTCGTCAGTAAGAGAATTGTCGAGGCCATCGAACGAGAACAGCAGAGAACAAACACTCTGGAAGAAGCCCCCGCCACGCGCGGCTTGCGCGCTGCCGACACCTCGGAATTTATTCCGACCGGCATGAGCGTTACCGAAGGAACCACCCGGCATCTTTCAAACACGGGACAAAAGGTTGAGCAATGAATCGGATTTCCGGTTTAGAGAAGAGCCAGGCGCCCTGGCACCTGCGGTGGTTCTACTCCACGATGCGGAAGATGTTTGGGAAGGACCTCACGCCGGTGAAGATGCAGATGCGCGTGCCGGGGCTGGTTTGGGGCAGCATCGCGATGGAGGCCGGGCTGGGGAAGAAGCGACGCGTGTCGCTGCGGTTTATCCAGTTGGGGAAAGTGCGAACAGCCGCGCGCGTGGGATGTCCGTTTTGAGTCGACATTAATTCTGCCGTTGGCAGAAAGGCCGGATTGACGGATGAGAAGTTGCAGGCGGTTGTGAAGAATGACCTGTCGGTGTTTTCGGATGTCGAGAAGCTTGTGATCGAACTGGCAGATCAGATGGCGAACACGCCGTCAAACATCTCGGATGAGTTGTATGCTCGGCTGCGTGAGAAATTTTCAGAAGAGCAGTTGTTGCAACTCAGTGGTCAGCTAGCCTTCGAAAACTACCGCGCGCGTTTGAATCGCGTCTTCGATGTTGGTAGTGACGATCTCTATCAGCCACAAAAGGCACAAACAACTATTTAGTTAACATGTCGAGCTCTTCGGGAGTGCGTGGCCAGTCGTCCTTCAGGAGGCGTGACAGCGCGCGGTCGGCGAGGAGCTTGCCGCCAGTCTGGCAGGTGGGACAGTAGTTGGTCTCGTTCGAGCCGTAACGAATTCGCTGAATCTTACTCCCGCAACGCGGACACGGTTGACCGTACTTCCCGTGTGTGGCCATCTCAGGTCGAAACGCAGTCACTTTCTCGGGAAAACGATCGCGCGATTCTGCCCGGAAATGTTCAATCCAGTGAGCCAGCGTCCTCTTGATTGCGTCGAAGAGCTGCTCGATCTCCTCGTCACTAAGTTTCTGAGTCAGCGTGAATGGCGACAGTTTAGCTTCGAAGAGAATCTCGTCTGAATAGGCGTTGCCGATTCCACTCAGAATGCGCGGATCGGTGAGTACGCGCTTCAACGTGTGGTTCTTCGCGCGAATCGCGCGAGCAAACTGTTCTGTGCTTGCGTCGAAGATCTCGAGTCCACCGGGATTCAGGTTTTCAAGTCCTGCCTCGCCCTGGACCACGTGCAGCGAGGCGCGTTTTTGTGTACCCGCTTCAGTGAGGACGAGACTGCCGCTGCTGAAGTCAAACACAGCGAGCGCGCCACGGCCCTTTGCGATTTTGCCGCGCTCGGTGTACCAGTGCAGCCGGCCCGCAATCATCAGGTGCAGCACCAGCCAGAGATCTCCTTCAAGCCCGAAGCAGATCCTTTTGCCGAGCCGGCGCAGCTCGATAACTTTTTTGCCTTCGACGCTGGACAGAGGCGGGACAGCCGTGCGCAACAGAAAAGGACTCGCAACGCGCACGCGTTCGAGAACACTGCCGTGAATTCGCTTCTCGAGAGCCTCGATATAGGTAACGATGTCCGGCAGTTCAGGCACTAAATTTCAGGGACTGCTTAGACGGTACTGCGACTCTTAACCATCCGCCAAATCCATAGCACGATGATAGCGCCGAGTATCGACAGCAGCAGACCAGCGGGCTGGATACGGCCCGTCTGACTTCCCCAGATTGCCCAACTCACAAGGCCGCCGAGAATGGAGCCGACGATCCCGAGAATGATCGTTGCGATGATCCCCATCGGATCTCTTCCCGGCATGATTAGACGAGCGAGTGCACCCGCGATTAACCCAATGATTAACCACCAAATGAAACTCATCATCCTGTTGTCCTCCTTGGATGCCGCGTTTATACGCCTCCCTTGTTCAGAGTTCAAGCTTCAGCTTGTAGTCTCGGACCTTAACCCGGACAAGAACAAGCTAAAGCTTGAACTCTAAACGAGGTCCCACGCGGCGCCATATTCGGCGTCGGACGCCGAATACGGTCTCCAAAACTGCTCGTAAGGACTATTGAACCGTAGCCGGTTGCAGCCTTTAATATCACTCATTCAATAACTTACACCTCTCGTTCGCGAGTGGTCGCGCCGTTGCACTAGATGCGTCCGAAAGGAAGCTCTGATGACGACAAGAATCACTCAGGTCAACGGCCACACGGGAAAGCAGACAACGCTGCGAGTCGAAGGCTCGCTTCGTTTGGCCGACGCGGAATTGCTCGAATCGACCTATCTCGAACTCAGCGCCAGCCACGACGGCAAAATCGCAATCGATCTCGCGGGCACGAATTTTCTCGACAGCGATAGCGCCTCCATCCTTTGCCGTCTCAAAAGAAACGGCGTCGAGTTAACCGGTCTTCATTACTTTGTCCAACAGATTATTCAAGCGGCTGAAAACGATTAAGGAGTCATTATGCAACGCACGTTTAGCACGGTTCTTCTGATCGCAATCGCAGTTATCACCTTCGTATCCGCCGGCGCTCAGACCAACGGCGAGAAGACACCTGAGCGCGTTGGCGTAAACACGTCGGATGCTCTCGCCTTGAGTTTGAACGAAGCGATCCGGCTCGCACTCGAAAACAATAACGACATTCGCACCGCTCGCATCGACGTCGAAAAAGCCGAACACAACCTGACCGCTCGTCGCGGCGCGTACGATCCGCAGTTGTTTTCAGAGTCTTACTTCGAGCGCAGCTCAACGCCGGTTACTTCGTTTCTCGGTGGCAGCAGCAGCGGTTCGCTCGAACAGAAGGACTTCACGAGCAGCATTGGTTTGAGTGGGTTAACGCCGAAGTTCGGTGGCTCCTACAGGTTCGATCTGTCTTCCACCCGCCTTTCAAGTAACAACTTCTTCAACGCGCTCGATCCTGCTAACTCGGCGCGATTGACATTCAGCTACACGCAACCCTTGATGCGCGGCCTGCGCACGGACGAAAGTCGCCGCCAAATCGAGATCGCAAAGAAAAACCTGACGCTGACTGACGTTCAGTTTCGCCAACGCGCGACTGACGTCATCACGCGAGTCGAACAGGCTTACTGGGAACTGGTCCATGCGCTCAAGAACTTGCAAGTGCAGAACGAAGCAGTGAAACAGTCTCGCGCGCAGGTTGAAACGAACAAGAGGCAGGTGGCGCAAGGCGTGCTCGCGCCAATCGACGTCGTCGAAGCTGAAGCGCAGGTGAAGCTCTACGAGCAGAACGTCTACGCGGCGCAGGAACAGGTGACGGAATCCGAGAACGCGCTCAAAACGCTGATGCTGCCTGACAGGAATGCGAAGATTTGGGCACGCGCGCTGTTGCCGGTTACTCCGGTAGATCTTGAAGCGCCACGCATTCCGTTGACCGACGCGATCAGCACCGCGCTCGAGAACCGTTTCGAGCTGGCCGAGCTTCGCACCAGCAACGACATCAACGAAATCAACAAGCGCTTCTATCGCGATCAAACAAAACCGCAGGTTGATTTGCAGGTCACCTACAGCAGCAACGGTTATGCAGGCACGCCGAGCGACAACGATAACCCGATCCTGACCGGTATCACTTCGCTCCAGCAACGCGTTGCCGAGTTGTCGACAATCGCGGGTCTTCCCGCGTTGCCGGGTACGGCTTTCAACGCAGTGCCCGCGGCCTTGCAGGGTGGTGTTGGACGCGCGTGGTCCAACCTGCTGGGCCAGGACAATCCGACCGTGAGAGTCGGTGTAAGAATTTCGCTGCCGCTGAAGAATCGAACAGCAAAAGGTGAGCTCGGGCAGTCGGTGACGGAAGGCCGGCGCATTGAATTGGTGCGCGCGCAGGCCGAGCAGATGATCGAAGCCGAGGTTCGTAACGCGATGCAGCGCATGCGTTCGGTTGAAGCGAGCATGGCGGCCGCGGAGGCTGCGAGAGTCGCTGCCGAACAGAGTTACACCAGCGAGCAGCGGAAGTTTCAAGCCGGAATGTCGACGGTGTTTCTCGTGCTGCAACGGCAGACGGACCTGATCAGTGCGCGGGGTCGCGAACTTGAAACACAGACCAATCTCAACAAAGCCATCGCCGAGTTCCAACACGCGATCGGCAACACGTTCAAGTATCGAAACGTCGCGGTGGTCTCGGACGGACTGCGATTAGAGCAGAGCGAGGCGCTGAAAACAGGACAACAGCAGTAAATGACGCTGCGTTTGGAGCTCAGCCTTTAGGCTGCTGTCTTGGAACAACAAGCTAAAGCTTGAACTCCAAACGAGCGCAACACAAACAAAGGAGAGAGATATGTCAGACGCGAGAACGAATAATCGTAAGCCATTAAAGGTAATAGCTGCACTGCTTGTCCTTTCAATCGCGGGTGGTGCGATCTGGTACTTCTTCATTCGCAGGCCGCCGGCGCCGAAGAACTTGATCAAGCTCAGTGGCCGGATCGAGGGCGACGATACGGTGGTTGCGACGAAGATCCCGGGCCGCATTCGCGAAATACAAGTCCGCGAAGGCGATCAGGTCAAAGCCGGACAGGTCATCGCGCTGATCGACGATGAACAGGTCCGCGCACGCGAAGAGCAGGAACAATCGAAGGTCCAGCAATCCGAAGCACGTGTGCTGGCCGCGCAACAACAGATCGCGGTGCTCAACGCGCAGCTCGAAGAGAGCAACATCGGCGTGGACCAGGCGCGCCTGGATGCGCAAGGTCGCGTGAGCCAGGCGGAAGCACAGGTGGCCCACGCCGAAGCGCAACTCGCACAGGCCGAAGCAGACTACGGCCAGGCGCGTTACGACGAGCAGCGCTACACAACGCTCGCCAAAGACGGCGACGTCCCTGAGCGGACCGGTAAACAAGCCGCTTCCGCTGCCGAAGCGCAGGCTGCCGCTGTTCACGCTGCGCGGAAACAGGTGGACGTCGCGCGCGGTGCGTTGACGATGGCGAAAGCGAATTTGTCGAACGCTGCCATGCGAACTTCGCAGTCAATCGGAATTCGCAAACAGATCCTGCAAGCGCAATCGGAGATCGTTGCCGCACAGGCAGAGACCGAACAGGCGCGCGCAAAACTTCGCGAGGTCCAGGCGGATCGAAACGACCTGCAAGTAGTAGCGCCGATCGACGGCACTGTTGCCACGCGTTCTGCCGAGCCGGGTGAAGTAGTCGCCGCAGGCACGACGCTGGTCACGCTCGTCAATCTCAACCAGGTTTATTTGCGCGGTTTTATTCCTGAAGGTGAGATCGGACGCGTTCGCACGGGACAAACAGCTCGTGTCTATCTCGACTCTGCTCCCGACCGGCCGCTCGAAGCTGTTGTTTCGCGCATCGATCCGGAAGCGTCATTCACTCCTGAGAACACTTACTTCAAAGACGATCGCGTAAAGCAGGTTGTCGGCGTGAAGCTCCAGTTGAAGAGTGCCGCGGGTTACGCAAAGCCGGGTATGCCTGCTGATGGTGAGGTCGTCACCGACTAACGGGGTCGACCAACGAGGCCGACTAATGAGGACAGCCATGAGCGCACTGGAAACAACAATCAGCAATCCCGCCCCACCAGCAGCCGCCGCCGTCCTCGAATCGAGCCACACGTTTTCCGGCCCGGCGATCAAGGTGCGAAGCCTGGTGAAGAATTACAAAGGCTTCGAGGCTGTGAAAGGCGTCGACCTCGACATCGCCGCCGGCGAGATCTTCGGCATCATTGGACCAGACGGCGCGGGCAAGACGTCCGTGTTCCAGGTGCTCGGAGGCGTGATGGAACCGACCTCAGGCATCGCCGAGATGTACGGCAAATCGACATCCGAGTCGCGCTCGTTTGTCGGTTACCTGACGCAGGTGTTCAGTCTCTACCAGGATCTGAGCGTCGCGGAAAACCTGCAGTACGTGGGCCAATTGCGATTGTTGAGTCGAAGGCTGATTGAAGAGCGCGGGGATCACTACCTACAGATGTTTGACATGTCGCGTTTCAAGGATCGACTCGCCGGCAGTTTGAGTGGCGGTATGAAACAGAAACTCGCTTTGGCGTGCGCGCTCATTGCGCAACCCAAAATCCTTTTGCTCGACGAGCCGACGACGGGAGTCGATCCGGTTTCGCGACGCGAGTTCTGGGACGCGCTCGCCGGTCTCGCAAACGAGGGCATGACGATGGTGGTGGCCACGCCCTATCTCGACGAAGCAGAGCGCTGTCATCGCGTGGCGCTGATGTACGACGGCATGATTCGACAGACGGGAACGCCGGCTGAGATTCGCGACCAGCTCGGTTTGCAACGGCTCGAGGTACGCGCTGCGAACCTGGGCCAGCTTGGCGAAGCGGAAGACATTTTGAATCGCGTTCCGTCAATCAACGACGTGCAGCGGTTTGGCGACCGGCTCGATCTGATGGTTGCGAATGTCGAAGCAGGTGAAAAAGCGACGCGCGAAGCACTTGCGGCCGCAGGCATTCACGCGAGTGAGTTCAAAGCCGGCGCGCCGACACTTGAAAACTCGTTCGTTGCAAAGTTGAGAGAACTTGGCGGTGAACTCAAAGTTGCACCGTTTCCGCGACGGCGTCAGTTTCGCGAGCGGCCGGTCGATGCGATCGCGATTGGCGCACGAAATCTCAGCAAGCGGTTCGGAAGTTTCAACGCGGTGAAGAACATCAACATTGAAGTTAAGTACGGCGAGATCTACGGACTGCTCGGTGCGAACGGCGCCGGGAAGACGACGACGATCAAGATGCTCTGCGGTTTGATCGGCGCGTCGAGCGGAAAGATGGAGCTGGCGGGAGAGAGCGGTAGTTTGCGGTCCAGCTTTGTGCGACAGCGCATTGGTTACATGTCGCAGAAGTTTTCGTTGTACGACGATCTGACGATTGAAGAGAACCTCGACTTCTTCGCGGGAGTTTATCAAGTGCCGCGTGAGGAGCGTGCGGAGAAGAAGCGTTGGGTGCTGGAGATCTCGGGGCTGGAAGGCAAAGGCCACTTGTTGACGAGCAGCTTGCCGGGTGGTTGGAAACAGCGCGTCGCGTTCGGTGCGGCTGTAATGCACGAGCCGAGTGTGCTGTTTCTGGATGAACCGACGTCGGGTGTCGATCCGCTCGCGCGCCGCGCGTTCTGGAAGATGATCAATAGCTTTGCGGATCGCGGAGTCGCAGTGCTCGTGACGACGCACTACCTCGAAGAAGCCGAGCAATGCAATCGACTGGGTTTCATGGTGGCGGGAGAGCTGGTGGCTGAAGGTACGCCTTCGGGCGTGAAGGCGGCGCAGGGCGGACATTTGCTCGAGCTGATCACCGACGCGCCGCAGGCGGCCGCGGATCTGCTCAAGAAGACTCGCGAGCGTTGGCGCATTTCTCTCTTCGGAGATCGACTTCATGTGGTTATCGATGCGAATCCGTCAGATGAAATTGCCGGACTCACGCGAGAGTTGGGCGCCGTGAACATCAACGTATTGCGCGCCTATGAGACGCCATATTCGCTGGAAGACGTGTTTATTTCGGTGGTTGAAAAGGCCAGGAAAGCCAATTGAGGTACGTTTTGGAGTGCGGCGGCCTGGCGCCGCTTTGTTATCGATAAGCTTCAATCGAGGCCAAAGCGGCGCCAGGCCGCCGCACTCCAAAAGGAGAGCTTTATGAAACGAATCATTGCACAGACGCGAAAAGAACTGACGCAATTCTCGCGTGACCGGCTGACAGTCGTGCTGGCGCTGGTGCTGCCACTGATCCTCATGTGGCTCATTGGTTCAGCAATTTCGCTTACGGTCAGCGACCTGCCGGTGGTGGTCCAGGATTGGGACCAGACACCAACATCGCGTCGCTACGTCGAAACGATTCGCTCGTGTTTGACTTTCAGAATCGTTTCCCTCCCGATCACCGCCGCGCCTGAAAGCGCACTCGACAACGAACAAGCGCGTGCCGCCATCATCATCCCCGCGAAGTTCGAAGCGGATCTCGAGCGTGGCCGTTCGACCGAAGTGCAGTGGTTGATCGACGGCACTGACGCCAACACCGCGAACATCATGCGCAACAACGCCGCTATGATCTCGCAGGCTTTCAATCAACAGAACGGCATGTCCGGTACACCCTCCATCGACGCGCAAATGCGTTTCTGGTTCAACCCGGGCAGCGACTCCGACCAGTACATTGGACCAGCAGTGTTCGGCGTTGTGCTCGCACTGTTTCCGCCGTTACTCGCGGCGCTCGCGATGTCGCGCGAGGGCGAGCAGAAAACGATTTTGCAGGTTTACGTCGCGAGTATCCACGCTCACGAATACCTGCTTGGAAAAATTCTCGCCTACATGATCGTGGCCGTCGCGGAGTGGGTGTTGACGCTGGCGCTGGCGATTCCGCTGTTTGGGCTTTGGTTCAAAGGTGACCCAACTCCATTTCTGATCAGTTCGTTTATTTACCTTTTTTGCAACGTCGCTTTTGGAGCGATGGCGGGCGCGTCGATTCCGAATCAGGCGGCGGCGATTCAGGCAGTTCAAAACGTCTGTTTCCTGCTTTCGTTTCTGCTGTCGGGATTTGTGTTTCCGATCGCGAACATTCCGCCGTGGCTGCGTTGGATTTCGGATCTGGTGCCGGCGCGTTATTTCGTCGAGGTGTCGCGCGACGTGTTTGTCAGAGGCGGAGGTTGGCCGGCCACGTGGCACGTGCCGATTGTGCTTGCCGTGTTGAGTTTGCTCTTTCTGTTTAAGGGCTGGATGAGTCTGCGCAAGATGCAGATTGAGGCGTGAGTTCAGAGTTCAAGCTTTAGCTTGTTTCCGAAACGCAGCCTAAAGGCTGAACTCTAAACAGAGGATCAAAATTATGTGGGACAGAATTCTTAACTGGCGTTTCTGGCCGCTCTTCTTCAAAGAGCTCAAGGAGCTGGGTCGTAACCGCAGGCTGGTGGCGATGATGCTTGTGCCGCCGACCTTGAATCTCGTGTTGCTTGGCTTTGCAATGAATCCTGAAGTTACCGATTTGAAACTCGGGATCGTCGACGAGAGCCGCACTGCCGAGAGCCGCGAGCTGATCTCAGCTTTCACCGAGAGCAAGTCGTTTGTTCCGTCCGGCTACTATCATTCCGTCGCCGAGTTGAGCCGCGCACTGAGCGCGGGTGAGCTTGACGCGGGAGTGGTTGTGCCGTCCGACTTCGCCACGAAACGTATGCGCCGCGAAGTCGCTGAGGTCCAGTTCCTTGTTGACAGTGTGAACTCAAACACCGGCAGCATCGCAGGCGGCTACGCAGCGCGCATTGTCGGCGCACTGAATGAAAAGATTTCTTTGAGCAGATCGAGCGTACAACCGGTGCGCGCTGTCTCGCGTGTCTCTCTTTTTTACAATCCGGGACTGGAAAATTCCTGGTACATCGTGACGGGAATGATCGGAATGCTGATGGTGATGCTGGGCGCTCTGGTCGCTTCAGCGGCGATGGTCAAAGAGAAGGAAGTCGGGACCGTCGAACAACTCCTGATGACTCCGGCGGGCAGCGCGGAGATTATTCTCGCCAAGATGGCGCCGATTTTTCTGTTGCTTTCGCTCGACATTGGCTTGTCAGCGGCAGTTGGATGGTTTGTGTTTGGCGTGCCGGTGCGCGGCAGTTTCGCGTTGCTGTACGTCGCCGGAATGTTGTGCGTGCTTTCGGGAATTGGCGTCGGTACGATCATCGCAACGTTCACGCGTTCACAACAGCAGGCCCAGTTGATGAGTTTCTTCGTGAACCCGCCGTTGTCGATGTTGTCGGGAGCCATGACGCCGATTGAAGCGATGCCGAAGTGGATGCAGCCGTTCACCAATTTGAATCCGGTGAAACATTTCGCGGTGCTTGCGCGCGGGGTGATGTTGAAAGGCATCGGGCTCGAAGTGCTCTATCCGAATTTCCTCGCGCTCGTTGCGTTTACGATCGTGCTGGTGGGTGTCAGCGCCTGGCGCTTCCGAAAGCAGTTGAACTAAAACTCTTGAACCAATTAAACCAATTTCGTCGCGCGGCTTTTGTGCTAAAAGAGTGGCGATGATGAGAAACATTCTGCTTGCCGCATTTGCCCTGGTCTTTCTCACCGCTCAACAAACACCGCCTGGCGACCTAAACGGTAATTGGGCCGCGCGCAACGTCAACAACACCGACGGGGTCGTACGTTCGACGTACTTCAATCTCAAGTACGAAGACGGAAAGATCACCGGCACCATCCGCGCGACGCAGTTTTTCTACACTATCAAAGAGAGCACCGGCGGTCCGGATGGTTTCACGATTGTCGCCGCGATGAATGATGGCCACAGCGAACGACGCGTCCAGTACGAAGGCAAGCTCGTCGGAGACGAGCTGAGAATTGGACGACGCGCGCGCCCCGATGCGCCGCTCACCGAAATGGTCGCGAAACGCGCGCCTGCTGGTGAAGGCGCACTGCCTCAGCGCATCGAACCTCCTGCGCGCCACAACGTTCCCTACAACGGTCTCGCGAAAACACCGCCGATGGGCTGGAACAGTTGGAACAAATTTGCCGGCCGCATCGACGATGCAGCCGTGCGCGGCATCGCCGATGCAATGGCAAGTAACGGGATGCGCGAGGTGGGCTACATCTACGTCAACATCGACGACACCTGGGAAAACGGCCGCAACGCGCAAGGCGAAATTCAGACCAACAAGAAATTTCCCGACATGAAAGCGCTCGCCGATTACGTTCACAAAAAAGGACTCAAGCTCGGCATCTACTCATCGCCTGGTCCAAACACGTGCGCCGGTTATGAAGGCAGCTATGGTCACGAAGAACAGGATGCGAAGACGTTTGCGAAGTGGGGCATCGATTATTTGAAGTACGACTGGTGTGGGGCGCGCACATTGTACACCGACGAAGAGATGCCCGCGATTTATCAGAAGATGGGTGATGCGCTGTTGCAGACCGGGCGGCCTATTGTGTACAGCCTTTGCCAGTACGGGCGGCTTGACGTGTGGAAGTGGGGTCCCGAAGTTGGTGGAAATCTGTGGCGTACGACGGGCGACATTCGCGACACGTGGGAGTCGATGACCGGAATCGGTTTTCGACAGGATGAGCTCGCGCCGTATGCAAAGCCTGGTCACTGGAACGATCCGGACATGCTCGAGATCGGGAACGGTGGCATGACCGACACCGAATACAAAACCCACCTGAGTCTCTGGGCCATGCTCGCCGCGCCGCTGCTTGCTGGAAACGATCTGCGACAGATGACGCCCGAGACACTTGCGATTCTCACGAATCGCGAAGTGATTGCGGTCGATCAAGACAAACTCGGAAAACAGGGAAGCCGCGCGTGGAAGTCGGGCGAGCAGGAGATCTGGACGCGGCAGTTAGCTGGCGGCGACATGGCTGTCGCCTTTTTCAATCGCGCTAAAGACGAAGCGAAGATCAGTGTGAAGTGGTCGGAGATCGGCGTCACTTCGACGCGCAGAGTGCGCGACCTGTGGTTACATCAGAATATTGACGCGAACGCGCCGGAGTATTCAGCGAGTGTTCCGGGACACGGCGTCGTGATGCTGCGCATTTCTAAGTAGATTATGTGCAATTTGTGCACAAGAAGTCGGTAAACGCGAATGAAAACCCTATCGCGCATCGTGGTCGTCGCCGCAATCGCTGGTGCAATCTACTTCTCGACCATCGGCACCAAGGATTTCTATCGTTTACTGGCGATGATTTCGGAAGTGTTTGAGGCTATCGGTAATAACTACCTGAAGAAGTGATCTCTGAGGGTGCATACAGACCGAGCGCGGTAGCGCCGGGTAGATGTCGGACATCACGAATCGCAGGTAGACTTCCGACGTCTGGAAATCTTCTCCGGATCGTGATGTCCGAGATTTACCCGGCGCTACCGCGCTCGGTTCTGTATCTTCCCGACGGCGCTCAGTCAACATTGATGCCGAGGCGGTCGGCGCACTTGAAGAGCGATAGGCCGAGAATGCAGGCGATGACGAGATTGAAATAGAACGTGAAGATCGCGTTGATGAAGTTACCCACCAGGTTTCCCATGAAGGGCAGCGTGAGTGGCGAGGTTACGATGAAGATTATGGCGCCCACCACGAACGAGACCACCTGGACCAATATCACCATTCCGAATGCCTTGAAGTAAGTACTGCCCATGCGGCGGATGGTGTCCAAGCCCACCAGCGGATTCACTACCGAACCAAAGCTTTGTGTATATCCCGCGACCGTCAGGGCCATCGGGTAATAGAACACACCCCACGCAATAAAAACGACCAGCAGGAAAACGATAAACGTTCCGCCGGCAAGCAACGGCAACAAGTCCCTGAGTGGACCGGCAACATCGCTTGCCTTGCTTTTCGACGCTTCGGCCTCGCGCGCGATTTCCGCTCCGGGTCGCGTCTCCTGAAGCTTACGGTTTGCTTCCGCCAATTTTGCGGGATCAGCTTCGGGATCGGTGAGCGCCGAAAGATCTTCGTGCGATGGTCCAACTGACTCCGCCTGATTCGCGACCGCGAGAGACTTCAAGCCAGGACCACCGAAAACACCAAACATCAATGCGACCACCAGAACGACCACCGGACCCCACGACACGATCGTGATGCCTATACCGAGAAATATCGGCACAATCAGGTCGTCCCAAAACGAAAAGGCGCTGAAGTCAGGCATGAAGCTGCGATTGAGTCTGCCCCACGCAACCTGGCTGATGACGTGCGAGATGCATCCGAACAGAATTACGAACGCGACGATGCTGCCGCGAAAGCCGGCGAACAAAAGCAATCCGTAAATCAGCGCACCGAAGATGAGTGCGGCCTTGTGTTGGAACGGATAACGAATCGCGCGAACAAAATCCTCGAATCCGAACCCCGAAGTTTGAAACTGAACACGCGCCGCTTTTTCTGTAACTGCTCGATACTCGTGACACAGGTCGCCGCACAACGCACAAACCGGAACTCTCCCGGTGGCGAACTTAGTACACTCCTTGCAGAACATCGCGCCGCACATGCGACACACGTATTCGGGATCTGCTTCAGGGTGATTCCGGCAAGCCGCATGACTCGCCGATGCAGAAACTCTGGGTGGTTCGACCCAAGTGGTGGACTCTACGAAAGCTTCAGATGAGTTATTCACCGGCTCCGGAGCGGGCGTCACTTCGCCGTTGAAAGCACCTTTAAGTTTTGGGACGCGGCCCGCGTCGATCCAGCTCAAGTTGCCTTTGCTGACTTTGTCGGTGGGCAGAACGCAACCTTCGAGGATCCATTGTTTCAGCGTCTCGAGGTCAGTTTCGAAAATGCCTTCAACGGTACTCACTCGCCAAACTTCAGGTTGTGCACTCATATGTTTTTGGTCCTTCTTGGGAGTAGTTGCAGTAGGACTGCGAAGTGATAAGCTGGTCGAGGTTCGCGCGGTGGTTTGCGCCCGGAGTGGACCAGAGGAGGGCGGCGGCTCGAGCTTGCGGGTAGCGGCCGCTGGTTCAAATACTAAGGCCCTGAATTTGGCCGCGTCAAGAAAAATGCACATTTCCTGAGGTTTTAGCGCAATTGATTGCCCACCTCTTACATTTCTTCACTCGGCATGTTTGGTTGCTTGTTGCTAGTGGAGGTGCCGGCGTGGCCGGGCGTTACCTGCAACTCTACATGCGCCACGCTCACCAGCTAATCCTCCCCGACCCGACTGTCGATCTGCTCAGGCTTCATGAGTTGCATGGCTACAACGCCCACTCCCTGGTTGGTATTGCTCCCGGAATTCGTCTGTGGACCTGCCGCGAGGCCGAAGGCGCCGTCGCTTACAACGAATTCGGCAAAGTATGGCTGGTGCCTGGCGAGCCACTCGCCGGCAGCGAGAATCTTGCGACGGTGTCAGAAGGCTTTTTGCGGAAAGCACGCGAGGAAGGTTGTGTTGTCGGATTCATGGCGGCGACACAGCAGTTTGCAAAACACTCCAGCCGCCTCGGTCTGCGAGCAGTGAAGATCGGGTCTGCACCTTATTTCGATCTCGCCACGTGGGCTCCTCGTGGCGATCGCGCCAAGAAAGCGCGGGCCGGTGCCAACCAGGCGCGTCGCGCCGGTGTGCGCGTGGCGGAGGTCGGTGAGGTCGATGAGCGACTCGTAAGAGAGACGGCGTGCTTGTGCAAGAGTTGGCTGGCGACGCGTCGCAGTGCGATCAGGTTTGAATGGCTGTTATCAGTCGATCTCTTCCGGCACAAAGACAAAAAGAAATACTTCACTGCGCGCGACGCGACCGGACGGCTCGTCGGGTTTCTCGCTGCCAGTCCGATTCCGGCGCGTGAGGGCTACTACCTCGAAGATGTGTTGCGTTCGAAGGATGCCCCTTACGGAACCACCGATCTGCTCGTGGTCGAGGTACTGGAATCACTGAAACGTGACGGCGTGAAGCTGGCGACGCTGGGTACAGCTCCTCTGGCGATGGAAGGTAGTGTCGATCCGGAAGTGCACGACAATCCTTGGCTTTCAAAAGTAGCGCGAGGTGTTGCCCGCTGCGTCTCTGTTTTCTACAACTTCGACGGCGTGAGGCACTTCAAGGCCAAGTTCGCACCGAGCTGGTGGGAGAGTGAGTACGTTCTGATATCGCAGGAAGTAACGGCGCCACCGCGCATCATCAGAGCATTTGGGCAAGCGATCGTGCCGGCTGGACCAGCGACTTTGATCGCGCGCCAAATCACGCGCGCGTGGCGACGTATCAAAACCACGAACGCTGATGCGGGGCACACAACTGAATCGCATTCATACCCGATGCAGTCTGTGGTCGTGAATGGAATAGCGTTGAATTACGTCAGCGCCGGAGCGGGCCCGCCGGTGGTCTTGATTCATGGAAACCCTGGTTCACATCACGATTACACGTTGTCGCTTTTCGAGAAACTGGCGCAGTCGTATCACGTCGTTGCTTTCGATCGTCCGGGACACGGGTATAGCGACCGGCACGATTCGCTCGAGGCGACGGTTGAGGTTCAGGCGGACATTGTGCGCGAGGCGTTGCGGCAGCTCTCGATCGAGAAGCCGGTTTTGGTGGGCCACTCATGGGGCGGGTCGGTTGTGTTAGCGTCTGCCGTCGCGTATGGAAGCGAGCTTTCAGGAATTGTTTTGCTTGCGCCTGCGGCGTATCCGAATGTGAGTGTCGAATGGTGGTCGCAGTTTCCGCACCTGCCGTTACTTGGAAAGTTTATTGTTAAGGTGTTGACGCCGTTTCTCGGGCAGAGGATTGTGAAAGAGAGTTTGAAGGACGCTTACCACCCACAGGCGGTGCAGCACGAGTACGCGAGCCGGGCTGCGGAGATGTGGACGAGGCCGGATCAGGTTGCCGCGTGTGCAGCGGATGAGAGAACGCTGCGTGCGAGCCTGGCGGTTTTGAGTCAGCGCTATTCAGAGATAGAGATGCCGGTCGTCATCGTTACAGGGTCCGCCGATAGGGTGCTGGATCCGAAGGAGCATGCGTACCGGCTTCAGCAAGCGATCAAGAATTCCGAGCTCGTCGTATTACCGGAAACTGGACACCAACTTCCTCAAACCTGCCCCGATGCTGTCATGTCCGCGGTTGAAGCGGCGTGGCGTGGCCCAGAAGGCGTTCGCTAACAGGCGCCATTTTGGAGTGCGGCGACCTGGCGCCGCTTTGGTCCTCGATCTAATGATCGAAGATTAAAGCGGCGCCAGGCCGCCGCACTCCAAAATGGCGCCATCCTCAACGGGCGCTGGTAGTAGTCCGGCTTGTGTGAAATAAATTGCCTTTCCCTCGCTCCACGAAACGCTAACTTCACACGAGGTGTAATAGAAATGGTGAAACGCGTCGCCTGCAACTTTGCGCGCCTGACTGTCTTCCTTACCTTATGCGCGTCCGCAATACTCGCCCAATCGCCGAACACCGCCAGCATCATCGTGACGGTGGTCGACCAAAACGGCGCGGTCGTCCGCGGCGCAAATATCTCCGTTGTCAACACCGCTACCGGCGCTACTCGCGAAGCGGTCTCGAGCGATGAAGGCACCGCTACGATCGGCGGTCTGCCACTTACCGGCGAGTACAAGGTGAGTGTTGCGATGACAGGCTTCACTGCCGACGACGTCACTGGCCTTACCTTGCGCTCCGGCGAAACAGCCGCCGTGATAATCAAAGTGGTGGTGAGCGGCGGCAAAAGCGAAGTTACGATTTTCGGCACTTTCGACGGCGTGCGCGCAGACCCGCAGATTGGGCTGCCGCTGAAAGGCGAACAGATCAATGAGACGCCGATTCTCGGTCGCAAAGTGTCGACGATACCGCTGTTGAACTCAGCCTTCCGCCAGGGCAAGGGCACTGGCGATCTCTTCGTCAACCAGACGTATTTCATCGCCGGCGTCGGTTCGCGCCGCGCGACTACGTTTCTAATCGACGGCGCCAGCAACGACGAAGGCTGGGGACGCCAGACGGCGGTGGCTACAGTGCCGATGGGCGCCGTGGAGGAGTTCAATGTGCTGGTGAACGCGTTCTCATCCGAGTTCGGCTGGACTTATGGACCAGCACTAAACATCATTACCAAATCCGGGACCAACGATTTCCATGGCGAAGGACTTTACATGCTGCGCCCCGGCGGCGGGTGGCAGGCGAAGACTTTTTCGACCAAAGGCTTTTGTCCGCCTTCCGTCAGCAGTTGTGTGCTTCCAGCTAATCTGGTCGCCATCAATCCGGTGGACATACCTGACAAGTTGAATCAGTTCTCGGGTTCTCTGGGTGGTCCAATAGTCGAAGACAAGACCTTCTTCTTTGTATCCAGCGACTACACGCGCCAGGACCGAACCACTTTCCTCTCGAGTGCTTTGCCAACCTTCGTGCTGCCGGCTGACGGACATCTCGATTACACCGGACACTATCGCCAATTCCTGTTTGATGGACGCGTCGATCATAAATTCACGCCCGATCAAACGCTCATGTTTCGCGTGAACGTCGATCGCATGTCGGATGACAACCCGCAGGACGCCGTCGGCGGCACGAGTGCGCCGAGCGTGGCGCGCAGGTACTCGCGTCGCGCCTGGACCATGCAAACAAATTTCACCTCACTGTTGAGCTCGAGCGTGGTGAACGAAGCGCGCCTCGCGTACCTGCACGGCGATCCGGTCACGTTGTGGGAAGCGCAGAATCCTTCGACCACCTACACGAGAGCCGGCGCCGTCGCGTTCACGATTGGTGAATCGCGCGCTTCGGATCTCTGGAGCCATCAGTGGCAGGTTTCCGACACAGTGTCGTGGTCGCGGGGCAAGCATTACCTGCGTTTTGGTGGCAGCGTCATCCATCATCGCTCGGGAGGAACAGGCAGCGAGCCTGGTACGGCCACACTCGGCACTTTCACGTTTTTCAGTAACACGACGTTGCCTTTCAACCAGTTGACGCTGGCTAACGTTCAGAGCTACACGCAACCGATCAACTTCGGCATCAGCAGTTATGACTTACCGCAGTGGTTGCTCAGCGGATTTGTGCAGGATAGCTTTCGCGTAACTCGGAATTTTACGCTCGACCTCGGCTTGCGTTACGACCGCCAGACACTGACTGACGACAAGAACGATTTCGCGCCGCGCATTGGCTTCGGCTGGCATCCGGGCGGCGATCCCCGTACTGCGATTCGCGGTGGCTACGGAATGTATTACGCGCAGGTGCGAACCAACGCCGTCGCCGGTTATCTCGTTAATGGACTCGATGGCCTGGCGACTTACACAGCGAATCCGACTGGTCCAAACTCCGTCGGGTTTCCGACCTGTTTGACGTGCGTGCCGGTAAACGTCGATCCACGCACGCTTCCGGCCACTCAATTGCCGGCGCGCGACATCACTATCCGGGCCGGCCGGCGCGACTTTTACCGGCAGCAGTTCGCGCAGTTTGGCTTGAACTTCGATTTGCTGCCGAATTATCCGGATGAGTTAGTGAACCCGCGCAGCCAGGTCTTTACGATTGGCGCCGAGCGGGAGATCGCGAAAGGGTTGTTCTTTGGCGGCGACTACGTACATCAACATTTGAGCGACATTCAACGCACGGTCGATCTGAACGCGCCGTCAGTGTTTGACCGCACCGCGCCGGGACAGGTTAGACCGGTGGCCGTTGCAAATGGGACGCGGCCAATCGTGCCGGCGCCGGGCGGCATTCGCCAGGTGAACGTGATCATGAATCTCGGCGTGGCGGATTACAACGCGCTGCAAACCAATTTCACGTATCGCGGCAATCGGAAGGTGTACGCGTCGCTCAGTTATACGTTGTCGAAAGCGACGAACACGACGGAGCCCGACGGGAACGGCGCCAATCCGAACCAGAGCATCATCACGCGACTTGGTGAAGAGGAGCGCGGGCCGAGCGTGGTCGATCAACGCCATCGCGCGGTGGCCACATTTCATTATCGCTTCCCGTGGAACTTCACGGCAGGCACGCTAGGAATGTTTGCTTCGGCGCGCCCGTTCAATGCGACGACGGGTGTCGACAACAATGGCGACGGCGCGAACAACGATCGACCGGTAATCAATGGTGCTGTAGTCAGCAAGTCGGCGTTCCGTGGTACGGCGACGTCCGAGGTCGCGATCTTTGTTGAGAACAAGATTAAGCTAACCGAACGTGTTGGGTTGCTGCTCCGACTGGAAGGATTCAACATCTTCAATCATGGAAACTACCTCGGTCGAGGTGTAACCGTTTACGGCGACCTGCCGCAGCCCCTGTCAACGTTTGGCTGGTTCACGCCGCAAACCGCGATCGGCGCGGATGGACATGCGATTCCGGCATTCGCGAACATCGATCCACCGCGCATGTTCCAGGTACAGGCGCGCCTTGTTCTTTCCAGCACATTGGGATCCTAAGCTTAGAATTCCACGTGGACAAGTTGTCGC
>JADMIO011319512.1_pt1 | contig 68050 bp, 68 predicted proteins | sample 8958161 | NCBI WGS metagenome assembly JADMIO01 (sample SAMN16585339, study PRJNA669376) | soil metagenome | isolation source: Crop rotation soil | place: USA: Cullars Rotation, Alabama | collected 2011 | reverse complement strand
GGCCGCGACTTCAAGTCACGTGAATTCCAAGCTTCGGATCCCACTGTGCTGGAAATGCGCGGCTGATCGTCGGCGATGCGGCCTGTCATTGCGGCTATCCGGCGCGGCACCAATGCCTGTGCAGCGACTGTGCCCCACCAGCGAGATTCGCCCGAGAGCGTGCCCAGCAAGTGACCACCCAACCCAACGAAGGAGCAACAACATGATCGACGTCGATGCCCGGCAGGATTCGACCGAGCCGACCTCGGTGCTGCGCTGGGTTCACCTGGTGCTGACCACGCAGCTCGGGCTGCCCTCCCCACTGGCGCCGGCGGTGGAGATGCTGGACCGCTTGCAGGCCGTCGAGCTCGCCAAGTTCGCCGGGCAGGATGCGGTCAATCTGAAGCGGCAGGCGCTGGCGCTGGCGATCGCGCGTGGTGAGCGTGAGTTCGACGACGACGCGGTACGTGAGTGGGCGCGCGGCGGTGAGTGGTTGGCTGGGTTCGAGGATGGATACGGCGCCAACTACGTCCCGCCTGCCTCGAGCCTCAACAACTCGGTGGCGCGTGCCGCCCAGCGAGAGGCGTCCCGGATGTTCGTCGTTAGTGCCCCCGAGATCTTCGAGACCGTGCGGGTGGCTGTGGCCAAGGAGGTCGCGAAGCTCGAGGCGCTGCCGAAGCCGCCGCGTGGACTGTGGACGTCCTCGGATCCGACGCAGCTGCTGGTGCGCTCGGAGGGGCACGCGGAGACGCTGAGCATCTTGGCCCACACGTCCGACAAGTTCTGGACCTTGCAGAAGATCGCCGATGTGGTGCGCCACCCGGCCGGGCACGGGTTCGAGCGGTACCCCGACGGCGCACCCCGGGACGCGGCCGTCTTCCGCAACTGGCGAAAGGCTCTCGACGAGGCCCCGGCTATGGCGAGCACGCACAAGAGCCTCTATGTGTGGCGCACTGTCGTCGAGGGCTGGGAGCCCGGCGTGTGGAAGCCCGAGGACATCAAGACCACGCCGGCCGATGCCTCGTTCAGCGCGAAGCTCGCGCGGTTCGGCTACGCGGTCGGTATCCCCAGCGGCAAGCCAGCGAACTAGAGACAAGGAGATTGATGATGGCGATCAACAAGCCAGCGCCGAAGCTGCCGAAGGGCGCGCACAAGGACCACCTGGCGGGTGGAAAGTTCAAGCCGCAGGGCGGTCTGCCGACCGGAGCGGCCCCGAGCGGCCACAAGCCCGCGGACAAGCCGGCCTAACCCCGATCTCGGTCAGGCGGCGCGACCGCTCGCGATCGCGACGCGCCGCCTGACCGTCTCCTCGTTAAAGGAACCTCTTCACATGACACAGCCCACACTCACCCTCGGCTCGTTCAACCTGACAGCCGGGGCTGCCAATCCGCAGTTCGCCGGCGCCGCGGTGATGGCCGAGGGCACGAGCCGAGGCAACCCGGTGCCGCTCGAGGTCGCGGTCCAGTCGTGGCTCCAGGACGGCGCGATCGTGGTCACGCAGGGCTATGACAACCGGGAGGTCTTGTTGCGGGTCCGACTTGGCGGGTCCGACCTGACGGCGACCGCCGCGCTCGAGGCCGCGCTGCACGCCGAGCTCGGGAAGCCGAACACCCTGACCTGGACGCCGACCGGCGGGCCCGCCGCGGTGTTCAACGTCGTGACGTCCTCGATGGTGCAGGACGACACCTTCGGCAGCGCCGACATTCTCGAGTCGCAGCACCACGTGCGACTGTTCCAGCTCCGGCTCGTGTGTGAGGCGTTTCCGAGCTCCGCCACCGAGACAGTCACTGCCGCTCTGCCCGCGACCGGTGCAACGACGACGCTGCTCGACGCCTGCGCGGCGGCGACGGGTTGGTCCGGGACGGTGGACGGTGTCGCGGTCACCCCGACGTCGTCCGGCGGCTCGGTGCTATTGACCGCGTCTCTCGGCACCGGTGCGCACACCATGGCGTTGCAGAAGACGTTCGCGGCCACCACGACCTCCACGAAGTGGCTCACCATCGACTGGAAGCCGCCGACCCCGGCGCGGTTCAGCACCCTGAGCGCCATCGGCGACGGGGTCACACTCCCGCTGATCTTCGAGGGACCGTCGCCCACCTCTGGCTACGTGCGGTCGATGTTCCAAGTGGCGGCGTCCTCGCTGGCCGTGACCAAGCTCGTGTGGACCGGGAACCTCACCATCGTGGGCGGCGGGACGCTCTCCGAGGTCCTGTCGGTCGACAACGTCGCGGTCTCGAACGTGAACCCCACCTTCGGCACCGGCCGCCAGCAGCTCCGCTCACTGACCGTGACCGGCTCGGCGCCCGCCCGGGGAGCGCTGGCCCTGGAGTCGACGACCGCCGCGCTGGGCGATGACACGATGCTCTACGTCTACCCGTCCGACGCGTCGACGAACGGGTACAGCCCGCCCCTGCGGCAGTTCCGGGTCCTTGGTGGCACGGTCACCGCCGACGCGGCGAAGGTGTCGGGGTCCTTTGAGAACCTCGACGGCGGAAGTGGCGTGATTTTCAACATTCCGATCGGGTTGTTCCCGCGCGGCTCCTACGTGCTGATGGCGAGGCTGAGCACCGCGGGAGCAACGCTCACCTACAGCACGTCGACCCTCATCGGCGCCGGAAGCACTGGGGTGACCTCGTATCCCACGCTGGCGATCCCGACGACCGCGGGCGCCTACAAGACAATTGCGATCGCCAAGCTTCAACTCCCGACCACCGACCTGGACCAGACCGCGAACGCCGCGGGCGTGCTCATGCAACTGACCATGTCCACGAGCGCTGCCTGCAACTACGACGAGGTCTGGCTGTTCAACACGACCATCGGGGCCCTGATCTGGCTCGACTGCGGTACAGGCGCAGGAACCGTCGGAGGATCGGCGCGGCGCCTGTTCGTCGAGCCTCCGACCGTGGCGGTTCCGCGGCTCACGTTGCGGATCGGGCACAGCGCGGACAGGTCGGACTCGTACTTCCCGCCCGGGAAGGTCAAGTCTTGGCAGATCCCCGAGGTCAACCCTCCTCAGGTGAACGCGTTCTTCGTGACACCCAACGCAACCGACGCGGCGCTGTCCATGCGCTACTACCCGCGCTGGTTCGGCAACCCGGCTGCCTGAAAGGCCCACCAATGACCGACCACGACAATCACTCGCACACGATCACCTCAGTCGGCCTCTCGGGGAGCTTCCACAGGGGACCGCTCGACGGCGCCGGCTTCCTGTTCTGGATGCCATCGGACCAGGACCTCACCGACCTACGCGTCACCCTCCCGCGCGAGGACGGACGGCGGGACCTCTACCTCTACGATCCCCAGCCCGACCCCGCCAGCCACGAGGACGCCATGCGGTACATCGGCACCGTCCCGGGCCCGGCGTGACCGCGGTGGCTGGACATCGGAGACGGGACATGAGGACCGTCGGCGCCCTCACCTAGCGTCGCCGTGTGCCCGACTTCCATGTCTACGAACCGCTCGAGGCCCCCGACGTCGAGGTCGAGGTCGACGGCCAGTGGTGGCCCGGCGAGGCGCGGATGCGGACCACCCACCGCGACGGCCGCGTGACCTACGACGTGCGCTGGCACCGCGACGGACAGACCTACCTCGACGGATTCCCAGCCGAGCGGGTGCGGCTCGATAACGTCGACCGCAGTCAGGGTCGCGGTTAAACCCTGGGGTGAGCCGGGGACGGCGCCCATCGCCCGTCAGTCCGCCTTGGTTCGGTGGCCGGACGACACTCAAGAAGCGGGTGACCATGGACCACTCGCACGCCATCGTCGGACAGAAGAACGCCCTCCGCGCTACGTCTGCGGAGGGCGTTCGTGGTTGTGGTGGCTCAGGCTAGGCCGCGCCGCAGGTCCCACCGCTCTGCGGTCGTGATGGCCGCGTCGAGAGCGTCGCACCGGTCGGACATCTCGGCCCGCTTCGCCGAGGGTGGCAGGCTCTGAATCTGCGCCCGGACGTCCTGCACCTCTGCGCGCATGGCCGCGATGGTCTCCGCGGCGGTCACGACCGCGCCCTCTCGTCGACGTCGTCGAGGATCGCGTAGAGCTGGTCAGCGCACCGGACCATAACCGGGTCGCCCGCCTCCACGAGTTCGGCGATCTTGGCTCGGATGTCGGCGGCGTTCGGTTGGGCGGTCATGCCGTACCGCCCGCGGCGCGGTACTGCTGGACCATGTCGCGGAGGGCGTCGGCAAGCGCGAGGGCCTGGTCGACGCTGTGCTCGCCCGCCCTGATCGCCATTGGTCCGCCGGCCTTGTCGATGTAGACGATGGGCGGCTGGACCTCGCGGCCGTCGGGCGTCGCCGTGGTCACCAGTCGCAGCTCAACCGGCGGGCAGATTTGCGGCGCCTCGAGTGGGGCCCCGATGCCGGTGGGGTCCTCGACGACGAGAGCCGGCATGTGATGGAAGCACTCGCCGCCGTTGTCCCAGAGATCAGCCGCGTGGCGCTCGGCGGTCAGCTCGCACCAGTCGGGACAGGTGATCGTGATCGGGACGGTGGTGGTTGTCATCGGAGGCCCTTCGATGCCGTAGGAACGGGCGGGCAGGGTTCCAGCAAGCACGGGTGCACCGGACCAGGGTTCCCGCCCGGGTCGGTCCTCGGCGGCGGCCGATCCACCACGACACCGGGCACGGCAACGCGGCCGTGGTTGCGGTAGGGCTGGCGGCTGGCTTCGGCGGGTGCGCTGGTCAGCATGAGCGCGACGGTGGCGATGATGCTCGCCACCACGACACTGCGGGCTGGACTCGTCACTGCGGTTCCCCCTTCTAGGGAACCGGTCGAGCCACCTAGCGGGTTGTTGCAGAGTGTCGGAACTCGACGACGTCGCCGTCCTGCATGACGTAGTCCTTGCCCTCCATGCGGACCTTGCCGAGCTCGCGCGCCTTGAGCATCGAGCCGGCTGCGACCAGCTCGTCGTACGAGACGATCTCGGCCTTGATGAAGCCGCGCTGGAAGTCGGTGTGGATGACTCCGGCCGCCTCCGGGGCGGTCGCGCCCTTGCGCACGGTCCAGGCGCGGGACTCCTTGGGGCCGGCGGTCAGGTAGGTCTGCAGGCCGAGGGTGTCGAAGCCGACGCGGGCCAGGGTGTCGAGCCCCGGCTCGTCCACGCCCATCTCGGCCAGCATCTCGCGAGCCTCCTCGTCGTCATCGAGCTCGACCAGCTCGGCCTCGAACTTGGCGTCGAGGAAGATCGCCTCGGCCGGCGCGACGAGCGCCTGCATCCGGCCCTTCAGCTCCTGGTCCTGGAGCTCGTCGGCGTCGCAGTTGAAGACGTAGATGTACGGCTTGGCGGTCAGCAACGAGAGCTCGCGCAGCAGCGAGCGCTCGATCGAGGTGGCGATCACCGGCGTACCGCCCTCGAGCGCCGTCTGCGCCTCGCGGGCGGCCGCGACCACCGGCAGGAGGTCCTTCTTGCCCTTGGCCTCCTTCTCCAGACGCGGGATCGCCTTCTCGAGCGTCTGCAGGTCGGCCAGGGCGAGCTCGGTCTGGATGGTGGAGATGTCGTTGGCCGGGTTGACCTCGCCGTCGACGTGGGTGACGTCGTCGTCCCGGAAGACCCGGGTGACCTGGCAGATCGCGGCCGACTCCCGGATGTGCGAGAGGAACTTGTTGCCCAGGCCCTCGCCCTCCGAGGCGCCGCGCACGATGCCGGCGATGTCGACGAACTCGACCGTGGCCGGGACGACCCGCTCGGAGCTGAACAGCTCGGCCAGCCGGGGCAGCCGGTCGTCCGGTACGCCGACCACGCCGATGTTGGGCTCGATCGTGGCGAACGGGTAGTTGGCCGCCAGCACGTCGTTCTTGGTCAGCGCGTTGAACAGCGTCGACTTCCCCGCGTTGGGGAGTCCGACGATGCCGATCGTGAGAGCCACGACGTGCCACTCTAGGTGGCGTGCGCGGGCGCGTCCTCATCGTCGCCACCGCCCTCGGGCTGGCCGTCGCGGGCTGCGGCGCCGACCGTCACGACGCCTCGCCGGCCTCGGGCCGGCTGACGGCGAAGCAGTACGAGACCGCGGTCAACGTGGCCCGGCACGAGGTCGAGAACCAGGACGCCGAGGTGACCAGTGCGACCGCGGTCCTCAAGCGCAACGCCGGGCGGAACGCGCCGTCCAACACCGGGCTGAGGTGCACCAGCGACCAGGTGCTGCGGATCCGGATGATCGGGAGCTTCCCGCACGCGGTGACCAGCGGCGGCCCACCAGGTGGCGACCCCAACGGCGGCACGGTCACCGAGATGGACATCAAGGCCGACGCCGTGACCGGCGATCCCTGCCTGGTGAGCGTCGGCACGGCCAGGCACCCGAGGCCCGAGCAGGGGGCGACGGTCCTTCAGCTCGACGACTGACCGGAGATGTGTGGCGCCAGCCGCCACGCGTAGCGCAGGGCGGTCAGGGAGAACGCGAGGGTGATCGCCACGATGCACGCCTCGATGACGCCGCCGGTGCCCCGGGCGAAGATGCCGTGCTCGACGTCATACAGGAGGTCCATGCCGAACAGGTACAGCCCGGCCGCCCCGGCGCAGGCCAGCCAGAAGTACGCCGACGGCCGGGACTGCACGAGCGACACGAGCGCGAACAGGCAGGCCAGCCCGAGCCAGAGGTCGGCCAGCGGGAAGGCGTTCTCGAACTCGTAGTAGGCCTCGCGGTGCTCGCTGGCCAGCGTGTCGCGGGAGACGAACCAGACCGACCAGTACGCCACGTCGAGCGCCAGGGCGCCGACCAGCATCACCACGATGGTGCGTCGCATGGCGAGGACACTAGGCGGGAGCGGTCCGACTCGTGCGGAAGGTGAGCCACAGGCTCTCGACCAGGTAGTAGGCGAGGTAGGCCATCGACAGCAGCGTGAGCCACAGCGGGACGTCCCAGAGGAGCGCGGTGATCACGCCGAACACCACGAGCCACGCGGTGGCCCCGGCCATGTTGGAGTACCAGAGGGTCTCGGTCCGAGACGGGTAGACGTACTTGACCGGGACGAAGACCAGCACGGCCAGGACCAGCAGCAGGATCGTGGTGGCGGTGACACCGAGCTCGAGCACCACGACGTAGAAAGCCACGACGTTCCAGTACGACGGGAAGCCGAGGAAGAAGTGGTCCTCGGTCTTCGCGTCGGTGCGGCAGAACTGGTAGCAGGAGGCCACGATCGGCAGTGCCGCGACCACGCCGCCCCAGGCGTCGTCGGGCAGGTAGCCGTTGGCCCACAGCAGCACCATCGGCGCCAGAACGTAGGTCAGGTAGTCGACGATGTTGTCGAGCAGCGCGCCGTCCAGCTCGGGGACGCGGTCCTTGACACGGAGCCGGCGCGCGATCATCCCGTCGGTGCCGTCGATGAACATCGCCGCCAGGAACAGCCACAGCACGGTGCGGACCTCGTGCTGGTACGAGTAGTGCACCATCAGCAGCGCCAGCACCGCACCGGCGGCCGTGTAGGCGTGGACGACCCACGCGGCCAACCTCTCCATGTGGCACCACGGTAGAGGGTCACTAGGTTGGGAGGCGTGCGGCTGGCCACGTGGAACGTCAACTCCCTCCGGACGCGGATCGACCGCGTGGAGAAGCTGCTCCAGCGCCACGACGTCGACGTGCTGGCCCTGCAGGAGACCAAGGCACGTGAGGACCAGCTGCCGCTGATGGGCCTGCAGGCCATGGGCTACGACCTGGCCTACAGCGGCACCAACCAGTGGAACGGCGTCGCGATCCTCAGCCGGATCGGCCTCGAGGACGTCGAGCTCGGCTTCGCGGACATGCCGGGGTGGGGCGACCCGATCGCCCCCGAGTCGCGGGCCATCGGCGCCACCTGCGGCGGCGTGCGGGTGTGGTCGCTGTACGTGCCGAACGGCCGCAGGATCGACGACCCGCACTACTTCTACAAGCTCGACTGGCTCAGCCACCTCCGTGCGACCAGCCACGACTGGCTCGGCGAGGACGTCTGCCTGGTCGGCGACTGGAACATCGCGCCGCTGGACGAGGACGTCTTCGACATGGCGGCCTACGCCACGGACACCCACGTGACGCCGCGGGAGCGGGCGGCGTTCCAGGCCTTCCTCGACGACGGCTGGGTCGACGTCGTACGACCGCACGCGCCGGGACCGGAGGTGTTCACCTACTGGGACTACTACCGGCAGCGGTTCGAGCGCAACCGCGGCATGCGCATCGACTTCGTGCTCGGCACGCCGTCGTTCGCGGAGCGGGTGGTGCACGCGTTCATCGACCGCGACGAGCGAGCCGGGACCGGCGCCTCCGACCACGCCCCCGTGGTGGTCGACCTCGAATGAGCGCGCGGCGCGGCTCCGACCACGCCCGTCGCCGCGCACCTACCGTGAGGGGGTGAGCGGGGCTCGCACCCTCTGGGAGGAGGGTCACGAACCGGGCCGCCAAGTGGTGGCCCTCGGCCTCGCGCTCGCACTCACGGTCGTCGTCGTCGACGTGGCGGTCAGCGGGCGGGTCGGGATCGTCTTCGACGTCGCGTTCGTGCTGGTGTGCCTGGCCGTGGCCATGATGGTCCGTCCGGAGGACTTCTTCACCGTGGGCGTGCTGCCGCCGCTGGTCATGCTCGTGGTGGTCGTGCTCGTGGCGATCTCGGACCCGCACGCGCTGACCTCGGGCGATGCCGGCCTGGTGTCGACGGTCGTCAGCGGGCTCGCCCACCACGCGGTGGCCCTCGGGGTCGGGTACGCCGGGTGCCTGCTGTGCCTCGCGGTCCGCGAGCGGTTCGTGCGTAGCGGCGGCCCGCTCTAGGGAGCGCCTAGGCGACGAAGCGGCTGGCGTCCCCGGCGCCGTACCGCAGCACCTCGGGGAAGCCCTCGGACCAGTCGATGACCGTGGTCGGCTCGGCCGGGGTCTCGCCCGCGTCGACGACGAGGTCGACGGCGTGGTCGAGCTCCTCCTTGACGTCCCAGCCCAGGGTCCGCGGCTCGGTCTCGCCCGGCAGGATCAGCGTGCTCGACAGCAACGGCTCCCCCAGCAGCTCGAGGAGCGCGTGAACGAGCGCGTGGTCCGGGATCCGCACGCCCACCGTGCGCTTGCGTGGATGGAGCAGCCGGCGCGGCACCTCCGGCATCGCCGGGAGGATGAACGTGTACGGCCCCGGGGTGACCGACCGGATCGCGCGGAACGCCGTGTTGTCGACCTTCACCAGCTGGCCGAGCTGGCTGAAGTCCTTGCAGACCAGGGTGAAGTGGTGCCGCTCGTCCAGCCCGCGGATGCGCAGGATCCGGTCGCGGCCCTCGCGGTTGCCCGTCCGGCAGCCCAGCGCGTAGCCGGAGTCGGTCGGGTAGGCGATCAGCGCGTCGTCGCGCACCGCGTCGACGACCTGCTGGAGCAGCCGCTCCTGCGGGTTGTCGGGATGGATGTCGACGTACCTCGCCACGACCTGGACTCTAGGACGTGCTGTGACACCATCCCACCCGTGCGGGGGATTGCACGCAGGCCACGAACGCGCCCACGCGCCTGGGCGATGGCCGGCGCGGCTGCGGCGCTGCTGGGCAGCGCGCTGCTCGGCGTAGCGGCCGCGCCCGCGCAGGCCGACACCACCGCTGTCCCGGTCACGATGAGCACCACCACCCAGGGCACGAGCAGCTACGCGGTGCACGTGCCGGCCGGGGTCGAGGTCCGTGCCATCGACGGTGTGCTGACCGAGCCCGAGGTCGTGGAGGGCGGCACCGTCACCTTCCGGGTCAACGGGGCGGTGCGCAGGACGGTGCCGTCGGCGCTCTACCAGAAGGTGCGCATCCCGGTGCAGCAGTCGGACGTGATCGCCGACGGCACCATCGGGCTGGCCATGTCGACCGAGGGGCCGGCCCCCGCGGGCGCCACGTGCGCTCCGGCCGGCGGGGTCGCGTCGATGCGCAAGATCGAGCTCGACTACCGCGGCACCGAGACCGCACCGACCACGGTCGCGGACTTCTTCCCGCCGGCCGCGGCGGGTGTCACGGTCGTGATCCCGGAGGACGCCGACGGCCAGATGATCACCGCCGGGCTCACCGCGGTGGCCGCGCTGGCCCACCGGTACGACGACGAGACCCCGGTCAACCTCGCCCTCGCCGCGCCGTCGGCCGAGCAGGCGACCGCCGGTCAGCGGGTGGTGGCGCTCGTGCCCGGGCCGTCCGGCGACGTGACGACCGCGGTCTCCACCACCTCCGGGATCCCGATGCTGACGCTGACCGGGAGCGGGGAGGCGCTCGTGGACGCGGCGCGTGCGCTGTCGACGGACCTGCTCGGGCTGTCCGGCGGCGACCCGGACGACCTCTCGCAGGAGACCAAGCCCCGGAGCACCGCCAGGACCCGGACCCTCGAGGACCTCGGCACCGACACCCTGTCCATCAGCGGCTACGGCTCGGTCAGCCAGCAGTTCGACCTGCGCCAGGACTCGTTCGGCGAACCGGTCTCGTCGATGGACCTGCACCTCGAGGGGTCGCACACGGCGTTCCCCGAGACGAGCGGGGCCCGGCTCGACGTCCGGACCAACGGCGACCTGGTCGGCTCCACGACCCTGGGCGACGAAGCGACCTTCGACCTCGACGTGCACATCCCCGCCGGCCGGCTGCGCTCGGTCAACGACGTCGAGCTGACCCTCACCGCGGTCGCCCCGGATGGCTCGGCCTGCACGCCGCCGTCCATCCCGGCCGCCGAGGTCGACCTGGACACGGCCGGCTCGACGGTCACCGTCACCCACGGGACCGGCCTGGCCCGGGGGTTCCAGCTCTATCCACAGGTCTTCGAGGGCACGCTGCCGGTGGCGCTGCGCAGTGCCGGGGGGCGCCTAGCAGGAGCCGCGGTCAACGCCGCCGCCCTCATCGCCGAGCTCCAGCGGGCGGCCGGGTCGCTGCTCGACATCCAGCTGATGGAGCCGGACGCCTTCCTCGCCGACGACCGGCCCGGCCTCATGGTCGGGGCACTGCGGGCCGACTCCGAGGCCCTCGACGCGCCTCTGGAGCTGTCCTCGACGCGCCTGATCGACCGTGACGACTCCACCGTCGCGCTCACCTCGCAGGACCCGTACGCCGTCCTCGAGTCGATCGACCGCAACGATCGGCTGGTGCTGATGCTCGGGAGCTGGGCGCCGGACGACAAGGCGGCGCCCGGTGAGCTGGCGCGCAAGGTGGTCGACGCCGTGGTCGGCAGCGGGTGGAGCAACCTCGACGGCGACCTGGTGATCGCCGACGACGCGAGCCCGGCGTTCGTCGCCACCAGCCGCTCGCTGGCCCCGCACCAGACGGTCAAGGAGGAGAGGCCCTGGGCCAGGTGGTTCGTGCTCGCCATCGTCGTCCTCCTGCTGATCCTGGCCTTCCAGGTCGTCGTGATGATCCGCCGGGACCGCCAGCTCTCCAGGGAGCGGGAGGACGAGTTCGAGGACGAGGGTCCGGCCTACGTCGAGGACGAGAACGGGCTCGACGCGTCCTCCTCCGACGGGCCGGAGGAGCCTGAGGAGTCCGACGACCCGGTCGCTACCGAGCCCCCCGTCCGCGTCGAGGAGCACGACGGCCCGATGCGCACGGTCTACGAGGTGGACGAGCTCGGTGACGTCGACGACCTCGGCGTGCACGACTACGCCGTCATCGAGCCGGACGACGACACCGGCGAGATCCAGGCGATCCGCGACACCCAGGAGTACGACGAGGACGCGGACGAGTGGCACGACCGGGAGGACTGGGGCGACGACCCGGACGGCCTCGCACCCGTCGAGGTGCAGGACCAGGAGTCCGCGGTCGAGGACGAGTCGTTCGAACCGGCCGAGGAGGTCGAGCCCGAGCCGGAGCCCGAGCCGGAGCCCGAGCCGGAGCCCGAGCTGGAGCCGGGACCCTCGCCAGAGGATGGGACGGGACCCGCGTCCCAGCCACCGCCGCCACCCGCGACGAAGACGACGGGCACCGCGAGGACGCCCCCGGCGCGGAACACCACCCGGTCGCGCCGCCCCCGCAAGCGCTGACCGGGGGTCAGCTGCGGCCGGCGGCCTTGAGGTCGCGGCGCAGCTCCTTGGGGAGCGCGAAGATCAGCGACTCCTCGGCGCTGTGCACCGCCCGCGCGTCCGGGTAGCCCCGCTCGCGCAGGAAGGCCAGCACCTCCGAGACCAGTGACTCCGGCACGCTCGCGCCGGAGGTGACCGACACCGTGCTGACGCCGTCCAGCCAGGCCTCGTCGATCTCCGAGGCGTCGTCGACGCGGTGGGCCGCTCGGGCGCCGGCCTCGAGGGCGACCTCGACCAGCCGGACCGAGTTGGACGAGTTGCCCGAGCCGACGACCACCACGAGGTCGGAGTCGCGTGCGATCTCCTTGACGGCGAGCTGGCGGTTCTGGGTGGCGTAGCAGATGTCGTCGCTGGGCGGGTCGAGCAGCTGCGGGAAACGCTCCCGGATCGCCGCGACCGTCTCGAGGGTCTCGTCGACCGACAGCGTGGTCTGGGAGAGCCAGGCCACCTTCGACGGGTCGCGGACGACGATGCCCGCCACGTCGCCCGGCCCCTCGACGAGCTGGATGTGGTCGGGCGCCTCACCTGCGGTGCCCTCGACCTCCTCGTGGCCCGCGTGGCCGATGAGGAGGATGTCGTAGTCCTCACCGGCGAACCTCTTGGCCTCGTGGTGGACCTTGGTGACCAGCGGGCAGGTGGCGTCGATCGTCTTGAGCTCTCGCTCCTCGGCCTGCCGGTAGACCTCGGGCGAGACGCCGTGGGCCGAGAACACGACCGCCGCGCCGGCCGGCACTTCGTCGAGCTCCTCGACGAAGATCGCCCCGCGCGACTCGAGGTCCGCGACGACGTGCTTGTTGTGCACGATCTGCTTGCGCACGTAGACCGGCGAGCCGTAGAGGTCCAGCGCCTTCTCGACGGTGACCACGGCCCGGTCCACGCCGGCGCAGTAGCCGCGTGGCGCGGCCAGCAGCACGGTGCGCTCGGCGTCGTCGGGGGGCAGCACGCGCGGCGTACCGAGGTCGGTGGTCACGGCACCCAGCCTACGGATGGGGGCGGCCTCCCCTAAAGTCGGCGGACATGCCCCTGGAGACCTCCGCGCAGTCGCCGGCGCCGGTCCGCCAGATCGCCAACCTGATCTCGCAGTACGTCGACCGGCTCGGCGCGGTGTGGGTCGAGGGGCAGATCGCCCAGATCAGCCGGCGGCCCGGGCTCAACACCGTCTTCATGACGCTGCGCGACGCCGTGGCCGACATCTCGGTCCCGCTGACCGTCCAGCGCCAGACCGTCGACAGCCTCGCCACGCCCTTGGTCGAGGGGGCGAGCGTCGTCGTGCTGGCCAAGCCGTCCTACTACGCCAACCGGGGGTCGTTCTCGCTCCAGGTGCGCGAGCTCCGGATGGTGGGGCTGGGCGAGCTGCTGGCCCGTCTGGAGCGGCGCCGTCAGCTCCTGGCGGCCGAGGGGCTGTTCGCCCATGAGCTGAAGCGGTCGCTGCCGTTCCTGCCCCACCGGGTCGGTCTCGTGACCGCCCCCGGGTCCGCGGCGGAGCGCGACGTCGTCGACAACGCCCGGCGGCGCTGGCCCAACGTCGCCTTCGAGGTCGCCTATGCCACCATGCAGGGCTCGCGCGCCGCCGCCGAGGTGATGGAGGCCTTGGGCCGGCTGGAGCGCAACGCCGACGTCGACGTCGTCGTGGTCGCCAGAGGTGGCGGGTCGGTCGAGGACCTGCTGCCCTTCTCCGACGAGGCGCTCGTGCGTGCCGTCCACCAGATGCGCACGCCGGTCGTCTCCGCGATCGGCCACGAGCAGGACCAGCCGTTGCTCGACCTGGTTGCCGACGTCCGTGCCTCGACGCCGACCGACGCCGCCAAGCTGGTGGTGCCCGACGTCGCCGAGGAGCTCCGGCTGGTCGACGCTGCGCGGCAGCGGCTGCGAAAGGCGCTCGGCGGCTGGCTCGCCCGCGAGCAGGCCGGGCTCGACGCGCTGCGGTCGCGGCCCGTGCTGGCCGACCCGCGCAGGCTGCTCGACCAGCGCGCCGACGAGGTCCGCGAGCTGCGGGAGCGCGCGCGCCGTACGCTCTCACACCGGGTGGACCGCGCCGCCGACGACATTGCGCACCACCGGGCCCGCGCCCGGGCCCTCTCACCGCTGGCCACGCTGGAGCGGGGTTACGCCGTGCTCCAGGACGCCGACGGCCACGTGGTCACCTCCGTCGCCACCGTCGAGCCTCGGCGCGCGATCAGCGTGCGGGTCGCCGACGGCAGGGTGCACGCGACCACGACCCGGACCGAGCTGCTCGAGGAGACCGATGGCTGACCAGCCCGACGAGACCCAGCCCGACAAGATCCAGCCCGACGAGACCCTCTCCTACGAGACCGCCCGAGAGGAGCTGGTCGAGACCGTCCGCAGGCTCGAGGCCGGCGGCACGACGCTCGAGGAGTCGCTGGCGCTGTGGGAGCGCGGCGAGCAGCTCGCCACCATCTGCCAGCAGTGGCTCGACGGCGTCCGCAAGCGGCTGGACGAGACGCTCGAGAAGGACGGCTGATCAGCTGCCCGGCGCGTCGCACGGCTCCGCCCCGGCGGGCCGGTCCGCGACCGGGTCGACGGTGAGCAGGCCGATCAACGCCTCCTGGTCCTCGACCGGGGCCGAGCCGTAGACCAGCAGCGTCTGCCCCGCCAGCGGACCGCTGTCGAGCCCGGCCGAGAAGCCGTGGTCGCCGCCCCGGTCCGACCAGGTCTGCCACCCCGTCACGCCCAGCCCGTTCTCCGGGGCTGCGTCGTCGCCCGGGACCGGCGCCTTGTCGATGTAGGTCCGCACCAGGTCCTCCGCGTCCTTCTTCTGCTGCACCAGGCCGACGAACTCCCCCCGATCGGTGAGCATCCCGATCCGCCAGGACGGCGACGTGCCCCGCTCGAAGGCGACGCTCGTGTCCAGCCACCCGGCGGGGAGCGCGGTCGGGTAGGCGACCATCGCGTCGGCGCGCTGCAGGTCCGAGACGCAGCTGAGGTAGTGGACCGACTCGGGCTCGACGTCCGGCTGCTCGCGGATGAACGCCCGGAAGCCGACGTACGCCGCCACGAACAGCACCGTGGCGATCAGCGCCGCGACCAGCCCGCCGAAGCTGCGGTCGTAGCGGCTGGGTCGCTCCGGCGGCTCGCTCACGGGCTCATCGTGTCAGCCATGTGATGATGTCCCGGCCCGAGGGAGGCTGGTCATCGTGGGGGAGGTGAGTGGTGGCGCAGCTCTTCGTGTCGCACTCCTCCGCTGACAACGAGCTCGCCGCCAAGGTGCATGACTGTCTGGCCGACCTGGGCTGGGAGTCGGTCTTCCTCGACTTCGACCCGACCGGCGGGCTGGTCCCCGGCAAGGCGTGGCGTGACCAGCTGTTCGAGAACCTCGATGCCTGCGACGCGGTCGTGTTCATCACCACGCCCAAGTCGATCGCCAGCCAGTGGTGCCACTCCGAGCTGGCGCTGACCCGGTGGCTGAGGAAGCCGATCCTGGCCCTGCTCGTCGACGGCTGTGCGCCGCACCCGCTCACCGAGGACCTGCAGGGTCTGCACGTCACCTCGGGTGCCATCGACCGCGACCTGGTGCGCGGGGCGCTCAGCGCGCTGGGCCTCGACCAGGAGGCCCGCTGGGACCCGGCGCGCTCGCCGTTCCCGGGGCTGCGCGCCTTCGACGAGTCGTACGCCGCGGTGTTCTTCGGCCGCGACCGACAGATCGACCAGCTCCGGCAGCTGGTCGACCCGCCGAGCCGGAGCCGCGACGGCGCGATCATCCCGGTGCTCGGGCCCTCCGGCAGTGGCAAGTCGTCGCTGGTCCGGGCGGGGCTCGTGCCGGCCCTGCGGGTCTCGCAGGACTGGCTGATCACCGACCCGTGGACCCCCTCCGACGTACCCCTGGCCGAGATGTCTCTCGCCCTGGCGCACGCGGCCAAGCTCGGCGGAGCCGACCTCGACGTCGACCGCTGCCAGGAGCTGCTCACCAAACCCGGCGGCATGGCCGACTACGTCCGCGAGCTGCGGGAGGCGGGTCAGGGATCGGCGGAGACCAAGGTGCTCGTCGTGGTCGACCAGGCCGAGGAGCTGGTCACGATGACCTCCGAGGCGGAGCGCCGAGCCTTCCTCGAGGCCCTCACCACGAGCTGCACCGCCCCGTCGCCGCTGCGGGTCGTCATGACCGCGCGCACGGACATGTGGGACAAGGTCGCCGCCGAGACCGGCAGGTTCGCGATGCAGATCGCACCGACGGTGCTGCACGTCCCGCCGCTGTCGCGCGCCGACCTGGCCGAGGTGATCAGCGAGCCGGCCCGCCGCTCGCACCTGACGCTCGAGGAGGGGCTGGTCCAGCGGCTGGTCGACGACACGGGCTCCGGCGACGCGCTGCCGCTGCTGGCGTTCACGCTCGCCCGGATGGTGGCCGACGCCCAGGACGACCGGCTCACGCACGCCGAGTACGACGCGATCGGGGGCGTCCGCGGCGCCATCGCGTCCCGGGCCGCGGAGGTCGCGACCGGCGGTCGCACGGAGGAGCAGGTGGCCGAGGCGATCCTGCACCTGGTCAACCTCACCGACGAGACGCCGCACAAGCGGCTCGCGCGTGCCGCCGACGTGCCGCCCCAGCACCGGGAGATCCTCGACGACCTCGTCGAGGCCCGGCTCGTGGTGGTCAACGAGGTCAACGACCAGCAGGTCTACGCGCCCGCCCACGAGTCGCTGTTCTCCGCGTGGCCGCCGCTGGTCCAGCTCATCGAGCACCGCCGCGACGACCTCGTGCTCCGCGGCCGGCTCGAGCGCCGGGCCACCGACTGGCGCGAGGGCGGCGCCACCCAGTCCGGGCTCTTGTCCGGGCTGGAGCTGGACCAGGCCCGCGACTGGCGCTCGCGCAACCAGGCGATGGCCACCGCCGACGTCGCGGCGTACGTCGACGCCTCGGTGACCCGCCAGCGTCGTGGCCGGATGGTCCGGACGGCGGTCGCTGTGGTCGTGGCCGCCCTCGCCGTCGCGCTGGTCGTCGTGCTGCTGGTCAACTCGCGCGCCGACCGGAGGCGAGCCGACCAGGCGCGGATCGGCGAGCTGTCCGCGATCGCCCAGCGCGAGCTGGTGCACGACCCGGCCGCCGCCGCCGCGGCCCTGCTCCGTGGCCTCGACCAGGACCCGGGCTCCGCCGAGCTCAGGCAGCTCGCCCGCACGCTGCTCCGGTCCCCCGCCCGCGACGTCTACCGAGGTTCGGGCCAGGCGACGTTCTTCCAGCTCGCGGTGGGCGGCCCGGTCAGCACCGTCACCACCGGCGACGACACGTTGGTCTGGGACACCGACCGGGCGAGTGTCCGCAGCTACAAGCAGGCCGGGGCCCAGGCCGTCCGGCCGGACGGGCGCGTCTACGTCGCGGCCGACGACGTGGACGGGCTCAGCGTCTACGACCTCGGCTCCGGAGGAAGGTCCCCGGCCCCGCTCACCGTGTTCAGCAGCAACGACCAGTCGGTGCCCGTGCTGACGTTCTCCCCGGACGGCTCGCTGCTGGCCGAGGGCCGTCGCGCGTGGGTCGCCTTGTGGGACATGCGCAACCCGGCCGAACCGCGGCGGCTGGCCACCTGGCACAGCAACGTCGGCGATCCCTCCGCGCTCTCGGTCCTCGACGACGGGCGGGTGCTCGTCGGTTCCAAGAGCGCCAAGCTCGCGGTCTGGAACGCGCTCGGCGACGGCACCGCGGCCACGGTGGTGGCGGGCGCGACCGACGCCGGTGTCCAGCACCTGACCGCCGACGCGGACGGCCGCACGGTGCTCATCGATTACCCGGACTTCGCGCCCATCGCGCTCGTGGACATCGCCACCGGGAAGACGCTCAGCAGCTTCTCCGCCAGGGACCCGAACGCGGGCCAGTCGACGCTGCCGCCGATCAGCTGGGCGTCGAGCCTGTCCCCGGACGGCACGACCGTGGCCAGCTTCGACCTGGCCGGTCGTGGCTACGTCTTCGACACCGCTGACGGACACCTGCTCACCACGCTCACCGGTGGGCACACCTCGCTGGTGTCCGAGGCGTTCTTCAACAGCGCCGGGCTGCTCGTCACCGCCAGCGTGGACGGGTCCCTGCGGGTGTGGGACCCCCGCGCATCCACCACCGACGTCTCGGGCTCCCTGTCCGACGACCTGTGCCGGGAGTTCGGCTACCGCATCGACGCCGACAGCTGGGAGCTCGCCTTCGAGAACGACGACCTCGACCTGCCCTGCCCGGCGGCCGACCGCTCGGCACTGCCGCCTCTCGAGGTGTCGAGCTCGGCCAACGTGGGAGCCGTCCCGGAGGTGAGCACGCCGCGCACGGTGGCGTTCCAGGACTCCTTCGAGGGCGCGACGTCGTTCGGGGTCGGACCACAGCAGGTGCCGGCCGGCACGGTCACCACGTCGGTCAAGAACGGCCGCTACCGCATCGAGGTCGGCGGCGTCGGCGAGGGCTACACCGCCACGCAGTTCGTGCCGGTGTCCGGCGCCGGCAGCACCTGGGCCGTCAGGGCCGACCAGGGCCGGAGCAAGGGGCAGTGCGGTCTCTACACCTCGGACGGCACCAACCAGCTGGCGGTGACCCTGGACCGCGACGCCGGCACGGGGTCGATGACCTGGTTCAGCCTCATCGGCAGCACCCACACCGAGCAGTTCAGCGCCCCGGCCGGCCTGGCCGAGGACCTGACCCTGGTCGACGACCACGGTGTGCTCGCCGTCAGCGTGGGCGGCCGGCGCGTGGCCACCGTCGACGACCCGGTGCTCAAGGCGCCCACGACGCTCGGCGTCGCAACCCACGGCGACTCGGCCAGCTGCGACTACGACGACCTCACGCTCACCACCGCGCCTTGACCGGCGTCCTCGCCGACGCGGTGGCGCTCACGGTGCTGCTCGCGCTGCTGGTGACCGCGATCCTGCACCTGCCGTGGCGCCAGGAGGCGGCGGTCGCCGTGCTGGCGACCGTGGTCGTGCTCGCGACCGGGCTCGTGAGCCGTGAGGAGCTGGCGGACACCGTCCGCGCCCTGTTCCCCGTCGTCGTGTTCCTGGTCACGATCCTCGTGGTCTCCGACGTCTGCGCCCGGGCCGGGCTGTTCGCGGCCGCGGCCCGGGTGGTGGGCCGGGCCAGCCGCGGCCGCCCGGACCGGCTGCTCGTCGGCGTGTTCCTGCTGGCCGCTCTGGTCACCGCGGTGCTCAGCCTGGACGCCACGGTCGTGCTCCTCACCCCCATCGTGGTCGGCGCCGCGGCGACCCTGGGCACCTCCGACCGCCCCGGCGCGTTCGCCTGCCTGCGGATGGCCAACTCGGCGTCGTTGCTGCTGCCGGTCTCGAACCTGACCAACCTTCTGGCGCTCCCTCACCTCGATCTCGACTTCGTCGGCTTCGCGGGCCGGATGGCGCCGGTCCTGCTGGTGGTGCTGGTGGTGGAGTACGCCGGGCTGCGGCTGCTGTTCCGCGGCGACCTCGACGTCCCGCAGCGCGATCACGGCGACGTGACCGGACCGCCGGTGCCGGTGGTGCCGGTCGTGGTGGTGGCGCTGATGCTGGTCGGCTTCGCCGTGCTGTCGCGCTGGGACGTGGCCCCGGCGTGGGTCTCGTCGGCGGCCGCACTGGTGCTGGTCGTCTGGGCCGCCCTGCGTCGCCTGGTCCGCCCGCGCGACGTCGTACGCGCGGGACAGCCGTCGTTCGCGGTGCTCGTCCTCGCCCTCGGTGTGGCCGTGGCCGCGGTCGCGACCGGCTTCCTCGGCGACGTGGTCGCACGGCTGGTGCCGGACGGCACGTCGTTCGCCGCACTGATGGCGGTGGCGGTGCTCGCCACCGTGCTGGCCGCCCTGCTCACCAACCTGTCCGCGACGATCCTCCTGGTGCCGATGGTCGCGCCGCTCGGCGCCACCGCGGTGCTGGCGGCGTTGCTGGGCCTCAACATCGGCTCCGGGCTCACCTGGACCGGGTCGCTGGCCAACCTGCTCTGGCGGCGCACCCTGGTCCGGTCCGGCCGCAGGGTCGGCAGCGCCGCCTTCCACCGCGTCTCGCTGGTGATCACCCCGGTCTCGCTCTTCCTCGCGGTGGGAACGCTCGCCATCCTCTCCCGTTAGGTCGTGCCTTAGTCTCAGCCGCATGGAGCCTTCCAGCCTGGTCCCCTCCCCCGAGTCTCCTGACCGCAACCTCGCGCTGGAGCTCGTCCGGGTCACCGAGGCGGCGGCCATGGCCGCCGCGCGCTGGGTGGGGCGCGGGGACAAGAACGGCGCCGACCAGGTCGCGGTCAACGCGATGCGGGTGATGATCTCGACGATCGGCATGGACGGCGTGGTCGTCATCGGCGAGGGCGAGAAGGACAACGCCCCGATGCTCTACAACGGCGAACGTGTGGGCGACGGCACCGGCCCCGAGTGTGACGTGGCGGTGGACCCGATCGACGGCACCACCCTGACCGCCAAGGGGATGGCCAACGCGGTCGCGGTGCTGGCAGTCGCGCCCCGCGGGTCGATGTACGACCCGTCCGCGGTCTTCTACATGGAGAAGCTGATCACGGGTCCGGAGGCCGCCGAGGTCGTCGACATCCGCTACCCGGTCGCCGAGAACATCCACCAGGTCGCCAAGGCCAAGGGCACCAGCCCGTCCGACGTCACCGTGGTCGTGCTCGACCGGCCCCGCCACCAGGCCCTGGCCGAGGAGATCCGGGCCACGGGCGCGCGGATCAAGTTCATCGTCGACGGCGACGTCGCGGGTGCGATCTCCGCGGCCCGGCCCGGCAGCGGCGTCGACCTGCTGCTCGGGATCGGGGGGACGCCGGAGGGGATCATCGCCGCCTGCGCGATGAAGTGCATGGGTGGCGTGATCCAGGGCCGGCTCTGGCCCCAGGACGACCAGGAGCGGCAGCGCGCGCTCGACGCCGGGCACACGCTCGACGCCGACCACGTGCTGACCACCGACGACCTGGTGACCGGCGACGACTGCTTCTTCGCCGCCACCGGCATCACCGACGGCGACCTGATGAGCGGCGTCCGCTACCGCGCCGGTGGCTGCACCACCGACTCGCTGGTCATGCGGTCGCGCAGCGGCACCATCCGCTCCATCCGGAGCGAGCACCAGCTCTCGAAGCTACGCGCTTTCTCCGCTGTCGACTTCGAGCACTGAGCCCCTCACCGGGCGAAGCCCCGGGCGGCCGCCGTACGCCGGGAGGTGCAGCGCGTCGGTGACCACGTCGATCACCCGCGGGTCGAGGGCCATGCCGACGTGCGAGGCGGTCACCTCCACGGCGTGGGCCTGCGGGTCGATGCAGGCGCGCCAGTCGACGATGCCGTCGCGCCGGGAGTAGAGCGCGGTGAACGAGACGTCACCGGGCAGCGGCTGGCGGCTCTCGTGGAAGCTCTGCCGGGCGCAGTCGCCGGCCACGCACTCCTCGGCCATCAGCCCGGGGACACCGGCCCGGCTGAGCCGGACCAGGACGTCGACGCCGGTGGTGAGCAGCACGTGGTGTGCGCCGGGCGCCAGCATCGGGCTGCCCATCGTCACGATGCCGGAGATCAGGTCGGGCCGGCGCACGGCCAGGCCGCGGGCCAGCATGCCGCCGAGGCTGTGGCCGATGATCCGGACCCGGCTGCCGCGCTTGATCGCGATCGACTCGATGCGCGCCTCGAGCTCGTCGGCGGCGCCGCGGGTGCAGCCGACGTTGGCGCGGATGTGTGCGCGGTAGGTGCGGAAGCCGCGCCGGCGCAGGCTGCGGCTCATGGCACGCAGCGTGGCGTCGCCGGCCATGAAGCCGGGGACCAGGAGCACCGGCTCCTCGGTGCGCGGCACGCCGCGGGTGGCGTAGGGCGTGATCCACCTGCGACCGCGCTCGTCGAGCGACGTCACGGCGTAGCGGCCGGCCTCGAGGACCACCCTGCTCTCGCGCAGCACATCAAGGGTGCGTGGACGGCGGAACCCCTCGGGCAACAGGAACTCGCCCAGGGTCCCAGGGGAGGGCTCAGCCTCGTCCGGGAGCCGGTCGCCGTTGACCGTGTGGCTCACGTCGTCGAGGTTACGGGCAGGTAACCCGCAGTCAGCGGACATCCACGCATTTGGTTCACTTTCGGTATGTCGGTCGCCGTCTCCGAGGAGCTGTTCGCCCCTGTGGGCCGCGACGTCGAGCTCTGCTACCAGACCTTCGGTACCCCGAACGACGAGCCGCTGCTGCTGGTGATGGGGCTGGGCGGGCCGATGACCTGGTGGGACCCCGAGCTGTGCCGGATGCTCGTCGATCGCGGCTTCTACGTGATCCGCTTCGACAACCGTGACAGCGGACGGTCCACCCGGATGGCCGGCCGGGTCACCAGGGCCACGCTGGTGCGGGCCTTCGCCGGCCAGCGGGTGCGGGCGCCGTACACGCTGAAAGACATGGCCGACGACGCCTTCGGGCTGCTCGACCACCTGGGGCTGGAGTCCGCGCACGTCTGCGGGGTCTCGATGGGCGGGATGATCGCGCAGACGATGGCGGTCGAGCGCCCTGCGCGGGTGCGGTCGCTGACCAGCATCATGTCGACGACCGGCAAGCGGACCGTCGGCTGGGCGCACCCGAGCCTCGTCCCGAACCTGCTGGGCCGGGCCGCCGGCCGTCAGGGCTACATCGAGACGAGCGTGCGGACCTGGAGGCTGATCGGCTCGCCCGCCTACCCGCAGACCGAGGAGCAGATCCGCGCGGACGCCGCCAGGACCTACGACCGCGGGGTCACCGGCAGCGGCACCCTGCGCCAGCTGATGGCGATCCTCGGCCAGCCGAACCGCGCGTCGAGGCTGCGCGCCCTGACCGTGCCGACGCTGGTGATCCACGGCCTGGCCGACCGGATGGTGCACGTGTCCGGCGGCCGGGCCACCGCGGCGGCCGTCCCCGGCGCCGAGCTCCTGCTCATCGACGGCATGGGCCACGACCTCCCGCCGGCACTCCACGAGACCTACGCCGACGCCATCCGTCGTACCGCAGACCGGGCGAGCTGACGCCGACCCGTCGTTACCCGACATCAGTAACGACGGGTCACCACCGAGCTGATGACGCCGAGCCGTCGTTACCCGACATCAGTAACGACGGGTCACCACCGAGCTGACGACGCCGAGCCGTCGTTACCCGACATCAGTAACGACGGGTCACCACCGAGCTGACGACGCCGAGCCGTCGTTACCCGACATCAGTAACGACGGGTCACCACCGAGCTGACGACGCCGAGCCGTCGTTACCCGACATCAGTAACGACGGCTCGGCACGGAGGTCAGTCGCTGAGACGCTCGCCGGTCTCGGTGTCGAAGACGTGGACGTCCTTGGGGTCGGTGGTGACGTGGATGACGTCGCCCTTGTGGGCCTGGCCGCGGCCGGAGACCCGGATGATGATGTTGCCCGGGGTCCCCTCGACGTCGCAGGTGCCGTAGACGAACTCGTCGGCGCCGAGCTCCTCCACGACCGTGACCGTCACCGGCAGCCCGCCCTCCGCCTCGGAGACGATCCGCCACGACTCGGGGCGGACGCCGACGGTGATGTTGGTGTGCTGCGGGCCCATCTGCTTCGACGAGGTGGGGTCGACGGGCACCAGGTAGCCGCCGATCTGCGCCTTGCCGTCCTTGGCCTTGGCCTGCAGCAGGTTCATCGCGGGCGAGCCGATGAACCCCGCGACGAACAGGTTGACCGGCTTGTCGTAGAGCTTCAGCGGGGTGTCGACCTGCTGCAGGACGCCGAAGTTCATGACCGCGACGCGGTCGCCCATGGTCATGGCCTCGACCTGGTCGTGGGTCACGTAGACCGTGGTGACCCCGAGGTCGGCCTGGAGCTTGGCGATGTCGGTGCGGGTCGCGACCCGCATCTTCGCGTCGAGGTTGGACAGCGGCTCGTCCATGCAGAACACCTGCGGCGCCCGCACGATCGCGCGGCCCATCGCCACGCGCTGGCGCTGACCGCCGGACAGCGCCTTGGGCTTGCGGTCGAGGTACTCGGTGAGCTGGAGGATCCGGGCCGCCTCGGCCACCCGCTTGTTCCGCTCCTCCTGGGGCACCTTGGCCATCTTCAGCGCGAAGGCCATGTTGTCGGCCACGCTCATGTGCGGGTAGAGCGCGTAGTTCTGGAACACCATCGCGATGTCCCGGTCCTTCGGCGGCATGTGGGTGATCTCGCGGTCGCCGATGTAGATCTTCCCGGAGTTGACCTCCTCCAGCCCCGCGAGCATCCGCAGGGTCGTGGACTTGCCACACCCCGACGGTCCGACGAGGACCATGAACTCCCCGTCGCCGATCTCGAGGTCGATCCCGGGCACCGCGGGCTTGTCCGCCCCCGGATACCACCGCTGCGCCTTCTCGAACGTCACTGTGGCCATGTTGATGTGCTCCCTTCACCGGCAGGTACGTGCCGGACGATCCGTTGTGAAGTGACGGGCGTCACCCTAGAAGCCGCCCGGTCGAACGGGAAGGGCTGCCCACGGGCCGGGCGACCGGATGCACGGGTTGACGCCGGAGCCCATGGAGTGGGAGCGTTCCCACGCGTGTGACGTGCGTTACAGAAACGTTATCCGCAGTCCTTGACCACCTCCTGAGTAAGCGTTTACCTGAGCCATGACGGAGCGGGCAGGTGGTCGGGACGGCTCAGCAATGAGCGATCGACAGACCTGCCGACCATGAAGAGAGGATGTGGCATGCGAACACGCAACACGCGTCGAGTGGCTGCTGTGGCCGCCGCTGTGCTGGGCGTATCACTCGCCCTGGCGAGCTGTGCCAAGGACGACAAGGGCGGTTCCGCCGGGGGCACCTGGCCGGGAGCCGACAAGTCCGAGTGCAAGGACCTCGATCAGCTCGCCGACTACGGCGACCTGTCCGGGCGTGAGGTGGACGTCTACACCTCGATCGTGGCCCCCGAGGACCAGTCCCAGAAGGACTCCTACAAGCTGTTCACCACCTGCACCGGCGCCAAGGTCAACTACGAGGGCTCCAAGGAGTTCGAGGCCCAGCTGCCCGTGCGTGTCCAGGCCGGCAACCCGCCGGACATCGCCTACGTCCCGCAGCCCGGTCTGCTCAAGACGCTCGTCGCGAGCGGCAAGGTGGTCGAGGCACCCTCGGGTGTCGCCGACAACGTGGACAAGTGGTTCGGCGAGGACTGGAAGTCCTACGGCACGGTCGACGACAAGTTCTACGCCGCTCCGCTGGGCGCGAACGTGAAGTCCTTCGTGTGGTACTCGCCCAAGATGTTCTCCGACAACGGCTGGGAGGTCCCCCAGACCTGGGACGACATGTTGGCGCTGTCCGACACCATCGCGGGCACCGGCATCAAGCCCTGGTGCGCCGGCATCGAGTCCGGTGAGGCCACCGGCTGGCCGGCCACCGACTGGCTCGAGGACGTCCTGCTCCGCACGGCCGGCCCCGACGTCTACGACCAGTGGGTCAACCACGAGATCCCGTTCAACGACCCGAAGGTCGCCGAGGCGCTCGACGACGTCGGCAACATCCTCAAGAACGACAAGTACGTCAACGGCGGCATCGGCGACGTCAAGTCGATCGCGACCACGGCGTTCCAGGACGGCGGCCTGCCGATCCTCGACGGCAAGTGCGCGATGCACCGCCAGGCCGGCTTCTACGCCGCCAACTGGCCGGAGGGCACCAACGTGGCCGAGGACGGCGACGTCTTCGCGTTCTACCTGCCGACGATGAGCGACGAGTTCGGCAAGCCCGTCCTCGGTGGTGGCGAGTTCGTGACGGCGTTCTCCGACAAGCCCGAGGTGCAGGCCTTCCAGACCTACCTGTCGACCGACGTGTGGGCCAACGAGAAGGCCAAGGCCACCCCGGGTGGCGGTTGGGTCAGCGCCAACACCGGTCTCGACGTGGCCAACCTGGTCAGCCCGATCGACCAGCTGTCCGCGCAGATCTTCCAGGACCCCGACGCGGTCTTCCGCTTCGACGGTTCCGACCAGATGCCGGGTGAGGTCGGCGCCAACTCCTTCTGGAAGGAGATGACCGCCTGGATCACCGGCGAGAGCACCGACGACGCTCTGAGCAACATCGAGAAGTCCTGGCCGTCGTCCTGATCGACGGCTGAACGCACCTGACCCGCGTCCCGGCCGGCCTCGCGCCGGCCGGGCCGGGCCGGGCGCTCGTCGCCACACCGGTCCGGCGGCCCCGCCGCCCGAGCCTCCGGGAGTCTCCATGTCTGCAGGTGAGAAGTTTCTGCAGCTCGTGATCTGCGTCGTCGTCTTCTTCGGCGTCGTCGCGGTCATCCTGCTGCTGACCTCGAAGCTGAGGTCGCGCTCCGGGGAGCGCATCCAGTTCCTCGCATTCGTCATGCCCGCCCTGTTGCTCATCGCGATCGGGCTGCTCTACCCCGCCATCAAGACGATCTACAGCTCGTTCTTCGACAACACCGGCGGCAACTTCGTCGGTCTGGACAACTACCACACGGTCTTCACCGACACCCAGCAGCTCAGGGTGCTCCGCAACACGGCCCTCTGGGTCGCCCTGGTGCCGACCCTGTCGACCTTCATCGGCCTCGTGTACGCCGTCCTGGTGGACCGGGCCCGGATGGAGAAGCTCGCCAAGGGGCTGATCTTCCTGCCCATGGCGCTCTCGCTCGTCGGCGCCTCGCTCATCTGGAAGTTCGTCTACGACTACAAGGACAAGGCCAACGACCAGATCGGCCTGGCCAACGAGATCCTCAAGCAGCTCGGCTTCAACACCTACCAGTTCCTGCTCAACGAGCCGTGGAACAACCTGTTCCTCATCATCATCATGATCTGGGTCCAGGCCGGGTTCGCGATGACGATCCTGTCGGCGTCCATCAAGGCGATCCCAGAGGACATCATCGAGGCGGCGAAGCTGGACGGCGTCGGCGGGCTGCGGATGTTCCGCTACATCACCATCCCGAGCATCCGCCCCTCGCTGATCGTGGTGCTCACGACGATCAGCATCACGACGCTGAAGGCCTTCGACATCGTCAGGACCGCCACCGGTGGCAACTTCGACACCAGCGTGCTCGCCTACGAGTTCTACGTGCAGAGCTTCCGCTCCAACAACGCCGGCCTGGGTGCCGCGCTGGCAGTGCTCATCTTCATCCTGGTGCTGCCGATCGTGATCTACAACGTGCGCCAGATGAGGAGGTTGGAGGCCCGATGACCGTCGCAGACCAGAACGTCTCCGTCGAGGCCGTCGTCCAGCAGGAGACCGCCGCCTCGTCCGCCAGGAAGTCGCTCAGCTCGCCCTGGGCGTCGCTGTTCGCCATCGTGATCGCGGTGCTGTGGACCACACCCACCGCCGGCCTGCTCATCTCGTCGTTCCGACCCGAGGACGACGTCAAGGGCAACGGGTGGTGGAACATCGTCACCCACCCCGACTTCACCTTCGACAACTACCACGCGGTGCTCAAGGGCACCGACGTCGACCTGGCGACGTACTTCGTGAACACGATCGTGATCACGATCCCGTCGGTGCTGATCCCGATCTCGCTCGCGGTCATCGCGGCGTACGCGTTCTCGTGGATCGACTTCCCGGGCCGGAACATCCTGTTCGTCTCGGTCTTCGCACTGCAGATCGTGCCGATCCAGGTCACGATGATCCCTCTGCTCAGGCTCTACGTGGACCCGCACATCGGGGGCGCGCACTTCGTGCCCCTGGCGGGGGCCGACGCACCGGGTGGCGGCTTCTACACGATCTGGCTGTCGCACTCGATCTTCGCGCTGCCCCTGGCGATCTACCTCATGCACAACTTCATGTCGCAGATCCCGGGTGAGCTGATCGAGTCGGCTCGCGTCGACGGAGCCGGGCACGTGCAGATCTTCAGCCGGATCATGCTGCCGCTGATGACGCCCGCCATCGCCGCGTTCGGGATCTTCCAGTTCCTCTGGGTCTGGAACGACCTGCTGGTGGCGCTGGTCTTCGGTGGCGGCAGTCTCGATGTCTCGCCGTTGACCGTGCGGCTGGCGGAGCTCTCGGGAACGAGGGGCCAGGACTGGCACCTCCTGTCCGCGGGTGCCTTCGTGTCGCTGGTCGTCCCCCTGATCGTCTTCCTGTCGCTGCAGCGCTTCTTCGTGCGCGGGCTGCTGGCCGGAAGCGTCAAGGGGTAGCAGTCGAGCCGCTGATGTGCTGGGCGATCCAGTGGAAGGACGCCTTGGGAGTGCGGGTCTGATCGGCAGGGTCGACATGCACGATCCCGAAGGTCTTGGTGTAGCCCTCCGCCCACTCGAAGTTGTCGAGGAGGGTCCAGACGATGTACGCGCGGACGTCCGCGCCTGCCGCGCGCGCCCGCTCAGTGGCCTCGACGTGGTCGCGCAGGTAGGCGATCCGGTCCTGGTCGTCGACGGAGCCGTCGGTGTTCAGCACGTCGTCGGGGTAGGCGGCGCCGTTCTCGGTGACCATGAGGGGGAGGCCGGTGCGCCGGTGAGTGTCGACGAGGAGCTGCTCGAGGCCGGAGGCGTCGACCTCCCAGCCGATGTCGGTGCGTGGCTCGCGCACCACGAACGACACGGGCGCCACGCCCGGGTAGGCGTCGGCCTCCGGATGCGCCTCGGCGGCGCCGGGCTCGGCGGTGCGGAACGGCGTGTAGTAGTTGACGCCGAGCCAGTCCGCGGAGCCGCGCACGAGCGCGAGGTCGCCGTCGCGGACCACGCCGGGGTCGGCCAGCTCCGGGGCGACGGCGAGCAGTCCCTCGTCGTAGCGGCCGTCGACCAGTGGACCGAGCCAGACCCGGTTGCGGACGGCGTCGACCTGGTCGGTGACGGCCACCAGCTGCGCGTCGTCCGGGTCCTCGGGCCAGAACGGCGCCAGGTTGAGCACGATCCCGACGTCGTCCACACCGGCCTCGTGGAGCCGCGCGGCAGCGAGGCCGTGGCCGAGCAGCAGGTGGTGCGCGGCGACGTGGCCGGCCCCGCCCTCGCGCCGACCGGGCGCGTGCACACCGGCCGCGTAGCCGAGGTAGGCGGCGCACCACGGCTCGTTGTGGGTGGCCCAGACGCGCACCCGGTCCCCCAGACGGTCGTGGACGAGCGTCGTGTAGTCCGCGAAGGCTTCGGCGGTGCCGCGGTCGAGCCAGCCGCCGCGGTCCTCGAGCGTCTGCGGCAGGTCCCAGTGGTAGAGCGTCGCGGTCGGGGTGACGCCCCGGCTCAGCGCCGCGTCGACGAGCCGGTCGTAGTAGTCGAGCCCGCGCGGCTCGACCCGGCCGGTCCCGTCGGGCAGGACGCGCGGCCAGGCGATCGAGAAGCGGTACCAGCCGGCGCCGAGCCCGGCGATGAGGTCGAGGTCCTCGTCGTACCGGTGGTAGGAGTCGCACGCCACCGAGCCGTCCTGGCCGTCGCGCACCGTGCCCGGCCGGGCGGCGAAGGTGTCCCAGATCGACGGTCCGCGACCGTCCTCGGTGGTCGCCCCCTCGATCTGGTAGGCCGCGGTCGCGACACCGAAGGCGAGACTGGCTCCGTCGGGCAGGCTGCTGGTCACCGCGCCAACCTAGCCCACGTTGCGGGAGCGCTCCCACCGTGACCGGCATCAAGGACGTGGCCAAGGAGCTGAAGATGTCCACCGCCACCGTCAGCCGAGCGCTGCGCGGGCTGCCGGGGGTCTCGGACACGACCCGGGAGCGGGTCCAGCAGACCGCCCGGGCGCTGGGCTACGTGCCGTCGCCCAGCGCGGCGCGCCTGGCCAGCGGCCAGACCAACACCGTGGCCGTCGTGGTGCCTTGGGTGACGCGCTGGTTCTTCGCCTCCGTGGTCCAGGGTGCGGAGGAGGTGCTGCGCGAGCACGGCTACGACCTCCTGCTCTACAACCTGGCCGGCTCGGCGGACGCCCGGCACCGCGTCTTCGAGGCGGGACGACTCACCAAGCGGGTCGACGCCGTCCTGGTGCTGAGCCTCCAGCCCACCGACGTCGAGCTGGCCCGGCTCGAGGCGCTGGGCTGCCCGGTGACCTTCGTGGGCGCCAACGTCCCGGGCTGGGCCACGGTCCGCATCGACGACGTCCAGACGGCGCGGACGGCGACCGAGCACCTGATCGAGCTCGGCCACCGGCGGATCGGCTACGTCGGCGGTCCGGGCGTGCTCGACTTCACCGCACCCAACGCCAGGGAGGCCGGCTACCGCGCCTCGCTCCAGGACGCCGGGCTGCCGCACGACCCGGCCCTGGAGGTGGACGGCGAGTTCACCCTGGCCGGCGGCATCGAGGCGGGCCGGCAGCTCCTCACCCTGCCGGACCCGCCCACCGCGATCTTCGCGGCCTCGGACGAGATGGCGATCGGGGTGCTACGAGCCGCCCGGCAGCTCGACCTGCGGGTGCCGCAGGACGTGTCGGTCGTCGGGATCGACGACCACGAGCTGGCAGCGCTGTTCGACCTGACCACGGTCTCGCAGCCGGTCCTGGAGCAGGGCAGGCTCGCGGCGCGACAGGTCCTCGACGCGCTCGCCGCCACCGACACCGACGAGCGGTGGCAGCCCGCCCAGGTCATCCTGCCCACCCGACTGCTGCAGCGAGGGAGCACCGGCCCCGTGCGCCGCTGACGTCGGCGTTGCAAACGTTTGTGCTCAGCCGGATACCCTGCCTGCGTGGGGAGTGGGGCGGGGGCGCCGCTGGGTGAGGCCAACATGGCCGACGTGGCGCGGGCCGCGGGGGTCTCCATCGCCACGGTCTCGCGCGCCCTGCGCGGCGTACCGGGCGTCAGCCAAGCCACCCGCGACCGGATCCAGCAGGTCGCGCAGGAGCTGTCCTACGTCATCTCCCCCGAGGCGAGCTCGCTGTCGCGCGGGCACACCGGCCGGGTGGCGATCGTCATGCCGCACCTGGACGCGTGGTTCTACAGCGCCATGCTGGCCAGCATGGCGCCGGTGCTGCGCGCTGCCGAGCTCGACATGCTCGTCTACCAGGTCGAGGGCCAGGAGCAGCGCACCCGCTTCCTGCGCGAGCTCCCGGCCCGCCGCAAGGCCGACGCGGTCATCATCACCGCCCTGCCGATGGCGCAGGCCGAGCTCGACCGGCTCGACCTGATGGGCGTGGACGTGGTCGTGGCCGGCGGCTCGATCCGCGACTACCCGCACGTCCAGGTCGACGACCTCGAGGCCGGCCGCCTCGCGGTCCAGCACCTCGTCGACCTCGGTCACCGCCGGATCGCGATGATCCGCACCAGCGACACCGACGGAACCACCTGGTCGGCCGACGTGCTTCGCGTGCAGGCCTGGCGCCAGACCCTGGTCGCCGCGGGGCTCGACGCCTCCGACGAGCTGCTGGTGACCGAGACGTACGGCGTGGGGGCGGGCGGTCGCGGGATGGCCAGGCTGCTGGCGCTCCCGGACCCGCCGACCGCGGTGTTCGCCTACTCCGACGAGCTGGCCTTCGCAGCGATGGCCCACGTCCGCTCGAGCGGCCTCCGGGTGCCCGAGGACGTCTCGGTGGTGGGGGTGGACGGCCACCCGCTGGGCGAGCAGGTCGGGGTCACCACCGTGGACCAGGACGTCGCCGGCCAGGGGCGGCTGGCGGCCGAGATGGTGGTGCGGCTGGTGTCCGGCGGGCGGGTCTCCGACGTGAACGTGCCCGTCCGACTGGTGCCGCGGCGCTCGTCCGGGCCGGCGCCGGCCTGACCGTGCTCGTCCAGGTCAGAGGTGCTTGCGCTCCACGCTGACGCCGCCCCAGATGGCGACGCCCTTGATCCGGACGACCGGTGAGCTCTCGTCGAGGTCGGCCTCGACCAGGCCGGACGGCTCGGAGTAGCCGCCCATGATCCCGGTGCCCTCCATCTGCACCCGGGTGGTCGGGCCGACGATCACCTGGGCGCCGCCCATGAACGCATTGATGGTGATGACGACCTCCTGGGCGGCGAACTTCGCCTGCCGCAGGTCGAGCTCGGCACCGCCCATGAGGCACAGGATCGACATCTGCCGCGGAACCACCCAGACCCCCTTGCGGCTGAGGCCGCTGAGGATCGCCAGGTGGCTCTCCTTGTCGGCGCCGGGGACCACCTGCGGTGACGCGGCGACGGGCCCCACGACCGGCCGCGCGTGCGGGTGGGCGGGCAGGTCGAGGGTGATCGGCACCAGGTCGGCGTACGTGCGGGCCGCGTAGGTCTGCTCCAGCCGCTGGTCGAGCTCCTCGAGGTCGAGCCGGCCCTCCCCCGCGGCCTGACGGAGGATCTCGGCGACCTGGTGGCGGTCCTCGTCGGAGATGCGCAGCTGCGCGGGGTCGGACCCCCCGCTCGGCTGCCCGCCGTAGGGAACTGTCTCGCCCGCCATGCGCCCAGCGTATCCACGCAGCGCGGGTTCGGGCTCGGGCGTCAGCGCCTGGTGTGGTGCACGAGCCGGCCGCGTCGGACTCGTGAGTGAGGCCCGGGATCCAGGAGGGCCCGACGGGTGTGCCAGGCCCTCCTGGGGTGTGGTCACTGCACGCCGTGCAGCGTCTTGGCCTAGCCCGCCAGGTGCGGGCCCGGGTAACCGCGGTAGGGCCCCGGCGTCTGCTGCTGGCGGTGGTCGTCGCCGTACCCGGCGCCGGCGCCCAGGTTTCCCTGCGCCGCGCGAGCTGCGTCGGCCTTGTCCACGCGGGCCTGCCGGGCCGCCTCGGCCCGAGCCTGGGCCTGGAGCCGCTGCAGGTACACCTGCTGGTTCGCCTTGGCGGAGTTGGCGAGGTCGACCGACGAAGCCGCCGGCCGGGCGCCGCTGCCGGTTGAGATCCCGTCCTCGGTGCCGCAGGCCGTCGCGCCGGCGAAGAGCGCGGCGAGGCAAGCGGTCACGGCGGCGGTGCGCGTGGTGAGTGTGTTCATGAGAGTTCCCTTCGGGGCTGGCTCCGGTCCTGGGCTAGGACACGGGTGCTCACTCGGACCCGTCACGTGGCCTCCGGATACAGGGCAGGAGGGCCGGACGGCTGCCCGGGCTCGTGGGTCGGGGTCACCATTCGCCGGAGAGCGCCTTGTTGGAGCCGGGCGCGTGGTGGGCACACTCGAGGGCTGAACCCGGCTCGACTAGCCGTACGGCCGGCGCCGGTCGTCTCCATACCCCTGCGCGTTGCCGGGACCCGGGTAGCCGTGCGCCGAACGGGCCGCGTCCGCGCGCTCGGCGCGGAGGCGGCGGGCGGCCTCGGCCCGGGCGCTGCTGCAGGTACGCCGACTGGCGGGCCTTGGTGCCCTCGATGAGCTCGATCGACGACAGCGTGTGCGGCGGGCTGCCGCTCTCGGCCGAATGGACACAGCCTGGATCGGGGTGGACCAGGAGGTCAGTCGGCCACGATCAGGCACAGCCCTCTCGACGACACCCCGACGTACGGCGCGGGTGGGTCAACCGACGAGCTCGACGCGAGGGTGCCGCCACACGCGGCCGGCCCACGGCATGCGGGGCGGGCGGCGACCCGGGCCGCAAGCCACCAGCTCGGGCTGGATCGGCGGCGAGGTCGACTCGACGGCCGGCTGGCCCAGGTGTGCCTGGTCGGGGCCCTGGCCGCCGCCACACGCGGTCGTGGCACAGACGGCGGCGATGGCGACGGCGACGCTGATCCGTCGGGTCGTGCTCCTGGTGGCGGTGGTGTTCATCTCGGCTCCTTCTCGGTCGAGAGGGTGTGACACCACGACGGTCAGGCCGTCGACGCGCTGGTTGACGGCGTGTGACACAAGTGGCCAACCTGACGTTGAGCACGGCGCGAGGAGGCCTGATGAGCGGACTCCCCCGGCCCGACCTCCCCGCCGGGCCACATCGCGAGCTCGTGGACGCCCTGCACGACCTCCACCACCGGGCCGGCTGGCCGAGCCTGCGTGCGCTGGCCGAGGCGGGCGGCTGCAGCCACACGACCGTCTCGCGGGCGTTCTCCTCTGCGCGGCTCCCCCCGTGGGGGCTGGTGGAGGTGCTGGTGGAGGCCATGCACGGCAACCCCGCCGAGCTCCGCGAGCTGTGGCTGGCGGCCACCCGTGGCGACACCGGCGCGCCGAGCGCAGCGCAGATCGCCGGACGCCGGGCCGAGCTCGCCGCCGTACGTCGTCACCTCGAGTCGGGGTCGGGGCTGCTGGTCGTCGCGGGTGAAGCGGGAGTGGGCAAGACCCGCTTGGTCACCACGGCTGCCGACACGGTTGCGGACGTCCTGGTGGTCCGCGCGAGCTGCCTGCCGCTCGCCACCGAGGTACCCCTGTTGCCGTGGGCAGAGGCGCTGCACCAGGTGGCCGTGGTGGACGAGGGCAGCTGGCTCCGGGAGGCTCTGAGCGGCGCTCCGTCGTACATCACCGAGGTGCTCAGCCGGCTGGTCCCCGACCTCGCACCGGGCGCGGCGAGCGAGCCGGCCGATGACGGCTGGCGACAGCGCCTGTTCCTCGCGATCGCGACCGCCTTCTCGGCGCTGCGCACCAGGCGCCGGTGGGCGCTGCTCCTCGAGGACCTGCACTGGGCGGACCCGGACACGCTCGACCTGCTCGAGCACCTGCTGGCACGTGGGGCGACGGTCCCGGTCCTCGGCACGTGGCGCCTCGACGACCCGGACGTCCGACCGACCGTGCGGGACTGGTGGGCCCGGATGGGCCGCACGGCGTCGGTCGTCGAGCTCGGCCCGCTCGCCCGGGACGAGACCGCGGCCCAGCTCGAGCTGCTGACGGGGACGGCACCGAGCGCCACGGACGTGGAACGCATCCACGCCCGCACGCTCGGCCTGCCGCTGTTCACCGAGCAGCTTGCTGCGGCCGGAGGTCCGGGCGGGCCGGTCCCGAGGCTGCTGGACGAGCTGCTGGTGCACCGGCTGGAAGGTCTCTCGCCTGAGGGCTGGGCCCTCGCCGCCGTCCTGGGAGCGGCCGACCGCGACCTCGACCTCGGCGTCCTCTCCGAGGCGAGCGCTCTCGACGAGAGCTCGTTGAGCGCCGGCCTGCACGAGCTGACGGACCGCTACCTCCTCCGGGACCACGACCCGCAGCAGCCGGGGCTCCGGCACCCTTTGCTGGCCGAGGCGGTACGCCGCCGGCTGGTCGGACCCGAGTCGGCCTCCGTGCACCGTCGGCTCGCCGTGGCGCTGGGCCGGGCCCACGCCCCGGCCGCTGAGACAGCTGAGCACTGGCAACGCGCGGGCGACCCGGCCGAGGAGCTGCACTGGCGCATCGCGGCGGCCAACGAGGCCGATGAGCGGTTCGCGCCGGTCGCGGAGTGGGCCCAGTGGCGCCGCGCGCTCGAGCTCTGGACCCACGACACGGGCCCGCTCGGCCCCGCCCCGGGCCTCACGCTCGTCTCCGCCCTCACCCGTGCCTCCGACACGGCGCGGTCAGCCGTCGACTTCGACGCGGCGGGCGCCCTCGCGGAACGGCTGATCGACGTGGCAGCCGGCGCGGGGGTCACGCCCGCGGAGCGGGCGGCGGCCCTGCGCTCCGCCGCAATGGACCTGGCCGTGACCGGAGAGACGTCGCGAGGCGCGACCCTTCTCGAGGCGTCCGTGGACATCCACCGCAGCCTCGGGCCGACGCGAGCGTTCGTCGAGGCGCTGTACGAGCTGGCGGGCCTGCACGCGGATCTGTACGACCCCGAGGCGGCGCTGGTGCTCGCCCGGGAGTCGGTGGACGTGGCCGCGCGGCTCGGCGAGGAGCCGACGCTCCGCATGGCGATGGCGCACCTGGCCTGGCAGGAGGGGCTCGCGGGTCACCACGACGCGGCGCGGACACTGCTGCTGCGCGCCACGACCGCCGCCACCCCCGGGCCGCCGTACACGGAGACGAGCATCGCGATGATGCTCACTGCGCTGACCGGCATGCAGAACGCGGCGGCCGCCGACATCGAGCGGGCGGGCCGGCTCGGGCTGGAGGTGGCGGAGCGCTGGGAGCTCGACGGCTGGGGGGTGCGCCTCATGCGGAGCAACCTGGCCCAGGGCTACCTGGGCGCCGGCCTGGTCGCCCGCGCCGCCTCGGCCCTCGGAGACCTGCCCGATGCGGCGACCCCCGACGACACCGAACGCCAGGTCGTGGGAGCCAGCATCGAGGTCGTGCAGGGCCGGTTCGACGCCGCGGCGACTCGGCTTGCAGCACTCAGCGCCCTGCCGTCAGGCGACCCAGCACCGTTCGAGCTCGTGCTCGCCGTGGCAGAGCTCGACGCGTGGAGAGGTGACCCCGGCGCGGCCGCGATCCGTCTGGAGGACTTCCTCTCCGGCGAGCTGGACGGAGACGTCGCTCCTCATCTCGCCGGGCACGTCGTGCTCCTCGCCCAGGTCTGCGCCGACCGGTCCGATGGCGCGGAGCTCAGCGCCGATGCTCGGATGCGGGAGGCCGCACACCTGCGCGACCTGGTGCGGCAGCTGCCGGTCGACCCGCTCGGCGTCCAGATCGCTCCTGCTCCGCGAAGGGCGTGGCGAGCGTTGTGGAGTGCCGAGCTGGCACGGCTGGAGGGGACCCAGACCACGCAGGGGTGGGCCGCCGTGGCCGCGGCCTGGGACCAGGCGGACCGGCCGCACCGAGCGGCGTACTGCCGCTGGCGAGCGGCCAGGACTGCGCGGGGGGAGGGTCAGGCAACGGTGGCCGACCGCCTGCTCAGGCGGGCTGCTCGAGATGCTCGCGGGCACGTGCCCCTCTCCGCCGCCATCGCCGAGACCGCTTCGTATGCTCGGGGGCGTGAGCGAGCCTGAGTTCCGCTACTCCGACCTGCTGCCGGTCGGGCCCGACGAGACGCCGTACCGGCTCGTCACCACCGAGGGCGTGTCCACCTTCGACGCGGGTGGGCGGACGTTCCTCCAAGTCGCGCCGGAGGCGATCCAGCGGCTGACCGCGGAGGCCATGCACGACATCGCCCACTTCCTGCGCCCGGCGCATCTCGCCCAGCTGCGGAAGATCATCGACGACCCCGAGGCGTCCGGCAACGACCGGTTCGTCGCCCTCGACCTGCTCAAGAACGTCAACATCTCGGCCGGCGGCGTGCTGCCGATGTGCCAGGACACCGGCACGGCGATCGTGATGGGCAAGAAGACCGAGGGCGTGCTCACCGGGGTGGACGACGGCGAGTGGGTCTCGCGCGGGGTCTTCGACGCGTACACCAAGCTGAACCTCCGCTACTCCCAGCTCGCGCCGCTCACGACGTGGGAGGAGACCAACACCGGCACCAACCTGCCGGCCCAGGTCGAGATCTACTCCGTACCCGAGCAGGAGGGACACGGACCGGAGTACAAGCTCCTGTTCATGGCCAAGGGTGGCGGCTCGGCCAACAAGTCGTTCCTCTACCAGGAGACGAAGGCGGTCCTGAACCCCACGCGGATGCTGCAGTTCCTCGACGAGAAGATCCGCTCGCTCGGCACCGCCGCCTGCCCGCCGTACCACCTGGCCGTGGTCATCGGTGGCACGTCGGCGGAGTTCGCGCTCAAGACCGCGAAGTACGCCTCGGCGCACTACCTCGACAACCTCCCGACCAGGGGCAGCATGGCCGCCCACGCCTTCCGGGACGTCGAGCTGGAGGAGGAGGTCTTCAAGCTCACCCAGTCCTTCGGCATCGGCGCCCAGTTCGGCGGCAAGTACTTCTGCCACGACGTGCGCGTCGTACGGCTGCCGCGGCACGGCGCGTCCTGCCCGGTCGCGATCGCGGTGTCGTGCTCGGCGGACCGGCAGGCGCTCGGCAAGATCACCGCCGAGGGCGTCTTCCTCGAGCAGCTCGAGACCGACCCGGCGAAGTACCTGCCTGCCACGGGCGCGACACAGCCGGCCGAGGAGACCGACGTCGTCCGGATCGACCTCAACCGGCCGATGGCCGACATCCTGGCGGAGCTGACCCAGCACCCTGTGAAGACCCGGCTCTCCCTGACCGGGCCGCTGGTCGTGGCCCGCGACATCGCGCACGCCAAGATCAAGGAGCGTCTCGACGCCGGCGAGGAGATGCCGTCCTACCTCCGCGACCACGCGGTCTACTACGCCGGCCCGGCCAAGACGCCGGAGGGATACGCGTCCGGCTCCTTCGGCCCGACCACGGCGGGGCGGATGGACTCCTACGTCGAGCAGTTCCAGGCCACCGGCGGCTCGATGGTGATGCTGGCCAAGGGCAACCGGTCGAAGGCGGTCACCGAGGCCTGCCACACCTACGGCGGCTTCTACCTCGGCTCGATCGGCGGGCCGGCGGCGCGGCTGGCCCAGGACTGCATCAAGTCGGTGTCGGTGCTCGAGTACGAGGAGCTCGGCATGGAGGCGGTCTGGAAGATCGAGGTCGAGGACTTCCCGGCGTTCATCGTCGTCGACGACAAGGGCAACGACTTCTTCACCGACCCGTCCGGCGCGGTGACGGTGCCTCTGAGCTCGATCCAGCGGGCCGGCATCCGGGTGCGCTCGGCCGAGTAGCTACTGCCCGTTGCCGCAGTCCAGCAGGAAGTGGTCCTCGACGATCCAGGTCTCCCACCTCGACCAGGGCTGACCCGGCATCTTGACCCGCATGTCGACGCTGACACCGATCGGCTCCCTGGCCGGCTCGCAGGGCAGCGCGGCCTGGGTCGTGAAGACGACCTTCTCGCCCACTGACAGCTTGACCGGCCGGGTGTAGGTGTACGGCGCCCACTGGTGCGAGCCCGGCTTCTTGTGCCGCTCCCCCATCCGCACCTGGCGCTGGCCCTCGCCGCCCACCCGCTTGAAGCGGACGTGGAGGTAGGGGTCGGCCGCCGACGGGTCGCTGGTCATCATCTGCACCCCGGCAAACCAGCTGGGGACCAGCCAGTCGATGCGGTCGCCCGCGCCCGCGCCGGCGTCGGCGGACGCGGACGCGGGCGCCAACGCGACGGTGACCGCGACCGCTAGGGCGAGGATCGGGGCGAGACGCTTCATCATCCGAACCTACGCCGGTTCCGCAGGTCCGTGCGGTGCAGGAAGCTGAGGCTGGCGGCCCGGCCCCGCCCGGGCGCAACGGGTGCGCATGCGCACTCTGGAGAGGACCGTCGTGGCCCTGCTCCCACTCGCTGGGGTCGTGATGCATGGTTGAACCCGTGACCACGGGTGAGGTGGAGTACGTCGAGGTGGCTCGGGCCGAGTCCGAGCGTGGCGAGCTGGTGCTGCGCGAACGCCGGCCGGTGGACGGCGGCCCGACCTCACTGGAGCTCCGGGCCAACGGCGTCTTCGTGATGGACACTCTCGAGGTCAGCACCGAACGGGCCATGGCCCACGCGGCGCTGGCGCTGGTCGAGGAGCCCCGGGCGGTCATCATCGGCGGCCTGGGGCTCGGCTACACGATGCACGAGGTGCTGGCCGACTCCCGCGTCGAGAAGTGCGCCGTCGTGGAGATCGAGCCGGCGCTGGTCGACTGGATGCGGACCGGGCTCGTCCCCGAAGGACCGGCGCTGCTCGCGGACGAGCGGGTCACGGTGGTCGAGGCCGACATCGTGGCCGCGCTGGCCGAGGGCCGCGAGGCGTCGTACGACCTGGTCCTGCTGGACGTCGACAACGGCCCCGGCTACCTCGTCCATGCCGCCAACGCGGCGCTCTACGAGCCGCCCGCGCTCGCCGACGCGCGTCGGGTGCTCCGGCCGGGCGGGGCGCTGGTGGTGTGGTCGGCCGACGAGTCCGACGAGCTGGCGGAGTCGCTCCGCTCGGTCTTCGGCGACGTCGAGGCCGAGCGCCACGACGTGAGGCTCCAGGACCGCGACGAGCACTACTGGCTCTACGTCGCGCGGGGCTGAACGAACTCCACGAAGTCCGCGGCCCCTTCCACGGTCACGTCGTACGGCGGCCGGACCAGGTCGCCGGGCCCGAGCACCAGCTGGACCATCGTCGCGAGCGCACCCTGGCGGGCGAACCGGCGCTCGCCGTTCTCGCGGTAGCCGACCTTGCGGCTGACTCCCTGCGAGGCAGGGTTGTCGGTGAACGCCGCCGAGGTGATCTCCTCGAAGCCGAGGTGGTCGAAGCAGAGCACGCAGATGGCCTGCCGCATCAACGTGCCGATGCCTCGTCCGTGGAACTCCAGCCCGAGCCAGGAGCCGGTCTCGCCGGTCCGGGTGACCGGGAAGTCATGGGTCCCCACGCCCTGGACGCCGACGAAGTGCCCCTCGTGCCAGACGCCCAGCTCGAGCGACCATGCCTCGGGCTTGAGCGAGGCTCGCTGCCCCCAGTAGAACTGCAGGAACTGCCGCTCCTGGTCCGCGCCCCGGAAGTCGGTCCAGGCGAAGGAGAACGGCATCCGGTCCGGTGCGTGGATGCCCGCGTGCACGACCGGGAGCACCTCGGGGAAGTCGTCGTCGCGCAGGGGCCGCATGACCAGCGGTCCGCAGGTCACCCGGAGCCGGAACGGCGGCCAGAGCTCGGCGAGGGGATCGGTCACGCCCTCAGGCTAAGTTCGATCCATGGCCGACGACGACGCGGACCTCCGGATCGAGCACGACTCGATGGGCGAGGTCAAGGTGCCTCGCGACGCGCTGTGGCGGGCGCAGACGCAGCGGGCGGTCCAGAACTTCCCGATCAGCGGTACGCCCATCGAGCCCGCTCTGGTCCACGCGATCGGCGAGGTCAAGGCGGCGGCGGCCAAGGTGAACGGCTCGCTCGAGGTCCTCGACCGGGAGAAGGCGGAGGCCATCGAGCGGGCCGCGCGCGAGGTGGCGGCGGGCGAGCACGACGACGCGTTCCCCATCGACGTCTTCCAGACCGGCTCGGGCACGAGCTCGAACATGAACGCCAACGAGGTCATCGCCTCGCTGGCGCAGCGGGCCGGGGTCGAGGTGCACCCCAACGACCACGTCAACGCCTCGCAGTCGTCCAACGACACCTTCCCGACCGCGATCCACGTGGCGGCGTCGCTGGCGGTCACCGGCGACCTGCTGCCCGCGCTCGACGTGCTGGCCACCTCCCTGGAGGCCAAGGCCGCCGAGTTCGAGGGGCTGGTGAAGTCGGGACGGACCCACCTCATGGACGCCACCCCGGTGATGCTGGGCCAGGAGTTCAGCGGGTACGCCGCCACGGTCCGGTACGCCGCCGAACGCCTCGAGTCCGTGCTGCCGCGGGTGCGCGAGCTGCCGCTGGGCGGCACCGCGGTCGGCACCGGCATCAACACCCCCGACGGCTTTCCGCAGGAGGTGATCGAGGCGCTGTCGGAGTCCACGGGCACGCCGTTCACCGAGGCCCGCAACCACTTCGAGGCGCAGGGCACCCGCGACTCGCTGGTCGAGCTCAGCGGCGTGCTGAAGACCTACGCGGTCGGGCTCACCAAGATCTGCAACGACCTGCGCTGGATGTCCTCGGGCCCGACCACCGGGCTGGCCGAGATCCACCTGCCCGACCTGCAGCCGGGCTCGAGCATCATGCCCGGCAAGGTCAACCCGGTCTTGCCCGAGGCCACGCTGATGGTGTGCGCCCAGGTCATCGGCAACGACGCCACCGTCACGGTGGCCGGGGCCAGCGGCGCCTTCGAGCTCAACGTCGCCATGCCGGTCATCGCGCGCAACGTCCTGGAGTCGGTCCGGCTCCTGGCCGCGTGCTCCCGGCTGCTGGCCGAGCGGTGCGTGGACGGCATCACCGCCGACGCCGCCCGGATGCGGCAGTACGCCGAGTCGTCGCCCTCGGTCGTCACCCCGCTCAACAAGTACATCGGCTACGAGGCCGCCGCCAAGGTGGCCAAGCAGGCGCTCGCCGACGGGGCGACGATCCGCGACACGGTCATCAAGCTCGGCTACGTCGAGCGCGGCGACCTCACCGAGGCACAGCTCGACGAGGCTCTGGACGTCGAGTCGATGACGCACCCGTGAGCTGGGTCACCGCCATCCGGCTCTGGCGGCCGCCACCTCCATGACATCGACCGAGTGATGTGCACCGCATTTTCGCCACCCAGTGGCCAAAAGGCGGTGCACATACGTCACGACGTGGCCGAGCCCCCGACAGTGCAGCAATTTGTCGACCGGCTGGCGAAATTGCTGCACAGTCGGGGACCTCGCCGGAGGGACCGGGTAGGCGAGCGGCTGCCACACACTCAGGAACCAGCAGCTCACCAGCAGCTGATCGGACCAGCTCAGTACCAGCCGTGGCCCTCGCTGTGCGCCCAGGCACCGCAGGGCGAGCCGTACCGGTCGGCGATGTAGCCCAGCCCCCACTTGATCTGGGTGACGGGGTTGTCGCGCCAGTCGGAGCCCTCGGAGGCCATCTTGGACCCGGGCAGCGACTGCGGGATGCCGTAGGCGCCGGAGGGGTTGGCGGCGTGCACGTTCCAGTGCGACTCGCGCGTCCACAGCGAGTCGAGGCATCCGAACTGGCTCTCGCTCCAGCCGTACGACGCGAGGAGGGCTCGGGCGATGTCCTGCGGCGACTCGTCGGAGAGGTCCTCGGTGCGGGACATGGTGTTGCCGGCGCCGAAGGAGAGCGTGTGCTTCTTCAGCGGGTCGGCCGCCGCGCGGCTGTCGGAGCGGGTCACCGGCTGCTGGGCCCGGTCGGCCGCGGCGGCGGCCTGGTCCTGAGCGCCGTCGACGGCCGAGGTGCCGCTGACCGCAGCCTCGGCCCGGGCGCCGAGGTCGGCGACGGTGGCCGTCGTCGCAGCGGCGGGACCGCCGTCGGCGCTCAGCGACAGCGAGCCGCTGCCGACCGCGAAGCCGGTCGCCACGACCGCCATCGACGACAGGGTGAGCGAGGTCTTCAGGGCCGCCTTGGGTGCACGTCGGGCCTTGGACGCGCGGTGCTTACCGGCGTGTGGCTGGGGCGACGACACGGGTTGGGGACTCTCTTCCGCGGGTGACGAGGGCTCGGGAATCCCGGCAACCTTGCCCGAGTCTGGAGATGGTTGCAAACCGAACAATGATGAATGTGGACGTTCGGATGACACACCAGTCACACGAGCAACAGGAGTCCCAGACCGGGGCTCAGAGGGTGACGTTCTCCAGGAGCTCGGTGACCAGCGCTGCGATCGGAGACCGCTCCGAGCGGGTCAGCGTCACGTGGGCGAAGAGCGGGTGGCCCTTCAGCCTCTCGACCACGGCGACCACGCCGTCGTGGCGGCCGACCCGGAGGTTGTCGCGCTGGGCGACGTCGTGGGTCAGCACCACCTTGGAGCCCGCTCCGATCCGGGACAGCACCGTGAGGAGCACGTTGCGCTCCAACGACTGGGCCTCGTCGACGATGACGTAGGAGTCGTGCAGCGAGCGGCCTCGGATGTGGGTCAGCGGCAGCACCTCGAGCATGCCGCGGTCGAGGACGTGCTCGATCACCTCGCGGGACGTGATGGCACCCAGGGTGTCGAAGACCGCCTGCGCCCAGGGCGCCATCTTCTCCGACTCCGACCCGGGCAGGTAGCCGAGCTCCTGGCCGCCGACGGCGAAGAGCGGACGGAAGACCACGACCTTCTTGTGCTGGCCACGCTCCAGGGCCGCCTCCAGCCCGGCGCAGAGCGCGAGGGCGGACTTGCCGGTGCCGGCCCGGCCGCCGAGGGAGACGATGCCGACCTCGGGGTCGAGCAGCATCTCCAGCGCGATCCGCTGCTCGGCCGAGCGGCCGTGGATGCCGAACGCCTCGCGGTCGCCCCGGACGAGGTGGACGAGCTTGTCGGGGCCGACCCGGCCCAGCGCCGAGCCGCGGTCGGAGAGCAGCACCAGGCCGGAGTGGCAGGGCAGCCCGCGCGCCGCCTCGAGGTCGACGGTGCCGTCGTCGTAGAGCTCGTCGATGTCCGCGGCCTCGACCTCGAGCTCGGCCATGCCGGAGTAGCCGGGGTCGGAGTCGCCGATGGTCTCGCCGCGGTACTCCTGCGCCTCGAGGCCGACCGCGGACGCCTTGATCCGCAGCGGGAGGTCCTTGCTGACGAGCGTGACGTCGTACCCCTCCTGGGAGAGGTTCCACGCGACCGCGAGGATGCGGGTGTCGTTGTCACCGAGCCGGAAGCCGGACGGGAGCGAGTCGGAGTCGGTGTGGTTGAGCTCGACCCGGATGGTGCCCCCCAGCTCGCCGACCGGCACCGGTTCGTCGAGGCGGCCGTTGGTGAGCCGCAGCTCGTCGAGCATCCGCAGCGCGGTGCGCGCGAAGTAGCCGAGCTCCGGGTGGTGCCGCTTGCCCTCGAGCTCGGTGATGACCACGACCGGCAGCACCACCTCGTGCTCGTCGAAGCGCCGCAGCGCCCCGGGGTCGGCCAGCAGGACGCTGGTGTCGAGGACGTAGGTGCGAACAGCCTTCTTCGAGCTGGCCTGGGTCGGCACGGTCACCCCTCGCAGACCGGCACGCGCACTCGACGCCCCGGTCCAGTACTCACCTGCGCACGGACCGGGAGGGAGCCCGAAGGCCGGAGTGCCGGCCCCCACGCGCGACCCGCAGCGAACTGCCGGTCAGGTGTGGATCTAGCTCTCGCAAGATTCGGGCCTCCCGATACGGCAAGCTTCCCCACTCGCCGATGTCGCGAACGTACGCCGCCGAGAGCGGTTGTCCGGTGCGACACGCCCGACCTGGGGGTGAACGCTCGGTGAGGTGCCGGCCACAGCTTCAGGGTTTCGAGACGGGCGCAGAGCGCCCACCTCAACGATCGGTGGTTGAGGAGGTTGCGAGGCAACCGTCTCGAAACCAGGTGACCCGGGGGCTGGAGCTCGCTCAGGTGCCGAACCGGCGCTCGCGCAGGGCGTAGGCGCGGATCGCGCGCAGGAAGTCGACCCGCCGGAAGTCGGGCCAGTAGGCCTCGCAGAAGTAGAACTCCGACTTCGCGCTCTGCCAGAGCAGGAAACCACCCAGCCGCTGCTCCCCCGACGTGCGGATCACGAGGTCGGGGTCGGGCTGGCCCTTGGTGTAGAGGTGCTCGGCGATGTGCTCGACGTCGATGATCTGGGCGAGCTCCTCCAGGGACGTGCCCCGGCCGGCGTGCTCGCTGAGCAGCGACCGCACGGCGTCGGCGATCTCGCGCCGGCCGCCGTACCCGACGGCCACGTTGACGAGCATCCCGTCGACGTCGCGGGTGGCCTCCTCCGCCGCCTTGAGCTTCTGCGCCGTGGACGACGGCAACAGGTCGAGCGCACCCACGGGGTGCAGCCGCCAGCGGCGCCGGGCGGCCAGGGACTCGACCGCCGCCTCGATGATCTCGAGCAGCTGCTGGAGCTCGGCCGGCGGGCGGTTGAGGTTGTCTGTCGAGAGCAGCCACAAGGTGACGACCTCGATCCCGACCTCGTCGCACCAGCCGAGCAGCGGCTCGATGTTGTCGGCGCCGGCCTGGTGGCCGTGAGCCGTGTCACGGCCCACCGAGCGCGCCCAGCGCCGGTTGCCGTCGAGCATGACGCCGATGTGCTTCGGCAGGTTGTCGGGCATCCGGCGGAGCATCCGGGCCTCGTAGAGCGGGTAGACGATCTTCCGCACTCCGCGCTTCCAGTCCGCCACGTACCTGATGTTACGTACTTGGGCGGCCGAGTTTGCCGCATCCTCATCTCCCGCTCAGACGGGTTGGGTACCTTGCGCTGGTGAGCAACCCCGTCTCGGACGCCGTACGCGCGGGAGTCGACTCCGTCTCGGAACGGCTCGACGACCTGCGAGACGACCTGCGCGACCTCAAGCCGAAGCTGCGCGGCTGGCTGCACCTGGCCACGGCGCCGCTCACGCTGGCGGCCGGGATCGTGCTCATCTCGCTGTCGCCGGACACCACGACGAAGATCGGCTCGGCGGTGTTCGCCGGGTCCGCGCTGGTGCTGTTCACCGTCTCGGCGATCTACCACACCGGGACGTGGTCACCGCGAGTGTGGGCTTTCCTGCGCCGGTTCGACCACTCGAACATCTTCCTGCTCATCGCCGGCACCTACACGCCGTTCAGCCTGTTGCTGCTCCACGGCACGGCGCAGGTCGCCCTGCTCACCACGGTGTGGACCGGCGCGGTGCTCGGCGTGGCGTTCCGGGTCTTCTGGACCGACGCCCCGCGCTGGCTCTACGTGCCGATCTACATCGCGCTCGGCTGGGCCGCGATCTTCTTCATCCCGGCGTTCTTCGAAGGGGCCACCGGCCTCGGCCTCGGTGTCGGTGTCGCGGTCTTCGTGCTCATCCTCTCCGGCGGCGCGCTCTACACCTTCGGAGGCCTGGTCTACGGGCTCAAGCGGCCCAACCCGTGGCCGCGCTGGTTCGGCTTCCACGAGGTCTTCCACTCGTTCACCATCCTGGCCTTCGTCTCCCACTACGTCGGCGTCTCGATGGCCACCTACGCCCTGCGTTAGACGCCGAGTCGGCACCAGTTGCCGTCGTAACACCGCCGAGTCGTCACTAGTTGCCGCCGCAGCACCGCCGAGTCGTCACTAATTGCGGCAACTTCTGCCGACTCGGCGCTCCCCGGGCAGCAACTTCTGCCGACTCGGCGCTCCCCGGGCAGCAACTTCTGCCGACTCGCGCTAGGGCTTGGGGATGGTGGTCCCCCGGCCGTGCAGCATCGTGATCATCTGGGCCAGCTGCTGGTCGGCCTTCTCGGTGCGGCTGAACGTCGTGAGCGCGAGCAGGGGCTTGAACCGCTGCCGGGCGATGGCCTTGGCGAAGGTGAACTCCTTGAGCCCGTCCGGGCCGTGGATGCGTCCGAACCCGGAGTCGCCGACACCGCCGAAGGGCAGCGACGGGATCGCGGCGAAGGTGATCACGCCGTTGACCGCGGTCATGCCGGAGCGGATCCGGGAGGCCAGCTCCATGCCGCGGGCCTTGGAGAACACCGTGGAGCCGAGGCCGTAGCGGGTGGCGTTGGTCAGCTCGACCGCCTCGTCCATGTCGCGGACCTTGCGGACGGTGACGGTGGGGCCGAAGGTCTCCTCCTGCACCGCTTCGGAGTCCTCGGGTACGTCGACCAGGACGGTCGGCTGCACGAACCGCTCGCCGACCGCGTCGGCGCCGCCGACGACCGCCCTGCCGCCGCGGGCCAGCGCGTCGGTGATGTGGCGCTGGATGACGTCGAGCTGCCGGGGCATCGTGATCGGGCCGATCTGTGAGTCCGGCCCCTCGTGGGCGGTGACCTCGCGGGCCTTGTCCGTGAGTGTGGCGAGGAACTCGTCGTAGACGCGCTCGTGGACGTAGACCCGCTCGACACCGGTGCAGGTCTGGCCCGCGTTGGAGCACGCGCCCCAGAGCGCGGCGTCGGCGGCGGCCTCCACGTCAGCGTCCGCGTCGACGAGCAGCGCGTCCTTGCCGCCGGCCTCGATCACCACCGGGGTGAGCGTCTCGGCGCAGGCCGCCATCACCTTCTTGCCGGTGCCGGTCGAGCCGGTGAAGGCGACCTTGTTCACCCCCGAGGTGCACAGCGCGTGGCCGGTCTCGCCGTCACCGGTGACGACGGAGAACACCGGCCGGCCGACCGACTCCAGGAACGTCCGCGCCAGCCACTCGCCGACACCGGGGGTGTACTCCGACGGCTTGAACACCACCGCGTTGCCGGCGGCCAGCGCGTAGCCGATCGAGCCCATCGGCGTGAACACGGGATAGTTCCACGGCCCGATCACGCCGATGACGCCGAGCGGCTGGTACTCGACGTACGCCGCCTGGTTGGCCATCACCAGTCCCGACGCGACCTTGCGCCGCTTGAGGACCTTCTCGGCGTGGGACGCGGCCCAGGCCAGGTGGTCGATCGCCAGGGCAGCCTCGAGCACCGCGTCGCCGTGCGGCTTGCCGGTCTCCAGGTGCATCAGCTCGGCCAGCTGGGCGAGCCGCCGGGTCATCGCGCCCTTCCAGGTCTGGAGGTGCTTCTCGCGCTCGTCGAAGGTGAGCGCACCCCACCAGGCCGCCTCCTCCCGCGCCCGGTCGACCGCGCCGTGGACCTCCTCGGCGGTGTGGAGCGGGTGGGTGCCGACGACGTCGCCGGTGCGCGGGTTCAGCGACTCAAACGTGCTCGTCCGGGCTTGGGTGGCGGTCATCGTGACTCCTTGACGAGGTCGGCGGCCTTCTCGGCGATCATGATCGTGGGGGCGTTGGTGTTGCCTCGGGGCACGGCCGGCATGACCGACGCGTCGACGACCCGCAGCCCCTCGACGCCGCGCACCCGCAGCGCCGGGTCGACGACGGCGTCCTCCCCGGCGCCCATCGCGCAGGTCGAGGTCGGGTGGTAGAGCGTCTGGCCCCACTGCCGGGCGTGCTCGACGAGCTCCTCGTCCGACGGGACCTCCGGCAGCCGCCACGGCTTGTCGACGTACGCCGCCAATGCGCCCTGGGTGCAGACCTCGAAGGTCCGGCGCATCCCGGCGAGCATCGCGTCGAGGTCCGCCTGGTCGTCGAAGTACGCCGCGTCGATCTCCGGGTGCCACGACGGGTCGGCTGACCGGAGCCGCAGGCTCCCCCGGCTGGCCACCGAGACGAGTGTGGGCGCCGCGGTGACCATCGCGTGGACGGGCTCGTGCAGGCCGTTGTCGTAGAACCCCGCGGGCGCCACGTGGATCTGCAGGTCCGGCGCCGGCAGGCCCTCGCGGCTGCCGAAGAAGGCGCCGGCCTCGCCGATGTTGGACGCCAACGGTCCGGTCCCGCGCAGCTTCCAGCGGGCGAAGTTGCGCACGTTGTTGAGCTGGGCCAGGTCCGTCACGCCGTGGGTGTGCCAGAGGAGGGGCACCACCGGGTGGTCCTGCAGGTTGGCACCGACCCCGGCGACGTCGACCTTCGCCTCGACGCCGACCTCGCGGAGGTGGCCGGCCGGGCCGATCCCCGAGAGCATCAGCAGCTGCGGGCTGTTGATCGCGCCACCGCACAGGAGCACCTCGCGCCTCGCGGTCACCGAGTGGGTCGCGCCGGCCTGCCGGAAGGTGACGCCGGTGGCCCGCTCGCCCTCGAGCTCGACGCCGGTGGCGAAGGCACCGGTGGTCACCGTGAGGTTCGGTCGCGGCCGCGCCGGCTTGAGGTAGGCCTCGTTGGTCGACCAGCGTCGCCCCTTGCGGCAGGTGACCTGGTAGAGCCCCGCGCCCTCCTGCGAGGCCCCGTTGAAGTCATCGGTCGGCTTGTGGCCGGCGCTGACCGCGCTGTCGACGAACGCGTGGCTGAGCGGGTGGGTGTAGACCCGGTCCTCGACCCACAGCGGGCCGTCCTGGCCGTGCAGCGGCGCGCCGAGCCGGGTGTTGCGCTCGGCCCTGGTGAAGTAGGGCAGCACGTCGTCGAAGCCCCACCCCTCGGCGCCGTACTGGTCCCGCCAGGCGTCGTAGTCCACGCGGTTGCCGCGGATGTAGATCATCGCGTTCATCGACGAGCAGCCGCCGAGCGCCTTCATACGGGGCCAGTACGCGCGGCGGCCGTGGAGCTGCTTCTGCTCGGTGGTCTCGTAGTTCCAGTCCCACCGGGTCTTGAACAGGCTCGCGAACGCCGCCGGGATCATCACCTCGTCGGCGTCGGCCTCGCCGCCGGCCTCGAGCAGGCACACGGTGACGTCCGGGTCCTCGCTGAGCCGAGCGGCCAGCACCGCACCCGCGCTCCCGGCGCCGACGATCACGTAGTCGTAGCTGCTCTCGCCGGGCATGGACCGAACCTACTCGCGGTGTCGAGGGGTGGCCGAGAACGAGAACGGGTTTCTGTTGTGGCCCGTTCCACCGTCTCCGGATGAACGTCGACAGTCGAGGAAATTCCGAGCCGGCGGCTTTGCCGAGCCTTTCCGGCACCTGGTGCCGAAATTCCTCGGCGAAGCTCATGGCCCTTCGGAATTTGCTCGACTGTCGAGTTCCTCCCGATCCCGGCCAAGGGCGCGATCCAGCTCGTCGACAGTGGCGACCGGCCGCTCGCAGACGAAGCCGCGGCAGACGTACGCCGCGGGCCGGCCATCGAGCGGCGTACGACCGGACAGCAGGGGTACGTCGTCGCGCGGGCCGTCCGCCTCGATCACCACCGCGCCGGGCTGCTGTCGGCCCCGCAGGGCGAGGGCGGCACGAAGATCGTTCGCGGGCCCGACGACGGCCACCTCGAGCGGCCCGCCTGAGACCAGGGTCTGCGCCGCCGCCAGCGACCAGCCGGCGAACCTCGGCGCCTTCGCGGCCAGCTCGGCGACGGTGGCCAGCGCCTCCTCGGCGACGGTCCGGTAGCGGCCCTCGCCGGTGAGCGCGTGCGCCTCGACCAGCGCGTGGACCAACGACGAGAGACCGGACGGGGAGGCGTTGTCGGACGGGTCGCGTGGCCGAGCCACGAGCGCCTCCGCGTCGGCGGCGGTGTCGAAGAAGCCCCCGTCGTCGGCGCGGAACCACTCGAGGGCCTGGTCCAGCAGCTCGGTGGCCCGGGTCAGCCAGACCGCGTCCCCGGTCGCCTGCACCAGCGAGAGGAACCCGGACGCCACGCAGCCGTGGTCCTCCAGGACGCCGGCGGGGGCGCCGACGACACCGTCCCGCGAGACCCGCCGGAGCCGGCCGTCGACGACGTGCACGTCCCAGAGCAGCTCACCCGCCGCCACCGCCGCGTCGACGTACGACGGCAGCCCGAGCAGTGTGCCGGCCCGGCAGAGGCCGCTGACGGCCAGGCCGTTCCAGGCGGCGACCACCTTGTCGTCGCGGGCCGGCCGCTCGCGGTGCGAGCGCACCTCCCGCAGGCGCCTCCGCACGTCGAACCACCGCTCCAGGTCAACGGGGTCCTCGCGCAGCTGCAGCGTCGAGGCACCGTGCTCGAAGGTGCCGTTCTGGGTGACCGAGAGCAGCCGGGCGGCCCACTCCCCGTCGTCGGGGCCGAGCGCCTCGGTCAGCTGTGCCGGCGTCCAGACGTAGTAGGTGCCCTCGGCGCCCTCCGAGTCGGCGTCGAGAGCCGAGGCGAAGCCGCCCTCGGCGGTGCGCAGCTCGGTGAGCAGGAAGTCGGCGATCCCCTCGGCCGCCCAGACTCCCACCGGCGTGCCCCACTCGGCGTAGACCCGGAGCAGCAGGGCGTTGTCGTAGAGCATCTTCTCGAAGTGGGGCACCACCCAGCCGGCGTCGACCGAGTAGCGCGCGAAGCCGCCACCGAGCTGGTCGTGGATGCCGCCCCGGGCCATCGCCTCGAGACATCCCTCGAGCATCGCCGTGGCGTCCTCACCGCCGCGGCGCAGCAGGAGCTCCAGCACCATCGAGGGCGGGAACTTCGGGGCGGTGCCGAAGCCGCCGTTGACACCGTCGTACTCCCGATGGAGCAGGGCCACGGCCTGGTCCAGCGTCTCGGCGGTGATCGCGCCCGCGGCCATCGCGGTGCCGCGACCGAGGTGCTCGCGGAGGTTGGCCGCCACCCGCTGCACGTCGTCGGTCTTGTTCTCCCAGGCGTCCACCAGCGCCTGGAGCACCTGGGTGAAGCTCGGCTGTCCGTGCCGCGGCTGGTCGGGGAAGTAGGTGCCGGCGAAGAACGGGCTGCCGTCGTGGTCGAGCACGCACGTCATCGGCCAGCCGCCGTGCCCGGTCATCGACGTGGTCGCGTCCATGTAGACCGCGTCCACGTCGGGCCGCTCCTCGCGGTCGACCTTGATGCTCACGAAGTGCTCGTTGAGGTACGCCGCCGTCGCCTCGTCCTCGAACGACTCGTGCGCCATCACGTGGCACCAGTGGCAGGCGGCGTACCCGACGCTCAGCAGCACCGGCACGTTGCGGCGCCGAGCCTCCTCGAACGCTGCCGGCTCCCACTCCCACCAGTCGACCGGGTTGTCGGCGTGCTGGAGGAGGTACGGCGAGGTCGCGTCCTTCAGGCGGTTGGCCACCACCACGACGGTAGTCGCCCTCTCATGGTGGCCAACGGTCCTTCCCGCCTGTCGGTGTGATCGCATTCCCTACCCGCGGGAATCCGTCCCCTCCCGGTGGGCTTCTCGTGGGCGGACCGTGTGTGCATGACCGACACCGACCAATCCCAGCTCGGCCAGGTGGTCGACGCCTATCGTGAGGCACTCCGGCGCTACATCAGAGGCGACTCGGACGCGACGCTCTCGTTCTTCTCCGATCGCGACGACGTCACCCTGGCCAACCCGGTCGGGCCCGCGGTGCGCGGTCCCTCGGCCGTGGCCGAGGCGGCCAGGCGAGCGGGCGCCAACTTCGGCCCGGGCGGGTCGCTTCACTTCGATGACGTGAACAGCACCTTCGACGAGGTTTCCAGGGTGTTCACACCCGAGCTGTCGTACGTCGTCCAGGTCGAGCGTCACGAGGGCCGGATCTCCGGACGCGAGCAACCGGTGGTGAATGCCCTGCGCGCCACCTTGGTGTTCCGCCGCGAGGACGGCGCCTGGCAGATGGTGCACCGCCACGCGGATCCGATCACGACCGAGCGTCCGATCGAGACCCTCATCCAGTAGCGCAGCGTCATGCATGGAGCCGATCCGGGCACCATTCCGGCATGGCCGGCGACCTCGCGACGTACCGCCGCAAGCGGGACTTCTCGCGCACGCCCGAGCCGGCCGGGGAGGTGGCGGGCGGGGACCAGCACCGGTTCGTGGTGCAGCGGCACCGGGCCCGCCGGCTGCACTACGACTTCCGGCTCGAGCTGGACGGGGTGCTGGTGAGCTGGGCGGTGCCCAAGGGACCCACCCTCGACCCGAGGACCCGCCGGCTGGCCGTGCACGTGGAGGACCACCCGGTCGAGTACCTGCACTTCGAGGGGGTCATCCCGGCCGGTGAGTACGGCGGTGGCGACGTGATCGTCTGGGACACCGGGACCTGGGAGCACGGCAAGACCGGTGACCCGGGCCGAGCCGTGCGCCAGGGCGAGCTCCACGTGGACCTGCACGGTGAGAAGCTGCGCGGCCGGTTCGTGCTGATCCGCCGCGACGAGAAGGGGCCCGGACACGAGGGCGAGTGGATGCTGCTGCACAAGCGCGACGATTTCGCCGTCGAGGGCTGGGACCCCGAGGAGCACCCGCGATCGGTCCTGACCGGCCGGACCAACGACGAGGTGGCCGCCGACCCCGACCGCGAGTGGCGTTCGGGCGCGCCGGCCGCGGAGGCCGAGGTCTCCCTGCTGGCCGATCCCGACCACGAGCTGCCGGACGAGGCGATCGACGCGCTCGAAGCACTCCCCGCCAAGGGCGGCACGTGGACGGTGCACCACCGGCGGCTCAAGGTGACCAACCTCGACAAGGTGCTGTTCCCCGGCCGGGACGCCGAGCCCCCGGTCACCAAGCGCGAGCTGCTGGCGTACGCCGCCCGCATCGCCCCGGTGGTGCTTCCCTACGTCGAGGGCCGCCCGCTCAACATGCACCGCTATCCCGAGGGCGCGGACAAGCCCGGCTTCTGGCACAAGGAGCGGCCGCAGCACGCACCGGCCTGGCTGGACTGCTGGGAGAACCCCGAGGCGGATCCCGGCGAGACCCAGGCCTACGTGGTGGTCGACGAGCCCGCCGCGCTGGTCTGGGTGGCGAACTTCGGCGCCCTGGAGTGGCACCCCTGGACCTCACGCAAGGACGCCATGCACGAGCCGACGTACGCGCTGGTGGACCTCGACCCGGGCGAGAGGACGTCGTGGGAGGAGCTGCTCGTGCTGGCCCGGCTGCACCGCACCGCGCTGGAGCACCTGGGCGTGGTCGGGCGCCCCAAGGTCACCGGACGCCGGGGCATCCAGGTCTGGATCCCGATCCGGCCCGGTTACACCTTCGTCGAGACCCGGGCGTGGGTGGAGCAGCTCTCCCGCACGGTCGGCCAGGTGGTCCCCGAGCTGGTGAGCTGGAAGTGGGAGGTCAAGGCCCGCAAGGGGCTGGCCCGCCTCGACTACACCCAGAACGCCGTGAACAAGACGCTGGTGGCGCCGTACTCACCCCGGCCCGCGCCCGGCGCGCCGGTCTCCGTGCCCATCGCCTGGCGCGAGCTCGACGACCCGGAGCTGCGGCCGGACCGCTGGACGATCCGCACGGTGCTGGACCGGCTGGCCGCCGTGGGCGACCCGTTCCGCTCGCTGCTGGGGGTCGAGCAGGAGCTGCCCGACCTGTGACGGAGGGCCGACGCACGCGACCCCACGCACAGTTGGCGAGCTGAGATTGATGAGGTAAGTTGATAAAAACACTAGAGTTTGGAGGCGAGATGCTGCAGCCCGAGTCCCTGACCGACAGCGCCGAGGCGCGCGAACAGCGCCGTCGCGAGGCCGCACTGCGCTACCGCCGGCGCGTGCTCGAGCTCCTCGACCGCCGTCGGGACCTCGAAGGCGTCTCCGAGCTGGCCGACCTGATCTCCGACGGGACCCGCTGGGCCGCCTGAGGCGGCCACGGAGCTCAGCCCCGGCTGAGCAGCACGTCGGCGGTGAACTCGGCGGCCCGGCCGTCGAACTCCCGGTGGTGGCCGATCATCCCGTGCTTGCCCTCCGGCACCGCGACGAGCTCCACGCTCGTCGTGCGCGACAGGTTGCGGATCACCGCCTGCGCCCGCGCGGGGCTCGCGATGCGGTCGCGCAGCCCGTGCACGACCAGGACCCGCCGGCCGCTGAGGTCGGCGTCGTCGTCCGGGTAGACCCACGGGTTGAGGGCGACGATCGAGCGGACCGCCTCGTGGTCGCCGGCCAGGAGGGCGGCCCGGCCGCCGAGGGAGTGGCCGACCAGGCCCAGGGGTACGCCGGGGAACCGGTCGCAGAGGAGGTCCATCGCCCAGTCGGCGTCGAGGACCGGCGTGTGCTCGGAGTCCCAGCCGCGAAACCGGTTGAGCAGCCGGTAGACCGCCAGCCGGCCCCGTCCGGCGCGGGCGACGGTCCGCGCCGTGGGGATCATCCGCAGCACGGAGAGCTGGGTCGGGCTGACCGCGACCCGGTCGCCGCGGGCGCCGCCGCCGTGCAGGACCACGACGACGCCGTCCGGTGAGCTGGGCTCGCGGACCGGGACCAGCTTCGGGGAGACCTCCACGCGTTCGGGGCGCCGACTAAGACGCGGAGTGGTTCTCGGGCTCGTCGACGTCGGCCGGCTCGTCGTCGCCGTAGACCCCGGCGTCCTTGGCCGCCTGCGCCTTGCGCAGCTGCTTGACGAAGCTGAACGCGAGCACGACGACCGCGGCGATGAGCAGCAGGAACACGACGAGCGCGGTCCACCCGGCCTTCACGTCCTCGTCCTTCGGCGTCTTGTCGGCCGCGCTCACCAGCAGGGCGGCGACAGGCTGCAGGAGGGCGACGACGAACATGGCTCCAGTGTCTCAGGCGGGCTGGGCGGGATCGAGGGGGGTGATCCCGGCGAACAGGTCGTCCTCGGGGACCGGGCTGTCGACGTACGACGTCACGAGCTCGTAGTCCTCGGTGGGCCAGACCTCGGCCTGGATCTCGCGGGGGACGGCGAACCAGAAGCCGTCCGGGTCGATCTGCGTGGCGTGGGCGAGCAGCGCCTGGTCGCGGACCCCGAAGTAGTCCGCGCACGGCACCCGGGTGGTGATCCTGGCGTCCCACTCGGGCTCCTCCTTCCACTCCTTGAGCCGCTCGGCCCAGGGCGACTCGAGCCCGTGGGCCAGCATCGCGTCGTGGATCGCCTGCATCCGCGGGCGGTTGAAGGAGTGGTGGTAGTAGAGCTTCTCGACCCGCCACGGCTCACCGAGCTCGGGATACCGCTCCGGGTCGGCGGCGGCCTCGAACGCCTCCACCGAGATCTCGTGGCACTTCACGTGGTCGGGGTGGGGGTAGCCGCCGCGCTCGTCGTAGGTCGTCATCACGTGCGGCTTGAACGAGCGGATCAGCCGCACCAGCGGTGCGGCCGCCTCCTCCAGCGGCACCAGCGCGAAGCAGCCCTCGGGCAGGGGCGGCTTCGGGTCCCCCTCGGGCCACCCCGAGTCGACGAAGCCCAGCCAGTCCTGCCGCACGCCGAGGATGTCGCGCGCTCGCTCCATCTCCTGGCGGCGGATCTCGGTGATGTTCTCGAGCACGTCGGGACGGTCCATCTTCGGGTTGAGGATGGAGCCGCGCTCGCCGCCGGTGCAGGTCGCGACGTGGACGTCGACGCCCTCCGCGACGTACTTCGCCGTCGAGGCCGCGCCCTTGCTGGACTCGTCGTCGGGGTGGGCGTGAACGTGCATCAGCCGCAAACCAGCACGTGGCTGGCCGGCCCGGGGTCCTGCGGTCACGGCGTTCAGCCTAGGCGGCCTCGATCAGACCCACGTGGATGCCCAGCGTCGTTCAGGTGCTGCGATGGCACGTCGCCGGCGCGAAGGCAGGCTGGGCGCCTTTCGAGGGTCGGCGATGCCGCCAGCGCGCCGTCTGGGCGGCGCCGGCGCCGCCTGGGCGTTGGTCGAGGCCGCCCAGGTGGGAGCCTTGACGCGTGAGCGCGCAGGACACCCTCGGGGAGCGGTACGGGGTGCCCGCGCCGTGGCGGCGCCGCGCGCTGGTCGGCGCCTCGGTGGCCGTGGCCCTGGTGTTCCTCGGCTGGCTGGCCTGGACGGTCTACGAGCACTCCACACCGAGGGTGACCTCGGAGCTCGAGACGTTCTCGATCGAGGACGACCACACCGCCACCGCCGTGATCGTCGTGACCTTGGACAACGCCGACGTGAAGGCGTCGTGCACGCTCCGCGCCTACGCCGCGGACCACACCACGGTGGGCGAGCTCACCTTCACCCCCGAGCCGAGCTCGGGCCGGCGCCAGGTCGAGACGATCCGGACCGAGCGGCGAGCCACCTCGGTGGAGAACATCGGATGCACCGCGCCGGGGCAGGACCGGCCCCGGTGAGTCCGGTGCCACACCCCGCTGACCTCGGAATATGTGCTTCGAGTTAGCCCTGAGCGGCAACGGGGCTAGACTTGCCTGTCTGGTCGTCCCGCAGCGCCGCCAGCCCTGGGCACCGTCGTAGGCACCGCAGGCCGTCAGGGCAGACCGAACGTGACCGGCGTGAACACCCGCCCGAACGGGTACGCCCCACCGATCCATCGAGACACATCGCAGGAGTACTCCCATGACCCAGCAGACCGAGCAGCAGGGCCCCATCTGGCTGACCCAGAAGGCCTTCGAGCAGCTGACCGCGGAGCTGGAGGACATGAAGGGCCCCCGCCGCCAGGACATCGTGAGCCGGATCAGCTCGGCCCGCGAGGAGGGTGACCTGAGCGAGAACGGCGGCTACCACGCCGCCCGCGAGGAGCAGGGCAAGCTCGAGGGGCAGATCCGCCAGCTCGAGCACGTGCTCCAGAACGCCGAGACCATCGTCCCCGCCGACGACGGCGTCGTGGCCGCCGGCAAGGTCGTGACCTACAAGTTCGAGGGCGACACCGACGACGAGGCCGAGACGTTCCTGCTCGGCGCCCGCGAGAACGAGGGGTACGTCGACGGTGTCACGGTCTTCTCGCCCCAGGCGCCGCTCGGCGCGGCCCTGCTCGGGGCCGAGACCGGCAGCGTCGTGGAGTTCACCGGCCCCAACGGCCGCACCAACAAGGTCGAGGTCGTCTCGGCGGTGCCCTACTCCGACTGACGGACAGCGCGCGTCCGAGCCTCACTCCCAGGCGGGCCGGCGAGGACCACGATCCCGGTGTCGGTCCGCACAGCGCCATGCGTGACGCCCTGCCGGACTGGGAGGATGTGCCCATGAACGGCGAGCAGGCCGGCCGGGTCCGGTCGGGGAGCGGGTTCTTCGCGGCGCTCGACCAGAGCGGAGGCAGCACCCCCAAGGCGCTGGCCGAGTACGGCGTGCCCCGGGACTCCTACTCCTCCGACGAGGAGATGTTCGACCTCGTCCACCAGATGCGCACCCGGGTGATGACCAGCCCTGCGTTCGACGGGTCGCGCGTGCTCGCGGCGATCCTGTTCGAGCAGACCATGGACCGCGAGGTGGAGGGGCTCCCCACCGCGCGCTACCTCTGGGAGCGCAAGCAGGTGGTGCCGTTCCTCAAGGTCGACCTCGGGCTGGCTGACCGGGCCGACGACGCGCAGCTGATGAAGCCGATCGACACGCTGGACTCCCTGCTGGAGCGGGCCAACGAGCACGCCGTGTTCGGCACGAAGATGAGGTCGGTCATCGCTGACGCGAACCGGACCGGTGTCGAGGCGGTCGTCGGCCAGCAGCTCGACTACGCCGCCCGCATCGCGGCCGCCGGTCTGGTGCCGATCCTCGAGCCGGAGGTGAGCATCGACAGCCCCCACAAGGAGGACGCCGAGGGGTTGCTCCACGAGGCCCTGACCACCGGTCTCGGCAGCTGGCCGCAGAACACGCCGCTGATGCTGAAGCTCACGCTCCCCACCCGGCCCGACCTCTACGCCGACCTCGCCGCGGACCCGCGGATGCTGCGCGTGCTCGCACTCTCCGGCGGTTACAGCCGTGTCGACGCGTGCGGGCGGCTGGGCAGGGACCACTCGATGATCGCGAGCTTCTCCCGCGCGCTGCTGGAGGGGCTCACGGCGGACCAGTCCGACGAGGAGTTCACCAGCACCCTGGACCACTCGATCGCCGAGATCTACGCCGCATCGGTGGACAAGGGCTGAGGCTCACTCGAGCACGCGGTAGCCACGTTCCCGCAGCCGGGTGAGCATCGCCTCGGTGTGCTGCTGGCCCCGCGTCTCGAGCTGCACCTGCACCTCGACCTCGTCGAGGTTGAGGTCAGGTGAGATGCGCTCGTGCGCGACCTCGAGCACGTTCGCGCCGGCCTCGCTGATCTCGGTCAGCAGCTGGGCGAGGCCGCCCGGCACGTCCGGGATGGTCACGTGCAGGTTGAGGTAGCGCCCGTCCGCCGCCAGGCCGTGCCGGATCACCTTGCCGAGCAGCAGTGGGTCGATGTTGCCGCCGGAGAGCACCGCGACCACCGGCGCGCTGAAGTCGTGAGGCGCGTCCAGCAGGGCCGCCACCGCGGCGGCGCCGGCCGGCTCCACCACCATCTTCGCGCGCTCGACCAGCGCCAGCAGCGCCCGCGACAGCGACTCCTCGGAGACCGTGCGGACCTCGTCGACGTGCTCGTCCACCTCGGCGAAGGTGATGTCGCCGGGCAGCCCGACCGCGATGCCGTCGGCCATCGTCTTCATCGACGACAACGGCACCGGGTGCCCCTCGGCCAGTGAGTCGGGGTAGGCCGCAGCGCCCGCCGCCTGCACGCCGACGACGCGCACGTCGGGCCGCACGGCCTTCACCGCGATCGCCACGCCGGCCAGCAGGCCCCCGCCACCGGTCGGCACCAGCACGGTGCTCAGCTCGGGAGCCTGCTCGACGAGCTCGAGGCCGAGCGTGCCCTGGCCGGCCACGATGTCGGCGTGGTCGAACGGGTGGATCAGGATCGCCCCGGTCTCGTCCGCGAACTCGCGGGCCTCCGCGAGCGCTTCCTCCAGCACCGCGCCGTGGAAGACCACGTCGGCGCCGTACCCCCGGGTCGCGCGCTCCTTGGGAATGGGCGCACCCTCGGGCATGAAGACCGTCGACCTGATACCGAGCAGCTGAGCGGCCAGGGCCACCCCCTGCGCGTGGTTTCCGGCCGAGGCGGCGACCACCCCGCGGGCGCGTTCTTCCGGGCTCAGCCGCGAGAGGCGGAGGTAGGCGCCGCGGATCTTGAACGAGCCGGTGCGCTGGAGGTTCTCGCACTTGAGGATCACCGGGCCTCCGACGAGCGCGGACAGCCAGCGGGACGTCTCGATCGGCGTCACGATCGCCACGCCGCGGATCAGCTCGCGGGCCAGCTCGATGTCCGCGAGGCTCACCGCGCACCCGTGCTCAGCCACCGACCCCTCCGTCCTCCGGGTCGTCCGACTGATGGGGCGGCACCGGGTCCTCCTCCACGGCCGACGTCTCGCCCGTCTCGACGTAGTCCTCCGCCAGCTCCTCCACCGGGTCGTCACCCGGCTCGGTGTGGGCCGCCAGGTGCTGGACCACCGCGTTGGCCGCCGCGGCGAGCGGCACCGCGACGAGAGCGCCGGCCACGCCCGCAGTGAGCACGCCGGCGCCGATCGCCAGGATCACGCCCAGCGGGTGCACCGACACCCACCGTCCCATGAGGAACGGCTGCAGCACGTGGCCCTCCAGCTGCTGCACGACGATCACCACGGCCAGCATGATCAGCGCCCGGATCAGCCCCTGGTCGACCAGCGCGACGAGGACGGCGACCGTCCCGGCCACCGTGGCGCCGACGATCGGCACGAACGCGCCGAGGAAGACCAGCACCCCGATGGCCAGGGAGAACGGCACGCTCAGGACCGCGGCGCCGGTGCCGATGAGGATCGCGTCGGTCGCCGCCACGATCACCGTCGCCCGCACGAACTGGGTCAGCGAGATCCACGCGACCCGGCCCGAGCTGTCGACCCGCTCGCGGGCGGCCCGCGGGGACAGGCGGACGACCCAGGCCCAGATCCGGTTGCCGTCGGAGAGGAAGAAGAAGGTCGAGAACAGGATGATGAAGAACCCGGCCAGGATGTGGCCGACCGCGGAGCCGACCTCGGTCACCTTCCCGACGACGCCGCCCTCCTGGGTCTGCTTGGTGATGCCGTCCTGGATCCGTTGGATGTAGTCGTTGATCTGGGAGTCCGAGGCGTGCAGTGGGCCGTCCTGCAGCCAGTCCTTGATCTTCTGCAGGCCCTCGACCGTGGAGTCGGCGAGGTCGGAGGCGCCGTTGGCCACCTGCTGGCCCGCGAACGTGAGCAACGAGGCCACCACGCCGATCGTGAGCACGACGACGACGATGGAGCCGACGCTGCGGCGTACGCCGGAGTGCTCGAGCCAGTCGACCACCGGGACGACGAGGGCGCTGATCAGCAGGGCGACCACGACCGGGATGACCAGCACGGCCAGGAACGAGATCAGGTAGCACAGCCCGTAGACCGCCGCCGCGATGACGATCAGCCGCCAGGACCAGGCCGCGGCCAGGTCGACGCCGTACGGCACCTCGGCCCGGGAGAAGTTCGACGTACCGGCCGCGATCTCGACCGGCTGCGGCTCCCGCTCGTGGCGGCGCATGGCGGCCCACTGGTGCGCGAGGCGCGCGGCGACGCCCTCCCGGTGCGCGGTGGCCTCGTCGCCACCGCCGGCGTCGCTCACGGCGTCAATCTATCCAGCAGGCCGGTCACGAGGCGGTACGCCGCGTCGGGGTGCTCGGCGGCCAGCAGGCCCGCCGCGGCGAGCACGTAGTCGGTGTCCACCACCACCTGTGCCCGTTCCGGGAGCTGCCAGTCAGCATCGGGTCCGACGCTCGGGCCGAGCACCCGGCCGGCCACACCCTCGCGGCCGTGGCGGAGCACGCCGCCCGAGCCCACGACGAGGTGGACCTCGCGCAGGTCGACGCCGCTGCGCTCGACCACCCGGCCCTCGGGGCTGACGACCACCCGGGACCGGCCGGCGTGCCGGCGCAGGGCGAGAGCGACCGCGGCACGCGCGAGAGCCTCGTCCTCGTCCATCTCGGTCCCGGTCGCGGGGAGGAACCCGGGGTCGTCCCGCCGCTGCCGGGCGGCCTCCACCAGGTGCGGCTCGAGCCCGGCCTCCTCCGCCGTCGACAGCGCCGACCAGCGCATGCCGAGGTCGCCCTCGACGGTGCGGGTGACGGGGGTCGGCGCCACCACGTCGCGAGCCAGCACCGCGTCCTCGGGGTCGAGCTCGACCACCGAGTGGACGTCGGTGGTGGCCCCGCCGACGTCCACGACGACGACCTCACCCCCCGCGGCGGCCAGCAGCTCGACCCCGGTGAGCACGACGTCGGGGGTGGCGCCGCGCACCATGGTGGTGAAGTCGCCCCGCCGGCTCAGGTGCTTGCCGCCGATGACGTGCGACAGGAACACCTCGCGGATGGCGGTGCGGGCCGACTGCGGCGCCAGCACGCCGATCTGCGGCACGACGTTGTCGGCCAGGACGTGGGGGACGCCGGCGAGGATCGTGCCGACCTCGTCGCGGGCCTCGACGTTGCCGGCGACCACGACCGGACCGCGCCAGCCCGCGTCGACCAGGCCGCGGGCGGCGCGGAGCAGGACCTCGGCGTTGCCGCCGTCGGTGCCGCCGGTGAGCAGCACCACGTCCGGCGTGTCGACGGTCAGGTCGAGGTCGTCGCCCTGGGCCACGGACCGCACGGTGACCACCTTGCCGCCGCTGGAGAGCGCGACCCGGCGGCCGGCCTCGGCGGTGACCAGCTCCTCGTTGCCGACGACCGCGATCCGGAGCCCGCCCCCTGCGCTGGAACAGGCCAGGACCTGCGCTGCTCCGGCCCGCGGGTCGGCGGCCGCGAGCTCGGCGAGGCACGCGTCGTACCCGTCGAGCACGTCGGTGTCGATGGTGGTCCGGTGCTCGGCGCCCGCGACCACGGTGCCGTCGGCGAGGTCGACCAGCAGGACCTTGGTGAACGTCGAGCCGAAGTCGACGCAGACGGCTGTCTCGGGGCGTCGAGACGTGCGCGGAGCGCCCTCCTCAACCACCGAGAGCCTGGTCCAGGTCGGCCAGCAGGTCGTCGACGGTCTCGATGCCGACGCTGAGCCGGACCAGGTCGGCCGGGACCTCGAGGTCGGTGCCCGCCACGCTGGCGTGGGTCATCCGGCCCGGGTGCTCGATCAGCGACTCGATGCCGCCGAGCGACTCGGCCAGGGTGAAGACCCGGGCCCGGTCGCAGACCTGGAGCGCGCGCTCCTCGCCGCCCCTGACCCGGAAGGACACCATGCCGCCGAACCGGTCCATCTGGCCGGCGGCCACCTCGTGACCGGGGTGGTCGGGCAGTCCCGGGTAGTAGACGTGCTCCACCCGCTCGTCGGCGGTCAGGAACTCCACGATCCGCTCGGCGTTGTCGCAGTGCCGCTCCATCCGGACGGCCAGCGTCTTGAGCCCCCGCAGGGTCAGCCAGGCGTCGAACGGGCCGGCCACCGCGCCCATGGCGTTCTGGTGGTAGCCGACCTTCTCGGCCAGGTCGAGGTCGCGCACGACCACCGCTCCCCCGACCACGTCGGAGTGGCCGCCGGCGTACTTGGTCGTGGAGTGGATGACGATGTCGGCGCCGAGGGTCAGCGGCCGCTGGAGGTACGGCGTCGCGAAGGTGTTGTCGACCGCCAGCAGGGCGCCTGCCTCGTGGGCCAGGGTGGCGAGCGCGGCGATGTCGGCGATCCCGAGGAGCGGGTTGGTCGGGGTCTCGACCCACACCATCTTCGTCCGGTCGGTCACGGCCCGGCGGACGGCGTCGAGGTCGTCCAGCGCGACCGGGGTGTGCGCGAGCCCCCAGCGCTGCAGGACCTTGTCGAAGAGGCGGTGCGTGCCGCCGTACGCGTCGTTGGGCAGCACCACGTGGTCGCCGGGGTCGAGCACGCCGCGGACCACGGTGTCCTCGGCGGCCAGTCCCGAGGCGAACGCGAACCCCTTCTCGCCCTCCTCGAGCGCCGCGACCGTCAGCTCCAGCGCGGTGCGCGTCGGGTTGGCCGAGCGGCTGTACTCGTAGCCGCCGCGCAGCCCGCCGACGCCGTCCTGCTTGTAGGTCGAGGTCGCGAAGATGGGCGGGATCACGGCGCCGGTCGTCGGGTCCGGCGCCCAGCCCGCGTGGATCGCACGCGTCTCGAAACCGGACTTCTCCCGGTGCTCCTGGCTCATCCCGCGAGCGTATCCACCGGCGACCGCGAGCAGGTCCCAGCCTCGAGTCACGAGCGCCTTTCTCGAGCTTGAGTCGTGACTGGCCTCACTCCCAGGGGTCGCTGTGGGCCGGCTGTGAGGGGAACGTAACGCCCACCGGGGGTGTTGGACACTGTGCAGGTGCGCCGAGCCAACTTCCTGGTCTCGCCTGCATGACAGAAGGAGAGCAATGTCCATCTTCTCCCGCTACAAGTCCGCCCTCGTCGAGCCCGAGCAGGCACTGCGCGGCCGCTCCGAGCGGACCTTCCCCGTCGCGGCCCGGCACCGCGTGCTGGACGCGCCCGTCGTCACCGACGAGATCCCCGAGGGGCACGAGGTCGCGATCTTCGGCCTGGGCTGCTTCTGGGGCGCCGAGGAGATCTACTGGCAGATGCCCGGCGTCTGGTCGACCTCGGTCGGGTACGCCGGCGGCACCACGCCCCACCCGACCTACGAGGAGGTCTGCAGCGGCCGGACCAACCACACCGAGGCGGTGCGGATCGTCTTCGACCCGGCGGTCGTGTCGTACGCCGACCTGGTGAAGAAGTTCTTCGAGGTCCACGACCCGACCCAGGGGTTCCGGCAGGGCAACGACGTCGGCACCCAGTACCGCTCGGCGATCTACTGGACGACGCCCGAGCAGGAGAAGGTCGCCCGTGAGCTGACCGCGATCTACGGCCGCGAGCTGGCGACGCGCCGGCTCGGGGACATCACCACCGAGATCCGGCCGGCCAGCGAGACGCCGTACTTCTACGCCGAGGACCAGCACCAGCAGTACCTCGCGAAGAACCCGTTCGGCTACCGCTGCCACGCCAACACCGGCGTGAAGTTCCCCGCCTGACACCGATTCGTCCGCGGCTTCCGGGCACCTCGCGCTCGGAGCCGCGGACGAGTCGCATCTGTTGACCTCGGTCCGGACCAGGCGGAGACTGAGCCTCTTGGCGTAGAGGGGGCTTCGATGGCGTGGAACCTGACCGGCAGCTATGTGGAGACCTGCTCGTGCGAGCTCATGTGCCCGTGCAACATGTCGCTCGACCACGGAGCGACCTACGACTTCTGTCGGGTGACCCTCGTCTTCAACATCCGTGAGGGGGCCGTCGACGACACGGACATCGCCGGCCGCAAGATCGCGCTCATCGCCGACACCCCGAAGGTGATGACCGACGGCAACTGGAAGGTCGGTGTCTTCGTCGACGACGGGGCCACCGACGAGCAGTTCGACAAGCTCGTCCAGGTGTTCAGCGGCCAGCTGGGTGGGCCGATGGCCGGGCTCGCCCCGCTCATCGGCGAGATGCTCGGGGTGCGGCGCGCGGCGATCGACATCGACGACGACGGGCTGCGGCACAGCGTCCGGATCGGCGACGACATCGACTTCGAGGTCGAGGACATCGTCCCGTTCGGTGTGGAGACCGGCGAGCCGGTGCGGTTCTCCGGGATGTTCCACCCGGTGGGGTCCGACCTGACGATGGCCGAGGCCAAGCGGTCACGGATCAGCGCGTTCGGGATCGAGTACGAAGGCAAGACGGGGTTGTCCAAGTCGAGCTTCGCGTGGACCGCCTGAGGGCATGACCGACACGAGGTCGGCGGCCTCGGTCGCCGCCACCGGTCTTCGTCCCGCGCTCGCCGCCACCCGCACCCAGCTCGGGCTCGTCGCCCTCCTCTTCGCACTCGCCGGCGCGGGCTGGTGGTGGACCGCCCGGGAGATGCGTGGCATGGACGACGGACCATGGTCCGGTCTCGGGACGCTGGGCTGGTTCCTCGGCGTCTGGGTCGTGATGATGGCGGCGATGATGTTCCCGTCGGTGGCGCCGACGGTGGCGCTGTACGCACGGATGAGCAGGCCGTCGCGACTGGTCCCGCTGGTGTTCACCGGTGGATACCTCACCACCTGGGCCGCCGCCGGCGTCGTCGCCTTCGCGATCGGGGTGGCCGCCGACCGCATCGGAGGCGCCGACCTGGCGTGGGAGCACGCGGGGCGGCCCCTGGCCGGCGCGACCCTCCTGGCCGCCGCGGTCTACGAGCTCACACCGCTCAAGAACGCCTGCCTGGGCAGGTGCCGCAGTCCGCTCGGCACGCTGCTCGGGTCGTGGCGCGGGGGCTGGTCGGGCGCATTCCGGATGGGCGTCGGGAACGGCGCGTGGTGTGTCGGGTGCTGCTGGGCCCTGATGGCGTCCCTGTTCGCCCTGGGCGTCATGAGCGTGACCTGGATGGCCGTCGTCGCCGGGCTCATCGCCACGGAGAAGATCCTTCCGTGGCGGCGCACCGCGACGTACGGCACCGCGGTGCTCCTCGTCGCCCTCGGTGTGCTGGTCCTCGTCGCACCGGACGCACTACCCGCTCTCAACGTGCCCGGGCACCAACCCATGCCCGACATGGGACCCATGGGCTCCTGACCGGGTCGCCGAAGGATCACGAGAAGTTCCCCGGCCGAGGCTGTCGTATCAGTCGGATGCCGTTCGTAGCGTAGGTGGAGGCGGACACCGGGTCCGCTCGAGCAGAGGAGCATCTATGCCCATGTACGCCATCTACTTCAACCAGCAGTGGGTGGGCGACCACAGCGAGGAGTGGTTCGCGGGCCGCGGGCCGCTGGCCAAGGCGGTGGTCGAGGAGATCAAGGCCGCCGGGGACTACGTCTTCGCCGGCGGGCTCGTGGAAGAGCGCGAGGAGGCGTTCAGCGCGGACGCGACGAGCGGCACCCTGCTCTTCACCGACGGGCCGTACGTCGAGACCAAGGAGTGGCTGGGCGGGCTGACGATCGTCGACGTCGCCGACCGGGCGGCCGCCCGCGTGTGGGCCGGCAAGATCGCCGAGGCGTGCGGCTGGCCGCAGGAGGTCCGCGAGATCAAGTAGGACCGCGGCCGCGCGGTTCCGGACGGCGTTCGTCCGCCACCTGTGCTGAGGTGTCGCCATGAGCGAGCACGGGTGGCGGGCGTTCCTCGCGGCCGATGGCGTCGACGACTGGGTGGTGCTGCACGGCGGCGCGGTGGCGGTGTACGTCCTACCGTCGCTGGCCGCGGCGGCGCGGCTGGCGGCGGCCGTGGCGGAGGTGCCCGGGCTCGAGGGGTCCGGGGCGCTCATGACGCTGACCGGCGACCAGCTGACCGTGCGGCTCACCCGCGGCGTCTTCCGGCTGGAGGAGCCGCACATCGAGCTCGCCAGGGCCGTCTCCGTCGTCGCACGCGACCACCCAGCGGTGGCCGACCGTGGCCGCGCCCAGGAGGTGTCGCTGGCCGTGGCGGCCCGCCCCGACCAGGTCGACGTCGGCTTCTGGCGGGCCGTCCTGGGGTATGCCGCCCTGGACGACGACAACGGCGTTGACCCGCTCGGCCACGGGTCGACGGTCTGGCTGCAGGAGCTCGACCCGGACAAGCGGCTGCGGCACGCGATGCACGTCGACGTGTCCGTGGCGCGCGAGCACGCCGAGGAACGGCTGGCAGCAGCTCTCGCGGCCGGCGGCCGCGTCGTCGCGCAGTTCGAGGATCCGCCCGCCTGGGTCCTCGCCGACCGCGCCGGCAACCGCGTCTGCATCGCCGCCTGGCCCGACGGGGCCTAGGCCGTAGCCGACGCGCCACCGCTACCCGTCGCTCACCCGGTCGTCCGCAGTGGGGCGGGCTGACCCCAGGATCGGCCCGTCAGCGGACCCGGTGCGGGCGGGGTCGCTCCGCGGCACCGCCGGCGTCCCCGTGGCCATGGCCTCGAAGTAGCGCAGCATCTCGACCGGGAACGGCAGCACGAGCGTCGAGTTCTTCTCGGCCGCCACCTCGACCATCGTCTGGAGCAGCCGCAGCTGCAGCGCGGCGGGGGTGTCGGCCATGGCGTTCGCCGCCTCGGAGAGCTTCTTGGACGCCTGGAACTCACCGTCGGCCGTGATGATTTGGGACCGCCGCTCCCGCTCGGCCTCCGCCTGCCGCGACATCGACCGCTTCATGGACTCGGGCAGCTCGACGTCCTTGATCTCCACGCGGTCGATCTCGATGCCCCACGACGCCGCCGGGCTGTCGAGCATCACCTCGAGACCCTGGTTGAGGTGCTCCCGGTTGGACAGGAGCTCGTCGAGCTCGCTCTTGCCGATGATCGAGCGGAGCGAGGTCTGCGCGACCTGGGAGATGGCGAACGAGTAGTCCTGCACCTCGACGACTGCGCGCAGCGGGTCGGTCACCTTGAAGTAGACGACGGCGTCGACCCGGACGGTCACGTTGTCGCGGGTGATGCCGTCCTGCGCCGGGACCGGCATGGTCACCACCTGCACGTTGACCCGCGTCAGCCGGTCGACGAACGGGATCAGTGCGGTGAGACCCGGGCGCCTCAGCTCTCGCTGGGCCCGGCCCAGCCGGAACACGACGCCCCGCTCGATCTGCTTGACCACGCCCACGCTGGTCGCCCCGGCCACGGCGGCCAGCAGGGCCAGCGAACCGAGAGCGTAGGAGAAGACGTCCATGGCGACCTCCGCGTACGAGGAGCTCGCTCTCGAGCGTACGCCGGCCCCCTGAGATCAGGCGGGCGCGGCGGCGTGGTTGCGAGCCGCCGGCTCGGGATCGGCGACTGGGCGCGTCGGCTGCCACCTGACGTGCACCAGGTCGTCGCCCTCGTGGCGCAGCATGGAGAGACGCGGCGGCACCTTGTCCGTGCGCGACGTCGGCGGGCGGCGGCGACCGGCCTGCCACGGCAGCGGCCACTCGGCGGCCGGACCCTGGTAGTCCTGCTCGGCCGCAGCGTGGAGGGTCCACTGCGGGTCATAGAGGTGGGGACGGCCGAGGGCACACAGGTCCGCCCGGCCCGCCAGCAGGATCGAGTTGACGTCGTCGTAGGACGAGATCACGCCGACGGTGATCACCGGGACGCCGGCCGCTCGCGCCACCTCGTGCCGGATCCGTTCCGCGAACGGGGTCTGGTAGGAGCGGCCGAACGCCGGCCGCTCGTCCGCCGACACCTGGCCCGACGAGACGTCGATGGCGGCGGCGCCGTGGTCGATGAAGGCGCCTTTCCAGCACATTGGGATCCTAAGCTTAGAATTCCACGTGGACAAGTTGTCGC
>JADMIO011507019.1_pt1 | contig 68053 bp, 57 predicted proteins | sample 8958161 | NCBI WGS metagenome assembly JADMIO01 (sample SAMN16585339, study PRJNA669376) | soil metagenome | isolation source: Crop rotation soil | place: USA: Cullars Rotation, Alabama | collected 2011 | reverse complement strand
CGACTTCAAGTCACGTGAATTCCAAGCTTCGGATCCCACTGTGCTGGAAAGGGCGACACGGCGTGCAACGCGTTAAGGCTGGCCACCAACCGGATCCCGACATCTTCGTTCGTGGACTTCGCGAACGCGGACAGCAATTTGGGAATCTCGAGCGGACCCGTGCCCTTCAATTTCTCGGCTAACGTCAACAATTGGCCCAATGCGAGTTTTGCCTTCGAAAGCACGGTCGTCGCGGCTCCGCGCACGCTCACGGGTTTTGAAGGTTCGACGTGTTCGCATACGAATCCGAACAATGCGTCGTCCAGCTTTTGACCGGCTGGCAAGGCGGCAAGCGCATCCAATCGGAGCTGCGCCGGGTTCGCTGATTCACGCGCGAGTTTCGAAAGCGCGGCATTCAGCGCTTCGTCCTTTGATGCGGGAAAGGCTCGCATCGTGGCTACGGCCTGAGCAGCGAGCTTTGAGTCAGAGCTGTTGAGAACACCGACGATTTTTGCACACCACTCTGCCGGCATCTCCTTCAGTCGTGAGTCAGCCATCGTCTTCAGCGCCAGTAAGCGCGACGGCTTCGAAACGGTTTCGTCGCTCACCATCTCGCCGAGCATGCCCTGAATCGGCGCCTGGCTCGCGTACGATTTGAGCAAGCGCTGAACCTGCTCGCTTTCATTTTGCTTTGGCGACGGCGATTGCAGCGCCGCCTTAAAGAAGGGCACCATTTCTTCCGCCCATTCAGGATGCCGGCCCGCAATCCATTCTGCGGTTTGCCTCACAAGCTCGTGTGATGAACCAAAAGTCGCAGCGGCTATTGTTTTCGCTGGCACTCCGCCTCCATCCATCTGATCCAGGGCTATCAGCGCGGCACGCCTGGTACGGGGATTGTCTGCCGCCAGGCCGGCCTTTGTGCCGTCGACGTCCGCAATTTCGATGAGCGCATATAGTAGTGAATGGTCCAGTGCCCGGTCATTTTCCCTGGTGGCCTCGGAAAGCAGTGTCGATGTAACCGGCGCGCCAATCCGTCCGAGCGCCTCGGCCGCAGCGCGCTTTGCGTGCGCTGACGAATCTTGCGCCACCACAGCAGTTAGCTGATCCACAGCATCCTTATCGCGCCAAACGGAGATGGAATGAATCGCCGCTGCGCGCACTGAGTCATCGTGGTTCTTCAGTTCCGACCGAATTGCAGCGCGTGCTGGCGGTGCATCGATCCTTGTCAGCGCCCACACGGCGCCGAGTCTGGCAACGGAGGCGGTTTCATTTCCGCGAAGCAACCCAGCCAATGCGCGAACAGAGGCTTCCCCGCGATTGGCCACTTCCTGGATTGCGCGTGCGCGGACAGCCGGACGCGGATCGGCAAGCAGCTTTGCCAAAGCATCAGGTGCCGCCTCCCGCCATTGGATCTTCAAACCGCGCGGATCGGTCACTTTTGATGCGCCTTTTTTGCGGACCCGATAAATCGCACCGAGAAGATCGGGCTTATAAAGCTGCGACGTGGGACAACAGAGTTTGTACCAGCCGCCAGTATCGAGAACCAGCAAACTGCCATCCGCATCTTCAAGGACATCCGTCGGATGAAAATCGTTGCTGTCCGAAGTCACAAAGTCGCTGTCTTGCGTGCGAAATGTGGCGCCTTCGGCAACGAGGACATGCCGGGTGACCTTGTGCAAGTTAAACAGACAGGTAAAAAGGTTGTCGGTGTATTCCTTGCCGAATGCAGCCGATTGATACCGGGCCAATCCGCAAGGCGCGGCCGGGCCGAGGTGCGTTAGCACGGGCATCAGGTCGCCTGTTCGCTTGTGCTCTTCGATTACGTCATGTTGCTTGCCGTAAACGCCGCCATAAATCGCGTGAATGAGGCCATCGCGTTTGCCGCCGGCCGGTTGCTGAAGAAAAGTCGTGCTGAAAATGCGCTCGCCCGAGGGAGTGAATGCGAGGCCGACTGGATTATCCATCCCACCGGTCATGACTGGTTCGATGCCCGAGCCATCGGGTCGGCAACGGAAAATATGCGACGCGCGCGTGACGAAAGGCGCCTTGCCGGGGCGTTCATAGGTTTGTTTGGCGAAAGCGCCTTTGCACCAATAAATCCAGCCATCGAGGCCGAGATATGGACCGTGCAGGTCGTTCGCGCAGCCTGTCAGCGTTTTTCCCTGAAACCATTCCTCACGCTTGTCTGCCACTCCATCGCCATCGGTATCCGTCAACTTCCAGATACTCGGAGGCGCCGCGACATACAGCGAGCCTGCGTACCACATCGCGCCCTCGGGAAACATCATCTTGTCTGCAAAGACAATCGTCTTATCGTAACGGCCATCTCCGTCGGTATCCTCGAGCCTTACGACGCGATGCGGCTTGTCCTGAAGTTGCTTGTCCGTTTTGTCGTTCGAGCCGGACGAATCGGTCACATAGAGCCCGCCTTGCTCATCGAAATCCGCCTCGATTGGCCGGTTTACCAACGGCGGGCCGGCGACCAGTTCCACTTCGAACCCGTCGGGCACGGAGAGCGTTTGGTTGGTGAACTTAAATTGCGCCCCGAGCGCGGGCAGGGTTGCGATGCCGAGAGCGACACAGGCAGGAAGGACCCGTTTCATAGCGTGCGCCATTGATCGCACGCACGCCAGCGACTGACAATCCTAAAACCGGCGACAGCCGCTCAGTCGGCGGCTTTGGCCGAATGTCCACGACAGAGCTGTCCGAACGACACACTGAGCAAAATCAAACACACACCGCACAAGACGAAAACACCACGAATGACCTCGCTCTCATTGGTCCCGAGAATGATGCTGCCGGCTTTTCCGATAGTTATCACGATCGCTGCAATCAGGACCATCGGCGCCCAGGTAAAAACACTTCGCCAGCGAAGGCTTATTTCTGGCAAAAATCCAGGCAGGGCGGCCGCGATTAGCGCGGCGGCGGCCAGGATCCCCATCGACACGATCATGCGGGCGCGCTCTTCGCCCACGTCACTCGGAATGACTTCCGCAAAAAAGATCGCTGCGTACACACTGAAGCCGGCGATAAAAGCCATCAACACACGCCACGCCAACGGCGCGAATCGCCATTCTGTTTTGGCAAATTCGCGACGCAATTGATCCGCGCTTCCCAGCCGGCGTGTAGCCAGTTCAAAAGCCAGCTCCAGGCGCATTTCGGCTCCAAGCGCTTTTATTTCATCACGAAGGTGGGATTCGAGTTCCTCCGTTGTCTTTCGATCGTGGATGCCTGCCTGCCGCAGATCCGCGCGCCATTGTTCAATCGCTTTCTCCAGTTCAAACATGTTGCTCCCTCCATGCTTTCGCGAGTGTGTTATGGACCGTCAGCCAGCTTTCCTTCTGCTGCCGAAGTGCCGACCTTCCCTGTTTCTTCAACGAGTAATACTTCCGGCGCCGGCCCGAATCGGCTTCAACCCAGCGCGAATTGATCAATCCCTTTCGCTCCAGGCGATGGAGCACCGGATACAACATACCGTCCGTCCATCGAATCCGATCCGATGACAGCTTTCGCACCTCCTGCATGATGGCATAGCCATAGGACTCCCCGCGCGCGAGCAATGCCAGGATCATTGGCTCTGCCGAAGCGGCGACAAGTTCTCGCGACGTCATACCTTGTTGAGCTATACATCGATGAGCTATGTATGTCAAGCGGCGATGATAAGCCAGCCGCGATTGGGAATAAGCCTCACGCCTGCTCAAACCGATAGCCAATGTCGCGAATGGTGTGGATCCAGACGGGATGATGCGGGTCGGCTTCGATCTTACTGCGTAACGTAGCGACGCAGCGATCGACACTGCGGTCATTCACAATGATATCGTTTCCCCACACTCCATCGAGAATCTGGTCGCGCGTAAGGGCACGCCCCTGGCGCTTCAGCAGGAACTCAAGGAGCCTGAATTCCTTGCTGGTGAGAACGATTTCCTTGTTATTTCGGAATAATTTGTGCGCCACTAAATCCAGCTTGTAATGGCCGAAATCGAAGCTCGTCATCGACGTTGTTGGGCGGCGGCGCAGAAACGCGCGAACGCGCGCCAGTAATTCGCGAATGCTGAACGGCTTGGTGACGTAGTCGTCGGCGCCCAATTCGAGCCCGCGGACGATGTCCTCCTCCTGACCCTTGGCGGTGAGCATGATAATAGGCATGTCCAGGCGGCGCGCGCGAATTGCCCGGCAAATCTCGAAGCCGTTCACTTTCGGCAGCATGATATCGAGCACCACGAGGTCCGGTGAACGATCGAGGGCCGCCGCAAGTCCTTCGCGCCCGTCTCGCGCCAGATGCAAACGATAGCCCTCCGCTTCAAAGTTGTCCTTGAGGCCGCGCGCCAATGCCGGGTCATCTTCGATAACGAGGATCAACGGAGTGTGCATCAGGCGACCGCCTCCTTTGTCCGGCGATTTGCAGGCGCGATGGGAATCGAAAAGGAAAAGATACTACCGTTTCCCGGCTTGCTTTGGACCGATATGCGACCGCCATGCGCATTCACGATCGAACGAACAATGCTCAAGCCAAGACCGCAACCGCCGCGTTTGGCCGAGAGGCTTTGGTCCACCTGATAGAACTGGTGAAAAACTCTTTTCAGTTCGCGAGGCGCTATCCCTATCCCGTTATCCTGAACCGAAAACACGACTGTTTCGTTTTCGGCGCGAGCGCTCAGAACGATGTGCTTTATCTCCTCGGAATATTTGCAGGCATTGTCGAGCAGGTTCGCCAGTGCGGTCGCGAGGGCGTCCGGATCAGCCAGCACGTCGGGCAGAGTGTTTTCAAGCTGCACGTCAAAACGACAGCCGGGAACCTCGAACTGCGGGCGGGCAGCTGCGACGGCTGCGTCGACGATTTTCGGCACGGGCGCGGGCGCGAAATGAAATGCCTGCTGCTTCCTTTCCAGGCGCGAAAAGGTCAAAAAGTTCTGTATCAGGCGGCTCAGTCGCTCATTTTCGCGCGCGATGAGTTCGAGGTACTCACGCGTCGTCTGCTCGGTGAGCTTGTTGGAGCCGAGCAATGTGTCCACGAGCACCCGCATCGATGAGAGCGGTGTTTTCAGTTCGTGCGAAACAGTCGCGGCGAGATCGTTCTTGAGTCGAGCCAGTGCCACTTGGCGGCGCGTAATCCGAACCGCGAGCGTGGCCAGCACTCCCATTGCCGCCATTACCAAAACGCCAGTCCAAAGATAGATGCCTGCGCGATGCTCGGTCGTCGATGCAAAAAGCTTTTGATCCTTCAACGATAGAGCCAATCGCCAACCCGGCAGGTGGTCTCCGGCGGGTAACGAAGCAAAAGCAGCGTCACTTTCGTGGCCGGGAGGCACCAGCGAGATAGCGGACATTTTGAGGGATGCATCCGCGGCAGTTGTCGAGTCGACTCGACGCAACAGCGTTTCAGTTCCAATCAGGGCGATCGCACGACGCCTGGGTGTGGCGAATTGCCAGAGGTCTCGCGTTGCGGTTGGATGCAAACCTGGGTCCGCGGCGAAGGATGTTCGGCTTTCACAAACCTGCGCCGCCAATTCTTCCGCGCGCAATGTTGGCAATCCGGTGTGTGGCGCGAGTCTCTGCAGTTCCTTCATCAGGAATCGCCGCTGCGGCGCGGCCAATTGAGAGTTCTCATAGTCGGTAACGCGCGCTGCGAGCCGCTTCGCCAGAATCGAAAATGTTGGCGAGTTGCGGTTTGTGAGAAGTTCGAGCGCCATCAATTCTCCATTAGCCGCTATCAAACGGCCCTGCCGATCGATCGCGCGATCGTAACGCCGATCGCCCAGGACATCGCTTATGACTCGAATCGCGGCGTCCTGTTGCCCGGCGCGGGCGAGGCATCTGGCTTCGGCTTGTAGCGCGCGGGCGGCGCTGTGGACATTCGTCGATTGCACGCTCAGGGCGTGGTAGAGGCTCGCTGCCGCCGCAAAATCTTTGGTGCTATATTCAAGCCGGCTTGCTTCAGTCCACTTCGCACCGGTCTCATCCAGTACTGGTTCAGTTGCGCTCGAGGTGTTTGGGTAAAGCACATGTCCCCAGTCATCGAGAATGATGATGCTGTCCGCTTCGCCGGATCGCACACAGCTCGCGAATGCGGCCGAGGGAGACGCGGCGAGCGCGAGCGCTTCCAATCGAGCAGCCCGGGCATTCCAATCGCGCGCCAACTGCGCCTGGACGCTGGAGAGGTGGCCACGATAGACGTCCGCCAGTTGCTGCCGCGCGGCGAGGCGCTCATTGCGCATTGCTGCGTTCATAAACCACAGCAAACAAAGCGCGGGCACGACGACTGCGCCAAGCAGTAGCGCGATCGGCCAGACATCGCTGCGCTGGTCGATCGATGCGATTGTTCGGAAGAATCTTCTTAGCCTGAGTTTCGGCACGCCTTTAATGATCTCGGAATTGCGTAGTGATGTACCCGAGGGCCGCCTGCAACTGGCGATCGCTAAATTGCAGGGTCGCGGGCGCGTTCACGATGTCTCGTTCGCGGCGATATTTCTCATACTGTTTAAGTTCGTCGTCGGTCATCGCTACTTCGTATCCCTCGTTGGGTTTGATGCCCCAGTCGTCGGCATCCGTTGAGTTTGGAAATCGATGTACCGATTTTCCATTTGGTCGATAGTAAGCTGCTACAGGAAGCTTCAGGGCTGCGCCGCTTTTGAGCGGGAAAAAGCTTTTCACCAACGCCTGGCCGAAGGTGCGTTCGCCAATAACCACGGCACGATGATGATCCTGAAGAGAGGCCGCGATAATCTCGGCGGCCGAGGCCGTCTGTCGATTCACGAGCAATGCTATCGGAAATTCGCGCACCGTGCCGTCTGCGTGCGCGTCGTAAGCCTGGTCTCCGTTGCGGCCTTTCACAGTCACGATTCTGCCGCTTTCGATAAACAGATCGGCGACTGCCACAGCTTCACTAAGGCTGCCGCCCGGATTGTTTCGGAGGTCTAAAACCAGCGCCTTAACACCGCGCGACTCGAGATCACTGAGTGCCGCTGTCATTTCCTTCGGGCTTTCCTTCCCCACCTGCGTCAAGCGGATGTAGCCAATCTTTTTCTGGTCATCCAACATGAAGTCCCACGCCAGGTCTGCTTTGTAAGTGTCGCCGAGAACACTCCGCAGCCGGACTGTGTCGCGAATCAGTTGGAGTTCCAGCAGCTCTGATGTGCCACTCCGCTTTACGCCGACTGTTACCGCAGAACCGGGCTCGCCACGAAGTAGTTTCACCGCGGCTTCTAATGTTTTCTCCACGGGCAACTCACTTCCGTTGACCTTGATGATGCGGTCGCCAGCCAGAATCCCTCCGCGAAGCGCGGGCGAATCAGGTAACGGTGTGCTCACGACAACTTCATTGGCCACCTTGTCCAAGTCCAGTACCGCACCTATGCCCGCAAATTTCTGACCAAGGCCCTCGTTCAGTTGCGAGACTTCGTTGGTGCTGAGAAATGCGACGTCGTTGGTGCGCAGAAACCCGGCGCCGGAATCGAGTTTGCCGACGATTGCCCGCAGTGCGGTCTCCATCAAGTCACTCTGATCCATTTCTATGATGTAGTTCTGCTGGATTTGGCGCACGATTTCGTCAAGCAACTGCGGCATGCGGTTATCGAGGATGGCCAGCAGCTTTTCCTTGTCTGGGAAGTCCTGGGTGATGCGCTCGAGGGCCGACAGCGCGCGCGGTTTGTTGCCCTGTTTCAATTCGCACAAACCGAGGCGCAACTGGGCTTGCGCCACCAGAGTGCGATCGGCGGACGAATCATCGATGATTTGCTGATATATTGCGGTGGCCGCGGCGAGTTCCCCTTTTGTCTCCTCGGTGTAAATTGCTTTTTCCAACAACTCGGCCGCAGACGCGCCGTGCACCCGCGCGGCCCCCAAAGCAAACGCGAGAATCATTGCCAGTGCACAACACGTTTTCATTCCAGCCGATAATCGTTTACCCGGTAAGTTTGTTTTCATCGCGGCAAACTTACTGCCCGATTGTTACCGATTTATTACCTGATGGTCCTGTTTTTGTCCGGTCGGGAAGGCACAGCATGTCTTTACGCCAACTGTTCCTTGTGTGCGAGAACGAAAAGCGGCAGTCCTCTGCCGCCTTGGCAACTGCGTCCGGATTACGCGCGGGCGTTGCCATATTGAGATGCTTTCCGCAAACGGCTTATTTTGCTGCTCTGACTGGCGTACTTGATCGCTGAGCTTTACCATTACTCATGGGAATGAGTAAACATTGGGTCGCCACGGCCTAACCCTGCTGCCAGGCATGAATACGAGAGATCTTATCCGGCTGGGAGTGCCACTTGGCGAAGCGCAACGCCGCGCGATCGATTTCATCAGCAGCTTCGTGCTCGGCGGTGGCGATAAAACGAAGCTCGAGGAGGAAGTGAAAGCCGTGTTGGCGAATCCTGCAGCATTCACCAACGACTCGTTGCGTAGCGACTTCGCGAAATCACTTCTCAAAGCTCCGCCTCCGCCGCGCGCGCAGCCGGTGCGCTATCGCCAGTGGGGCGAAGGTCTCGAGCACGACGCGGTCATGCAGATGGAAAAGGCGTGCCTGCTCCCGGTATCCGTCGCTGGTGCGCTCATGCCTGATGCGCACGTGGGCTATGGCCTACCGATCGGTGGCGTGCTCGCCACCGATAACGCGGTTATTCCCTATGCTGTGGGCGTCGACATCGCCTGCCGGATGAAGCTTACGGTAATTGATCTTCCGCTAAGGGATCTCGAAAACAAACAGGACCGCCTTAAGCGCGCTATCGAAGCGGAAACACGCTTTGGTGTCGGTGCCACGTTCAGGGATCGTCGCTCGCATGAGGTCCTCGATGCGGATTGGTCCTGCAGCCCAGTCACACGGCAGAACAGAGATCGCGCCTGGTCGCAGCTTGGAACGAGCGGCAGCGGCAACCATTTCGTTGAGTTCGGCGTTTTCACCGCGCGCGAGCGAATTGGAGAATTGCCGCCGGGCCAATACATCTCACTTCTCAGCCATAGTGGAAGCAGGGGCACGGGCGCCGCGGTGTGCGATCATTACAGCAAAGCGGCAGTCCGCAAGCACTCGGAACTGCCGAAAGAATTGCAGCGCCTCGCCTGGCTTTCGCTGGACGAGGCGGACGGCCAGGAATATTGGGCCGCGATGGAACTTATGGGCCGCTACGCTGCGGCCAACCATGCGCTCATACACAAGCACATTGCGGAAAACCTTGGCGCACAGGTTCTCCTCGACGTCGAGAATCACCATAACTTTGCTTGGAAGGAAAAGCACGCCATCGACGGCGTCGAACGCGATGTGGTCGTGCATCGCAAAGGCGCAACACCGGCCGGTCCCGGCGTTCTGGGAATCATTCCTGGTTCGATGGCATCGCCAGGCTTCCTGGTGCGCGGCAAAGGCAATCCCGACTCATTGGCCTCCGCCTCCCATGGGGCAGGCCGCGTTATGAGCCGGACCCGCGCGCATGAGACCTTCAACTGGAAAGAGGTCAACCAACTCCTTCGCGAACGTGGCGTGACACTCATTTCCGCTGGCCTCGATGAAGTGCCAATGGTCTACAAAGACATCCATCAGGTCATGGCGTCCCAAAGCGACCTCGTCGAGGTTATTGGCCAATTCGATCCGAAGCTCGTCAAGATGGCGCCTCAGGGCGAACGCGCCGAAGACTGAGTCGCGAAATCGGATGAAGGCCGCTCGAACCCAATTTATGACTCTGAATCGAGTCGGCCAGCTTTGCGCGTTTCTTACTCTGCTGCTCGGTGCTTTAGGTCTGGCAGGGTGGCTTTTCGATCAGCCGGTGTGGCGTAGTGTTTGGAAGAGTGGCCCGGAGATGAAGTTTAATACTGCTCTGGCGCTCACCGCTCTCGGCAGCGCACTCGTCCTCGCTAATACGCTCAAAGATCGTGCCCGCTATGCAATCCATGTCGCTGTAAGCGTCCCGCTGCTTGTCGCCACTCTGACGCTGATCCAGTACGCCTTCTCGATTAATCTCGGCATTGATGAGCTCGTGTTCCGCGACACAAATCCGCTCGGCACAAGTCACGCCGGCCGCATGGCATGGCACAGCGCTCTGACGTTTCTTGCGCTTTCCGTCGGAACCCTTTGGCTGCAGCACCAACAGCGGCGCTCCATCTATGCCGCTCAGTGGGTCGCGCTTGCGGCGATGCTCTTCCCGATTCTGGCGCTGGTTGGTTATGCCTACAGCACCATGGCGGTCTTCGGCATGAGCTCCGAAACCGGCTACATGGCTGTCCCGACTGCTGGCGCTTTTATCTGTGCGGCACTTGCTCTTCTCTTTCGCGCTCCGGATCGTGGCATCATGGCGACGCTGACAGCGCCCACCCGCACGAGCGGCGTGTTTCGCGGGTTGTTGCCGTTTTTGTTGATTCTACCATTGGCTCTCGGCTGGTTGACGCTGCACGTGGCGCACGGAGTAGAGCATCCGCCGGCGTATAGCGTCGCGACTGTTGCGACCTTTACCACGATCCTGCTGACGGCGCTGGCGTGGCTGGCTGTCTTTCGGCTCAACTCGGCCGAAAGAGAGATCAAGCACGCCGAAGAGGCCAAGGCAAAACTCGCGGCCATCGTTCAGCATTCGGATGACGCCATCGTGAGCAAAGATCTCAACAGCATTATCACCAGTTGGAACCGCGGCGCCGAACATCTCTTCGGCTACACCGCGGAGGAAGCCATTGGCCAATCCATACTGATGATCATTCCCATCGATCGGCAGTACGAAGAGCCACAGATCATCGAACGCATGCGCAAAGGCGAGACGATGGATCATTACGAGACGATTCGCCGCCGGAGGGACGGAACACTGGTGGACATTTCCCTGACTGTGTCGCCAATTCGGGACGAACGAGGCAACATCATTGGAGTTTCCAAGATCGCGAGGAACATCACTGATCGGAAGAGGACTGAAGCCGCACTGGTTAAAGCGCAGGAGGAATTGCAACAACACGCAGCCACCCTTGAGAAAACGGTTGAACAACGGACGGCCAAACTGCGCGAGACCATCGGAGAGTTGGAAAGCTATTCCTACAGCATTTCCCATGACATGCGCGGGCCGCTTCGCGCGATGCAGGCCTATGCCCAGGTCCTTCTCAGCGATTATGGTACTGCGCTCGACGCTCCCGCCAGGCGCTATCTGGATCGCATTATGGCATCGTCCCACCGCCTCGATAAACTCATCCAGGACGTGCTGTCCTATAGCCGCATTTCTCGCGGTGATGTTCGCCTTGAACCGGTCAATCTCGATCGGTTGGTCCAGGACATCATTGACGAATACCCGGCGGTGCGTGCTGCGGAAGTGAACGTCCGTCAACCACTCGGTTCGGTCGTAGCTGCCGAGGCGCTGCTTACCCAGACGATCTCCAATCTCATGACCAATGCCGCCAAGTTTGTCGTCGTCGGTCAGACGCCGCGAATCAAAGTCTGGTCCGAGACAATCCCATCAAACAATTCCACGCCTGCGACGATCAAGCTGTGTATCCAGGATCACGGCATTGGCATCGCTCCGGAAGATCAACAGCGTATCTTTGGAATTTTCGCTCGGGTCCATAGCGAGAAGGAATACGAAGGCACAGGAATCGGCCTGAGCATTGTTAAGAAATCGGTCGAGCGGATGGGCGGCGAAGTAAGCCTCACATCCGAACTCGGGAAAGGCTCCACCTTTTGCCTTTATCTGCCGAGGGCTTAGTCCCCAAGTTGCGGTTCACGTCGCTCGTCACTCATACCGCAACGCCACCATCGGATCGACCTTCGCCGCGCGTCTGGCGGGCAGGTAACAGGCCACCACGGCAGCGAGCATCGACAGCAATGACACCCCGATGAACGAAACGGGATCGAGCGGACTCAAGCCCATTAGCTTGGAGGCAAGAAGCCGAGCCAGCCCACAGGCGCCCGCGATCCCGAGAACCACGCCGCAGGCTACCACGCGCATGCCCTGGCCAATAACCATGCTGAGCACATCCACTTTTTGTGCGCCGAGGGCCATCCGAACGCCGACTTCGTGCGTTCGCCTTCGAACGACATAGGCCATCAGCCCATAGATGCCCATGGTGGCGAGGACAGAAGTCAGCAGGCCCAGGGCCCATGCCGTGAGGCCACCAATCATGAACGGGGCCAGAACGGCATCCATCATATCGCGCAGCACGTCTGCCGAAAAAATTACGTTGCGATCCAACCTTTGGATTTCGCGGGTCAACAAAGGAATCAATGTCTTTGGGTTTCCGGCGACGCGCACCACGAGGCTCGAAATGACGGCGTCAGACGTATTCGCCCGGAGTGGCAAATAAATATCGCCTGCGAAGGCAGAGTAGAACCAGGACGCGCGACCGCCCGGCATCGTATGCTGAAGCTCGGCCGGCATCGCGTCGCGCGTAATCCCGATTACCTCCAACACCGGAGTGTGTGGCCCGAGGCTAAATTGCCTGCCAATCGCATTTTGACCCGGCCAGAAACGTTTCGCCATCGCTTCACTGATGATCGCGACCGAGGCGTCGCTCCGGATGTCTTCGTCGGTGAAATTGCGACCATGAAGGATGGGAATTTTAAGCGTCTCAAGGTATCCAGGCGAAAAACGGTTCACGCCGGCGAAGCCGAGGTTCAACCGCTGGGGCGCTCCGCCGTCGACACTAATTTCGGTTACGCGCTCACCGCCCTTCGGAATGGAAGTCAATCCGATGCCCTCGACGCCAGGCAGGGAGGAAAGGCGTTCTGTTATCTGGCGGTGAAACACGCGCGCGCGGTCCACACTGTAGTGAGGCAATCCCAGCTCGATCAGCAATACGTCGCGCGATGCAAACCCCAGCTCCCGGTTTGAAGCCACGTGGACGCTCCGCGCCAGCAAGCCCGCGCCGATCGTGAGACAGAGCGACACCGCAACCTGGCCAATAAGAAGAATATTCCGCAACGATGCGCGCGGCAGCCTCGTCCCGATGGGGCTGCCTTCCTGTTTCAAGGCCGGCGCAAGGTTTGCGCGCAGGAGGTCCAACGCAGGCGCCAGTCCGAAAATTACGCCGGAAAAAAGCGACAGGCCCATCGCATAAGCGATCACACGCCAATCAATGCCGAACTCCAGGGCCTCGAGATACGAGCGGAATTCCGGGAATCGCCACGCAGCAAAGGCGCGAACGAGGGCGGTGGTCCAATGTCCGAGCACAATCGCGGCGATCCCACCCAGTAACGCAAGCAGGACACTTTCAGTGAGAAGCTGCCGCATGAGGCGGCTGCGGCTTGCGCCTAAAGCCTGACGGATTCCGATTTCGCGCTGCCGATCTGTGGCACGAGCGAGCAGCAGGTTTGCGATATTGGCGCAAGCCACCAGCAGCACGAGCGTAAGAAGCGCGGTTACACAACCCACGCCGCGAAACTCATCTTTGTCCTTGAGCGGAGGTATCCGGGTAAATCCCGCGACGAGACGGACGTGCGGAACGTCAGCGAAATCGTTCTTTTTCTTCCCGGAAAGTTCAGTCCATTGACCGCCCAGCACCTTCAATTCGGTTTCGGCCTGCTCGGGCGAAATGCCTTTCTTCAGCCGCCCATAAAGCCGGTAGTCGTACGCTCCGCGAAGCATCAGGATCTGGCTGCTGCGGGCCAGCAAAGGGCTCCACGCGTCCGGAGCGTCATCGACGCTGCTACCGGGCTCCATGAAATTGCGCGACGGTTCGCGGCCGGGAAAAGTCGTTGGCGCAATACCCACAATGGTGAACGCTTCGCCCTCGAGCCGCATTGTTTGCCCAATGACTCTTGGGTCAGCCGCGAAGTGCTCCTGCCAAAACCGGTGGCTTAGCACGAGGACCGGCGCGCCGCTCGCCTGATCGTATTCTGCTGGAAGGAAGTACCGCCCGACAGGCCGCTGTGCACCGAGCACGCCGAAGTAGTCACCCGCCACGACCCGCACGAAAATCTTCTCACGGAATGCGCCCTGCGTTTCTTCATCCGCCGAGCCGAGACGGAAGTAACCGCAGCCGCTGCCTGCCAACCCCGTAAATGACTTGCTGTGATCCCGGTAGAATTCGTATGCGGGATAAAGAATCCTGCCGGGCTCCGCAGCATACACGACCTCCTGCGGCGCCCTGACTCCAGGAAGCGGATGCCAGGTCGCTGCATTGAAAATCGAGAACATCGATACGTTAGCCCCCATGCCCAGAGCCAAAGTGAGCACCACGATAGCGGTGAATCCGGGGTTCTTGAGAAGTTGGCGGACGGCAAATTTAATATCGGTCATGGCGGTCGTTTGCGATTTGTGATTTCAGAGGTTGCGAAAGGCCCACAAGGAATGTTCAGTGCGTATCAGGATTGTTCCATCCGCGAGGGCAGGGGTGGCATAACATTTTTCCGAGAGGTTGTTGATCTTGAGAGTTTGCAACTCCGGCACGGCGGCGACGACGGCGACTTTGCCTGAAGCATTGGCGATGTAGATCTTGCCGTCGGCGGCGACAGGCGAGGTAAAGATCGTTCCTTCGAACTGTGGCAGGCGCTCTTGTCGCAGTACCTCTCCAGTTTTGGGATCGACGGAGCTTAGAATTCCGCCGTTCCGAACGAGGTAAAGGACGTCCTGGTAGAGCAAAGGCGAGGCGGCATCGGCCAGGATCTTCGTGGTGCGCCACAACTCGGTCGCCTGGGAGCCGTTAATGCGCGCCGCGACCAGCGCGTTCATTGTATTCATCAGCCGCAACGAGCCATCCCATTCCTTCTGATCGATCGCACCGTCACCGTTGCCATAGTTGCGATCGATCGTCAGTACCGCTTCCTTGAACGATGGGTCTGGAAACTCATCGGGCTCAATTTTGCCATCGCCATTACGATCACTTTTGAACTCTCTGGCCAGAGATTCGAACGGCGGCACCGCACCGTTATAGGCGAAGATCCGGTCCTTATCGCAGACGGGGCTGCCGACAGGCATGACGCCCATTCGCGGGACCGACCAACGCCGTTCGCCTGTGGCCATCGAATAGCCAATCATTTCGACAGGGCCACTTACGACCAGATCTTCTTTCACCAGCACCGGCGTCGAATATCCGCCCACGAAATTGGCCCGCGACGTCCGCCATCTTTCCTTGCCCGCTGTGGGTTCGAATGCGGCGATGTACGAATCGGTTACTTGATCGGCGAGGACGATGACATTGCCATTTGCCAGGATTGGTGAACTCGCCATGCCGTGCGGTGGATTGAATGGTCCGAGCGGCTTGCGCCATCGTTCTTCACCGGTCATGGAATAAGCGATCAGGCCGAATCCAGAAAACAGCACGTAAACATTCGTGCCATCGGTCGCCGGCGTCGAGGAAGCCAGATCATTCGGCTTCGTCTTTCGTTCGGCGCGCCCGGATTCAATCGCCTGTTCCCACAAGCGTCGTCCACTCTCCAAATCCAAACACAACGTCAAACGACGATCACCGTCGAACCCGGTCAGAAACACGCGTCCACCGTCGACAATTGGCGAAGAAACTCCGGTTGGCACTTTGCATGTCCACGCCAGATTTGTTTTCGGTCCAAACTCAGTGGGCAGGTTTCGCGCCGAAGATACCCCGGAGCCATTCGGCCCACGGAACCGTGACCATTCGACGTTCGACGCGGCTCGTACGCTGGCAGTCCCGATGCCGAAAACGATCGTAAGTGCAGCCGCCATGAAACCGCAGGCGATTTTGTCGTTACTCATACCTCAACGCCTCCATGGGATTAACTTTCGCGGCGCGGCGTGCCGGGAGAAAGCAGGCCAGAAGTGCAATGAGAAAAAGGAACGCGACTACCGCGGCGAAAACGCCCGGATCCCGGGGACTGACTTCAAACAACTGATTGCGCAACAATTGCGTAAGCCAGAAGGCTCCCAGCAGTCCGAAGAGGACACCTGTGCCAATTAAACGAGCCCCTTGCGACATGACCATGCCGAGCACATGCCGACGCTCTGCGCCCACCGCCATCCGGATGCCGATCTCGCGCGTGCGGCGCGTCACCGAGTAGGTCAGCACTCCATAAATACCCAATGCGGACAGTAAGGAACCGACACAAGCGAAAACGGCCAGATACAACATGTAAGTCCGCTGAGTTTGCGTGGAATCGTAGAGCGCCTGCCGCACCATTTGAATTCGTGGTGTGCCCATATCGACTTCGGCCGCTTTCAATTCCTTGCGTATGGAGGGAATGAGTGCTTGCGGGTCTCCCTGAATGCGCATCGCGAACCACGGGCGCAGCCCCTCCAGGCTGAACTCGTGGTATGGCCGGTAGAAACTGGGAAGCACTCGCTGATCGTATTTATAAATGCGAGTATCGCCGACGACTCCAACGACTTCGTACCTATCGTCACGATCTCCGACTGGTCGGCGAAATCTTTTGCCAATCGCGTTCTCTCCCGGCCAACACAGCTGGGCCATTGACTGATTGATGATTACTGTGCCGGCTTTTTCGGCAATATCGCTCTTTTCAAAATAACGCCCAGCCAGCAGCGGAATGTGCATGGCGCGGAATACGTCACTTTCTTCGACACCACACGCGGAGCGATATAATTCTACGGGGTCGGGCGAACCAGGGCGGTCATCCATGATGAACTTCTCTGCCCAGGCGGCGTCCTTGAATAAGCCGACGGCCTTGACGCCCGGCAGTGCCTTTAGCCGTTCGTGCAACTGGGCGAACAGCGCATTCCTTGATTCGGTCGTTGTTCTTCTCGGCGAAGCATATTTCGACCATGGCAAACTGACTTCGACTCGCAAAAGGTTTTCGACGTCGAACCCCGGGTTTACATTAAGCAAGCGAGTAACGCTTTGAATCATCAATCCCGCTCCGGTTAATAGGATCACGGCCAGGGCGACTTCGGTGACAACGAGTGCATTGCGGTAACGTTTCCGTCCCGCGCTCTCGCTTGCTCCGGCTCCGGTGCGCTTGAGCGATTCATTCAGCGGAGTTCGGCGCGCGTGCAGTGCAGGCGCCAACCCAAATAGAATTCCGGTGAGCACCGAAATGAGCAACGTGAAGATCAAAGCCTGGTTATCGACGTGAATAGTTTTCAGGCGCGGCACGGTCTCCGGGATCAAAGAGGATAGCAGCCTGATACCCCAAAACGATGCAACCACACCAGCAATCCCACCAAGGCAACTGAGTAAAGCGCTTTCGGTCAAAAGCTGGCGCATCAATCGAAGCCGTCCCGCGCCCAGCGCGGCGCGAACTGTAAATTCATGCTGCCGGCTTTCCGTTTTGGCCAGCATCAGATTCGCGATGTTCGCGCAGACAATGAGCAAAACGAAAGCGATCGCGCCGAGTAATCCGAACAGCGTTCCGTGGATGCCTTGCGAGCCGTACTTACCGGTGAATTCCTCAGCCAGCGGGCGAATCCATAGGCCAAAGCCGCTTCGTTGCCGCCAATCCTGCTTCAGGAAACCATCCTGCGCATGCTCTTCCTTAATCCTGTTCGCCAGGACGTCCAACATGGCCTCTGTCTGCTTCACAGTGACACCGGACTTGAGGCGCACCATGACACGGATGTTTGGGAGCGATTCATCCGCTTGGTCTGCTGAAGGCAGCCAGAACTTTGTATAGGCTACCTGGGGGAATTGAAAATGGCGTGGCATTACGCCAATAACAGTGAACTGTCGCCCACTCAACTCGATTAGCCTGCCGGACACATTCCTGTCACCATTGAAGAGCGACTGCCACCATGAGTAGCTGAGGACAATCGCGGAGCCGGTGCTTTTGGTGGAATTCTTATTCAAGGGCGGCACGTCGTCTTTGGTGAAGCTCCGGCCGAGAATTGGCGGGATGTTCCAGAACGTAAAAAAATTTGGGGATACCACCGCTCCACCCAAGTGCTCGATAAAATCGTCAGTCTTTCTTTCGAGATGCGTGGAATCGAACCATGCGAAATCCGAGAACAGTTCCTGGTTTGCGCTTAAGGCTTTCAGGACAGGTCCGGAAACTCCGACGAAGTAAGGCTCGCCACGATCGATCCCGCTTGCGAGGTAGTGACGCTCGGCGATTTGCATGAGCCGATGCGTTTCCCACCCAGGAATGGGATTGAGTATTACCGTATTCACAACGCTGAAGATCGCTGTGCAAGCGCCAATTCCAAGCGTGAGCGAGAGCACGGCAACAGCCGTGAACCCGGGATTCTTCAGCAGTTGCCGAACGGCGAATTTTACGTCGTTCATAACTTTGCGACAGCATACGGCGCATCCGCTGGCGAGGAAGCGCCCATCGCACCAGCCACTAACGACTGACTCAATGCCAATCTACGGGCTGCGCAAGCGGGTCTGGAGTTGACCTTGAACTTCCTGAACAAGCGGAGGCGGTGCTGGACGCACGGCTTCCGTTGGCGAGAAATAGACGGCTGGCGGTGCATTTAGTTTATAAAGACTTGGATCGCCTGAAGCCGGAATGTTCACGTTAAAAATCGTGCCGCTAAGGAGAACCACATACCCTTCGGATTGAATACGGAACTTGCCGCCCCGAATGCCAACCAAGGCATTGGTCGTTCTAACGTCGAATTTCGCGCCTTCGGGGAGCTCTCGAACATCGCCGAGCAACGTGCCCTCCGGCAATGCGAACTGGACATCGAAGGACTTGGTGTCCTTCGAATCGCTCGCATCGAGTTTGCTAATGTTCAGGACGGTATTCTGCGGAAGTCGCACAAAACCAATGTTCTTGCCGAACGAAATATCGACCACAGCGCCTACGCCGGTCTTCACTACAGCGCCGGCCGGGATGACTGTACCCTGTTCGATAGTTCGAGGTGGGGTCCCCGGAACCGAAACCGTCGCGGGCCCTCGCATATCCCAAACTTCGGCTTTTAAAGTTTTGCTCTGTCCGTGAGCGGCGGGAACTGCAGCGGCGAGTGCGATCACCGACGCCAGAACTGAGAACCGGCCTATGCAATCCTTCATCATCAACAGAGCATAGAACCCGGCCGCAAAAAGGAAAGGCCTCTGCGAGTACGGAGTCCCGGCTTTAGCCGGTCCCATAAGCCGGTTTTCAACAAGTAACGAACGGATGGCCGGACCGGCTCAAGCCGGAACTCCGTACTCACAAACGTTGATTTTTCGCACGTTTACACCTCGCCCGGCAACCTTTGCCCGCCTTGGAACTGGACACGCCATCGAGACACACGTCTGCCCGATCAGAAAATTTGCGCAAATTCCCTAAAGATTTTGGGGGTTCTGTCGATTTCCATATTATGGGCACAACACAAGACACTGTCTTTCTGAGTCAGGACCAATTGGATAACCTTTTGCAGACGCTGCACGAAAAGGACGCGAGCAGCCAGGCCGCGGGTTCAGCGTTCCGGCCTGTTGGCCGGATCGAATACGACAAGCGCAAGTACCGGGATATGACCTCGCGCTATCGGTTCGAAAACGCGGAAATCCTGTAGTCGCGATTTAGCGTTTTGCTGCGGCGCCCTACCCGCTATAACAGGGCGCGATGCTCAAACGCTTTACCGAGGCCGCGCTTCCCGCGATAGCGGCCGTTTCCCTTTTCGCAACCGGAGACGCTCACGCGGCGGATCCATTCGCCGAATTTGTCCGCTCAGCCGATCCCCGGGCGCCGCAGGATGAGCTGAAGGCCTTCCACGTTCCCGAAGGCTTCGAGGTGCAGCTCGTTGCCGCGGAACCGGATATCGGCAAGCCCATGAATATGGCCTTCGACGGGAAAGGCCGCCTCTGGGTCTCCCAGTCCTACGAATATCCCTATCCGGCATCGCTCGATAAGCCGGGGCGCGATTCCATTAAGGTGCTGTCGGACTTCGCCGAAGACGGTCATGCGCGAAAGATCACCACGTTCGTTGATGGATTAAACATTCCAATCGGGTTGTACCCGTACAAGGACGGGGTGATCGCCTTCAGCATTCCGAAGATTCATTTCTTCCGCGACACGGATCGAGATGGCAAAGCGGATACACGCGACGTGCTTCTAAGCAGATTGGGTTTTGAGAAAGACACCCATGGAATGACGAGCGCCTTCCGACGAGGCTATGACGGATTCGTCTACGCCGACCACGGTTTCAACAACGATTCGACGCTAACCGCATCCGATGGGAGCAGCATCAAGCTCAATTCAGGCAATACTTACCGCTTTCGCGCCGATGGTTCGCACGTGGAGCAGTTCACGTGGGGCCAGGTGAACCCGTTCGGCCTGATGTTCGATAGCCGCGGCGATCTTTGGTCGGCGGATTGTCATAGCTCGCCGGTGTATTTGCTTTTACGTGGCGCGTATTATCCGAGCTTCGGCAAGCCCGACGACGGCCTCGGTCATGGTCCTGTCGTGATGCGACACAGCCATGGCTCGACCGCGATTTCCGGGATGGTGGTCTACGACGCCGAAGATTTTCCATCCGAATACCACGGCAACACGTTTGTCGGCAATGTCATGACGTGCCGAATCAATCGCGACTCTTACGAATGGTTCGGCTCCACGCCGAAAGCCAAAGAGGAACCTGACCTGCTGCGCAGCGATGATTCCTGGTTTCGCCCCGTCGATCTTCAACTCGGTCCGGACGGCGCAATGTATGTGGCCGATTTTTATAATCGGATCATCGGTCATTACGAGGTGCCACTCGATCATCCGGGACGCGATCGCGAGCGCGGCCGCATTTGGCGCATTGTCTATCGAGGCAAGAAGGATCCGAAAACGACGATGCCGGATTTGGCATCGCTGATGGCAGATGAGCTAATCGCCCAACTGGCAGACCCGAACATTACGCGGCGAATGCTTGCCATGAACGAATTGACGGATCGGCTGCAATCGGCAGCGATTCCGCCATTGATGAAAGCATTGAGTGAAAGCACGAATGCTTACCAGAAAGTTCATGGCGCCTGGGCGCTGCATCGGCTCAACGCCCTTCAAAGCGACGCGCTTGCTAAATTAGCGACTGACGCGTCTGCGCACGTCCGGCTGCACGCGATGCGCATCCTGTCGGAACTTGGGAAATGGTCTTCGCGTGAAGCGGATATGGCGCGCAAAGCACTGAGTGACGCCGATGCGTTTGTGCAGCGTGCGGCTGCCGATGCTGTAGGCCGGCATCCTGATTACCAAAATCTTCAACCGCTCCTGCAGGCGCGGCAAGGCGTGTCGTTAAAAGACGAAAACCTGCTGCACACCGTGCGCATGGCGTTGCGCAACCAGTTGGCCGCGGGCGACAACCTTACAAAGTTTTCTCGCGAACAGTTGAGCAAAGCGGATTCCAGGGCGATTGCAGACGCAGCCGTTGCGATCTCGTCAGGCGAAGCGGGGGCATTCCTGCTCGACCATATTCAGCGAACACCGGAGCCGCGCGAGACGTTGTCGCGCTACTTGCGTCATGCGGCGCGGCACGCACCTGCGGCGAAACTGGACACCCTTGCCACTTACGTTCAGAAGGAATACGGCGAGGACGTCGATTTTCAGCTCGCGCTCTTTAAGTCGGTCCAGGAAGGCGCGGCACAACGCGGTTCGAGACTTCCCGAATCGGCTGTGGCCTGGGGCGGCGTGCTTGCTGAAAAGTTGTTGCAAGCTCCAGAGCAACAAAGTGACTGGACTTTTACTCCATTGGCGGGCGCTGAAACGAAAAATCCGTGGTTTGTTCAGCGCCGCGCGTCGGCAGATGGTAAAAATGCCCGATTCCTGTGCAGCTTGCCGCCGGGCGGAGAGCAACTGACCGGAATCGCACGATCGAAAGCATTCGAAATCCCGAAGACGTTGGAGTTCTACCTCGCGGGCCATGACGGCTTTCCCAACAAATCTGCACAGAAGAAGAATGTAGTGCGGCTGCGCCTGGCCGATACGGACGCGATCATCGCCGAACAATTTCCACCCCGCAACGACATGGCGCGGGCCGTGACCTGGCATCTCGAGAAGGAAGCAGGACGCCGTGGGTATATCGAAGTTACAGACGCGGACACCGGCTCGGCCTATGCCTGGTTGGCGATTGGACGATTTGAGCCCGCGGTTATCAGTGTGCCGCGCGCCGATCCCAGCGTTCTGGCCCAACAGCAGCAGGCCGGTGCAGATATCGCTCGCGCGCTTGGCCTTCACTCGTTTGACGGCCGGCTGAAGCGCCTGCTGATCGACTCAAGGGCCGACGCTCAGGCGCGTGCGGCTGCGGCCATGGCGCTGGTTTCCTTCAAGCCGAACGATGTCCTCGCTGCGTTGGTGACGCTTATCCCGGAGGCGAGTGTTTCGACCGACTTGCGCGAGAGGACGTGCCGTTCAACGGCAGAAGGGGATCTGAATGCCGCCCATGCCGCCCTGGTTGACGCGCTTCGTGTTTCACCGCGGCGCGTTCAATCGAAGCTCGCACAAGCGTTGGCTGGCAGCCCGGAAGGCGCGCAACTGCTCGTGCGCCTCGTGGCCGATAACAAGGTGCCGGCCGGTTTGTTGATAGACCGGGCAGTGAAGGAAAAGCTGGCAGCAGCGAAGTCGCGGGAAATCGATTCGCGCGTGCAGGAACTCACTCGCGAGTTGCCGTCACCCAATGAGGCGTTTGATAAACTGATCACGAAACGACGGAAGGCGTTCAACGAATCCAAAGCGTCGGCGCAAAACGGTGCGGGCTTGTTCAGGCAACACTGTGCGGCTTGTCATCAAATTGACGGGCAGGGAGCGGTGGTTGGTCCGCAACTGGATGGCGTTGGCAATCGTGGCCTGGAGCGCCTAACGGAGGATGTTCTCGATCCAAATCGCAGTGTCGATCCAGCCTTCCGAACCACACTCCTTGTGCTGAAGGACGGCGACGTCACCTCCGGTTTGTTTCGGCGGCAGGAGGCGGAACTGCTCGTGCTGGCAGACAGCGCTGGAAAAGAGGTCTCGGTGCCCAAGGCAAGTGTCGCCGAGCGGCGCGAATCGAGCACCTCGCTCATGCCCGACAACTTTGGAGACCTGCTTTCCCAGGATCAGTTCGACGACCTTGTCGCATTTCTGCTTTCGAAGGGAACGAAGTAGCCCAACCCATGGTCGCACTGGAAGACGCCGTCGCGCAAATCCTCGATCAGGTCGGCCAATTGCCCGCCGGGATGGTGCGCATCCATGAAGCGGCGGCACGCTACACGCACGCACCCATTTCGGCGACACACGACCTTCCGTTGTTCGACAATTCGGCGATGGACGGTTACGCCGTCCGGTCCGAGGACATCGCGAAAGCGACACCTGAGAAGCCGGTTCCATTGTGCGTGGTGGGTCACGTTCCCGCCGGCGAAGTTATGTCATCGGCGATCACGCCCGGCACTTGTGCGCGGATTTTTACCGGCTCGGCATTGCCCGCGGGTGCAGATGCTGTCGTGATGCAGGAGGACACTGAGCGGGACGCAGTTCGTGAAAATGTGGTGTTGGTAAAGGACAAAGTCAGGCCATTTGAAAATGTGCGACTTCGGGGCGAGGAGGTGAAAGCCGGTACGGAAATCGTCCCGGCTGGCGCGAAGTTGACCGCCGGCAGAATCGGCCTGCTTGGCGCAATGGGCATTCGCGAAATTGCGGTGTCGCGCAGCCCGGTTGTAGCGCTAATCGCGACCGGCAGCGAGTTGATTGATGTAGAGGCGGAGCGTGCAGACCGCGGGTTTACGCCCGCTGCGACCGGCAGGATTTACGAAAGCAATCGGCTGATGCTTGCGACGGCTCTTCGAGGTGCCGGAGGCATTCCGAAGATTTTTCCGCTGGTGCCGGACACACCGGCTGCAACGCGCGATGCACTTGCTAAGGCCTTTGCCGAAACCGATGCCGTCGTTACGAGTGGCGGCGTTTCCGTGGGCGAGCACGATGTGGTGAAAGCAGCGTTCGAGGAACTCGGCGGACGAATCTCTTACTGGCGAATTGCCGTCAAACCTGGCAAGCCGTTTGTGTTTGGCCGTCTCGGCGAAAAGCTGTTCTTTGGATTGCCGGGCAATCCGGTGTCGGCCTTCGTCACGTTCATGCTGCTGGTCCGGCCGGCGTTGCTGCGTTGGCAGGGAGCCGCGGATGTACGATTGGCATCGCATCCTGCGGTGCTTGGCGAACGCCTCATCAATCGCGCTGAGCGGCGGCATTTCATGTGCGTTCGCGTGAACGGAAAAGGCGAGGTCTTTTCGTCCGGCCTTCAAGCGTCCCACGCGATCGTGGGGCTCGCGAACGCAGATGGTTTGGTCGATGTGCCGCCGAAAACTACATTCGAGAGCGGCAGTACGGTGCAGGTGCTGCGGTGGGACCTTTAGAGCAGCTCTCTGTTATCGATGCCCGCCGAGGCTATTCATGCCAAAGCGATTCATCGGGAGCGGACCGCTGGCTGCTGGTGTGGAATTGACCGGCGGCGGAACAGCGGGCGTTGAAGGTTGATAGGAGTTTCCAAATGCGCCCGCAGCGAACCCATTGCCCTGACGAGGCGCGTTGAATGTGGAGAACGTGTCGTTGCGCGGCGCTTCTTCTGCCGGCTTGGTCATCGCAGGGACGAGTGGTTGCCGCGTGAAGTCGCGTCGCCAGCTATTAATCGGATCGGCCAAACCACCGACAGGCGCGGTAGGATTCCCGGCGTTGCCGCTAAGGAAGGCTTTAAACTCATCACGCAAGGCCTGCTGATTCTTATCAACTTGCTGCCCACTGCCCAGCATGTCACGCAATGACAGTTCCTGGCCGGCTTCACTTGGCGCGGGACCAAAGATTCCTTTGAAATTCAGTTCACTTGCGGTATGCGAGCCGTATTTGGATTCCATCCTGGCATTGTCCTGGCGGGCCGCCCGGTAACTGGCCAATTCACGCTCGAGATCGCTGGTATCCGTCCGCGGCGGGGCATTCTGCTGGTTGTCCTTTTGCGTTGAAGTGCGGTTCTGGTTTTTGCTGTCGTTTGCGAGCCGTTTTTCTCCGCACGCATTTCCCGGAACATCAGATTGTCCGTGTCCTCCTCTTTCTCGATCTCATATTCACGGACGCCAAGAAAGTTCTTTTTCTCCTCCTCAGACTGGAGTTCTCCCGGCAGCACCGTCATCCAGTTCTTTTTCTCGCGGTCATCCAGTTTGCGTTTCCGATCCGCCTTCGGATCGATGGGGTTCATGCGGGGAAGGCTCGGAAAGAAACCGTTAAGGGGGGAGTCGGGGGAAACTTTTTCCCAGGGGCGGGAGAGTTCTTTGCCGAACTTGCTCTCCTTGATGGCATCGGTTTTCGAGCCTTCTTTGCCTACGATGATGGCTTCCCCAGCCATCCCGCGTGCCACCGCAAGCAACAGCACGAGCACAAGAGCTCCCGAAAGCTGAAAACCTGCCTGTACGCGCAACATGAGACTCAAACTACTACCATTACCCGACACTGAATTAAAGGGAAAAAACGCAATTTTCCGCACAAAACGCCTTAACGATTATAAGAGCATTTTTGGGCAGAATCGTTCAATCTCCGGGTCTAAACCCGATTGGCCATCCGTGTTTACGCAACTCACGATTAGCTTGCCACGCTCCGTCAAAAGGGCCATGAAGGGCGGATGAACCGCCGCACTTTTCTCAAGGGGGCCGCGACTGGCGCGGCTGCACTCGCCTACACGCGTGGCGCATGGTCGGCCGAGACCGACTTGCGCGATGTTCGTTCAGAAATCACTCGGCGTCATCATGAGACCATTCGTCGCCTGCAGGAGTGGATTCACCAGCCCTCGATCGCCGCTGAGAACAACGGCGTGTCCGAAGGTTGCGACTTGACGATCCAACTGCTGCGCCAGGCCGGTTTCGACAAAGCCGAACGTGTGCCCACCGATGGTCAGCCCGGCATCTTTGCCACACTCGACGCGAAGGCATCAAAGACAATCGGCGTGTACTTCATGTATGACGTGAAGCAGGTCGATCCGGCGGAGTGGTCTTCACCGCCGTGGGAGGCAGCGCTGGTCGATAAGCCTGGTCTCGGGAAAGTGTTGATGGGCCGTGGCGCGGTCAATCAAAAGGGGCCGCAGGCTGCGTTTCTCGCGGCGCTGCATGCGATTCGCGGCGCTAATCTCAAGGTGCCGGTAAATATTGTGTTGGTAGCCGAAGGGGAGGAAGAGATTGGCTCGCCGCACTTCACTCAAATCGTCCGCAAACCGGAAGTGCAATCCGCCCTGTCGCGTTGCAGCGGGGTTTTCATGCCGACCGCTGCGCAGGGCCTGGATGGTGTCGTCACGATCAACCTTGGCGCGAAAGGACTGATTGAAGTTGAATTGACTTCGAGCGGCGAGTTGTGGGGGCGGGGTCCGCGCAGAGACATTCATTCGTCGAACAAGGCGCGCGTGGACAGCCCGGCGTGGCATCTTGTGCAGGCGCTGAACACGCTTGTCACGCAAGGCGGAAATCAGCCGGCCATCGACGGTTTCGCGGATAAGGCGCGGGCCTTGAGCGCCGTCGAAAAAACCATGGTCGCCGAAGGCGCGCGTCGGATGGACGAAGCACAGGCTAAAAAGCTCTTGGGCGTCGATCATTGGATTAACGACGCGAAGTGGGTCGAAGCGCTCGAACAACTCGTGTCGCGACCAACAGTAAACATTGAAGGTCTCGTTGGCGGTTACACCGGGCCTGGCGGCAAGACGATCCTGCCGCACAAAGCATCGGCCAAATTGGACTTGCGGCTCGTGCCGGACATGACCGCTGCGGAAGCGCTCGCGGCGTTGAAAGCGCATCTCGCCAAACGTGGTTACGGCGACATCGAGGTGCGCATGACTGGCGGCTATGATCCGACCAGCACCTCCGCTGACTCGGCGCTGATTCGTGCCCAGGCTTCGGTCTATCGCCGAGGCGGCCTCGATCCGGTGATGTGGCCGCGCGCTGCCGGTTCATGGCCGGGATATGTTTTCACAGGCGAACCGCTCCGTCTGGCAGCGGGCCATTTTGGTCTGGGCCACGGTAGCGGTGCTCATGCGCCGGATGAGTATTTTATTATCGAATCTACCAATCCCAAAATCCACGGAATCGACGGCGCGGTATACTCGTTCGTCGAATACCTGTTTGAGCTCGCGGCAGTGAGTTGAGGTCAACTATTCCGGTGCAGGCTGGCGAGGACGCCCGGGTCGCGGACATCTACCCACCGGCCGTCGATTCGAAGGCCGGCGATTTTATGCCCCGAGCGGACCATAGCGTTAAGGGCGTCCGTCAGTTCGTATTCGCCGCGCGGTGACTTTTGCAGTTTCGCAGTGAACTCAAAAAGGATCGGGCTGAAAATGTAAATCCCGGCATTATACCAAACCGGATCGCCGGGTTTGAGCAAGCCACGGGCGCGAAGGTCGCCGAGTTGTTGCGGCGTTGGTTTTTCTACAAGTTCGGTAAGATAAAAATCACTATCGAAAAGGTTGATCCCACCTTTCGTCACATCCTCGCCGGCGGTGACCGTGACCAAACCGGCTGGTTTTGATCGCGGATTTGCATTCGCGGCTGCATCACGGAAGCGGTCGAGCATGCGGATGTAGTTTTCCGGCTTAACGAGGATGTCTCCATAAGTGAGAAGGAAGTCGTCACTGCCAATGAACGTTTGCGCGACCTCTGGTGCTTTACCGGTACCATCTTGCACGGTCTGCGTGCCATAGGTGACGCGCACCTTGAATGGCGAGCCGTCCTGAAAATGGTTTTCGATCATTTCGGCGCGGTAGCCCGTGACGACGAAGATGTCACGAATGCCGGCATCGCGTATTCCTTCGATAATGTGCTGAAGGATCGGCTTGCCCTGGACGAGCAGCATCGGCTTGGGACGCTCATTGGTGAGTTCGCCCATGCGCGTACCCTTGCCGGCAGCCAGGATGATCGCTTTCAAGAAGTTGATTCCGTGGGCGCTTGTTGTGGAGACTCGCCGTTAACCAGCATTAGCCGCTTCTCAAGTTCGAGGCGAAAAGCTTCTCGTTGATCATTTGACGCGTCGCGCGGAACGAGAAGCGGCTCACTGAAAAGTATGTCGACGCGGCTGAATGGGATCGGGACCTGGAAACGGTCCCAGCTTTTCAGGCAGACCTTCCACTGGATGCGCAAGCCAGACGGAATGATGGGCCGGCCAGTGATCTGCGCGAGGGCAATGATTCCCGGTTGTACTTTGTAACGTGGTCCGCGAGGACCATCGGGAGTAATGGCAAGATCGTAGCCTCGCGCAGCCCAGCGGCTCAGTTCCAGCAACGCCTGTGGGCCGCGTCGGCTCGATGAACCCCGGACCGGTTGAGTGCGAAACAATTCCAGGATGCGCGCCAGCATTCCGCCGTCGCGACTGGCGCTGACCATTGCTGCGAGCTGCTGGCGTTGAGCAGTTCGCCGCGCATAGTGCTCATACATGATCAAGGCAAGCGCCAGCCGATTGTGCCAAATGCAAAAAATCAGCGGGCGATTGGTGCTTTCCAGGACGCCCGGATGGTAGTGGTCGCGATGGCGGAGGGTAAAATCGAGAGCCCGGATCGAAGTATAGATCGCACGCGCAACAAGCCGCCGGCCAAAGGTGGGCGCATGCGGCACAACGACGCCCGATTGCTTGTGGACAGACACCGCGGGCGTCCTCTTCCCCTCACCCCAACCCTCTTCCTTGGGGAGAGGGAGCGCGGCATCCTGCCTCTGCACTAATTCAGAGCCCCCGGACTTGTCGCCGCGTTCCAATCGATTCTCGATGCTCTCGATCACCGTCCCGGTTACCCTGGCAGGAGCAGAGTTTCGGCGCATCAAGGAAACAAGCGGCTGCGATTTGCCAACGCGCGGCGAAAGATTCTCCCTCTCCCTAAGGGAGAGGGCAGGGGTGAGGGGGAAAGGCGCATTCTCATTTTTGCCTTGGTCACACGACATTAACCGCCTCCCTTTTTGAAGCAGGCGCGGACAAGATCTTCGACGGTGGCCTTTTCCCCGAGATTGCTTACCGCTGCTCGAACCATGTCGTGGGCTTCGATCTGCTTGTAACCCAGTGCAACCAATGCCAGAACCGCATCACTGACCTTTTGATCTGCGGCCGAGAGGCCACGCTCTGAACTCATCGCTTCCCACGCTCCGGACGGACCGATCTTGTCCCTTAGTTCAACCACGATGCGTTCTGCGGTCTTTTTGCCCACGCCACTGATTTGCGAGAGTGACTTGACGTCACCGTTCGCAATGGCCCCTCGCAACGCGATGACGCTCATGCCGCTCAGCACATTGAGCGCGAGCTTTGGCCCAATACCGCTCACGGTGTTCATCAGCAGACGAAACATGTCCCGCTCGGGAGTCGTGGCGAATCCGTAAAGGGTGTGTGCGTCTTCACGAACGGCCAGATGAGTCAGCAGCTTCACGTCGCTCCCGACAGCGGGCATCTTGTCGTAAGAAGAAAGTGGAATGAGTACCTCGTAGCCGATGCCGTTGACGTCAATCGTCGCCTGCGTGGGCAGGATGTCGACGAGTTTTCCCCGGAGAAAGCTGATCATGCTATATGCGTTTGGGCGTGCTCAGTGAGTAGCGGGATTGCTCCTGCAAGTGAACAAGCGCCAAAGCCAGCGCATCGGCGGCATCGGGTTCCGGAGGCGCCGGCAGCGCGAGGAGTCGCTGCACCATCTTTGCCACCGCGAACTTTTCGGCCGCGCCATAGCCGACAATGGCCTGCTTCACTTTGCGCGGCGCGATCTCGTAGATCTCCAAACCGGCTTCCGCAGCCGCGACGAGGCTGGCTCCTCGCGCCTCGCCCATCAGAATGGCCGTTTGAAGATTTTGCGCGAAGAAGAGACCTTCAATGACGCAGACGGTCGGCCGATGTGCTTTGATTACCTCGCGTAGTTCCTGGGCGATTTTTACGAGGCATCGCGAACGTTCCCAGTGCGGTGGACAGGTGATCGTGCCGTGCGCAAGGAGTGTCGGAAGACGCTTCACCTGCCGAATAACACCAAAGCCAGTCCCGCGGAGTGACGGATCAACACCAAGAAGAACTTCGTGAGCAGACCGGGACTGTGCTGGCAGACTCGCGGAACAGGGAGCGACACGCCGAGCCGAGGCAGACTGCCGGCCTGCGCCTGCGAGACGCTTTTTCATTTGCTCAAACTGTTGCGGGCTGATGCTCAAATGACTTTTGCGCCGTGAAGCTTAAGCACTAGAGGGCCCATTCGCAACAAATGCCGAACACAAGGCCCAGGTTCATGGACTCTGGGGACCGGTTTGGTTAACAAGGCGCTGACCCTGTCTAAAATGCCGGAACGTGGCCGGATAGTCCCCGAAATCCAACTCGAAGATGTGCGCGAAATCATCTTCAAGAGCTACCGAATCATTTACCATGTGCACGGGCAGCACATCGAGATCCTCCGTTTTGGCATGCCTCACGGGGTGCTCCAGAGATCACTATTGATGAGTTTGGGGACTAATTCCGTTTTGAACTGCGTGTAACGTGCTACACTGTGATTTTGATCCGCAGGTTGAAATCATCGAAGTAAAGCTTTTTGCGCCACGGTTCATTCCACAAATTCCAGCGCCCCGAATTTTTCGGGCATGTGGAAGTTGCCGGTCACGGTCGGGCTCCATGCGAGGAAGGCGTTATGGGCGCGGTCGCAGCGATAGAGGTTTATCCGCCAGCGACTGCCGCGAGTCGGTTTCTTGTCGGCCAGTGCAGTCAGAGGAATGCGTATTTCACAATTCCATACTTTCGCTTTGCGATCGACGGCGATCGCAGACTCGAAGCGACTGCTCCAGTCAAAGTCCCTTTCCGGCAAAGCAAGCTTTAGGTCGAGCTTCTCGTTTGTGGGCGCTACCTGGAATTCGGTATAGCGGTTGATATGTTCGAGGTCGCTACCGATAAATGCCTCAACCACGTCGCGATCCCACAAGCTCGAATTCTTGTTTGTCATGCTGTAACGCTCCTGAGACTGCGACGGTTCAAACACGTTCAGTTTCGTGTAGGGGCATGTGTAACCCAAATAGAGATACTCGCTGGACCAGAGCATGCGGACTTCAGTCGAGATTTCCGGTATGGCGGAATAATCGCGCGACTGGCACTCGATTAATACTGGGTGCGCGGTCTGCCAGAGAGCATCGTCGAGTTTGCCATCCGGTGGAAAATCCTGGCTGATACGACGCGCGCGAACAACCGGAGCGGGCAGCGATCGACCCAATAGCTTGCGGGCATTATCGAAGTACACCTTTCGCAGCACCTCAGCAGGCAGACCGATCGAGCTGATCGTCCAATCGCCTTGAATCGGCGTCATGTGTGGCCAGTTCTTATCGCGTGTCTCGAGCCATCGCCATTCCTTCGCAAAGAAAACTTCCGCGTCCGCATCCGTTGGCGCAGGTTCATTTCCGCTTGAACCAAGGATCAGCCGATTGGAGACCTGAAAGTCCGTTGCGAACAAAATCCGATCCTGATGCTTGACGAACAGGCGCCTAATCTTGTCAGGATCATGCCGTCCGATTTCCGGAATCCGCGCGGCAAGATCCGCCATCATGTTCGGATACCGGCTCAGGGATTGATCCACCCACTCGGGTTCTTCGGCATTGTTGGCGAAGTGAACGCAAACGAATGTTGTCTTCGGATGCCGCGCAATGACACGATTTAGCGACTCCAGGATTTCCTTCCAGGGCGGGAATTTGTTTGTGTCACCAAACCACCAGGCCGGATGGTCCTTCAGCTCCTTCCAGCGTTCGTTCTTGTCGTCATATGGCATCCAAAATGCCTTGGGATCCCCCACATGAATTGATACCGGCATACCCAATTCCCCGCAGCGTTTCCAGACGGGGTCGAGTTTCGGATCATCAATCTTGATCAGCTTGCCCGCGCGGTCCTTCAGATACAGGCCAAGCCGTTTGTATTCCTTGAGACCGGCTGCGCCGAGGCGGCGGCCCTCGGCGACTTGTTTGACGGCGCGTGCCGAAAAATCCGGTTCATCCCAATCACTGTAATCAAGATTCATATATTGCAGGAACCGGCCCGGAAACATGGAATCGGCGAGTTGCTTGTTCCTTTCGAAGTCTGAAGGCGCCCCATCCTTCCCCGGCGTCGTCGTGCCGCCGCTAAGATTGATCGCGATGCCAATGCCCACCGCATCCATGATGCGCGCCGCGCGTGCGATGTGCTGTGACGTAGAGTTAATGTGCTGGTGGAGGTCGATGGTGCGATGTTCGGCACGCCAGCGCTCGGCGACGTCCTGTGCCGTCTCCGCGCAGAACGCGCTCAAGCCTGCGAGTTGGGAAAGCAATGTGACGAGCAATGCGCTTCGGTGCATAGCAGTGCGCGAGAGTAGAGGCACGGGAAAAAAGCTCCAAGCTCCAATTTCCAGGATCCACAGAAGATCCAGCCGATGCCCGGGCGCTCCCAAGGCGACTTTAGCTATGGACCGCGGGTCTACGACGCAATGCCACCAAGGATTTGCCTGGAAGTGGTTTCACAAACGTTTGGTTTTTGGATCTTTTCTGGATCTTGGATCTTGGATCTTCGTCCGCCAACGGCCGCCGCTCTACAGGTTGGCCGCAAACGCCAGCAGCTCCTGGTACTCCCGAAGGACGGTCTCAATGGCGACCACGAACGCCTCAACCTGCTTGGCCACGGGCGCGGAGTGCGGTGTTTCCAGGATGATTTCGAACGGCGCGGGATTCAGCTCCGGTGGAGATGTTAAAATCCCCTCGTAGCATTCGGAAATGATGCCGTTATCGGCGGCGAATCCATCGATAATGTTGTTGCGATTACGCGCGATAACCTTTTCCGCTGCCATAAGGGCCGGTTCGAGCAATCCGCGCGTCAGTACTGCTCCACGTACAAACCCATAGATCCCATCGCTGGTATCGTCAGTGTGGAGCGAGATAAGGCCATGGAACGCATGCGATCGAATCTCTTGTTCCAGCAGCACTACTTCCCGTTCTGATGAATTTCGCCAGAATTCGCGATTGAGGTCCTTGCCGCTGTCGGACGCGCGCCGACCTTTGATGAAGCCGGACGGATTACAAATGGGATAGAAAAATAGTTCGTAGCCCTCAGCCAGGCTCGGGTCATCAGTTAGCGCCTGAAGGAGATGCACCAGTGCATGCGAACCGGCAGGTTCATCGCCATGAATCGCAGCGAATAATCCGATCCGGACCGAGTCGCCACCACCGCCGGGTCCTCGAAAAACAGCGCGCGTTATTTCAACGCGAGAGACATTCGGCTGCGCATCGCCAAGAATATCCAGGCGCAAATGCGGCGACCCGGCCGCAACCGTATGCAGCGGGCGCAAGGTCTCCTGGATGCTCGTCACGCTCAACACTGTGCTGAAAAGCGTCTCCGTGTGAAATCGTTTTTCTCCATGGCATGCACGTAAATATGTGCGAACGACGGCTTATCGGTTACATTGCCGGGAATGAGTAGCCAACGCATGTTTCGGAACGTTGCCTTGATCGGGTTTATGGGCAGCGGTAAATCCACCGTTGGCCGGCTGCTTGCCCAGCAGCTTCGTTTCGAGTTCGTGGACACCGATGCGTTGATCGAAGCGCGAGCCTGCTTGAGCATTCCCGAGATTTTCGAGCAGGCAGGCGAAGCCGCGTTTCGGGCGTTTGAAAAACAAATTGTCGCTGATCTAACCCGGTTGGATGGATTTGTGATATCGACGGGCGGCGGCCTGCCGGCGAATCCCGAGAATCTTGCCAGCCTGAAACAACATTCGCTGGTGGTTTGTTTGTGGGCTTCGCCAGAAGCGATTTGGGAGCGCGTGCGTCATCAAAGCCATCGGCCGCTCCTGCAGGGCGCAGATCCGCTCGATACAATCCGCCAGTTGCTCGTGCAGCGCGAACCGTTCTATAAGCAGGCCGATGTGTTGGTGAATACCGAGATGCGCCCCGTCAAGGAAGTCGCGCAGCATGTCTTGCATCAGTTCTATGCCGTCCGGCCAGCGGGCACTAACGAGCCGACCACTTGACACTCAAGGAACATATCCGGGCGAAAGCTCTGGAACTGGGCTTCGACGCATGTCGCGTGACTTCGGTTGAACCGCCGGTTCACGCCGCATTTTTCGAGCAATGGCTCGGTAATGGCCAGCACGGGGAAATGGCTTATCTCGCTCGGAATGCTCACAAGCGGGTCGATCCTCGGCAAGTGCTTGCGTCCGCCCGCAGTTTGATCGTTCTCGCTACGAGCTACCATCGCGAACAGTGGCCGTCATCAGACCGCGCACGCGGCATCGTTGCTCGCTACGCACGGTTCGACGATTACCATGATATTATTGGTGAGCGCCTGAAACAGCTTACTGACTTTATCAACGAACAAGGCGGTGACGGCGCGCGGTCGTTGTGGTACGTGGACACCGGCCCTTTGCTGGAACGTGATTTGGCGCAACGCGCCGGGCTCGGATTCATCGGCAAGCATACCAACCTTATCAGCCGAAACCTCGGCAATTGGTTCTTCGTCAGCGAGGTCATCACCACTCTGGAACTCGAACCGGACGGCTCCGAGGAGAATCGATGCGGAACCTGTTCACGCTGTATCAGCGCCTGTCCGACCGGCGCAATCACGGCCCCCTTTAACCTCGATGCTCGGCGCTGTATTTCCTATCTCACGATCGAGCTGAAGGGCGCGATACCTGAAGAGCTGCGGCCCGCCATTGGGAATCGCATTTACGGCTGCGATGATTGTCTCGAGGTTTGCCCATGGAACCGCTTCGCCCGCGAAGGATCGCTGATGAAACCGCACGCCCGTGCGGATGTGGGCGTACCCGATCTAATTGAGTTGCTCGCGATGGACGGCTCGGAGTTTAAACGGCGATTCGCCGGCACTCCAATTCTGCGAACAAAACGTCGTGGCTTGCTACGCAATGTGTGTGTGGCGTTAGGTAATATCGGCGATGAAACAGCCGTTCCGGCCCTGGAGCGCGCCCTTTATGACAGCGAGCCGATCGTTGCCGACCACGCGCGGTGGGCGATTGCAAGGATTCAAGAGCGTTGCGGTAATCGGCAAAGTGAACCACAAAGTGCGTGAAACGCCTGTTCCGCACTTAGTTGCGAAAAAACGTTTCCCTCACGCCGCGAGCGTGATATGGGTGCACGAGGCGTGAAAGCTTCGCATCGCATATATTCGAATCTGATCGGCGGCCAGTGGGTGGAAGCCCGCAACCGTAAGACTTATCAGACCGTCAATCCCGCGGATATCCGAGAGGCCGTGGCGCAATATCCCTCGAGCGCCCAGGCTGACGCCCAGGAGGCGATCGCGGCTGCGCAAAAAGCGTTCCCCATGTGGGCGGCGATGACGCCAATCGCGCGGGGCCGAATACTGAGCAAGGCATCGCAGTTGCTCGAGACGCGCAAGAGCGAACTCGCAGAGCTGCTGACCCGCGAAGAAGGCAAGACGCTCGCCGAAAGCCAGGGCGAGGTTCAACGGGCCGTCGACATTTTTCGGTTCTTCGGCGGAATCAGCTACACTTTGGGCGGTCAAACGATTCCTCACGATCTCCCGGGAAACCTGCTCTTCACCCTGCGGCAGCCTGTTGGTGTCGTCGGGCTGATCACTCCATGGAATTTTCCAATCGCCATTCCCGCCTGGAAACTCGCGCCTGCTCTGGTTTGTGGCAACACCGTCGTCGTCAAACCGGCATCTCAAGCGCCCGGCCTCGCATTGGAACTGGCCAAGGTGCTGCAGGAATCCGGCCTGCCGAACGGAGTTTTGAATGTCGTGATCGGTGATGGCCGCGCGGTGGGTGCAGAGCTTGCAACCAATCCCACGATCACTGCCATTTCGTTCACTGGGTCGATTTCGGTTGGACAACAGATCTACCGGCAACTGGCCGAGCGCATGGCGAGAGCGCAAATGGAAATGGGCGGCAAAAATCCGACTATTGTACTCGCCGACGCGGATCTTGATTTGGCTGCGTCACTCGTTGCGCGAGCCGGCTTCGGCCTGACGGGCCAGGCGTGCACCGCCACGAGTCGCGCGATCGTTGAACGCAGCGTTCTCGAACCGTTCGTGGAAAAACTCGTTGCCAAAGCGCGTGCGCTCAAAGTCGGCAATGGCCTAACGCCCGGTATCGAGATGGGGCCTGTCGTCAGCCAGCAGCAACTCGAGAGCAATCTTCAGCACATCGAGCGGGCAAAAAATGAAGGAGCGAAACTCCTGTGGGGCGGCCAGCGCATAAAGGACGGCGACATGGCTCACGGATTCTTTATGCAACCCGCCGTTATGACAGACGTGAATCCCACGATGCATATCGCTTGCGAGGAAGTTTTTGGGCCGGTGGTAGCGGTGATTCCGGTGGGCAATTTTGATGAGGCGATCGCAGTCGCCAATGGAATCGATGTCGGACTGTCCGCGTCGATCGTTACGCGCGACTTGAAGAAAGCGATGCTTTACTCTGAGCGCATTGAAACGGGCGTCGTCAAGGTCAACCAGGTATCGACTGGTTTGGCATTGCAGGCGCCTTTTGGTGGCGTAAAACGGTCCAGCACCGATACGTTCAGGGAGCAGGGCGCGCAGGCCATCGAGTTTTATAGCAGACTGAAGACGGTCTACCTCGATTACTCGGTCTGACGATTGGCACGCCGAATGCATGAACGCTGACGACCGTCAGATAACGGTAAATTGTGACCAGAAATGAGACTCTGCCGCTTTCAGAATAGCCAGGGACACGTTCGTGTTGGTCTCACCTACGACGGCACAACGCTATTGGACCTCGCTGTTGCAGGTGTCGAGCGCCTCGATACGCTCCTGGAAAGTGAAAATCCCCAGGCCGCCATTACTCGTCTTACCAGCCAGACCCAAACCCGTTATTCGGTCCGCAGTGTTAAATTGTTGACGCCGATTGAGCGCCAGGAGGTCTGGGCTGCAGGAGTTACCTACCTTCGAAGCAAAGCTGCACGAATGGAGGAGTCCCAAAGCAGCGCGAACGCCTACGACGCTGTCTATGAAGCTTCGCGTCCGGAGCTCTTTTTCAAGTCGCTTCCGGAAAAAGTCGTCGGGCCCGGCGGTGAGGTTGGGATTCGGAAGGACGCGTTTTGGAATGTGCCCGAACCCGAACTTGCTTTGGTCGCGAACTCAAAGGGTCGCATCGTCGGATACACGATCGGCAATGACATGAGTTCTCGCGACATTGAGGGTGAGAACCTTTTGTACCTTCCGCAGGCGAAAGTCTACGACCGGTCCTGCGCGGTGGGCCCATGGATCATTGTTGGTTCCACCGAAAACGAAGTTCGGTCCTGGACAGTCCACATACGAATCCAACGGGCCAACAAAGTGATTTTCCAGGGCGAGACTTCGATCTCGCAGATTAAACGGGCCTTCACGGAACTCATTGGTTACCTCTATCGCAGCCAAAGCTTTCCCAACGGCGCAGTGCTCCTGACCGGCACCGGTATCGTCCCTCCCGGCGATTTCTCTCTCCAGGTCGCTGATAATATTCAGATTAACATCAGCGGCATCGGCAGCCTCGAAAACACCGTCAAGCTCGTTTAAGGCGTCTTGACAGCCTTAGTAGAATCGAAACGATTCAACTATGGCCACGTACGTTTACGAAACGATTCCTTCGAACGCAAAACAGCGTCCCCGGCGCTTCGAAGTTGAGCAGAAAATGAGTGACCCGCCCCTGAAGAAGGATCCAAAAACGGGTCTGCCGTGCGACGAGTGATCATCGGCGGGAGCGGCCTCGTCACGCACGGTGCAAGCATCCTTTCCATGAAAGTGCCACGGTCAAAATCATAAGCATACGGTCCAGCATCAGCGCGTTTTCTTAACATCAGGAGTTTTTGGAGCTTGGAAGGTAGAACCGGCAGGTTATACTTCTTTCCATGCCAGACCTCAAAACCGCTGAGGCCATTCCAGCATCACGGCGCGTTTCTATTCAGCCCACCCGCACACGATACTGGGTAATCGTCTTTGCCGTCACCCTGGCGATCATCCAGTACATCGATCGCGTTTGCATTTCGCAGGCGGCACCACTGATTTCGAAAGATCTCACGCTCGACAAAGAACAAATGGGCTGGGTCTTCGGCGCGTTCACACTGGCCTATGCGCTCTTCGAAATTCCTACTGGCTATCTCGGCGACAAAATCGGTGCGCGGAAAGTCTTGCTGCGCGTTGTCCTCTGGTGGTCATTTTTCACGGCGGCCACTGGCTGGGTTTGGAACGCTCTTTCTCTCATAATCACGCGTTTTCTGTTCGGAGCAGGCGAAGCGGGTTGCTTCCCGAACCTGACCAAAGCATTTGATCGCTGGCTGCCGCTGCGCGAGCGCATTCGGGCGCAAAGTATTATGTGGATGAGCGCGCGTTGGGGCGGCGCCGCCACTCCTTACCTCGTCTTTCTCGTGCTCACCGTGGTGAATTGGCGCACCGCTTTCATGTTGTTTGGTGTCATGGGCGTGGTCTGGGGCATCATCTTTTTCCTCTGGTATCGTGATAACCCTCGCGAGCACAAATCTGTTAACGCCGCGGAGGCAGAGATGCTGCCGCCCCCACTCCAAACAGCTGGAGGGCACTTTGACCTGCCCTGGTCCAAGCTGGTTCGGTCGAAATCGGTCTGGCTGCTCTGCGGGCAATACTTCGCCTGCAGTTATTCGTGGTACTTTTTCATTACATGGTTTCCGACCTACCTCCTCGAAGTGCACAAGTTCGATCTGAAGAAGAGCGCGTTGCTGGCCGGTTTGCCACTGTTTGTTGGTGGCCTCGGATCAATATTGACGGGCTCGGTCGCGCCTCGTTTGCAGCGCATGCTCGGCGATGTGGGTTTCACGCGACGCCTTATCGGCGTATTTGGACTCATCTGCGCGGCCGGCAGTCTTGTCGCAGCGACTTACCTGAAGGAACCCTTGCTTGCCGTGTTTGCGATCGCCGCGGCCAGTTTCTTTAATGACATTACGCTCCCTGGATCGTGGACTTCCTGCATGGACATCGGCGACAAATACGTCGGCACCGTGTCGGGGACGATGAACATGATGGGCAATCTCGGGGGATTCGTTTCACCTATCGTTCTTGGGTACATCGTCGGCCACACCGGCAACTGGAACCTGACCTTCTACGTTACCGCGGGCCTTTACGTGCTGGGTGCGGTCTGCTGGTGGTTCCTGGATCCCGTGACTCCGCTCGAAAAACAGGTGACGGATTGAACGATCATGTTCCCTTCGTCGGCCGGTAAATCGCGCCACGGTCAATAACCGATTGGAGCAAGCCCTCCTTGAGGTAATCGGCGCGTGGGTCTATCGGCCTGGCGGTTTGGCCGCCGTAACGAAGTTTTTCACGGACATTTGGATTAAGGAAGTACGCTCCCGGCACTAAATCTGTAAGAATGGCAAAGGCAGCAGGATCATCCTTCTGCAGATCCAACACCACATGGGTCGCAGGACGGCCACGCGCGCCTTCGAGCAGGTTCTTGAGTGGATCGGCGATTTCCGGACGGCAATTCAAGACGTAATCCAGGCCCTCATTCGCCACGCCTGCTTCACTCGCAGACGGAAAACCTTCGGCTGCAGGAATCAGAACATCAGCCAGCGATGCCAATATTTTCCGTTGCTCGGCGTCGAAGCTCATGCGGGGACTCTTTGGTTTTTTCGTTCGCGGACCAGATGGTCCGCACACCGCAGGGACATTGCCGCGATCGTCGCGGTCGGGTTCATTCCACTTGAGGTCGGCCAGATACTGCCGTCGAAAACGAAAAGGTTCGGCACATCGTGACAACGTCCCCAGGCATCGACTACCGATGTTTTCGGGTCTGTTCCCATTGCGCAGGTGCCGAGCAAATGCCAGCCAGTTTCTCGGATGAGCGGGGCAATGACTGTTTGATAAGCCCCAGCTGCTTCGAGCGATTCCTTTGCGCGTTGCAAGTGGAATTCCAGCAACCGCCTCGAATTTTCAGACATTCGGTAAACGAGTTTTGCCGCTGGAATGCCATCCGAATCCTTTTTTACGGGGTCGAGCGCTACGCGATTGGATTCCTCCGGCAGGTCCTCGGCGATAATTCCCCACATGGCCGAGTGGCTCAGGCGCTTTCGCAGTTCGCGATGAAAACCCTTGCCCCAGATAGCGTTTTCCGCACCCCACGGATAGCTGCGTGTTTGTGAGAGCGGCCCGCCTGTTGGTTGCAGTCCCCACTTTGCGCCCCGCAAAAAACCGCGCGAGCTGTCCGTCTCGTAAAATTCCAGGCTATGGATATGTTGCCCCCAAAGACCATGGGTGCTGCCGAGATCCTCTTCGAATAAACCAACTACGGTGCCGAAGGGATGCATCATCAACCGTTTGCCCACCAGCCCGGAAGAGTTTGCGAGTCCCTGCGGGAAGCGTGGCGATTCTGAGAGCAGGAGCAGTCGCGGTGTGCCGATACCACTCGCAGCGAGAATGGTTACCGCCGCTCGCTGCAGATGAACGCTGCCACTGCGGTCCACGTATTCCGCCCCAGTTACCAGGCCTGACGAGTTTGTCACGAGGCGGCGCACGCGCGCACCTGTGATCAGTTGAACACCGCCTCTCGATGCTTCGGCCCAATGCGTGAGATCGACCGAACCTTTGGCGCCTTCGACGCAACCCCACATACAGGTGGCCCGTTGTGTGCACGCGCGCAACGAGCGGTATGGGCGGGTCGCTATCGCGTTCGGACCAGGCCACCAATGCCAACCAAGCTTATTGTGCGCACCCGCTACCCGACGGCCCATCGGAGCCAGTGGTGGCGGTGGCAACGGCAGCGCTTTGCCGGGGGGAAACGCCGGATCGCCAGCGAGTCCTGCTACGCCAAAATCTTCTTCAACGCGCTCGTAGTAGGGTTCGAGATCCTCGTAAGTAAGCGGCCAATCATCCGCCACTCCATCCAGTGAGCGCACACGAAAATCCGACGGCATGTTCCGCTGCCAGTGCGCTGCGTAAATGACCGTCCCCCCGCCGACTCCATTGTAAAGCACAGGTGCGATGTCCGAGTCTGTATCGTCGATCGGATAGTCGGCAGGCGCTTGCCGCCGGTTCGGATTTCCGGACCAATAACGGCCCATGGTCAGTTCGAAGTCGAGGTGATTTGCGCGCGCTTTGGAGTAATCCGGCCAATCTCCCTGTTCAAGCACCACCACCGTCATGCCCGCTTCCAGAAAGCGTTTTGCAGCGACGGCTCCCGTCGGGCCGGCGCCGACAATCAATACGTCTGGAACGGACTGGCTCCCAGTCATGCGCGCTCAGTTAAACCAATTCGACACAGCCACCATTCACCATAAATAGCGCACAGGGCTGGCATAAACTGCATGGGTCAGGCTGGCCTATGCGAGCCTGACCCATTGGCGAAGCAGCATGGAGCACAGCGAGCACCGTGTCCCATGCAGGAAAACAGCCTTATTGCGCAGCGTCAATGATGTCTTGCGCCGACTGGTTCAGTTGCTGCGCGAGGACAGGATCGTCCGGTGCGATCTTATTGTTTACGCGCGTCTGGAACAGCTGAAGTTGGTGAATGCCAGCCGCCACGTTTCCAGCATTGAAGGTCGCGCACGCGGCATTGATGTGTCCAAGAAGCGCGTTGCGTTCGTTCGGCAGGAGATCGGCCGCCTCCACCAGCACAGTCAACTCCTCAACCACCTCACAAGGAGTGAACACTTGCACGCTGATCGTGTCGCTCGAGGTTGCAGTCCCATCCGAAACAACCAGGGTGACGCTATGGTTACCAATCGGGAACAATACCGTGGCCGTCGCATCGGTGCTCAATGGCGTGCTGCTTCCATTGGCAAACCATGCGTACTGCAGCGTATCGCCGTCGATATCGGATGACGCCGAGCCGTCCAGAATGACCGTCGCATCGGTATTGTTCGCGGCGACGATCACCAGATTTCGTACAAGGTTGCCGGGATCGTCGGCTGGGGCCGCTTTGGCAACCGCCACAGGAGGATCGTTTACGGGCGTTACCGTGATGCTCACGGTCGCGGTGGCCACGCCGCCGCGGCCGTCGTTCACCGTAAACGTAAAACTGTCCGGGCCATTATAGTCAGCCGCAGGGCGGTAGGTAACGTTGGGCGCGGTGCCGGTCACAGTACCGTGCGACGGTTGCGTATAGCTGTAGAACAACAGGTTGGTGTTTGGGTCGGATGCTTGCAGCGTAATGTCCACTGCACTGTCTTCATTCACTGTTACGGACTGCGGAACTGCCACCGGCGGCTGATTGGAAACCGCTCCGGGGTTTGCGCGCAAATCGAGTGCAAAGCTCATATCGCTGCTGGTAAGGGCTACCTGGTGTATTTCGACGGCCACGACGTTTAATCCGTTAACGAGCATAGTTGAGGGAACGAGGACCTGAACCGGGACATCACCATCATCCGCGGCCGTTGCACTGGCGAGCGTTGAGTAGCTTACAGGACCCGCCGGCATATTATTGCGAAACACTTCGACACCGTTTATGTAAACGATGCCGCCATCATCCCGCCACAGCCGCACGACCATGCTTGCGACCTGCAGCACGTTGCTGACGACAAAGTTCCTGCGGAAATAGGCGGTGATCAGCGGAGAACCGTTCGGGGCGGAATTGATGACAGTACGCTCGTCACCGTCGCCAAAACCAAGCTCGGCCTGTCCCAACGGCCATGCTGAGTCGTCAAACCCCAGGTTCCGCCATACCGTGCCTTGATCGACTCCCGTGTCGCGATAACGCCATGTCGCATTCGAGAGCACGAGCTGCGAAGGCGGCGGAGGGGGCGGCGTTACTACATTGATGCTGACCAAAGCCGGCGTCGAGTCCAGTTGGCCGTCATTGACTTTGAAGGTGAAACTATCCGGCCCAAGATAACCGCTTGTTGGAGTATAGATCACGCTTGGTGGAGTGCCCGTGAGTGTTCCGCTGGAGGGACTGGTCACGATCGAGAAGGTAAGCGGGTTGCCGTCCGGGTCCGAACCTGTGAGCAGGATCGGCGTAGGCGTGTTCTGGAAAACGTTCAGGGTGCGATTGAAGGCTATAGGTTGCTGGTTCGCTCCCGCGATATTTCCGATGAGTTGCAGATCGAAACTCATATCGCTGCTCGTCGCGCTTACCTGGTGGATTTCCACAGCCACGACGTTTTCGCCAGCCACAAGCATCGAGGCGGGAACGATCCGCGTGACAAAGCTCACCTCGTTTGAGCCATCCGATGCTATCGACGCCAACGTCGAATACGTAATCGTGTTCGTCAGCGGCATATTACTGCGGAACACTTCAACGCCGTTGATGTAGACCACTCCACCGTCGTCCCGCAGCAGTCGCAAGGTCAGGTTGCTGTAGGCAGAAGGATTGGAAACGTTGAAAGCCCTGCGGAAATACGCAGTGATGATTGGAACGCCATTCGGGGTGCGGTTCAGGACAGTGGCTTCGTCGCCATCGCCAAACCCCAATTGGGCCGGCCCGGATGCCCATGTGGTGTCGTCGAACGCCGGTTCGCGCCAGACCGTGCCCTGGTCCACTCCGGTGTCGAGGTACTTCCACACCGCTCCGGTCGGAACGAGTGTATCAGCCGCATAACTGCTGACGATTAAACATAGAACTAGCAATGCTGCATTTCTGATCGAGCGTAGAAACAAGTACATAGTAATTCCTTTCTTTCCTTTTCCGGGTGTCTTTGTTTGTACGCAGGTCCTGCGCGATCGCAAACGCAATCGCCGGTTACTCCAAAGACACGTGCCGACTTTAATATGTGATTCGCAGAGGACGGACTGAATCTAACACTCGGTCGCAATCATAACGCTGACTGACGAGGGAAATGAGATAACCAGGTTGTTTGGGAGCGCATCCCCGAAAGAAGTTCGGCCTCACACCGGAGTCCCGAGCGGGAATTCATATTGAATCTGATAGCTGCCGTCTTCCTGTTCGACGATTACTTCGCTGGGTAGGTTGTAACGGGCCATGGTGCGCGCTGTCTCCAATGCATTGATCTTGCGCGGCACCTGTGCAAGCGGTTTGGGCTCGCCTTCGCGAAATATTGCCCAACCGCCGCCGGGAGAGCCGGTCACAAAATAGCGCTTTGGCTGAATCGGTCCGGGCTTGCTGCTGCCGGCATTGGTTGAGGCTTTCGACGCTTCGTCGGACATGGCGACGTCAGAAATATGGCAGAAGGCTGGTCGCGCAGGAAAGGAAAGAGTGAATGGGATGGGCTTTTAAGCACCTGACATTGATGCCGCGCACACATGCGAAAGCGGCTGGGTTGACGTGCTCGGGGCGAGTTGGGATATTGTTTGTGAATGGCTGGCGTGAGTTTTGCAGAAGCTGCTCTTCGGCTTCATCCAACGGACAACGTTGCAGTGCTGAAGCGCACCGTGAAAGCCGGAGTCGTTCTCAATTTTGAGAACGGCCCGATTACTCTGACTCGCACGGTTCCTGGCGGACATAAGGTCGCGCTGGTTCCGATTCCTGAAGGGGAACCAATCCGCAAATACAGCCAGATCATCGGCTTTGCCAGGGAGAGCATTTCGCCCGGAGATCACGTGCACACGCACAATGTCGTGATGAAGGACTTCGGGCGCGATTACGACTTCTGTGTCGATTCGCGGCCAGTTAGTTTCTATGGACCTGAGAAGCTGCGGCAATTCCAAGGTTACACGCGGCCAAACGGGCGCGTGGGCACGCGCAACTATCTCGCAGTCATCTCAAGTGTGAATTGCTCGGCGTCGGTGTCGGATTATGTGGCGGAACAGTTTCGAACGCCCCAGTTCAAGCGCGATTTTCCGAATGTCGACGGCGTAATCGCATTCACGCACAAAAGCGGCTGCGGCATTCAACCGGGTGGGCCACTGAAGCTTTTGCAACGCGTGCTGGCTGGGCTGGCACGGCATCCGAACATCAGTGGTTACGTAATGATCGGGCTGGGCTGTGAAGTGAATCAGGCTCAGCACCTCGCAAAAGATTACAAGCTGGATCAACCAGCGCCCGGCGAGTTGGCGCCCACGATCATGACCATCCAAACCACCGGAGGCATCCGCAAGACAGTCGAAGCTGGCGTGACTGCAGTACGAAAGCTCTTGCCCGCGGCCAACGACATGCGACGCACCCCGCATTCGATCGGCAAGTTGGTATTGGCGCTGAACTGCGGCGGATCTGACGGCAATAGCGGCATTACGGCAAATCCGGCACTCGGAGTTGCGTCGGACGAATTAGTGCGGCACGGCGGGACCTCGGTCCTCGCTGAAACGCCTGAAATTTATGGCGCAGAGCACCTGTTGACGCGACGCGCTGTCACCCGCGAGGTCGGCGATAAGTTAGTGGGGCTGATCCACTGGTGGGAAGATTACGTGCGCATGCACAACGCCAGCATCGACAACAACCCGAGCTACGGGAACAAAGAGGGCGGCCTGACCACCATTTACGAAAAGAGCCTCGGGGCGGTCGCCAAAGGCGGACAGTCGCCGCTCGCGGCAGTTTATGATTATGCCGAACCGATCATGACGCCGGGATTCGGGTTCATGGATACGCCTGGTTACGATCCGGTAAGCATGACGGGCCTCGTTTGTGGCGGCTGTAACGTGGGCGTCTTCACGACCGGGCGTGGGAGTGTCTACGGTTGCAAGCCTTCGCCTTGTATCAAGGTTGCCACGAACAGCCCCCTCTACCAGCACATGGAAGAGGACATGGATATCAATGCTGGGACAATCCTCGACGGCACGGAGACCGTCGAGCAAGTAGGCATGCGCATCTTCGAGAAAATCGTCTCCGTCGCGAGCGGAGAAAAAACCAAGAGCGAAGCGGCGGGCATCGGCGATGAGGAGTTCGCGCCGTGGATTTTAGGGCCGACCTTCTAAGGGTGAGCAAATTCTACGATCCGGGGCAGGGACGTTCCGCGAAAGTCCACGAGCTGTTCAGCCGAATCGCGCCAAGGTACGATTTCATCAATGATCTCCAGAGTTTGGGACTGCATCGCAGGTGGAAGCGCCGCGTGATTGATCTGGCCAGCCCACGTGCGGGGGATCGGGCGCTGGACATCTGTTGCGGCACCGCTGACTTGCTGATGGCGTTACAAAAGCTGTCTGTCCGCGCCGTGGGGTTGGACTTCACACAGCCGATGTTAACGCGAGCGGCGGACCGAGGAGCTGCCCTCCTCGTCCAAGGCGATGCGCAGCTGCTACCATTTCCAGATAATACGTTCGACATCGTGACTGTCGGCTACGGCCTGCGAAACCTGGCGAGCTGGGAGAAAGGCCTGGAGGAGATGTATCGCGTCGCCCGACCCGGAGGCCGGTTGGTCGTTTTGGATTTTGGGAAACCGGAGAACGGAGCATGGCGCGCGATGTATTTTGGCTATTTGCGATTGGTTGTGCCGGTGTTTGGCAAAGTGTTTTGCGGCGATGCGGACGCGTACGGATACATACTGGAGTCGTTGCAGGCATTTACGGGGCAGGCCGGGATCGCCGCGAAAATGCATAAACTCGGATGCAAAGATGTGCGGTTGGTTAATGTCCTGGGAGGAGCGATGGGGATTGTCGCTGGAGTGAAGTGACAAAGAGACTTCGCGTCTCTCGATCGCCCTCAGACACGTTCGCATTGGGAAATCCAGTCGTGTCAAAGCTTCCGGAATTTGCCAGCATCCAATCCATGAAGAAAGCGCTGGCACTGCGGAGAACCCTGTTTTACCTCGGCATGTGGGCGACCGCAATCATTCCACTCAGCACCCGCGCCGCGGAGCCTGGTGACATTATTTTCGCCCGCGATTCGGATTTACAGCAGGTGGTGGATGCGGCGCCATCGAACTCTATCGTGCGTTGCGACCCCAACCGCAGAATGGTTCTGTCGACACCTGTCACGATTCGGAAGCCGCTGACGCTTCTGGGGCTGCGTGCGCGGTTACCCGAAAAGCTTGGAGGAACTTCCTTGGTATTAATCGAAGCCAAAGGCGTTTCCGTCCTGGATTTCGAATTGACGGGCAACGCTGATTCAGTGCCTCAAAGCGAACGGGCGCCTCTTATCGTGGTTCACGCGGGCGATTTTCGGGTCGAGCGCGGCGTCTTTCAGAACAGCTCGAAGGATGGCGTGATGATCGATGGCGACGCTCTGAAAGATGAAGACCTGGTCGGCGGTGTCGTTCGCGATATCGTCGGACGTGGTGTGCGGCGCGACGTGGTCTCGATCAGCGGCAGCAGCGGCAATGGCAGGCGCATCCGGAATGTATTGGTCGACAACATCCGTTGTTACGACAGCGAATTTCGCGGCGCAGTGGAAGTGAGCGATGGAACGGACAACATTACCGTCCGAAAAGTGTACGCGGAATCGGCTATTTACGCGCTCGACGTGCAGGACCACAACAAACCGCTCCAGGGCAATCGCAACGTGGTCATCGAAGACGTTTACGCCGTGCGGTGCAAGCATGCGATTCGCACTGCGAACACGCGCAAGGGGCATGGCAACCTCACAATGCGCGACATCATTGCCGAACAATGCATTATTCCCGTGCAGGTCTCGCATACCGAGAACGTTACCCTCTCGAATCTGCGCGTTCTCGATCACTCGAGCGGCAAGCCGCCCGTGCAGATCCAGGATTGCCATGGAGTTGCTGTGCGCGATGTCTTGGCGCAGAACATAAATCTCAAAGGCCCGGCGGTGCTCTTTCTTAATTGCACCGACGTGACTATGGATGGATTCACGTTGCGCGGCCAAAGCAACGCGCTTGCCAGTGCTGTTTGTTTTCGTATTGCGAACAACGGCGCCTTTTCCGGACTGCGCATCAGCAACGTATCGGCCCGGGATGTGAGCGACGCAGGAATCGTTCTTGAAGCGACCGGCAAACAAAAGGGAACCCTTACCGATTACTCGATCAGCGGCAATTTCACCACCGTCACGGATCAAATTCGCGGCGCGCGGGGAACGGTCGCGAACAATCTGCCTGGCAACAATCAGTAGACGACCAGCGAGTGGACCGGATAGTTGCTCAGCTTGCTCCGCCCATTCAGAAAACTGAGTTCGATAACGAAACTGATCGCCAGGATTTTGGCTCCGACTTTTTGCACGAGATTCGCTGAAGCGGCCGCAGTTCCCCCTGTCGCGAGCAGGTCATCGATTAGCAGAACACGGCTGCCCGGTTTCAGCGCGTCCGTGTGGATGGCGATTGTGTTCGTGCCGTACTCAAGCTCGTATTCCTGTTCCAAAGTGGAGTAGGGCAGCTTGCCTTTCTTGCGCACCGGCACGAATCCCGCCTTCAGCTTGAACGCGGCCGCGGCAGCGAAGATAAATCCGCGGGCGTCGATCCCCACGACTGTATCCACGTCCTTCGGTTCGAAACCGTCGCAGAGCAGGTCGACACAGCGCGTGAAAAGCACGGGATCCGCCAGCACTGGCGTGATGTCCTTGAACTGAATCCCCGGTTTCGGGAAGTCAGGGACGTTGCGAATGGCTCTCTGGAGATCGGCTACCGAGGTCGGCGATTTGTGCATAGCTGAGGCCTAGTGTTTAACGGCCTCAAGTTTTTCGATCATTTTGCGCAGTTTGTTCAAGGCAATATTTTGAATCTGCCGCACCCGTTCGCGGGTGACGCCGAACTTCTCGCCAACTTCCTCGAGCGTTTTTTCGGAGCCGCCGTCCAAACCGAATCGATAGCGCAGGATGGTCGCCTCGCGCTGGTCGAGTGTTTTGACCATCTCCTGCAACATGCGCGTGACCGTCTTTTCTTCCAGGTGCTCGTAAGGATCCTGCGCGTTTTCATCTTCGACCACCTCGGCAAAGTTGTTCGAGTCCTCGTCGCCGATGGGAGCGTCCAGGGATGCGGGGCGAATCGCCGCCGTGCGCATTTGCGCCACGCGCGAAGCGGACATTCCCAGTTCCTCGGCCAATTCTTCATCGGTCGGCTCGCGCCCGAGTTCTTCCTGCAACCGCATGGCCGTGCGGCGCATCTTCGAGATCTTGTCCACGAGATGGACCGGCAGCCGAATCGTCTTCGACTGATTCGCCAGGGCGCGCTTGATGGATTGTTTGATCCACCACGAGCCGTAAGTCGACAGCTTGCCGCCTTTTGCCGGATCGAACCGCTCGACTGCTTTCATCAGCCCGATGTTCCCTTCGCTGATCAAATCGAGCAGCGGAAGGCCGAAGCCCTCGTAATCATGAGCAATTTTAACCACAAGGCGCAGGTTCGCCTTGATCATCTGCTCGCGCGCTTTTTTGTCGCCTTTCTTGATGCGCGCCGCCAACTCGATCTCTTCCTCCGGGGTGAGCAGTTTCACCTGACCGATCTCGCGCAGATAAAGTTTAATGGCGGTATCACCGTCGTAGGCCGACCGCTCTTTGCCCGGCGGATGGGGCACATTAACCTCGGGCTTCTCATCGGCGCGGCCTTCATTGGCACCCGGCCGCCCGTTGCCGCTGCTGTCGGACTGCGCATGGCCGGGACGCGGACCTGCAAACGGCCGCCGTGAAAACGAACTGGCGGGCCGTCGGGCAGCGCCCTGTTTAAACTTTTTACCGCGTGCAGCCATATGAGTTGAACAGATTACGGATTGACAGGTTTCATCGGCAAGCACTGTTTTGCGCATTTCTGTTTCGACCATGTCCATGACCTTCTGTTAGAACCAATTTTTGAGAGTTGCGCTGCATCGACTGCAGCGGCGCCTTGCGCTTCAGCACATGCCATTTGGCGCGGCGCTTCTGATCCTGCACGATTCTGTGGCGGAGCCTGGCGATTCCAATAGTAGTTAAAACCCTTCTAATTCGCGTGAGACTGCACGGCAGGGAAAACACCCACGAGGCAGTACGAGCGTTACTGCTTCAGACCTTCGAGGGCCTGAACAATTGCGCGCTGCGTGTCGGGATACGCCAGGTTACCAAGATGGCCGCCTTTATCGAACATCGTCAAACGTTTCGGGTCGAACGTGGTTTCAAACCACTTCAAGTCGTCGGCTTCGAGCAGGATGTCATTACGATTAACGATGATTCGCACCTTCGAGTTGGTCTGGAGATTCGTTGAATGGGCTCGAAGATTGACCGCCGGTTCCAACGTTTCCGGTTTCGCGAGATCAATGCCGCGCGTTCGGTAATAAGGCGTGGTGAACTTGTCGAAGTAATCTTTGAATGAAAACCGCATGATCTCTTCGTAAACCGGCCCTCGTCGCACTAGATACGGGCTGTGCTTGAGTATTCCCTGGTTGTAGCGGATCTGGCTGCTGAAGATCACATCGCGCAGGATGAAACGAAAGGCCAGCCCGACGAGAAACCTGGACTCGACCGCGTCAAACGGCGGCGCAACGCCCGGCGTCGGCGGCTTGTCCTTCAGCACCGCGACTTTCACGAACGTATTCTCGAGGGCCGCTGTTCGTTCTTCGGACGGCCAGGCCAACGGTGCATCATAAAACGCATCGAGCTTTGAAATGCCATGCAGCAGCCGCACCGGCGTGTCGATGGCAACGTATCGGTCGAACTTTATCCCTGAGCCTTCACGTTCAGGCTCAGTTGCTGCCAGGAACAAAGAAAGAAAACCGCCCATCGAATAGCCCATTATCGCTCTTGCGCCGAACCGGTTCGGGTGAAGCGATTGCAACTTGCGATCGATCTGCGTGAGCGCGGCATGCAAATCCTTTGCGTCAGTCGGCGTATAACCGGGCATCGCCGCAGTCGATGCGTGCTCCATGAATTCGTAATTGTAGGGATTGCTCAGGCACACCACCGAAAACCCTTGCCCATAAGCCAACTCAGCCAGCCCCAGAACCATGTCCACAAGGCGATGCGACCCCAGTCCTGGGACGATGTAGACGACCGGTGCTTTTTCCTCTCTCAACCAGTACGTGAAGTTCAGCCGCTTGCGGGTGCCTGGAATGAACACTGAGCGTGTTTTGCTCCGGTTCGGAAATTCCGGATCTGTGACTGTGAAGGCGACGCTTTGAAGCGTCTGAAGCGATGGCTCATCCTGCGGCCCTTTCAGCTCGAAATTCGGCTTTCGACTCGAGCGCCCAAATGTCCAGAGGTAATGCAGCACCGAATACGGATCCATCTCCGTCTTGCTGAAGCGGGCATAGCTGTCAACCGAATCGGAGAGGTTGTTGTAAATCACTACCGCAGAGTGGTACGTGTAAGGGCTGAAGTAGGTCAGCGGATCGGTCGGCGTAAAAGGGTAGGGGGTTAGATACGTCAGCGGATTGGAAGCCGTGTCCGCGGCGAAGCCAATGGCATCGCGCTCGTTGCTCGGCCCGAAAATTGGTAACATCAGATAACATTTTGGCTGCCATCCCCATTGGCCGAAGGTTTGGCCAAAATCCGCGTCGGACTTTGGAATGTTCCATTTCGTTGCGACGTCGAACATTCCTCCGACGCCTGCGAAAGTATTGCACAGGAAACGATCCGTTTCGTCGCGCGCGCCGGTCCATCTTCCCTGCAGCAGATTGTTGATCAAGCGCCCGGGATACGCTGCATTCCGGCCCACATTCGCAATGCCTTTCCTGACCGGCTTGACGACGACGAAGCGGTAAATTCGCGCAGTTGGTTTTACTGCGCCGATGATAATGCCCTTGTTGATCGCAAACAGCGCACGGTTGAAGGGTTCGATGGGATCGGGCACCGCCTCCGGCAGAACGACTGTGTCGGCCGTGGAGCTAGAGTACTTTTGTGCAGCGAGGCTTGTCGTCAAGGACAGGCAGGCGACTAAGCCTGCGATAATCTTCCAGCGAAGTCGGAGCAAGCCGGCACTCTTCCTGTGTTCAGCCAGTTCAGAGGCCGCTGCGGATCGCAGGCCCAATGCGACCAGGATTTGTGCTCTCGCTAAACGAGGCCCTAAGGGCGCGAAAATCACAAATGGGTGTGGAACCGCCTTTGGATGTAGCGCAGGTTTCCAACCTGCTGTATCGCAGGCTTCCAGCCTGCAGGGCGTGCTACTCGCCCCCCGCGCTGGGTTGTAAGGCGAACACTTCTGTTCGCCAAATCGCAACCCCTTGATCCCCTCATGTCCCATACTCGACAGCGCTCTATACCTTGCCTCGCGCCATCCGCGCCAACTTATCCTCGCCGAGCGGCGCCTTGTGCTTCACCCGAAGGCTCTCTACCCATTCGCGAGCAAAGTCGCGTTGGTACCGGGCATTAATCAAAGCTGTAATGGACATCGCGATCAACGCTCCCAGGCTCGCCAGCGCCATATCTTTGTGCGCGTCCCATTCGTCCCCCTGTGTGCCGAGATACGCCGGTCCAACATCGCCGCCAAAAATCATTGCCGCGGCCCATTCCAGCAGCTCGTAAATCATCGAGGTCGACATCGTCAGGTCGAGCGGCAGGAAATAACCCCAGAAACCGCGCACGTTCACGATGCGAAGAAAAATCTCGCGTATCGGATACGCCAGCATGAAACCATAGGAAAAGTGCAGCACCCGGTCAAAGTTGTTCCGCTCCCAGCCGACAAGGCTGTTGAACGTGCGTCCCGTCAGTTTCATAAACCACGCATCGTACGGAACCTGCGCGTAAGTGTAATGCGCCCCGATCTGGTGCAGGCACATGAAAACGAAGATCAACGTGTAGGACACGCGCGAGAACAACAACCGACGATGCGTAAGTGCCAATAGAGGCACTGCGACGAGGACCAGACCATTTTCAAGAAACCACGTTGGGCGGTCGCGCGGATGAATGCCCAGGACGATCCACCAGGCGCCAAATACTATCCCAAGAATTGCCAGATACTTGCGATGCGTCACTGACACCGCACCACATTACGGACGCGAACTCGCATCGTCGATGCAAACCATCAACGAAACAACGCTCCGATTAGGGCAGGAAGCTTTGTAACCTGGCTTGCTCGCAAACAAATCTCGAATCCCTACAGCGACTTGAGATACTCAATCAGGTCACTGATTTCCTGATCTGTCAGGCCGAGACCGAAACGCGTGTTATAGCTTTGAACGACATCAAGCAAGGTCTGAAATCGGCCATCATGGTAGAACCGGCCTTTGTCTTCAGGTTTCATGAACAGACCGCGTTCACGCACGAATAACGCCTCGAGGTTCATCGTTTTGTAGGTGCGATCCGGTGATCGGTCTGCCTGGAAACTGTCGATCCGCATTTCTGCGGGCGTGTGCGTGTTCCAGCCTGGCTCGGTCCAGATCGGCTCGTGATGACAAATGGCGCAGTTGGCTTTTCCATTAAAGAGTTCGTCGCCGCGACGAGCCGCAGAGCGATCGAAATCGACGCCACGACGAGGCTTGGGCGCCGGCAACGAAAGCTGATAGTAGGCCAGCGCTGGGAGCTTCGAAGTAATCTGATCCTGATCCTCAGGGACTGAGATGTGACCGAGACGAGCGGCAGCCGCGATTGGGAATTGAGCCGCATTGTCGAGGCGCGCATCAAAAAAGTTGCCGATGCCATGCAGTTCGAGATTCGCTACGAAAGCATTCCAGTACGTAATTGTGCCCCAGCCTCCCGTCCACGTATGAAGATTATGGCCTCCCAGGCCAAAAGCATTGGGAATCAACGTAGCGGCGGAGCGGCCATCGGGCTGGGTTGTTTTGCCATCGAGAATCAATTCAGCATCGAATTTGCCGGGTCCCCATTTCAAGAGAACCGTGCGCACATCGTCGTCCGTGATGGTGGGGTGAACGATTCTCAGCAACTCGGTGAGCGGCGCAATGTTTGGGGCCGCTGCGATTATTGCTCCAGCGTTCAAATCTCGGTTGGCCCATCCGTCGAGGCGCTCGCCGATGCCTGGCGCGAGGGAGTCGTTTACAGTCGAGTGGCAGACTGCGCATGTGAGCCCAACCGAACGCAGTTGACGGCGTTCGAAAACCCCGACCACCCCGAGCACCGCGTTGCGGCGAAGAAGCGTGAGCGTCACTTCGGGATCGTCGAGGTCGATTTTCCCTTTCTTGATTTTTTCACGCAACGAATCTGACAGCGCGTCTGCATCCACCTTCAGGCCCAGACCAAACGCCTGTCGCGGAGTGAGTTGATTCAGAGTCTCATGAAGTCGAAGCGTGTCGCCCCAGAACGCCTCGTCGCCATACGTATCGAAGCGAAAGATCTGGCGCCCTTGAAAGAGCATTTGCACCGAATTTCGGACGGTATCGTCATGTTTAAAGGCGTCCTCCACGTCGTTGGGTGAAAGTTTCGGTGTGTCGCGATCATCATCGTCGTCGCGGTCGCGGGAGAAAAGCGCCGATGCAGGAAAGAGCAGAGGCAATCCGACGAGTAATGCGGTAATGAATTTCCGAGAAGTAAAACCATGATTTTTCATATCTAACCCCTTCAACAGACGGTCTTGTTCCCGCGAACCCTGGAAGTAACCGCAATTGCAAAAGAATCCGGATCTCCGGATGCTGTCGCCAGTGGGTGTTTATCTACCGTAGCCCTACCGTTTACCGATTGTAGAGGAGAGCGTCCTCTTGCGAGGTGGATGCACCGTTTTGCGGTTTACAGAACAGCGTGTCCTATTCTTATGATCCCGTTCGTCGTATAATGGAACTGGCATTGAATTCAACAAAGGAAAGGAATCTCATGAGTACGGCGCAACAAACAACCAAAACTGCGGCGAGCATCGTCTGGTTTGAAATTCCGGCGGACAACATCGAACGCGCCAGGAGTTTTTACAGCAGCTTGTTCGGGTGGAAGATCGAGAAGTTTCCAGGCATGTCGGATTATTGGCACATCGATACTGGTGGTAGCGACGATAGTCCCGATGGCGGAATGCTTACGCGCAAGCAGCCGCAACAGCCCATTACAAACTACATCAATGTGGCGTCGGTGAATGAGGCTGCAGCGAAGGTCGAGAAGCTTGGCGGGAAGGTCTGTATGCCGAAAACGGCGGTGCCACAGATGGGTTATTTCGCCATCTGCCAGGATACCGAGAACAACATGTTCGCGCTCTGGGAGCGGAACGAAGGCGCAAAATAAACGCTTAATGGGCGTAGCCGCCGGTGTGAACTGGCGGTTACTTTGTTTTGCCGATCGTTCAAAACCGTTTGATCGGTTCTCTCGCGCCCCGTAGTTTCTGCGGCGCAATGCCGTTGTTGCGACCGATACGCGAGTGGGCTGAGTTCATCAAGCTCTCGCACACGGTCTTCGCGTTGCCGTTCGCGTTGGCGGCAATGGTAGTCGCAGCCCGGCAGAATCGTGGCTGGCCCGGCTGGCGGACGTTCCTGCTGATTGTTGCGGCCATGGTCTGCGCGCGCACGTGCGCCATGGCTTTCAACCGAATTGTCGATCGCGAGTTCGATGCAGCGAATCCACGCACGGCCATGCGCCATTTGCCGACGGGACGGATCACGCTGGTGAGTGCGTGGACGCTGTGGGCGATCAGCGCGGCTGGATTGGTCGTAGCCAGTTATTTTCTTAACCCGCTATGCTTCTACCTGTCACCAGTGGCGCTGGTTGTGATTTGCTTTTACTCGCTGACGAAACGGTTCACAGATTACACCCACGTATTTCTGGGTGTAGCGCTGGCGCTCGCGCCCATCGGCGCGTGGCTAGCGGTGCAAGGAACAAATGTCGTGCCGGTGGAGGTTATTCGCATGCTGACGCTCGCCCTGGCTGTCGTTCTGTGGCTGGTTGGCTTCGACATCATTTACGCCCTGCAAGACTACGATTTCGATAAGCGGCGGGGGTTACATTCTCTGGTCGTGGCATGGGGGCCGAAGAACGCGCTTCAGGCGGCATTTCTTGCCCACGTTTTCATGTGGGGATTGCTCCTGGGCTTTGGGCTGCTCTGCCGGTTTCGGGTGGCGTACTTCGTCGGATTGGTTATTATTCTTTTTAGTCTGCTGTTCGAGCATTGGCTGGCGCGGCGCCGAAGCCTCAACTGGATCAACGTGGCGTTTTTCCGGCTGAACGCTTTGATTAGCATTGTGTTTTTGATCATGACCACTACCGAAGTCGTATTTCGCGGCGGATTCCGGGTGACCCGCTAACGAATGCATTTTGCCATCCAACATAGCGATCTGAAGGACATCTATGAGAAGGTTGCCGGCGAGCAACGCATCTCGGAAGACGACGCGCTTCGGTTGCTTCAGAGCAAGGACATCAACGCGGTTGGCGCGATCGCGGACTTCGCGCGGCAGCGCAAAGTGGGAAATCGCGCCAGTTACATCATCAATCGCTACATCAATTACTCCAATTACTGCATCCTGAGTTGCCAATTCTGCGCGTTCGCCCGAAAAAAGCGTGACGCCGATGGCTTCCAGTTCACCACCGAAGAAATCGTCACCAAAGCGCGCGAAGCGCTGGCCCTTGGCATCACCGAACTCCACATCGTTGGCGGGCTGCATCCATCGCTGCCTTTCAGTTATTACGTCGAGATGTTACGAGCCCTCAAACAGCTCGAACCGCGCCTGCAGCTCAAATGTTTCACCGCCATCGAGGTTCTGCACCTCGCCTGGCTGGCTAAGAAATCGGTTGTCGACGTTCTGACCGAACTGCGTGCTGCGGGCCTCGATAGCCTGACTGGCGGCGGCGCGGAGATCTTTCGTAAAGAAGTCCGCTCAGCCATCGCTAAAGGCAAGGAATCCGCCGAGGAGTACCTCGATGTGCATCGCACATGGCATCGACTGGGCGGACGCTCCACCTGCACGATGCTTTATGGACACGTCGAAAAGACTGAGGACCGTGTCGATCATTTGCGGCAGCTCCGCGCCTTGCAGGATGAGACGCGCGGATTCGTGGGTTTTGTGCCATTGCCATATCAGCCGGATAACAACAACATTCCCGTGCAAACGCCGCCGACCGGATTCGATTCTCTCCGCACCATCGCAGTGAGCCGCATTTATTTGGATAATTTCCAGCACATCACTGCCTATTGGGTCGGCCTCGGAATGAAGCTCGCGCAAGTGGCCCTAAGCTACGGCGCGGACGACTTGCATGGCACGATCGTCGAGGAAAAAATCTTTCACATGGCCGGGGCAACATCGCCGCAATTACAAACCGAAGCTGAAATGATCAAAGCAATTCGCGAGGCTGGAAGGATTCCGGTCCAGCGCAACACCTTCTACGAGCCAATCAAAACGTGGGAGGAAACTCCGCCCGCCAAAGCCGCGACATCCGCGCAACCATCCAACGTCCTGGAACAGAACCTCGCCACGGCATGAGTGTGCTGGCCCCGTTTCGCGTCGGCTCGGTGCCCTATCTCAATGCTGTGCCGCTAACGTGGGGCATCGAGAAGGAAACCATTTTCGCGACACCTTCGCAGCTTGCCGAAAAACTGCGCCACGACGAACTGGATGCCGCGCTTGTCAGCATTACGGAAGTGCTGTTTAACGATCGTTACGACGTTTTGGACGGTGTGGCGGTGGCTTCGCTGGGAGAAGTAAAGAGCGTTTTTCTCGCGCATCGACGTCCCCTGGCCGAGGCGCGTGAGGTCTACTGCGATCCCGCATCGCTCACCAGCGTGAATCTACTGCGCGTGTTATTGGCAGAGCAGGGGATCCGTCCGGATTTCAAGCCACTGGCCAGTTACGACGCGGCGACTATGCCAGACTACGCGCTGCTCATCGGCGATCCGGCGTTGAATTTCCTGCTCAAGGATCACGAGCATCAAATCTGGGATCTTGGCGAAGCGTGGTTTGCGATGACCAGTTTGCCGTTCGTCTACGCGGTGTGGGCGCTCCGGCGTGGCCTGGACAACCGTGCGCTGCGATTTCAACTTCGCGAGATTAAGGACTTCGGCATGGAGGTCCTGGACAACATCATTCGCAGCCGGACCGAATACACGCTGGATTTCCGGAAGGATTACCTTGGCTGGCACATTCACTATCATCTGGCGGAGGACGAGAAGCATGGCGTGAAGCGCTTCGTGGAACTCCTGCGGAAGCACGGTTCCGCGCCGGTCTACGAACCGCTTTACGTGGAATAGACTAGCCGACGCCTTCAAATACCGACGCGAGGCGGATCGAAAAGTCGATTGAGGTCAATACGAGTTCGTCATTTTTGTCCGCGAGTATCTCGGCCGTCCAATCGGTTGAGCGACGAAAGACAGTGACCTCAGTTCGATCCTGGGCGATCAGTACATATTCGTCTAGTGTCTCAACATTCGTATAGGCCAGGAACTTTTCGCCACAATCGATTCGTTCCGTGTCGGGCGATAGCACTTCCACGACAACCTTTGGGAAGCGCTTTGAATACCGGTCCGTGTCACGCGGATCACAGGTGACCATCACGTCAGGGTAATAGAAGGCATCTTTCGGCCCGGCTGCCAAACGCAGTTTCATGTCAACCATGAACACCTTGCGGGATTTGCCCCGCAGGTGGGCATGAAGCGCGGCATGTAGATTCCCTGCGATTGTAGTGTGCTCCTCACTTGCGCCAGCCATCGCGTAAACCGCGCCAGCGACGTACTCATGTCGCACGGGACTGGTGCGTTCCTCTCGGAGGTAGTCGTCCACTGAAACCCAACTGAGTCTAGCGGCTTCCATTGCTCGAATATGCGACTTTTGTCTTCGTTACACAAGTGCGCGACGGCGGGGGCGTGCGTAAGAAGTTAGGGAACGCGTGTGGGTCTGCGCGGGCCCTGCAGGCTGGCAGCCTGCGAGGTTGGCAACCTGCGCTACTTCCGAAGGTTGTCGCACGTCATTGACCAAGCAGTGAGCAAGTAGATTTCGTTCAGGGGAGGGAGCGTGCACGAAAGAATTTTTGGGCGCGGTTGGTGATGGAGAACTCGCGATACAGGGACGTTCCGGTGCGATTGTAAAAGATGCCATTCCCGAACCATGTGGTGCCGTTAAAGGAGGATTCGAGCGCGTTGGTGCGGTTGGCGCGGCTGGTAAATTTTGTTTCAAACATTCCATTGGACACGATGTTGGACACGAAGCGAATCGGGATCGGCTCGTGTGTCAGAGCGCATGCATCTATCGCGTAGAGGTGCCATTGGCCGCCTTCGCCCTGCATTCTGACGAACACGGTCAGGTTCGTGCTTTGGGCGACCACGCTTTTTGCGAGCGGCATGTAATGCCGGTGGCTGTACATGCGCGGCGTCCATTGCACGCTGGGTGCGAGTGGATTCGAACCGCCTAAGGGGTCGAGGCCAATTCTGATGTGAATCAAACGGCCCTGGTCATGCCAGACGTCGTACTTCCAATTGTCGTTCTCTCGCATCGCCGTCATGACCCACGCGCTGAAAGTGTATTCCCTGCCAACGACCACATTGGAAACGATCTGGTAGAGGTAGTTTGATGAGGATCCGCCGTTGACGGAGTATTGGACAAACCAATTGCCGGAATACGGTGGCAGCGAAAAGAAATGATTGCCGGAGGAGACCTGCACATCCGTGCCTGGCAGGTACACCCACGGCGGACCGAGCGCCCGGGGGCTCGATCCGGCTCCTTCCTCAAAACCGGGATTCGTCAACAGATTGGTGGAAGCAGGTTTAGTGCAGATGACAAAGTCGCGCGAGACGACCGAGCGCAGGCCTTCGGCGCTCGAACGGACCCGATAATGATACAGCGTATGCGGCTGCAGGTTCGAGACAGTGATTGAATGGGAGGAGACCAGATCGGAAGACTGTAACGAATGCGTGTAAGGCGGATATTCGACAACGTATTCAACGGTGCTGTCGGAGGGTGCGTCCGTGGACCATTCGATCGTTACTTGATTGGAACCGCGCATCGGCTCTGAAATCGACGGATCGCTCACGAACTTGACAGTATTACGTGTCGCGCTGCCGACGCTCTCTTCCTCCATCAGCGTGCCGGCAAGATCTGTTCCGGCAATGGCTTGCCCGTTTCGATAAGCTTCACCGTAGGCGAAGGGATTTGAATTGTTCGCGTATACTGAATTCAAAACGCCTCCTCCGCTGCGTGTCACTTCGAGGAAGTATGTCTGGCCCGGTGCCAGTGGACATTCGCCAGGAGCCCACGTCACAATCATCTCTGGATCGGCAGTTGGACGCGCCGGCTTCCCACGTTTGACAGTGCCGACTTGAGCGCCACCAGGTCCCCCTTGGAGCACTCGGATCAAGTACGTCGGAACCGTGTCCGGCACCCAAACCGCGGCGCTGATCAGGCCAACACCCCGAGCAATGAATGTTTGGCCGACATTCGTTGCGCCAGTGATGGCTGGCCCGCTGGCGCGCGCAAAGAGATCCGTAATGAGTCCATCGTCATCGGACATGATCACGAGCCCTAAATCGCGATCGGGGTAGGGGATCACCGTTGTCCCATTGCCCAGATATAAGGAGCCTCCCGGCATCGGATCCGAGTAATCCGGGCGTGGATCCATTTGCATGAGGACGCCGCCGGTCGAGGGTGACGGTGTCCGAATGCGGACGTAGTAGGTACGACCAGGGATGGTCGGCATCTGGTTGTAGCCATAGATTAAACGCTGGTCGCCACTGTTGCCGTAAGTTCGCGCCACTCCGACCTGGTTTCCGTTTGGGCCGGTCTCATGGACGGTGACCGTACGAGTGAACGCCGTTGTGAGAGGATCGCGGAGGTAGATCATCGTAACGGGACCTGTCGCTTCAAAGGTTTGGCCAAACTCGTAATAGCCGGTCGAGTCCCAAAAGGCTGGATAACCCCACATGGTTGCGTGCAACCGGACATCGACATCGGCCGTCGAGCCGCTGGCTGGAACTGGAACGTTGAAGGCATACGCTGACCGCCACCACACATCCCAGGAAGCGACGGTGTAAGCGCCCGCAGTCAGGTTACCCATCGTGAAGGCGCCGAAAACGTCGGTGTCGTCAAATCCGCCAAGGTCGGAAATATTGAGGCCGTTCGCGTTTGCGGCGTATTCATATTGGCCAACCCCGAAGGGGTCCAACACATTCCGGCGAGCGTACCAGTTAGGGTCGCGCACGTGGCCGTTGAGGGTGCCCGCTTCGCTTTCCGCGATACACAGAGAAAGGCTGATGAGGCCAGCATTGAGCCAGCGCATCACGAAAAACCGAGCGCTAAATATAGTTCGCAGCCTCACGCTGGAAGCTTCCGCTTTGGATGCCCCAGTATGGCACAATCGAGGCGGGGGTTAAAGGCTGAAGACACAGGGATCGCAGGCTCGCGATTTTTGCGCTGTCAAATGGCTTTGGCAGTAGTAGGGTCTTGGCCATGGACGCACCGGATGCGGCCCACGAGGGACAACCCCGAAAGAAGCGCATTCTGCTGGCGGACGACGAGGAGGTCGTGCGCAAGACGGTGAGGCTGGTTCTTGGCTTTCAGGGCTATGATGTCGTGGAAGCAGGCGATGGCGAGGACGCGGTGCAGAAGTACATGGAGGCCGTGCCTCATTTCGATTTAGTGCTTTTGGATGTCGATATGCCCCGCGCCGGCGGACTCGATGCCCTCGCGCGCATTCGTCAACGCGATGCCGACGCCAAAGTAATAGTGCTCAGCGGAATGCCCCAATCACCGGCCGCCGACGTCGTCTTTATACAAAAGCCATTTGATTATCATCAATTCCTGCGAGTCGTGCGTGAAATGCTCGGCGACACTTCCAAGCCCGCCACGAATACTGCGATTCCCGACCGGAACCGGTTGACTTGACCTTTCCGTTCGCAAAATATCCGGCGCATGTCGTTTGACTGGATCGGGAACCCGGAGATTTGGATCAGCTTCGTCACACTCACTGTCCTCGAGGTTGTCCTCGGGATCGATAACGTCATCTTCATCGCGATTCTCGCGGGAAAATTACCGGCCCATCAGCAGAAAAAAGCGCGCCAACTCGGCCTCACGCTGGCGCTCGTAACGCGAATTCTGTTACTGACACTTCTCACCTGGATGGCGCGACTTAAGGCGCCTTTGTTCGGATTCACTATTCTGAAGTACGATTTTTCGTTCTCGGGCCGGGATTTAATATTGTTGGCAGGTGGACTGTTCCTTCTCGCGAAGAGCACTTATGAGATCCATGAGCGCCTGGAGGTCGAGGATGGCGAAGTCACCAGGCGCCTTGCGCCAACTTTTGCCAGCGTCATTATCCAGATATTGCTGCTGGATATTGTGTTCTCTCTCGACTCGGTGATCACTGCGGTGGGAATGGTAAAAGAGATAGGAGTGATGATCGCTGCGGTGATCGTTGCAGTTGGATTTATGCTCGTGTTTGGAGGCCAAATCAGCACGTTTATCGACCGGCATCCGACGTTGAAAATGCTGGCTCTTAGCTTTCTGCTGCTGATCGGCTTCGTTCTCGTTTTGGAAGGATTCCACCGCGAGATCCCGAAGGGCTATATTTACTTCGCACTGGTCTTCTCGGTCGGAGTCGAAATGCTCAATATTCGTCTGCGCGGCAAGCGTAGGAGCAAGGTGGAACTGCATCAGCCGTATCGGTAAAGACAGCCAACTCGCTCCAAAACGTCGTCGGCTCAGACGAATTTCCCCGGGTTCAGGATGCCCGCCGGATCGAGGGCCTTTTTGATTCTGGAATGAAGGTTGCGCACGCCAGAATCGGCGGCGAGCGGCCACCAACGTTTTTTCGCGAGTCCAATGCCGTGTTCTCCTGTGATCGCGCCACCCCACGCGAGGATCTGGCGGAAAAGGTCATCCAGCGCTGCGTTCGCGCGCGACTTGGCCCCGGTCACCTCCAAATCGACCATGACATTCACATGGATATTTCCATCGCCCGCATGGCCAAAACATGCAATGGGCAAGCGGTGCTTCTTCTGCAGGCGCGCTGCAAAGGCGAACAAATCCTCCAAACGGCCGCGAGGAACCACGATGTCCTGGTTAAGTTTTGTCAGGCCGGTGTCTTTCAAACTGTAGGAGAATTCACGGCGTAACTGCCAGAAGCGCTCGACTGCCTGGGCCCCGTAGGCTCGCAACACAAATTGCGGATCAAACTTTTTGACCACTTTTTCGAGGTCACGCAGGTCACCGGGGACGGATCGTGTTTGGCCATCCAACTCTACGATGAGATGCGCGTTGCACCCCTCCAGCAGCTTGCTGCCAGTCCGTTCGCGCGCTGCGGTCAGCGTAAAGGAATCGGCCACTTCGACCGCGCAGGGCAGGAATCCGTGTTGAAATATTCCCTGGATCGCTCGCGCTGCCGCGCGGGTCGTCGCGAAGCCCGCCGAGATCCCCGCGCGATATGGCGGCAGGGGAAGCAGTTTGAGTGTGGCTTCTGTCACAACCCCGAGCATGCCCTCCGAACCCACGAAAAACCGTGCGAGGTCAAACCCTGTCTTGTTCTTATGCGTGCGTCCGCCAACACGGACTATGCTTCCATCGGCCAAAACCACTTCAAGGCCTAGGACATAATCGCGCGTAACCCCGTACTTCAGGCAACGTGGCCCGCCTGCGTTGGTCGCAATATTGCCACCGATAGTGCAATTGGCGCGGCTGGCGGGATCCGGCGGATAAAACAGTCCCTGGCGTTCTACCCGGTCCTGCAACGTCTGCGTAATCACTCCTGCTTCGACCACCGCAACGAAGTCCTCGGCGCTGACCTCTTTGATTTTCGTCATCCGCTCCAGCGAAAGGACGACTCCGCCTCTGTTGGGGACGCAACTGCCCACGTAACCGTAGCCGGCCCCGCGCGCGGTCACGGGCAGGCGGTTGCGCGAAGCGAATTCCAGAAGCCTCGCTACAGATTCAGGGGTGCGCGGGAGGGCGACCGCATCAGGGAGATGGGATGCGTACCATTTATCACCCGAATATTTGCGGCGCGTCGCTTCGTCGAGACGCAGTTCACCGAGTGGAAGCAGACGTTGGAGCCGCCCCAGGGCCGAACTCATTCCGGGGCGGACACGTCCATGTTAATCAACTCGCGGGCCTCTTCGACTTCTTCCTCCGGCACCTGGACCAGGATTCCGCCGCTGGCCATGGAGTAGCCATCCATGCTCAAGGCGGCGAGTTCGTTGGTGACGGTGGCATGCAGATCAGATGCTTCCAGCCGTGAACGCACCAGATGCGCGTCCGCTGAACTAAACGCGCGATAAACTGTGACAAGCGTCATGACTCAAACATAGGCCGAAGCACCGAAACCACAAATGAAAACGAATGCGATCTTTCCGTACATATGTACCGCTCAATCCGAGGTCGGTTTCGCGCAAGATTTTTTTAAAAAACGCCGTTCGATCTGCGTGTAGCTATAAAAGTACGTGTCGATCCGGGATCTGAATGCGAACCGACTTTCAGCCGAGGGGTGAGAGGACGCCAGGGTTGGGCGGCCAAAGGTTGGCCTTTGGCCGCTCCGTGCCTGGGGCCTGAGTTATGAGCGTCGAAATGGCTTCACCTTTAATGCCGGAAGTTCAGAATGGTGTTATGGACCACGAGGATCTGAGCAGAACACGCCATACTTTGCTCCAGCGCCTCAAGAACTTGGAAGATGATGCCAGTTGGCAGGATTTCTTCGAGACCTACTGGCGCCTGATTTACAGCACAGCCATTCGAGCGCGCCTGACGCCGGAGGAAGCCCAGGACGCCGTGCAGGAAACCATCCTGAGCGTCGCCAAGAATATAAAGAACTTCAAAGTGGGCGCGGAGCACGGTTCATTCAAGTCGTGGCTGCTCACATTGACGCGGTGGCGGATAAACGACCAGTTTCGCAAGAGGCCGCCACATTCCGACAACACGGTGCCGTTTATCCAGGAGGACACTAATGTGACTCCTGTTGTCGAGGGCATCGCGGATCCAGCCAGCCTTGAACCCGATGCCAAATGGGAAACCGATTGGCAGCAAAACCTTGTGGATGCCGCGATGCAGCGCGTCAAAACCCGCGTCGACCCTCTCGATTACCAGATGTTCGACCTGCACGTGCTCAAGCAATGGCCGGCCTCGAAGGTTGCCAGCATGCTGAACGTGAAGCTCGGCAACGTTTTTTACGCCAAGTACAAAATCTCCCGCCTGATCAAAAAGGAAGTTAAGCGACTCGAGACGAACTTCGTGTAGTCGAGCATGGCGGCGCATTCGGGAACAGTGCCCGAAGCGCCCGTTCCAACAGCATTGAAGGCCGGCCTGATTTGATTTTCTGGCTACCTGTGCAATGTTTCAAGTGGAGAGCCACTTTTTTTGAAATTCGTCCTGTGGTTTGCGTGGTACTCATTGGAGCGAGTGTATGAAAGAGGATGAGACGACGGTTCTGAGTCTGAGCAGGTTCGCGGCAAACCGTCCCGTCAGCAGCAACACCCCCTGTTCCGATAGCGACACTGCGACCAATCTCGTCGCTCAAGTTATTCATGAAACCGTGACTGAACATCCGGAGGCAGTCATCTTGCCACAGAAAAGGCCCAGCTTCGCTCCCGAGGCGATGCTCGGCCTCGTAACTTATTGTTACGCCAAGGGCGTTCTCAGTTCATGTGATATCGAGAGGAAACTTTGGAAGGATCGCCGCATCGTGAGCACCTGCCCCGAGCAGATCCCCGAAGCACATACCATTCGTAAATTTCGGCGTTTGAACCGGGCTATGATTCTTCAAGTTCTCGAAAAGTCTCTCAAAAGGATTCGGCGTGCCTTGACGCGCTCGACGATGAGGAGAACGCTTTATGACCTGGAAAATGAGGTCAAAAGCGTTCCTCCCCATCGGGGTGACGCCGGCGAAGGAACTACTATTCTGGTCCGGCGCGACGCCGTCGATCGCCTCGATAGCGCTGCGTTGATTGATAGCACACTGGACGACGACTGAATCGGAACGACGCAAATGAGCAGGGGATTTCCTTTTGTGTCGAAATGCTGACGATCATTTGGTCGCCGGCCAGTTATAATTGACCAGCAACATGGCTGTGACTTTTCCTTGAAGGCCATGGAGTTCTCCGGCCAATTGCCGGAGATAGCCGGCACGAGTAGCGTTTGACTCGGTTTTCACGATTGTTCCGGTGAGGTGAGCCGCGTAGGTGAGCGCCTCGTTTTGGCTAAGCAGCAGCCGCAATTCGAATTGTTTTCCGCCCTCAGTAAGCAGTTCCTTGCCCTTGGCTTTCGCAATTGCAGCTCTCGTTTCAACTTCGGCGGCTGGCAAGCCTTGTGAATTCAAGTTCAGGGATCGGTCGGCTTTCGCAAAGGCCTCAAGTTGTTTATGCGCCCGCCCGGCCGCCTCGGCGATTTCTTTAATCAACGTTCTTAATTCGGGCCGCTCGCGCTTTATCACGAGCAACTTGGAAACGTCCTTTTCGTCTTTCAGCAGGTCGAAAAGCAGGGCATAGCCGGAGGTAATTGCTCCTTCTGCGGGGACAGTGGCGGCTGTTTGGTTGCGTTGGATGGCGCATCCAGCCCATAGCGCGAGCAGGATACAACCTGCGCTACGCTTAATCGGGATACTCACCCGCTCATTCAGATGGACCATGCGATGACAGCTTGCCTGCGGATCGTACATGTCCGCAAGCTGTAGAAACCCTGCCGTATACGGGTCGCCCGAAAGAAAATCGCTTAAAAGGGCGTCCGTTAACGCGCAGTCGCGGAGGCCTGATTTGAGGCCGTGCTTTCGAGTCCGCCGCTGTTTACCGCGGTGATAACGTAGTAGTAGGTCGTACCGCTGTTCAGGCCGGTGTTGTTGTAGCTCGTGGTCGCGGCGATGGTCGCGACCAGTGAATAAGGACCGCCACTGGCCGTCGCGCGATACACTTTATTTGAGACCACGTTCGGGCTCGACGATTGCGTCCACCGAAGATTGATCTTCTTTTTGCCGGACGCACTTGCCGTCAGGCTGGTAGGGGCTTGAGGCGGCGTGGCGCCCTGCGGCGTCGCACTGACCTGGGTGGAGTTGCCGCTTTCTCCGGCACCGTTAACAGCGGCCACAACGTAATAGTAGGTCGTGCCGTTGACGACAGAAGTGTCCACATGAGTCGTCGTCGCCACATTGACGATAGTGGCATAAGGTCCGCCGCTGAATGTCGCGCGCTTCACATTGTAAGTAGTCGCTCCGGAGGACGGATACCAACCCAGCGCAACCTGCCCGTCACCGGCTGTCCCCGTCAAATGCGTTGGGGTGCTTGCCACGGCATTAACACCTTTAAGAATCGTGAAGTAATCCTGTACGCCAGCGGTCGAATTGACGAATGTGACGTCCAGTCGGTTCCCTTGAAAATCCAGGACCATTGAGCCAAGGACGTTGAGCGAAACAACCATTGCGGGGTGATTGAGTGAACCACCTGAGGTTTGTCCTGAGGAACCTGCGACGGCATAAACGGCACCGTTATGGCCTCCCAGGCCGCCAGGCTTTTGATACGCGTTTTGGTCGCGGCCAACGCCGCCGTCCTTAAAGTTATTCTTCGTCAGGGTGCCGGAGAGACCATAATGGCTGTCGATTAAATAGGAGCGCTCATAGTCATGGCTGTGCCCCGCCATCACCAGGTCGACGCCGCCGGCCTCGAGGATAGGCAGGAAGTTTTGCCGCATTTGCACGAGTTCGACTTCAGTGTCCGAATTGTGCGAGCCCTTGGTGTAGGCCGGATGATGCCAAAAAGCGATGATCCAATCGCGTACGGTGGCGGCCAGATCACTTTGGAGCCACGTCGCCATCGGCCCACCAGGCGAACGATCCGCCGTCATCGAATCGAGACAAACAAAATGAATGTTACCGAAATCGAATGAGTAAAAGTGCTCCGTGCCCGAGGCGATTCCGCCGGCTTCGCCGTTCCTCGGCAGCGTAAAGATGGAAAAGTAGGGATACGTATCGACGTAGGCGGTGGCTTGCGCGGTATCATGATTGCCAAGTGCCGACCAGAGGACAGACTTCTTGAGCATCGCCGGGTAAACGTTGAAAACAGCAGTCTGATATTCGGCGTCGGTGCCGTTTTGATAGGCGTTATCCCCCAACATCAACCACAAGTCGGTATGGCGATTGCCGGTGAAGCTGTAATACGCATCCCGCACCGCAAACTGACTGGCGTTGGCCGTGCCGGGATCGCCCAGCACCCAGACGCGTGTTGGCTCAGCCGTGCCCACGGGTGGCGAAGTGACGAAAAAATGATCGGCGTCATCACCGGCCAGCGGTTGCGCGGATGTGCCAACTGAGTAGTAGTATTGGCTACTCGGTGTCAGGAAATCAAGCGTCACCTCATGTTCGGTGCCCACGACGGCGCTGCCGGCGAAAGCCGTCAGGTTTCCGGGAGCGGCTCCGTAACGGACTCTGCTGTCCGTCGCCACATCCGTGCGCCAACGCACCACGACACTGTTCGGGGTTCCAATCTGCAAATAAGGACCGCGGGTCACCGTGGCAGCATTGAGAGTTGTCCACGCACATAGGCAGAACGCCCCGAGATATAGGCTGAACCTGCCCGTGATAGATACCGTCCGAGGTTGTAGTTTTGGCATAGAGATCCTTTCCTTGATTGACCGGTTGTTGACGAGAATCCACACACGCCGATTTCGTGTTCGCACGGATGCTACGAGTGCGAGTAGCGCAGTTGAAAGGAAAATGTGAAAAAAAAGATCGATTTCGATCAGATGGCCAAGGCAATTACTTAAGGCGCCAGCGGCGAAGACGCAGAGCGTTGCCGATGACGACGAGATCGGACAGGCCCATCGCGGCGGCGCAGAGAACGGGACTCATGAAGCCGAGGGCAGCGAGCCTTTCCAGCACATTGGGATCCTAAGCTTAGAATTCCACGTGGACAAGTTGTC
>JADMIO010703163.1_pt1 | contig 68057 bp, 59 predicted proteins | sample 8958161 | NCBI WGS metagenome assembly JADMIO01 (sample SAMN16585339, study PRJNA669376) | soil metagenome | isolation source: Crop rotation soil | place: USA: Cullars Rotation, Alabama | collected 2011 | reverse complement strand
AAGTCACGTGAATTCCAAGCTTCGGATCCCACTGTGCTGGAAAGCTTTCCAGCAATCTGATCCGCCACTGGGGCCGCGACCAGGTCAAGGGCAACGGCCATGACTGGCCCAGCTCCAATCACGGCATCACCATCGGCCCGGACGGCAATGTCTGGCTCGGCGGCAATGGGGCGGCTCAGCCCGGTCCGGCGGCGGGCAGCGCGGCGCAATTCGCGCCCAAGCCCCCGGGGGCGCCCGCCGCAGCGCCGGCGCCTTATGCCGGCGGTGTCCCCGTTTATCACGACAGCTTCATCCTGAAATTCACACCCGACGGCAAATATCTGGGCCAGATCGGCAAGGCCAGCGCCAGCAAGGGCAGTCTGGACACCGACAATGTGCGCGGCGTCGCCCAGATCCGTTTTGCGGGCAACGAAATGATCCTGGCCGACGGTTATGGCAACAAGCGCATCTCGGTGTGGGACGCCACCACCTTGAAGTTCAAGCGCATGTGGGGCGCCTATGGCAAAAAGCCTGACGACACACCCATTCCGCACTATGACGTCAACTCGCCGCAGTTCGGCAATCCGGTGCATTGCGCCCAGCCGTCCAATGACGGGCTGATCTATGTCTGTGACCGTACCAACAACCGCATGCAGGTGTTCAAGATGGATGGCACCTTCGTGAAGCAGTATGTGGTCAAGCCCGGCACCAAGGGCGACGGCTCGGTGTGGGAAATCGCCTTCTCGCCCGATAAGGCGCAGAAGTTCATGTATATCTCCGATGGCGCCAACGAGAACATCCATGTCTTCGACCGCCAGACGATGAAGGAACTCTACTGGTTCGGCGGCGGTGGCCGGCAACCGGGTCAGTTCTATGCCGTGCACAGCATCGTCACCAATTCCAAGGGCGACATCTACACCACCGAGACCTATCGCGGTCAGCGGGTGCAGAAGTTCACCTATAAGGGAATGATCAAGCTCAGCGAGCTGATCAAGAAAGGCGCGGTCGGGGGCAGCCGGATCAATCCGTAAGGCGCCACCGGCGCTGCATGTTTTGAGTGAGGGGTAATAGCGCCGGAGGAACAACGCTTCCGGCGCTATTTTTTCAGGACAGTTGCTATTAAGCCCTTCGAGGGCCTAGCATTCTTCCGTCTAGGGAAGGAGCGCCCGAGTGATCTCGCAAAGAGACGTCGAGCAATATCGCGAGACCGGTTATCTGGTCGTACCCGATGTGCTGGATGCCGCCTTGCTGGCGCGGGTGCGTGGCGCGCTGGACAGGCTGGTGGCCGATGCTTCCTCGGTCAGCGCGCATACCGACGTCTATGATCTGGAGCCCAGCCACACGCCTGAGGTGCCCAAGGTGCGGCGGATCAAGCTGCCCCATACCCATACGCCGGTGTTCTGGGAACTGGCGAACTATGCGCCGATGGTCGCCATCCTGGAAAAGCTGCTGGGGCCGTCTGGCGTGCGGCTGCAAAGCTCCAAGATCAACCTCAAAGAGCCGCATCACGGCTCGCCGGTGGAATGGCACCAGGACTGGGCCTTCTATCCCCACACCAATGACGACATGCTGGCGGTGGGCGTAATGCTGGACGACGCCTTCATCGAGAATGGCCCGCTGCTGGTGGTGCCGGGCTCGCACAAGGGGCCGACCTGGGATCATCATTCCGACGGCTATTTCTGCGGCGCCATGGATCCCACCCGCAAGGAAGTGGATTTCGAGAGTGCGGTGCCGCTGATGGGCCGCGCCGGCTCGATGAGCTTTCATCATGTGCGGATGGTGCATGGCTCGGCGCAGAATGTTTCCGACAAGCCGCGCCGGCTGCTGCTGTACGAATTCTCCGCGGGCGATGCCTTTCCCCTGATGGGCATCAAGGATTGGGCCCAATATAATCGCAACCTGGTGTCGGGCACGCCGATCAACACACCGCGCATCGTGCCTGCGCCGGTGCGCATGCCGCTGCCGCCGGCCCCATATCAGGGTTCGATCTACGAAAACCAGACCACGGCACGGAACAAGTATTTCAAGCGCCGGGAAGAGGTCTGACATGGCTGACCGTCGCCTGCGTGACGTTCTGCTGGCGGCGGCGGTTGGCTCGGCCCTGGAATGGTACGATTTCTTTCTTTACGGCGCGGCCTCGGCCCTGGTGTTCGGGCCGCTGTTCTTTCCGCAATATGATCCCGCGGTGGGACGCCTGGCTTCCTTCGCCACCTTCGCGGTCGGCTTTTTGGCGCGTCCCTTTGGCGGGCTGTTCTTCGGCCATTTCGGTGACCGTTGGGGCCGCAAGCCCATGCTGGTGGCCACGCTTCTGCTGGTAGGAGGTTCGACCTTCGCTATCGGGCTCTTGCCGACCTATGCGCAGGTCGGCGTCTGGGCGCCGGTATTGCTTTTATTCCTGCGACTGATTCAGGGTTTCGGCGCGGGCGCCGAATATGGTGGGGCGGTTGTAATGGCGGTGGAGTTTGCGCCGCCCGGCAAGCGCGGTCTCTATGGCGCCTTCGCGCCCATGGGCACCCAGGTCGGCAATGCGCTGGCGGCGGGCGCCTTTCTGCTGGTGGGCCTGTTGGGCAAGGACGCGATGCTGTCATGGGCCTGGCGCCTGCCTTTCCTGGTCTCGCTGGTGCTGATGGGGCTGGGTCTTTACGTGCGGGCGCGTATCACCGAGACGCCGGTGTTCCAGGCCGCGCGGGCCCGGCGTCCGCCGCTCAAGTTGCCGGCGCTGGAAGCCTTCCGCCGCAATCCCCGCAATTTCTGGGTGGTGGTGGGGGCGCGGCTGGCGGAAAACGCACTCGGTTATCTCTATCCGGTTTTCGGCCTCAGCTACCTGGCGGATACGCTCCAGGTGCCGCACGACGTCGCCATCATGGGCGTGATTCTGGGCAGTTTCGCGCTGGTGGCGGGCCTGGCCTTTTTTGCGTGGCTGTCGGACCGGATCGGCCGGCGGCCGGTCTATATCTTCGGTGCGCTGTTTTCGGCCGCCTGGGCCGTGCCCTTCTTTCTTTTGGCCGAAACCCGCGACCCGACGCTGATCGCGCTCGCTTTCATGGTCGAGATGGGGATCGGCAGCGCAGCGATGTTCGGGCCGCAGGCCGTCTATTTCGCCGAATTGTTCGGCCCCAGCCTGCGCTATTCCGGCTTTGCCTTCGCCCGAGAGTTGGGCTCGATTCTGGCGGGCGGGCCGGCGCCGTTTCTGGCGGCGCTGCTGGTGGCCTGGATGGCGGGCGCCCCCTGGGGCGTGGCCGGCTATGCCATTCTTTTATCGCTGATCACGGCTTTCGCGGTCTGGTGCGGGCCGGAGACCTATCGCAGCGACATCGCCGCCGAAGAGGGCGGGACCGCGGCCCCCGAGACACGGTCCAGCCCTCTTCTGTTGCGTTCCGCTTAGCGCAGGCTGGTCGACACGTTGGTCAGTGTGGTGGACAGCTTGGTGCCGACCGCCGTGATGCCGGTAATGATGACCACCGCGACTAGGGCGGCGATCAGGCCATATTCGATGGCGGTGGCGCCGGCGTCGTCGTTTAAAAATCGCTTTAAAATATGCATGGGAAGCCCCTTGGTTGGTACGGTCGGAACGTAAGTCCGGGCCCATTGCGCGAAACTTGCGGCGATGCCTAAAGATCGATAGGTGCCAAATTCGATTTTATTTGGCGGCAATTGCTGCGACGTGAGGTTGTGAAGCACGTCTATTTGTGAAGCTTTGCGATGTAGATAGCCGCGCGGCGTTCCGGATTGGAGCACGCCAATCGCGCTGAAGTTGATAGGCATTCGCGCCGGACATGGAAGTTGTGTCATGGCATCACAGGGACGCGGCGCAGGCACCGGCAATATATACCGTAGACGGATCAAAACGGCGCCGCTGCAGAGGTGGCAATGCCTCCCGCGGCTGATTCGGGGCGGCGACGGCGGTCCCGCAATCTGCTAAATTGGACCAGATGCAACGAACAGGGGGACTGGAATGTTTCGGACGCTGTTGTGTGGCGCTGCTTTCACTGCGGCGTTGGGGATCGGAATGGCGGCTGAGGGCCAGGGACGGCCACAGATCATCCTGTTTCAGGAAGACAATTATCGCGGCAATCAGCTGGCGATCGACCGCGACACCGCGAACCTGACGGATTTCCACTTCAACGACCGGGTGTCGAGCGTAAAGGTGATCTCAGGCGCCTGGCAGTTGTGCGAGGATGACTATGGGCGCGGCCACTGCATCACCGTGACCCATGACGAGCCGAAAATGGGACGGCTGGGCATGGACGATGCCGTCACCTCGGTGATGCTGGATGATCGTGGTCGGGGACGGGATCGGGACTATCGCCGTCGTGACCGCGGCCGTGACAGGGACCGCGACTGGAACCAGCGGTAAGGCTCAGGTGACGGTGCTTTCCCGCCGCGCGGTTCTGGCCGGCCTGGGAACGACGGCATGCGCCGCCAGCTTTGCCGGCAACGCCTGGCCGCAAAGCGGCGGCTGCCGTGACGGTTATGGCACCGTCAAATGCCCGCTGCCTGTGGCACAGGCCACAGCGGCTGCGCCGGAGGTCTTCGCGCCCACTGGCTGGAAAACGGTGGCGCTGGAAAGCGTCACCATGGACGTGGCGGACTATCGGAAAGAAGCTGCTTTTTACGCCGCTCTGCTGGGCTGGACCCTGCGGACGGATGACGGCAAGCAGGCCGTCATGGATATCGGCCGGTTGGGTAGCTGCATCCTGCGCGGTGCGGCCCCGGAGTCCTTCAAGCCGGCGGGCCAGCCCGCGCCGCGGGCGGCGATCCGCAGTTTTTCCTGGGCGATAGACCGATGGGACGCGAAGGCCGTAGCGGCGGCCTTGCGCGAACGCGGCATGACGCCGGTGGCAGATAACAGGGGCACGTTCGAAAGCTTCTGGGTCAAGGACCTGGACGGCTGGGACCTGCAGATCTGCAACAACAAGGGTCTTTCCGCCGCGCGCGGCCGGCTATCAAACGCCAGACTGTCTGTCCCCGCGCCCTTTGCGCCGACAGGATGGAAAACACTCTGGTTCGACCATTTCTCGTTCCGTGGCCGGGACTACAAACGCAACGCGTCTTTCTACGCCAATCTTCTGGGTTGGGAACGCGCCTTCGATGAAGGCACCCAGATCGAGCTGATGGCGGGCGAGGTAGGCGACGTGATCTGCCGCGGCGGCAATGCCTTCATTTCCGAACAGGTGGCCGCGCCGGTCGAGCCTGCGATCGATCACATCTCCTACGGCATCGCGCCCTGGGATGTGGAGCAGGTCCGCAGCAGCCTGGAAGCGCGGGGCCTGCCGGTCCGGGCGGATACGGCCACCGCGCACGCCGGGCCGGACAACAAAGCCGTGCCCGACGACATCTATCAATCCGCTTATCAGAGCTACCAGACTGTCACGCCCAACGGCTTTCCCGTTCAACTCAGCTGGGTGACGCGCGACAAGCGTCTGGTCGGCGCCATGGCCGACAAGCCCATGGCTCTGCGCCGGTATCCCGCGACCACGCGGTAAGCCGTTTCCCCCTCCCCGATTCTGTCCCGAAGACCTCCGCCGTGGAACGTTTGGTCAGATCGTCCGTTGGCGAGCAGGAACAGGAGAGAAGCATGGCCCGTAAATATTCGAAAAGCGCCGGCAAGGATGTCAAACGCGCAATGCATCGCAAGAAGAAAGGCAAGCTGAAACGCGGCAAGGGCGGCAAGGGCGGCACGGTCAAGAGCCGCAAGCAGGCCATCGCCATCGGCCTGTCGGAAGCCCGCAAGAAGGGCAAGAAGGTGCCCAAGAAGAAAAAGAGCGGCCGCAAGAAGAAAAGCAGCCGCAAGAAGAAATCCTGACCGGTCCAGCTTCCTGCAAGACCTGACCTCGCGGGATTTGCAGGATCGAAAGCCCGGGAGGCTACCTTCCGGGCTTTCACATCTGGATCCGTGGGTGGATAGTTCCCCTGTCATGCTGTTGGAAGACATCAAACATCAGACCGAAAAGCTGACCGGCATTGCCCGACCTTCGGCGCACCAGGCGCAAGCCCTGGTGCGAGAGCGCAAGGCCAATGCCTATCGTTTCGGCGATGACGGCCTAGTCCCTAACCATCCCGAATGGCCGCTGATCCACTATCGCGGCGTGGTCCGCCTGGATGAAGCCTTCGATCCTGCCGCCATCTTCGAAGTGCTGTTCGACAGCCATGGCTGGCGCGACGGCTGGCGGGACGGGATCTATGATTTTCTGCACTATCATTCCTCCACGCATGAGGTACTGGGCATCGCCCGGGGCTGGGCCAAGGTCCGCTTCGGCGGCGCCCGTGGGCGAACGCTGATGCTGAAGGCGGGCGATGTGATCGTGCAGCCGGCCGGCACCGGCCATCAGCGCATCGCGGCGTCCAAAGACCTGTTGGTAGTGGGCGCCTATCCGGCCGGCAGCCGCTATGACGAATGTCACCCGGAGAAGGGCGAACATGATCGTGCGCTGCGCGCCATCGCCAAAACGCCTGCACCGCGCACCGACCCAGTCTATGGCGCCAAGGGGCCGCTGAAGCAATCCTGGCGCGCGCGCTAGCCGATCTTCTTTTTATCCTGGTTGGTCGTGGTCTGGGCCGATCGCTCGGCTTCCTTGGTACCCGGCACGATGCCTTTCTTATCGACATGGGCGATGAAGGCCTGCACCCAGTCCTCGAAGGCGCTCATGCCTTTCGGTTCCTTGACCATGTCTTCCACCTGGTCGTCGGCGTAAGGCTTGCCGGCTCCGAACACCGTACAGCGCCATAGGGCGTCCGGCACCTCGATGTCGCTGTAGCGGCATTGCCAGACCAGCCCCAGATAGGCGTTGCGCTCATCCTTGCCGCGCATGGGGTGCTGGCTGGGGTCGAACCATTCCGGATGTTCCAGATGCTTGGGCATGCCCTTGCCGTCTTCCTCGTCGGCGCCGTCATCGCCATAACAAAAGAAGGCGGCCGTGCGTCCCGACAGGTGGTTGCGGCTGATCTCGCGCCACAAGGGCGATCGCTCCAGCGCCTGGGCTTTCAACGTGTCTTTCTTGTCGATCAGGTCGGGCCGCGGATTGCCGCCATTCATGCAGACCAGCCGGTCGAACATCAGCTTGAGGTTTGAGGAGGAGCCATACCAGTTGACCGGCCCGATAAAGGCCCAGGCGTCGGCGCGGGCCAGCCGGCCGTAAAGGTCCAGATTCCACATCAGATCGGGCTGATTTTCGCTGCCCGGCCCATAACAATTACAGGGCCAGACACAAAGCGCCATGGAAGAGGAGACGCAGGCATTGCAGCTCTGAATCTTCGGCTTGCCATGCTCATTGCCGATGTCTTCGGTGTCCACCTGCCAGCCTGGCGGCATCATTGCCGCCATGCGCAACATCAGGGCGCGGGCCTTGGAGTCGAGACCGGGACAGGAGTGAAGCCGGCGTTGCGAGCCGGCGATCAGCAGCACGCGCAAGGGGCGCTGTTCTGTACGATGAATGACGCTTTCGCCGTCATCTTCTGGCATGCAAGCCCAACGGGCTGGAACTGGAGCGGTTCCCGGAACCGGCCCGCGCGCGGGCGGTTCTCTTGGCAGGGAAAATCCGGAGAATCCTGCATGTCAAAGAATTTGGACGACAAACTCGATCCCAAGGCCAAGGGCAAGAAAACCGCGCAGCCGGATTTCGACCGCAACCGCGATGGCCTTTACGGCGGCCTGCCCAAGGCGCGCGATCCCGAGGCGCCGGGACCGGAATCCAAGCAGCCGCATCCTGACCGCTGATGGCCAAGACAGTTGGTCGGCGGTCCGCCGCCTGAAGGAGATTTGAGAATGGACAAGGACCAGCAGGCGTTTGCCCATCCGCAGGATCCGCAGGAGAAATATCCCAAGCCGCCCTTCAAGAAGCAGAAGCAGCCCTGGCCGGGTCTTGCCTGCAAGATGGAGCCGCCGCCCGATCATGGCGAGAAGAGTTACAAAGGCTCAGGCCGGCTGCTCGGCCGCAAGGCGCTGGTCACCGGCGGCGACAGCGGCATGGGCCGTGCCGCGGCCATCGCCTTTGCCCGTGAAGGCGCCGATGTGGCCATCAACTATTTTCCCTCGGAGGAAGAAGATGCCTGGCAGGTGATGCAACTGATCAAGCAAGCCGGTCGGACAGGCATTGCCATCCCCGGCGATCTGCGCGAGCAAAGCTTCTGCCGCAAGATGGTGGAGGATGCCGCAGCCGAACTCGGCGGCCTCGACATCCTGGTCAGCAATGCCGCGCGCCAGCAGTCATGCGAATCCATCGCCGACATTGCGGCGGAAGATTTCGACGCCACCATGAAGACCAATATCTATGCGCCCTTCTGGATCATCCAGGCAGCGTTGCCGCATCTGAAGCCGGGATCGGTGATCATCGCCACCGCATCGGAACAGGCCTATGACCCGTCGCCTGAGCTCTATGACTACGCCCAGACCAAGGCCGCGACCATGAATTACGTGAAGTCGCTGGCCAAGCAGCTTGCGAAGAGTGGCATTCGCGTCAACGGCGTGGCGCCAGGTCCGATCTGGACACCGTTGCAGGTCTCTGGCGGCGCATCGATGGAGAAGCTGGAGAAATTCGGGAGCCAGTCTCCCATGGGCCGGCCGGGGCAGCCAGCCGAGCTTGCGTCCATTTACGTACAACTCGCGGCGGCCGATGCCAGTTACACCACCGGCAATATCTATGGCGCGGGCGGCGGCCAAGGCCAGCCATAGCGACCAATTATAGCAGCGGCCCGCAGCGTGGAACTCGCGGATGTTCCGTCCGTTTCTTCTGCATGGCTCTTGATATCGCCGGCGCCAAGCCGATTCCGCTTCCCGCCGATGCGCGCGATACCCGCGAAGCCGCGAAGGTTGTCGGCCTTCGCTATGTCAGCGATCAGCAACGGGGCATCAGCCGCATCGGCGCGCCGGGACATTTCCGCTACCGCGATCCCGACGGCAAGCCGATCAAGAATCGTGAGACCCTGGCGCGCATCAAGCGTCTGGTCATCCCGCCGGCCTGGACAGAGGTGTGGATCGCACCCGGCGCCAATACTCATCTGCAGGCGACAGGCCGCGACGCACGCGGCCGCAAGCAATATCGCTACCACCCCGATTTTGCCCAAATCCGGGATGCGGTGAAATATGCCCATCTGGTGGAGTTTGCCGAGGCGCTGCCCGCCCTGCGTCGGCGCCTCAAGCGCGATCTCAGGCGGCCGGGCTTGCCGCGGGAGAGAATTCTCGCCGCCATCGTGACCTTGCTCGAGCAGACCCTGATCCGGGTTGGCAACGAGGACTATGCCCGCGCCAACAACAGCTTCGGCCTCACCACTCTTCGCAACCGGCATGTGAAGGTGAGGGGCGCGGAAGTGCGCTTCCTCTTCAAGGGCAAAAGCGGCAAACAATGGTCGCTGGCCGTGCGCGATCGTCGCGTGTCGAAGGTATTGCGCTCATGCCAGGAGCTGCCGGGCCAGCATCTGTTCGAATATCGCGGCGATGACGGCGCGGTGCATGCCGTCTCCTCCTCGGACGTGAACGATTATCTGCGCGAGATCACCGGCCGCGACATCACCGCCAAGGACTTCCGCACTTGGGCCGGAACGGTGAAAGCGGCCATGGGCTTTCTTGAACAGGAGGGGCCTTTCACCAAGAAGGCGGTGCGCATGGTGATTGCGGCCGTGGCGGAGGAGTTGGGCAATACCGTCGCGGTCTGCCGCAAGTGCTACATCCATCCCGGTGTGATGGCGGGCTTCGAGGCCGGCACCCTGAAGCTGCGAATGCCGGCGCGCGGCCGCGATGGGTTGAACCCGCAAGAACTGGCGGTTCTGGCCTATCTGAAGCGGCTGGCCCGGCACAAGCGCGCTGCCAGGGCCACAAAGCGGCGCGGCTGAGCACTCAAGGCTGCTGGTACCAGATCTCAAATTTCTTGTTGGTGATGAACAGCACCGTCACGTCGCGCTCCTGCGTGGCGCCGTGCTGCATCTTCATCCCTTCCGGAAACCAGACGAAGCTGCCGGGCTCGAACGAGCCCTGATGCGTCACCAAAGTGCCGTCCAGCACATACATGCCATGGGCGCAGGGATGGGTGTGCCAGGTGTTGGTGAAGCCGGCGGGGTATTTCACCATCCGGACGGTGACGCCGGTATCGGGGTCTTCCAGGAAGCGTTTGGCGAACAGCGCCTTGCCGATTTCCGGGATGAAGCGTTCCTCCCAGGGCATGGCGCCGGAGTCGAACACTTGCAGCGTATCTTTCGCGTCCATTATGGCTCCATTCAACGCGGGCCGGTGGCAGGCCCCTGGTCCCAGGAAGGGCCACCTGTTCCGGCAGCCCCCGATCCGCTCGTGGCAAAAATGATCGACCCACCCTGAGCCACTGTCAAATTCCCCGCCGGTATCGGGTCCATACGGCCATGGCCTTTCATTCCAGACCGGTTTTCGCGATAGTCTTTCGTTCAAGAAGAACGGCCAAGGCCGCCCGCAAAAAGGGGGAAACCATGCGTTTTGCAATCGCCGCGATTTTCGCGCTGGGCCTTTCGGCTCCCGTGCAGGCCGAGGAGATCAACCTTCTGTCGCCGCCCATGATCACCAATGCGGGCCTGAAGGAGATCAACGCCCGCTATACCGGCAAGACCGGGGTGACGTTCAAGATGGCCGGGACCGAGATCACCAAGCTGGCCGACGCGATCAAGACCACCAATCCGCCGCCCGACATCGTCTTCATGCCCACCGACATGATGACCAAGCTGGAGGCCTCGGGCGGCGTCAGGTCGGGCGAGCGGGTGCATCTGGGCCGGATGCAGATCGGGCTTGCGGTGGCCAAGGGTGCGCCCCATCCGGACATTTCCACGGTGGCCAAGCTGGCGGCGGTGCTGAAGGCTGCGCGGCTGGTGGTCTATACCGACCCCTCCAACGGGTCCTTGCAGGCGCGGATGATCGACACGCTGCTGAACCGGCCCGAATTCGCGGGGGTGCACAAGCAGGTCAGCAGCAAGGGTAACGGTATCTCAGCTCTTGCGCGAGGCGACGGCGACATGGCCTTGCAGCTTGTCTGCGAAATCCTGGACCGGCCCGAAACCGAACTGGTGGGCGCGCTGCCGGCAGAACTGAACGCGTCCATTGACGCCGATGCCGCGGTCCTGAGTGGCGCGCCGCACCCGAAAGAAGCGGCGACCTATCTCAAACACATTACCCAACCGGACGCGGTGGCGATCTGGGCTTCCAAAGGATTGGTGCGGCAATGAAGATCAAGGCATTTGTTCTGGCGACAGCGCTGCTGTCGCTGCCGGCCCTGGCCCAGGACGTGGACCAGGCGGAGGTGAAAAGGATCATCGCGGCCCATCCCGCTTATGCGCGATGGCTATCCGATCCGAAGCTGGCCCAACTGACCTTGGCGGGGCCGAAAATGCCCGGCTCGCAGTATAACGTGGATGACATCCGCCGGCCGCAGCCGCGCCGCGTGGATACCGGCACAGCCTGCGCATCGCGCATGCCCGCCGGCGCTGAAATGCTGTTCGACGGCCATGACCTGTCGAAATGGGCCGGCGATCATTTCGACCAGTGGACCGTGCATGATGGCGTCGTCACCACCGGTGCCAAGGTCTACAACTTCCTCAAGACCAAGGAGAGTTTCGGCGACGTCCAGATTCATGTGGAGTTTCGCGAGCCCGAGCAGCCGCATCCGCCCGCCAATCCGCAATATTGGGGCAACAGCGGCGTCTTTCCCATGGGTCTGTATGAGGTCCAGATTCTGGACAACTACAAGAATGAGACCTACCCCGATGGCATGGTGGGCAGCATCTATTCCCAGTTTCCGCCACGGGTGAATGCGGCGCGGCCTGCCGGCACTTGGCAATGCTTCGACATCACCTTCCATGCGCCGCATTTTTCGGGCACCACGGTGACGTCACCGGCACGCATGACGGTGGTGCTGAATGGGGTGCAGGTGCAGGACAATGTGGCGCTGATCGGCGCCACGGTGCATGGCAAGGTCGGGGTCTATGCGCCCCATGCCGCAGAACTGCCGCTGGCGCTGCAGGATCATGGCAACCCCGACAGCCACGTTTCCTTCCGCAACATCTGGGTGAAGCGGCTTTAGGCTTACGCCTTGGCGGGTTTGAGGCCCATATTGGCCATCGCCTCTTTCAACTGCGCCAGGGCTTCCGGCGTGGGGCCGGCATAGGGTCCCAGCGACGGCTTGTTGCCCATATAGCCGATATCGGCGGCGCCCTCCGGCAGGCTGTAGAAGCCGATCATCATCAGCCCGCGCATGCGGGCGAAGAACTGGGCTTGGCGCTCATAGCCGGGCGCGATCTTGTGGCGCCAGGCGATCAAATCGAACACCGTGCGGCGCTGATCGCTGGTGGCGCCGGCAAAGTCGGTGTTGAAACGCTGGCGGCATTCCGCATCCAGCCACTCCAGACCGTGCAGCATCAGCGCCCTGTCACGCTGCTGCTCGGGATAGGGCGCGCTGATCCATTCATCCAGAAAGGCATCCAGATGCAGCGTGCCGCCGGACGGCGAATGCTTGTCCGCCGGCAGCATCAGGTCGGCAGCGATGCGCAAACTCTCGCGCTGATGCGGGTTCAAGGTCAGCGGCCATGGCACCGAAGGGTGCTGCAGGTCGGGGTCCTGGCCATAACCGGTCGCGGTCAGCGGCGCGATCGCGGCATCATTCCAGGGCGCCGGTGCGGCGGCGTCCTGCGCGCTGGCGGCATAGGGTAGCGTCGAGGCGGCAGCCACCCAGGCCAGAGTTACACGACGGGAGATATCGCGGCTCATACTTCCCCCTTCTTCATGCGCTCGGCCAGCTTGTCCATGCTGCGCCAAGCCAGCGCCATGATGGTGAGTGTGGGGTTTTTGTGGGCGTTGGAGGTGAAGACGCCGCCATCGGCCACCACCACATTGTCGACGTCCCAGGTGCGGCCGAAGCCGTCCGTGACCGAATCCGCGGCGTTGCTCCCCATGCGGGTGGTGCCGACTTCGTGAATGATCCAACCGCCATCGGCGATGGCGCGCTGTGGCGGCAGGTCGGGAGACGTCACCCGCCCGCCCAGCCGGTAGATGATGTCTTTTGCCGTCTGGATGCCGTGCGCGATCTGGCGGTATTCGTGATCCGAGAATTTCCAGTGGAAGCGCAGTACCGGAATGCCGAAACGGTCTTTCACCTCCGGATCGATCTCGCAATAGGAATCGGCGTTGGGGATCATCTCGCCACGCACCGTCAGCGAAATGAACGAGCCATAATAGCGCCGTGCATCCTCCTTCAGCGAGGCGCCGTAGCCATCTTCCAGACCGCCGGCGGGATTGCCGCCGGGTGCGGAGAAGCGGCCACCCAGCTCGTAATGATAGGCACGGGGGAAATCGAGCTTGCCGGCCGCCTGCTCCTTATAGAGCCAAAAGGGGATATAGACGTGCGCCACCTCTATCCCGTCTTCATTGAAGCGGGGGCGCCCTTCCAGCATGGGAATCTGACCGGTGATATTGGTGCCGGTCGTATCCATCAGGCCGCGGCCCACCTGGCCGCTGGAATTGGCCAGGCCTTGCGGCGCTTTTCCGGAATTGAGCAGCAGCCGAGAGCTTTCGCAGGCGCTCGCCGCCAGCACCACGGCGCGGGCTTTCACCATGCGCGGCGTGCCGCTCTTGTCGAAATATTCCACCCCGCTGGCGCGGCCTTTGTCATTGGTAAGGACGCGCGACACCATGGCGTTGGTGATGATGCGCAGGCGCCCCGTGCCCATCGCCATGGGCAGCAGCGAGGTCGTGCTCTGGAACGCGGCGCCGATGGAGCAGCCCCGGCCGCAAGGCGTGGCGTTGAAACAGGCCTGGCGCGGAGCATGCGGGTGGGGCATGTCACGGGTCAGGATCGCATAACGCGACGGCACGCAGGGAATGCCGAGGTCGCGCGCGGCCGCCTGGATTGCCAGCTCCGGAATGCGTGGTTTGGCCGGGGGCAGCAGAACACCCGGCCCGGAATCGGGATGGTTCTCCAGGCCCGCATTGGCGCCGGCGACGCCGATCAGCTTTTCGGTGCGGTCGTAATAGGGCGCGACATCTTCATAAGAGATCGGCCAGTCGGTCCCCAGCCCGTCGCGGCTCTTGGCCTTGAAGTCGTAAGGCCCGAAGCGCGGCACATGGCGGCCCCAATGGTTGGTGCGTCCGCCCAGCATGCGTGACCGCCACCATTTGAAGGTCGAGCCCGGCGCATTGGTGTAGGGCTCGCCCGGCACCACCCAGCCGCCATTGGCGGTGGCATCGAAATAGCCGAAATGCTTGTCCGGTGTGGTGGCACCGCGCAGGGGCGCCTGCGCCGCCGTCTGGAACATGGCGGTTTCCTTGACCGGGTCGTAGTCGCGCCCCGCTTCCAGGACCAGGCATTTGATTCCCGCCCGGGTCAGGACATAGGCCGCCATGCCGCCGGCCGCGCCCGATCCGACGATGACCACATCGGGCTCGAATTCGCGGGTGACAGCGCCAGCCTTGTGGGCGTCGGTTTTTCCGGCTTGGGCCATTTGTGGCTCTTGTTCGACAGCCCCGGGAAGCTAGGGCATCGCCGCTTTCGCCGCCAGCGATATTCCAAGCTGCGGAACAGCCGATTAAGCTGTTCCCGGGCTGGGCTGTTTCATCACGGGATGCTGCCGCCGGCTGTTGTGCAGGAGGCGCTCATGAAACCTCAGAAATTTCTCGCTCTGCTGTTGGGCGCTTCGATGCTGGCGCCTTTGCCATCCAGTGCGCTGGCGCCGCCGGATTACCGGCAGGAAGCCATCGCCAATGTCGATTCGCACGCCAAGATGGTGCAAGTGATGGTGGACACGGTGTTCAGCTTCGGCGAGCCGGGGTTCCAGGAAATCCGCACCAGTGATTATCTCACCGCGATCCTGGCCAAGAACGGTTTCAAGATCACCAAGGGCGTGGCTGGCATTCCCACCGCCTGGACCGCGACCTGGGGCGATGGCGGCCCGCTGATCGCGATCGGCAGCGACGAGGACGACCTGCGCGGTGTCTCGCAGATTCCCGGCGATCCCAAGGTTGAGCCGATCGTGCCTGGCGCGCCCGGCCATGGCGAAGGTCACAATTCCGGCGTGCCGCTGGTGATCACCGCTGCGCTGGCGATCAAGGCGGTGATGGAAAAGCATCACCTGAAAGGCAGGCTGATGCTGTGGCCCGGCATTGCCGAAGAACTGCTTGGCACCAAGGCCTTTTATGTGCGCGATGGCCTGTTCAAGGGCGTGGATGCCTGCATCTTCGCCCACGTCGATTCCAATTTCGCGACCTTTTACGGACCATCCTCCAACGGCATGGTCTCGGTGGAATATACCTTCCACGGCAAGACGGCGCATGCCGCCGGCGATCCCTGGGACGGGCGCAGCGCGCTGGATGCGGTCGAGATCATGGACGTGGCGATGAATTTCCGCCGTGAGCATCTGCCGCTTTCTCAGCGCACGCATTATGTGGTCAGCAATGGCGGCGGCCAGCCCAATATCGTGCCGGGTGTCGCCTCGGTCTGGTACTATTTCCGCGACTACACCTTCGACCGGGTGAAGGAGCTGTTCGATATCGGCAACCGCACCGCCGATGCCGCGGCGATGGCGACCGATACCACGGTCGAGCACAAGCTGCTGGGCTTTGCCGCGCCTAATTACGGCAACAAGCCGCTGGCCGATCTGCTGCAGTCGAATATCGAGGCGGTGGGCATGCCGCAATGGACGGCCGACGACCAGGCTTTCGCCAAGCTGGTGCAGGAGACTCAGAAACGGAAGGTCGAGCCTTTGCGTGCCAAGGTCGCGCCGCTCAAGACCCCGCCGGGCGAAGATGCGGTGCCGACCGGTGGCGGCTCAGACGATATCGGCGACATCATGTGGACGGTGCCGACCGTGACCCTGCGCTATCCCGCCAATATCCCCAACATGATCGGGCACAATGTCACCTCGGCCATGGCGATGGCCACACCCATCGCCCACAAGGGCACGGTGGCCGGCGCCAAGGCGCTGGCGCTGACGGTGCTGGATTTGATGACGTCGCCCGACGAGTTGGCCAAGGCCAAGGCCTTTTTCGATAGTGACCAGCAGAAATACGACCATTACAAGCCGCTGCTGACCGCGGGCGACGCGCCCGCCATCCATATCAATGATGACTATATGCGCACCTATCGGCCGCTGATGGAGCCTTACTACTACGACGCCAGCAAATATCCGTCCTATCTGGACCAGCTGGGTATCAAATATCCCAGCCCGCCGACGGGACCGTTGCGCAAGATCACGCCGCCAAAGTCGTTTGGCGACACGGCGTCGGGAGGCTGATCACCGCTCTCCAACCAAACCCAAATTGTCATGGCCCACCGGAGTGTGGGCCATCCAGTTGGTGTCGCGACAGATTTGAAGATTAAGCGCAGACCCAACTGGATGGCCCGCATTTGCGGGCCATGACAAGAAGGTATTGGGCAGGCACTACTGCTTCAGGCCGGTGAAGAGAAAGCGCTCGACCCGGCCATCGCGGCCATCGCCAGTGTAGAGATTGCCCTTGTGGTCGGTGGCGATGATGTGCAGGCCCAGGAACATGCCCGGATAAGCGCCGACATGGCCGAAGGTGGCGGCGGGAATTTCCGTCAGGGTCTTGCGGTCCAGCACCCGGATCGCCTGGTTGTGACCTTCGCAGACATAGAGGAAGCGCTGATCCTTGTCGCCTGACAGCGCCACGCTGTTGACGGTGCCGAAGCCTTCCATCGGGATTTCCTTGGCGACGAAGGCCTCTTTCAGGAATTTGCCGTCCAGAGTGAAGGACTGCACGCGATTGTCGTTGCGGTCCGCGACATAGACGATGCCGTCTTTGGAGATGGTCAGGCCGTGCACCAGGTTGAACTGCGCCGGCGCCGGATCATAGGTGCGGGCTTTGCTGGCGGCATCGTCCGGCTGTTTGCCATAGGCGCCCCACATGCGCTTGAACTTGCCGGTATCGGCATCGAGTACGATCACCCGGCGGTTGACATAGCCGTCGGCGACGAAAAGCTCGTTGGTCGGGGCCCAATAGACCGGCTGGGCGGGATGATTGAAGTTGGCGGTGTCCAGGCTGCCCTTGCTGGCGCCGGACTTGCCGACCTGCATGATGAACTTGCCGTCCACCGTGAACTTCAGGCACTGGTTGTCGTTCTTGCCGGTCTTACGATCCTGGCCGTTGCCGCAGATCCAGACATTGTCCTTGTTGTCCACCGCGATGCCGTGTTCGGATTCGGGCCACTCGAACTTGGTCAGTTCATCCTTGCTCATGGCGAAGGGGCCGCCCCAGGCGCGGACGAAATTGCCCTTGGCGTCATATTCCACCACCGAAGGCGCCGGCACGCCCGATGCTTCCTTCGGCGGTTCGTCCAGTTGCGGGACGACACGGCGAGGGCGGTGGATCACCCAGATATTGCCGTGGCTGTCTTCGGTGATGCCGGCGACCTGGCCCAGGAGATAGCCATGCGGCATCTGTTTGTTGAAGCTCAGGTCAACCTTGAACACCGGATAAGCCGTCTGTGCGACAGCGACGGGCGCGAGCGCGAAGGAGGAGAGCACGAGCAGAAGCGAGAGCTTTTTCATGAAGGGTCCTGTTTCCTGAATTCTATTTCGTCTTTTCCGGCAAGGCGAAAATCGCCACCACATCGCCGTTCAGCGGCCGGCCCATCTTGGCCATCAGTTGCGGCCAGCCATTGACGCCCAGCCCGCCCGCGGCCACGGCGACATACTGCACGCCATTGACTCGATAGGTCATGGGCGGCGCGGCCACGGCCACGCCCAGATTAAAGTGCCACAATTTCTTGCCGGTGCGGGCGTTGAAGGCATTGATATTGCCGTCCATCTCACCGGCAAAGACCAGGTCGCTGGCGGTGGCCAAAACGCCGCCCACCATCGGCAGTTCGGACTTGTACTGCCAGTCGATCTTGCCGGTATTGACATTGACGGCCGAGAGCGAACCGGTCGGCGCCGCAATACCGGGCTCGGTCGTGCCGTCGAGAATGATCCTCATGGTGCCGCCGATGATCTGCCCCACCACCGGCTGTCCCTCGACATGCTGCTCGGTTTTGCGCGCGGCGTAGGTCGCCGCCTGGTTCACGCCCATGACATAGAAGTCGTGGGTGCGGGGTGAAAAGGCCGCCGGCGACCATTGGCTGCCGCCGTTGGGGCCCGGCGCGATGGTGATCGGTGTCTCCGACGGTTGGGTGAAGATATTGGGCGTCTGGAGCGCGAAGGGTTCGGATTTGCGCAGCAGCTTCCCGGTCAGGCGGTTGACGATGAAGACATTGCCGACCTTGCCCGCTTCCGCCGCCGCTGGCACCAGCTTGCCATTCTCGTCCAGCGCGTCCATGAAGATCACCGGTGCGCAGGCATCGTAATCCCACACATCATGCGGCACTTCCTGGTGCCACCAGAGGAGCTTGCCGGTCTTTACGTTCACGCCAACGATGGAGTCGGTATAGGCGTTGTCGCCTTTGCGGTTTTCGCCATAGACATCCGGATTGGGATTGCCCACGGCAAAGGCGATCAAGCCGTTCTTGGGATCTATCGCGGGGGTGTTCCACACCGAGCCGCCGCCGAATTTCCAGCTGTCGCCGCTCCATGTGTTGCCACCGGGCTCGTCCGGCGCCGCGGTGGTGCGAAAACGCCAGATCAGCTTGCCGTCGCGCGCGTCATAGGCCTGGACGAAGCCGCGGGTGGGATATTCCGCGCCCGATGAGCCCACGATCACCATGCCGTCATAGACCTGTGGCGCCAGGGTAAAGGAATAGAAGAAATGCTCCGGCGGCAGGGTCGCTTCCGGGTCGGTCCGCCACGCCAGATCGCCGGTCTTGGCATCCAGCGCCAGCACGCTGCCATCCAGCAGGGCGGCGAACACTTTGCCGTAAGCGACGGTGACGCCGCGCGCTTCGGGGCCGCAGCAGACATTGCTGAAGGCCAAGGTGGGGGTGTAATTCCAAAGTGGCCGGCCGCTGACCGCATCATAGGTCTGGATCGTGTCGCCCGGCGTGATGATGTACATGACGCCATTGACCACCGTCGGCGTTACCTCGAAAGAGCGGGCGATGCCGGTCTGGATGATGGCGACGGGCCGAAGCTGGTTGACATTCTTCTGGTTGACCTGGGTCAGCGGCGAAAAGCGCTGATTGTCATAGGTGCGGCCATGCAGCAGCCAGTTGTCCTGATCCTTGTCGGCGTTCAACAGCTGGGCATCGGTCACCGTCACATTGGCGGTGATGGGATGGGCATGCTGGTTGATGACCGGCGGGGTGGGCGCCGGCGGGGTCCCATGACCGGGCGCATTGTTTGCTGGGGCCGGGCTTGCCGGGGACGGCGCCTGGCCGCTGGCAGGGCCCACCGAGGCGAGCGCCGCGCACAAAGCCACGCAGGCAGCGTGGCGCAGTCCTGACCGAATCCTCATCCCGCCCCCGTTTTTCTTTTCGTTTGGGTGCCCAGGAACGAAGCTTAGCGGGCTTCGGGGAACCCCTCAACGGGCCGGAATTGAGCGGATTTTGCGCTTGGCTATAGTCGGGGCAAATCCTGGGAGCAGCATCATTTGGCCGACAATCTCTTCACCCGGTTCGTGACCGCGGTACCCGATCCCAAGAAAGCATTTCTGCGGCCGCCAGGCGCCTCAGCCGTCAGCTATGGCGAGGCCTTCGCGCGCGCCGCCCAATTCGCCCATGTCCTGACCCGGCATGGTCTTATGCCCGGCGACCGGGTGGCGGTGCAGACGGAAAAAAGCCCGGCAGCTTTGATCGTCTATCTGGCCTGTCTGCGGGCCGGGCTGGTCTATCTGCCGCTCAACACCGGCTATACGCCGTCCGAGCTCGCCTATTTCGTTGAGGACGCCACGCCCAAACTGTTTGTGGCGGCCGAGAAAAATGTAAGCGCCATCGCGGCGGCGGTGCCTCGGATCGAATTTCTCACCCTCAGCGATGATGGCCTGGCGGGCAGCCTGATCGATGAGGCGGAAGGCGCGCCGCGGGATTTCCCCGATAGCCCCGTCGGCATGAAGGACCTCGCGTCCATACTTTATACCTCCGGCACCACGGGGCGCTCCAAAGGCGCCATGCTCAGCCATGGTAATCTTTATTCCAATGCCGCCAGCCTGAAGGAAGCATGGGGCTTTTCGGCGAAGGATGTGCTGCTGCATGCCCTGCCGATCTTTCACATCCATGGCCTGTTCGTGGCCACCAATGTGACCATGCTGTCCGGCGCCACGATGCTGTTCCTGCCGAAATTCGAGCCGGATGCGGTGTTCGCCGCGCTGCCGGAGGCGACAGCGATGATGGGCGTGCCGACCTTCTATACCCGGCTGCTCAAGGACGCGCGCCTGTCGCCCCAGACGACGGGGCATATGCGGGTATTCATTTCCGGTTCGGCGCCCTTGCTGCCGGAGACGTTCCGGGATTGGCAGACGCGCACGCACCATACCTTGCTTGAGCGCTACGGCATGACCGAGACCAATATGAATAGCTCCAATCCCTACCAGGGTGATCGGGTCCCGGGTTCGGTGGGCTTTCCGCTGCCGGGGGTGGAAATCCGCATCGCCGACAGCGAGGGTCGCGCCCTGCCACAGGGTGAGATCGGCATGATCGAAGTCAGGGGGCCCAATGTCTTTCAGGGTTACTGGAATATGCCGGAGAAGACGGCGGCGGAATTCCGCAAGGACGGCTTCTTCATCACTGGCGACATGGGCACCATCGGGCCGGACGGCTATCTGCGCATCGTCGGCCGCGGCAAGGACCTGATCATCACTGGGGGCCTCAATGTCTATCCGCGCGAGATCGAAGCCCTGCTGGATGACGTGCCGGGTGTGGAAGAATCCGCGGTGGTCGGCCTGCCGCACGAAGACTTTGGCGAAGGCGTCACCGCTTTCATCATCGCGCGCGACGGCGCCGCGTTGACGGAAGGTCAGATACAGGAATCACTGCGCGATCGGCTGGCGCGCTTCAAACAGCCCAAGCGCGTGCTGTTCCTGAAAGCCCTGCCGCGCAACACCATGGGCAAGGTGCAGAAGGCGGCGCTGCGCGCGGAGTACAAAGACCTCTATAGTTAGGGGAGAGGTCTGCCTTTCGTTTCCAGCGCGAAGGGGATCACCGCCAGGCCGATGACAAACGGGATCGCGGTCAGGGCGATCACCGAACCCAGCGAGCCCCACCACTGGATCAGCCCGGCGATCGCGAAATTGGCGCCTGCGCCCAGAAAGCGGCCAAAGGACGTGCAGAAGGCGAAAGCGGTGGCGCGGATTTCCGTCGGATATTGCTCGGGCAGCCACAGGCTGAACATGGCGAAATTGCCGCCGGCAAAGCCCAGGAAGAAAAGAATGGCGAGGAACGGTTTCAAGCCATCCTCCAGATAGAAGGCCCAGCCAAAGGCCAGCGCGATGGTTGCCGCCATGCCACAGAAATAAAGCGCCAACGTCGTCTTGCGGCCAATACGTTCGGCCAATACCGGCAGCAAAAGGCATCCCAAAATGGTGCCGATGGAGAGGATCGCCGTGCCCAGCGAGGCCATGCGGGTGCCGTCGATGGCGCTGAGCCCGGCCTTGTGCGCCAGGGCGATCAGCGCTGTGGGTTCGTACACCGATCCGGCCCACAGGCCGATGATGGCGATCGAGACCAGCGCGGTGTTGACGATAGTGCGGCGCAGATAGACTGCTGAAAAAATCATCGCCAGCGGCCGGGTCGTGGTGCCGGCGTGATGCGCTTTCCAACGCTCCGGCTCGCGCACCCGCGCCAGGGTGAAGAGTGTCACCAGCACCGGAATGCCGCCGCACAGGAACATGGCGCGCCAGCCGAAGCTCGCGCCAACCGTGTAGTTCAGTGCCGCCGCCAGGAAGAAGCCGGCGTAATAGCCGGTCTGCAGGAAGCCGGCGCCCTGTTTGCGCCGGTCTTCCGGCCAGGCTTCCGCCACATATGTTCCGGCCATCGCCCATTCGCCGCCGATGCCGATCCCGGCCAGAAAACGGAACAGGCCAAGCTGATAGACATCCTGGGCGAGGGCGGCGGCGCCCGTGAACACCGAAAAGACCAGGATAGTGGCGGCAAGACAGCGGGCGCGCCCGAAGCGATCGGCGATGGGCCCCCAGAGAAAGGAAAGCCCCCAGCCCATCAGGAACAGCGCAAACAGGATGGAGCCGGCGAAGGCAACATTGGCGGGCGTGGCCGCCATGCCGGAGCGGGGCAACAACTCGCGCATCGCCGGCGCCAGCACCAGGGCATAGATCACCGAATCCATGCCATCCAGGGTCCAGCCGAACCAGGATGCCCAGAAGCCCAGCACCTGCTGGCGATTGAGCTTGGTCAAGATGCCTCCCCGCAACTCTTTTCTTTCCGGCGAGGCTATAGGTTTTTGACAGCCCTGCCACCATGATGCGGCCATGCGCGGGCTGGGTTTTCTGTTGGGCGTTCTGGCTGTGTTGTCTTTTCCCCTCGCGGCGAAGGCGCAGGAGGCTGGGCATTGCACGTCGCCCCAGCCAATGAGCGATGTGCAGACTGCGCCGCGCTGGACAAGCTGGGGCGCCGACTATGCCAACAGCCGCTTCCAGCCTGCCGCAATGGCCGGCATCACCGCCGCCGATGTGCCCAGGCTGAAGCTGAAATGGGCGATCGGTTTTCCCGATACCTCCCATGCCTGGTCGCAGCCGACGGTGGCGGGCGGCCGCGTCTTTGTCGGCAGCCAGGGCGGCCGCGTCTTTGCGCTGGATGCCAAAAGCGGCTGCGTGATCTGGACCTTTCAGACGCAAGGCGCGACCCGTACCGCCATCACCATCGGGCCAGGGCAGGGCGATCACCGCTATCTCGCCTATTTCACCAGCATTCCCGGCTGGCTCTACGCTGTGGATGCGGAAACCGGGGCGCAGGTCTGGCGCGTAAAGATGGAAGAGCATCTGTCTTCCCGCCTGACCGGTTCACCCGTAGTGCATGACGGCAGGCTCTATGTCGGCGCTGGATCGTTCGAGGAAGGCATGTCGGCGGGCGGCAAGTATGAATGTTGCTCCTTCCGCGGCTCCCTGCGGGCCTTCAATGCCCTGACCGGCGAGCTGATCTGGCGCAGCATGATGATCCAGACACCGATGCATGTCTTGAAAGAAGAAAACGGTAAAAAAGTCGTGGGCCCGTCCGGCGGCAGCATCTGGTCGGCGCCGGTGATCGATGAGAAGCGGCGGCTGATCTATGTCACCACGGGCAATGGCTTCAGTGGTCCGCCGGAGCCGTTGACCGATGCGATCGTGGCGCTGGACCTGGGCAGCGGCCAGCCGCGTTGGAGCAAGCAGTTCGGCGAGGAAGACATCTTCGTCCCCGGTTGCGGCAAGCCCGGCAACACCAATTTCGCCTGTCCGAAAGACAATGGCCCCGATGCCGATTTCGGCAGCGCACCGATCCTGGCACATCTGCCGAACGGCAAGGATGTGATCGTCGCGGCGCAGAAGTCGGGCGCGGTGTGGGCGGTCGATCCGGACCGGCGCGGCGCGATCGTCTGGCATTACCAGGCCGCGCCCAAGGCGGCCGGTGAGTTCGGCGCCATCGTCTGGGGCCAGGCGCGCGACAACAGGAATGTCTATGTGCCGGTTTCCAATATCCAGGACCCGCCGCATGCCGGCGGGCTGCACGCGCTTTCGCTCGCAACCGGCAAGCCTGCCTGGGTTGCGCCGCCCGCGCCGCTGGCCTGCGCGCCGGGCCCGGGCTGCACCGCAGCGCAAGCCTCCGCGCCCAGTGTGATCGAGGGCGTCGTGTTTGCCGGCTCGGCGGACGGCATGCTGCGCGCCTATTCCACGCGTGACGGCAAAGTGATCTGGAGCGCCGACACCAATGGCGCGTTCGACACCGTCAACGGCATCAAGGCGCATGGCGGCTCCATGATTGCGCCTGGTCCCGCCATCGCGGGCGGCATGTTGTATGTGAATTCTGGTTATGGTTCCCATCAGGGACGTGGCGGCAACGTGTTGCTCGCTTTCGGCCTGGATTGACACAGTTCCGGCCGGACCCGGAACCGGATGCCCAGCGTTACCGCCCGGCAGGCTCGAGGCGATTCAATGCTGGCAGGACAGAAAGCGCTGGTAACCGGCGCCAACACGGGAATTGGCAAGGCGATCGCCGTCGCGCTGGGCAAGGCCGGCGCCGATGTGGCGGTGAATTATCTGCACGGTGACAAAGCGGCCTGCGAAACAGTAGCGGAAATCCGTCAGGCCGGTGTCAAGGCGTTCGCCCATCGCGCCGATGTCGGCGTGGAAGTGGACGTCGTTTCCATGTTCGACCATGTCGTGCGGGAATTCGGCACGGTGGACATCGTGGTGGCCAATGCCGGTATCCAGATGGATGCGGGTTTCGCCGACATGTCCCTGGCGCAGTGGGACACGGTGTTGAAAGTCAATCTGACGGGACAGTTTCTTTGCGCCCGCGCTGCGGTGCGCGAATTCCTGCGCCGTGGCGTCAACGCCCGCGTCTCGCGCGCCGCCGGCAAGATCATTTGCATCAGTTCGGTTCACCAGGTCATCCCCTGGGCTGGACATGTGAACTATGCCGCCTCCAAGGGCGGGGTGAAGCTGATGATGGAAAGCCTGGCCCAGGAAGTCGCGCCGCGGCGCATCCGGGTCAATGCCATCGCGCCGGGCGCGGTCCGCACCAGCATCAACACAGGGGCGTGGGAGACAGATGCCGCGATGGGAAATCTGCTCAAGCTCATTCCCTATGGACGCATCGGCGAGCCGGAAGATATTGGCAAGGCGGCCGTGTGGCTCGCCTCCGACGAGTCCGACTATGTCACCGGCACCACCCTGTTCGTGGATGGCGGCATGACGCTTTATCCGGAATTTGCCTCCGGTGGCTGATTACTCGCCGTAGGCGATGCGCCAGATGCGGCCCTTTGTGGAATCAGCCACATACAAAGCGCCGTCGGGTCCCACCGCCAGACCCAGCGGGCGATAGGCAGCCTTCTTGGTGTTCCTATAATCGGGCGAGGGCCCGGCGAAACCATCGGCAAATACCGCCGGTGTTCCGGCGCGCGGACTGAAGGGCACAAAGGTGACGTTATAGCCCGCATGGGCGCCGTCACCCTCACCGCCATGCATGGCGATAAAGGCACCGCCCTGATAGCGGGCCGGAAATTTACGGCCGCTATAGAAAGCCAGATCGAGCACCGCGGGGCGCTCTGGCTGAAAGCTCGCCACGGGTATGTTGCCCTCGGCCTTGGTCTTGCCATCGCCGCCATATTCGGGCGCCAGCAGCCGCACTTTGCGTGCACCGTCATAATAGCTGTAGGGCCAGCCGAAATCGGTGCCCTTCACCATCCGGTGCATCTCATCGCCGATGGCATCATCGTCGCTGGCGCTCACCACGTCGGGAAACATGTTGTGGGTGCCATCGCGGCCGTGCATGGCGCCGTAGAGCGCGTCATTGCCGCGCCAGTCCATGGCCGACATGTTACGGATGCCGGTGGCATAATGTTCGCCCTCGGAGAAATTCTGGCCCGTCTTGGTGTCGCTGAAGCGCCAGACGCCGGCACGCCCTGCCAGAAGCGGGCAGGGTTTGAGGCCCACCGGCTTTGCGTCCTTGGGCGCCTTGGGATCGGTGCAGATATTGCCGCCGCCATCCACCGAGACATAAAGGCCGCCATGCTCGTCAAAGGCGATGGCGTGATTGGAATTTGGCAGACCGGTCACGATCGCTTCCGGCGCCGCGGGCGGAACCAGATCATTGGCGTTGAAGGCGAAGCGATAGACCGCGTTGTTGGACGAGGCGTAGAGATAGCCGAGGTGGAAGCGGATGCCGGTGCCCTGGTCCACCTCACTGAAATGGGTGGTCTGCACCGCCTTGTGATCGGGACCGAGCCTGAGCGCGATGATGCCGCCGCTCGGCTGGCCGGCGCCGTGACGAGTGGAGACAAAAATGTCGCCATTGCCGCGCACCGCGAGATGGCGGATGGCTCCGAGCCCGTCGGCCACCACCGTGGCGTGAAAGCCGGCCGGCAGGATCAGCCCATCAGGCTCATCGCCCAAGGCGGGCGCGGCGACGGTGATGGCAAAAGCGGCTGCAATCAGTTTTTTCATGTTTTTCCCCATGCCAGGCGCGGGGAAGCTAGCCTGCCTTCCCCCTGTCGTCCAATTGGCTCGCTGACAAGAAAAGTGATTAAGGCTGGCCCATCCATGAGCAAAAACTCACGGGCATTGCGCCGCAAAATCCGCTATTGCAGCCGCGTTTGCCGGTCCCGGAGAAGACATGTCACGTCCTGGTTTTTCCATCCTTCTGTTTCTGGCTTTGTCGCTGCAGGCGGCAGGCTGTGGCGCCGCCCTGGCCGCCGCGATTGAGAATCCAGACATGGTCGTGCTTCCCGATCCGGATCTCTCCAAGGCCGCGCGCTTTCCCGCCGGCGCCGCCACCGCGGGCGTAGCCCATATCGGTCCGGCTCTGGACGATGTGGAAGTCCATACGCGGGGCTGTTCGGCGCTCAATCCCTGCGCCTTGGCGACGCCGGCCGGTCCGGATACCGCCGTGACTCAGCCGGCACGGCAGCAGATAAGCAAGAACCGGCGCGTCCGCCGGGCGGGCTGATTTGCCGCTAGGAATGGCGGCTCGCTTTTAGGGATGGAAGCGGCTTTCATATTTGATCTCCGGCGTTGGGCGGTGTTAGCGTCCTTCCCAAGAGCGCGAAGGAAAAACGCGCCTTGCTGCGGCACCAATGCGCGGCACTCCAAGGGAGGGACACATGGACAAGCGGAAATTTCTGACCACCGGCTTAGGCCTGGGATTGGGCGCAACGGCGGCATTGGCGCAAGAGGCGCGGCCGCGCGGCGTGGATGACCTGGGGCGCGGGCCCGGTCCTGCGCCGAAGAAGCAAATTCCCGTGCGCAAGGCCAAGACCACCCCCATGTTTCTGACCCCGGCCGGCTGGCCCAACGGCATTGCCATGGACCCCGGCAATGGCTTCTGGGTCCAGGAACAGCGTCATGACGGCGAGCGTGAAAAGGCATGGCTGCTCGATCCGACCAACGGCAAGGTCCTCAAGACCGTGGTCACCAACAGCCAGAACACCAGCGGCATGACCTTCGGCGACGGTTGCGTCTGGAGCGGCGCCAACGGCGTTTCGATCCGCAATCATCCCAACCCGCCGGTCAACGGCGTCTTCCAGACCGATACCAGCGGCAAGGAAATCAGCCATCGCCAGATCCCGTTTGGGCCTGCCGACAATGGCGGGGCCTGCCATGGCCTGGCCTGGGAAAATGGCAAGCTCTGGATCAGCTCCAATCGGTTGGAGTCGCTGGTCAAGATCGATCCCAAGAGCTGGCAGGTGGAGTGGATGTTCCCGCACACTTTCTTGCCGGACCTGAAAGACCGCATCCACGGCATCGAATATGACCCTGCCACAGACTCCCTATGGCAGGTAACAGGGACACAGCGCCCCGACATGCCGGGTTATAATGGCTATACCGCCAAGCTGGTCCAGTACAACATCAAGTCCGGCGAAGTGATGCAGATCGTGGAAATTGAAAGAGGCTGTGACCCCCACGATATCGCGATCCATAATGGAATCTTCTACGGCGTGGATGCCGGTGAGCATCCGGGTTGGCCAGTGGACAATCCGGCCTATCAGCGGCCTGGCTGGACCGAACCGCTCAACAGTCCCTATGGCGGCTATATTTTCCGCATAGATTTCGTCTGACGGGGCGGCACGTGCGCGGAACCAGGATTCTTCTCGTCGCTGCGTTCATTGGCGGCTTTTCCGGCGCGGCATGGGCGGCCGATGTCTATGCCAGCCGGCTGACGGCCGTCGCCTATGACGGCGCGATGCGCGCCAATGTTCAGGGCGACGGTCATGTCTCGGCCACCCTGAACGGCGGCAGCCTGACGGTCACGGGCGATTTCGCAGGCCTGCCGTCGGCGGCGAGCAGCGTGAAGCTCTACAGCGGGTCCGGCATCGGCGTTCCGGGTGATGCCATTTTCGACCTGCAGCTCAGCGGCCAGAACCAGGGCAGCATTTCTGGCACCGCCAAATTAAGCAGCAAACAACTTGCCGCTCTCAAACAGGGCCATGTCTATGTGCAGTTGAACAGCCAGAAGGCGCCCGACGGCAACCTCTGGGGATGGCTGCTGCCCGAGCATGTTTTCCCCGGCGCCAATGTGCCCGAAAAGGGTCATGGCTTCCTGCCGCAGCTCGATGTGCCCGGCAATTGGACCGAGAAAAAATAATCTCGAATAAAAGTCTGGAGATTTGGCCATGCGCCATCTTGGAAAATACCTGACGGGCGCTGCTGTTGTTGCAGCCGGGGCATGGGCCGCCACCAGCCTGGCGCAGACCGTGGCCGCGCCGTTCACCGCGGCGCAGGCCGAAGCCGGACGCACCGCCTATGCCGCCAATTGCGCCGGTTGCCATCAGGCCAATCTCGCGGGCTCGGGCGAGCAGCCGGCGCTGGCGGGCGCGCCGTTCATGGCGGCCTGGGGCCGGCGCAGCACCAAAGAATTCTACGACGATATCCGCGCCGAGATGCCCTACGGCAAGGCAGGCAGTCTGGATGCGGCTACCTATCAGAACATCACGGCCTTCGTGATGTCGGCCAATGGCGCCAAGCCGGGCGCCACGGCGTTCGATGGCACGCAGTCCGTTCAGATTTCCACCATCGCCACCGGTCAGATTCCGGCCGCGATCGCCAATGCCCGGCGCGGCGGTGGCGGCGATGAAGGCGGCGGTGGCGCAGGCCGCGCGCCCGCGATGCGGCTGGGCCAGACCCTGGTCGGCAACATCAAGAACTACACGCCCGTCACGGACGCGATGCTGGTGCATCCCGATCCGAAGGACTGGTTGATCTATCGCGGCAACTATCAGGCCTGGAGCCATAGCGGCCTCAATCAGATCAACGCGAACAATGTCGGCCAGCTTCAGCTCAAATGGTCCTGGGCGATGAACGAGGGTGGCGAGAACGCCACCGGTCCCACCATTCATGACGGCATCATGTTCCTGGCCAACACCAGCAATACGGTCGAAGCGTTCGATGCCAAGACCGGCGAGCTGTTGTGGCAGAACAGGCTGGGCCCGCTCGCCACCCGCGCCTACAGCGCGCTGCGCAGTCTCGCGGTCTATGAGGACAAGGTCTATATCAACGCCACCGATGCCAAGCTCTACGCGCTGGATGCCAAGACCGGCAAAACGGTATGGGAGAGCGATATCGCCCCGCCCGGCAAGGGCTTCAACGAGACCGGCGGCCTGATCGTCGCCCATGGCAAGGCCATTGTCGGCTTGACCTTGTGCCGCGGACAGATGCCACACTGCTATATCAGCGCCTATGACGCCAGGACCGGCAAACAAGTGTGGAAGTTCACCACCATCGCCGCACCGGGCACGCCGGGTGGCGATACCTGGGGCAATGTGCCCGATGATATGCGCGCGGGCGGCGAGACCTGGATCGCCGGCACTTACGATCCGGAGCTGAACATCACCTACTGGGGCACGGCGCAGTCCAAGCCCTGGATGCAGGCGTCGCGCCGCTCCGGCACCGCCTCGACCCTCTATGCCAACTCGACCCTGGCGCTGGACGCCGATACCGGCCAGCTCAAATGGTATTTCAGCCACGCGCCCGGCGAGACCTTCGACCTGGACGAGGTGTTCGAGCGGGTGCTGATCGATCACGGCTCGCAAAAGACGCTGATGACCATCGGCAAGGCCGGCATTTTGTGGAAGCTGGACCGCGTTACCGGAAAATTCCTGGATGCCAAACAGACTGTGTTCCAGAATGTCTATAACGGCATCGACATGAAGACTGGCCGCCTGTCCTTCCGGCCCGATGTGCTGACCCAGAAGACCAAGACCTGGATTTCCGCTTGTCCCAGCGCGGCCGGCGGGCATGACTGGCCGCCCACCAGCTATGACCAGAAGAACGACCTGATGATCATTCCGCTGGACCAGAGCTGCAACATGATGCTGGGTCATGACGTGGCCCAGCACACCGGTGTGGTGCAGCCCGAAGGCGAGGAGAAAGTCTTCTTCATGCCGGGCACCGATGGGAATATGGGCCGACTGGCCGCCTATCGCACCGCCACCATGGAGCCGGTCTGGTCCTTCCAGCAGCGCTCGCCATTCCTGACCGGTGTGCTCTCCACCGACGGCAATGTTTCCTTTGTCGGTGACTATGACCGCGTGTTCCGCGCGGTTGAGACCACCACCGGCAAGACGCTTTGGACGGTGCGGCTTCCCACCGTGGTGCAGGGCAATCCGGTGGCCTTCGCGGTGGACGGCAAGCAATATATCGCCATCACCACCGGGCTTGGCGGCGGCAGCCCCTTTTCCAAGCCGAGCTCCATGCTGGGCGAGGTGCATCATCCCGATCACGGCCAGGCGGTGTATGTCTTCGCCCTGCCGGATAAAATGAATTAGGCGCGCAGCGGTATCCAGCCCAGCCCGCGCGAGATCTGCTCGGCCGCGGCGGCCAGCATCTTGCGCGCCTGTTCCAGGCTCGCCTTCTCGGTGCCGTCAATCACGCTGAGAAAGGGAATTGTCAGCGCCGCCTGGACCCGGCCATCGAAGCCGAAGATGGGATAGCTCAAGTCGTGCACCCCGACATGACGTGAGCTCGGTTTTGACTCGTGGCCGCGCTGCGCCACCGTCTTGAGCCGTTCGCGTAACTTTTTCAGTTCTCCCGGCGCGGGTTCGACCTCGGCCAGCAATCCTTCACGCGTCGCGGCGTCGCTGAAGGCCAGCAGCACATGGCTGGAACAGCTTTTGAGGATGTCGCATTTGGCCCCCAACCGGACCCCAAAGCCGGAATGGGCGGGGGACTCCTGCTGCAACACGATCACGATATTGGCTTCGGAGATGACAGCCATATGGCAGGACTGCTGGGCCTTGAGGGCCAGCTCATACATCACCGGCGCGGCGATCATGCCCAGCCCCTGGGCAGGGGTGGCGCGGAAGGCATGCTCCAGTACGTGATAGCTGACGCGGTAGCGGTCGGAGTCCGGATCCTTGCGCAGCCAGCCGCGGCGATCCATCACCACCAGAATACGAAAGATTTCGCTGAGCGAGCGCCCCAGCCGCTGTGCGATCTCGCTGGACGTCAGCCCGTCCGGCGCCGCAGCCAGCAGTTCGATGATGTCAAAGCCCTTTTCCAGGGCGGGGGCGGCGTACAGCGTCTTGGCAGCGGGCGCCGGTCGCGCCGATTTGCGTTTGGCCATCTTTTTTTCGCGAGAAGCGCGACCTGGGACTGAGGAAAAACCGTGAATGATCGTCAAACCAACCGCCGCAACGTATCGTGTTGCAGTGCACCGGCATAGCGCGAGAACGCACCGCGAAAGAAAGCCAAATCCCCGCGACAACTTGACAAGATTAAACGCGTCTTCATAATTGTTGCGAGGGCAAAAGTGATTTTCACCGATAAAAGTTCGGCTTAAGCCGGCGGCCTCAGAATCATCAGGGGATTAACAGCGAAATCCGGCGCGGCCGCCCATGGCGCGCGCAAGTCAGGGGGATCAATGTCTCGGTTCAATTCCGGCTTGTTTGCGCGGCTGAAGTCCGGCGGCTCAAGGGCGGCGCTCTATGCCGTCGCCACCATGGCGCTGACGGGCGGCGCGCTGGCGCAAGGCGACAACGGCCAAGTAGAAAGCGTCACCGTCTCGGGCTTCAAGGCCAGCCTGGAGCGTTCGCTGGAGCAGAAACGCAACGCGACCAACGCCGTTGACTCCATCCTGGCGGAAGACATCGCCAAATTTCCCGATACCAACCTGTCGGAATCCATCCAGCGTATTCCGGGTGTGGCGCTGAACCGTGGCAATGGCGAAGGCCGGCAGATCGCAGTGCGCGGTCTGTCGCCGTTGTTCACCACGACGGAAATAAACGGCATGGAAACAATCACGAACTCCGGCAATAATGTGGGCCGGTCCTTCGACTTCAACGTTTTCGATTCCGACCTGTTCTCCGGCATCACGGTCAACAAGACCGCCGCGGCCAATCTGCATGAAGGCGCGTTGGGCGCCACCATTCAGCTCAACACGCCACATCCCTTCGACCATCAGGGCTTTACCTTGGTGGGATCGGGGCAGGGCAGCTACACCGATCTGCGCGGTGCCTTCAACAAGCGCTTCTCGAGCCTGATTTCCGATACCTTCATGGGTGGCCGGCTGGGCGTGCTGTTCGCCGCCGCCTATCAGCAGCGCAAGATTCAGTTGTTCGATACCGATTCAGTGGGTTTCCAGAACGACAATACCGGCCAGACCTCGAACCATGCCTCGCCGCTGATCGCCGGTTGCGTCAACAATGCCCCCGGACTCGCCGCGCAATGCGGACTGACAGTGAATGGTGCGAACAATATTGTGCCGACCCAGCGCTTTGGAAGCGTCACGGTGCATGGCACGGGTCTTCCCGGCACCACCCCTCAGGTGGCGGGAACGGTGCTGACCAATGGCAATGGCGCGCCGTGCGCGGCCGGGGTGGCGACGAACGTATGCTTTAACGGCAATGGCGCCAACTTCAACGCTTCGCGGTTACCCAACGATTATGATGTGGTGAACGAGGCCTATCACGACCGCTTCCCGCGTTACATCCCCACCTACCAGACGCAAGAGCGCACCGGCTTCGTCGGCTCGGTGCAGTACCAGCCGGACGATGCGACCCTGATTACGGTCGATGCCATGTTCGCCGACCTGTGGCAGATACAGGACAACTCCGACATCGTTTCACCGGCCTTCGGTATTTCGGGTACCGGCAGCAATCTGGCGCCCCTCGGGGCGCCGCCGCTCAAGGCCAACACGCTCGGCAACGGCAACATCAATATCCTGAATTATGCCGTCGACCAGCAACGCAACAACTTGACCTATCTTGAAGCCACCAATGTCGGATTGACCTCCGAGCGGGCGGGCAGCCAGCAGGACACGCGCTATTCCCAACTCACCCTCAATGCAAGCCATGAATTCTCCTCCGCCTTCAAGGTGGATGCGCGCTTGGGTTGGTCTGAAAATCACTTCCGCTCGAAATATTCTTATCTCTTCAAGATGGATTATGACTGCACGGCGGCGACATCGGCGACCGGCACGATAGCCGGCTGCCCCGGTGGCGTGGGCGGCGGCGTCGGCACGGCCGCCGCGCCCTTTGTTACGGATTTGCGCTATCCACTGGGGACCTTCTCCAATTCGGTCGGCCAGATTGACCCGACATCGACCAATGGCTGGTTTTTCACCCAGTATCGCAACACCCCGGTGTTCAATTACACCAGCTTCCGATCGGCCAGTCTGCACGGCGCTTGGAAGGTCAGCGACGAACTGACCGTGGATGCCGGCTTCGATTACAAGAATTTCGGTTACCGCACCCAGAAGCTGGGCCGGACCAATGGCAGCACCGCCACAATGGACAGCTGGATTCCGACAAGCATCGAAAATGCGCCACTGTCCTCCATCACCGATATCTATCATCTGACCGGCATGAGCGCGCCGGGCGCCACGCCCACAAGCTGGATTACGCCGAGCGTCGACAAGCTGATCAGTCAGTTTCATATTTATGATCAGACGGCCGAACCTCTTATTTGGCCCGCCAACAGCACCGCCCCCTTCAATTGCCAGGTCGCGCCGGGTTGCTCCGCTTTTGCGCTGGGGCCGGGGCAATTTCTCACCCAGAACGGCAGCATTCGTGAGAACGACGTTTCCGGCTGGGGCATGCTGAGCTGGGACACGACCATCGGGCGCGTTCCCTTCCGCGGTAACATCGGTCTTCGTTACGCTTCCACCGATACGCTGGGGCAAGGCTACAATTACGACGCGAATGTGCGGCAGGTCGTGCCGGTGACAATTCCCTATAGCTATCATGACTGGCTGCCGTCGATTAACGCCGTGCTGGAGCCAACCGAGAATTTCCTGCTTCGTTTCAGCGCCGCCGAAGTCATGTCGCGGCCCAACCTGCCGGATCTGGTGCCGGGCATCAGCGCCAGCAAGCCCGGCACCGCCGCGCTCGCGGTTTCGGGCGGCAACGCGCTGCTCAAGCCCTACCGTTCCAAGGACGCGGACATGTCCTTCGAATGGTATTATTCCAAGGGCGCACTGATCTCGTTTGCTTTCTTCTACAAACATATCGACGATCTGATCGCCAGCCAGAACACCAACGTGCCGTTCACAGGCAATCCGTTCAACATCCCGACCAGCATCGCGCTGGCGGCTTGTGGCGGTTCATTCTCTTCCTTCTGCGATCCGTCTCAGCCCGCCAACTTCACCTTCAAGGTCAATCAGAAGGGCTCACCGCTCTACGGCACGGAAATCAACTGGCAGCAGCCCTTCGACTTTCTGCCCGATTTCTGGTCCAACTTCGGCGTGCTGGGCAATGTCACCTTCGTGCAGGCGCGCCAGAACTACCTGGCGGCCAACGGCACGATCCAGGCGGTGGCGGACCTCGAGAACATGTCGCGCACCAGCTACAATGCCGTGTTCTACTATGACGACTCGGTGTTCCAGGCGCGCATCTCGGCGAACTTCCGCAGCAAGTATCTGGATACGGCCGGCGTCAATCCCGGCAACAACAACGACTTGCGTTTGATCGCCAGCAACCTGAGTTTTGATACGTCCGCGAGCTATAAGATCGACGACAATTTCACGGTGACGTTCCAGGGCATCAACCTGAGCAATGAGCCGGTCATCTCTTATCTCGACTCGGTGGGCCAGCGTCTCAACCACGGCAGCTGGTACGGCAGCGAATATTACTTGGGCCTTCGGTACGCGTACTGACGATACGCGTGCTGGGGCTATTCCCCGGAGAAACGTCGGGTCCCCCTGGCCCGGCGTTTCTCTTTTTTGGGAGCGTCGGCGTAAGCCGGAGCGGCCACTAGAAAATTTCAGTCCAGGAACCGGCGGAAAAGCCGGACACCCTCGTCATTGGGCTCTGCCAGCTCGACGCGCCGTACCCTGCCATTGTCGAGCGCGAAATGTTCGCGGCCGTTGCCGAACATCACCCGGTGTCCCTGGTCCGCAATCACCTGCAATAGGCGCAGGGGCGCGCCCTTCCAGGCATCGGGACTTGCTGGATCGCAATAGCCCAGCACGTCCTTGCGGTCCGGCGTGAAAGTCAGAACCATCTTGCAGCGGTCGGGCCGCAATTCCGGCGGTAGCGGACGCTTCTCGTCCTGGGATTCAAGCCACAGACAGGCGAAAGCACGGCACGGCGCGGGCCTGGTTTCATAGATGGTGCAGCCCTGGCCTATGGCGCAATGGCTGCACCACTGTCCTTCCGGTTTGTCGAGAGCCGCAATCTCCGGCAGCTTGCAGCAAAGATTGCAGGAGCCGCAGCGGTTCTCGCTCATGACCCTACGCCCGGCATCCAGCCCGGGCGCGCCATCTCCTCGGCAAAGCCCGGGAACATCAGATTGAAGGACAGGCTGATGCGCGCGCGGTTCGACCGGTTCACATCCACCGCATGCTGCAGCCAGGCGGGAAACAGAAGCAGCGAGCCCGTCTTCACCCGCACCATCGCCACTTCAGTATTTTCCGCGGTCGGCTCCGTGGCGGCGGGCCGGATCACGCCGGCCTGCGGCTTGGGATCGAAGAAGTTGATGCTGTCGGCGCCTTCCTGCACCTGCACATAATAGGCGCCGCTGAGATAGTTGTTGCGATGGCTGTGCAGCCGGTGACCGGTGCCGGGCGCGTTCACATTGGCCCAGCAGCCTGTGATCATCAGCGGTTTGGGGATGCGCAAATAGGACAGAGCGCCGGCGGCAGCGGCCTCCACCCATTCCAGCAGCGGACGGAAGGCGGCGCGTTCATGCAGGCCATGATCGGACTGCCAGTTCTCGCCCGGCCGCAATCCTTCCAGCGGCGCGCCCAGGCCGGCGAGGGCAGTGACGATATCGCGATTGAGCGGCTCGAATTCCTGTGGCTTCAAATCCCCTTTCCACACGAAGGTGGGGAAAAGCTGCATCAGCTCCGGTGTCTCAAAGCCTTTCACGGTTGCGTCCGGAAGCGGTATTCGGTGACTTCGTGAAATACCTGCCCGGGCGCCAGTTCGGTGGAGGGGAAATTGGGATGGTTGGGCGAGTCCGGGTAATGCTGGGTCTGGAACGACATGGCGCCGTGGGGGACATAACCTTTGTCCAACGCCACCTTGGGACGCACCGAATTGCCGCTATAGATCTGAACGCCAGGTTGTGTGGTCCACACTTCCATCACCCGGCCCGAGGCCGGATCGCTGAGCTTTGCCGCGATGCGCAACTCGCCCGGCGTGCCATCAATCACGAAATTGTGATCCAGCCCCTTCTTGGCGGCGAGCGCGGCTGAGGAAAGGCGCGGACCCAGCGGCGCCCCCTTGGTGAAATCGAAATCGCTGCCCGCCACGTCGCGGATTTCGCCGGTCGGGATGCTGCCGGCATCGATCGGTGTGTAATGGTGGGCGAAAATCTGGAGAGTCTCCGCATCCACGGTCGGTGCATCCGATAGCTTGAAATAGGAATGGTTGATCAGATTGATCACCGTCTTCTTGTCGGTGGTGGCCCGCATGTCCACCCGCAGCGCGTTGTTGCGCGTCAGGGTGTAGGTGATGGTGACTTCGACCTTGCCCGGAAAGCCCATGAAGCCGTCCGGATCAGTGCGGCTTAGAACCAGACTCGGTTCGGGACCATCTTTCGGGGCTGCGCCGAAGACCTGGCGGAAATAGGCCATGGTGCCGCCCTGATCCAGATTGCCGTCCTTGTCGGGATCGAGGGCGTAGCTTTTGCCGTCCAAGGTGACCTTGGCGCCGCGGATACGATTGGCGAAGCGGCCGACGATGGCGCCGTAATGGCCGTTCGACTTCAGATAGTCGGCGCTGGTGTAGTCGGTGAGGCTGCCAAAACCCTGCACCACATCGGCAAACTTGCCAGTGCGGTCCGGCGCGGTCAGCGACACCACCACCCCGCCATAGCTGCTGATGCGTGCTGCCATGCCGTTGGCGTTGGTCAGGGTGAAGAGCTTGGCGGGACGGCCGTCATCGGCGGTGACGCCCCAATCCTGCGCGGTGATCCCCGCCATGGCGGGCACGGGCAGCGATAAAAGTCCCAGCAGGACAAGCGTTACCAATTTGTCGGCAAAAATCATCTTTCAGCCCTCCCACGTCGCCCGGACAACTTATTGATTATAATATATAATTTGTCGAGCGGCGACACTCTTTGGCGGCAAGCTTAGCCCTCTGGCTGGGTTTGAACAAAAGCCTGTTTGCGGGTCAAATCGCCGAAAAAGAAGGGGCGGGAAAATGCGGGTAGGCTTCTTGTACGGCGCGCTGGCGCTGGCGTTGCTGGCGATACCAGCCGATGGGCAAACAGGTGCGCAAAGAGCGGTGACCGCCGGCAAGCTGGTGGTGGACGCGCCGACCCTGACGGCCATTGGCGTGGAATGGAAAATCACCGGCGACGACAATCGCAATGCCGCGGTCGATGTCAGCTTCCGGAAGAAAGGTGAGACCACCTGGCGCAAGGCGCTGCCGCTGCTGCGTATCCATCACGAAGTGATCAACAGCGCCGAGCCGCCCTTCCGGCCGGTCGATCCTTCGCCCGCCAATCCCAATGGCGAGCGGGAAAATCCCTGGCACTATGACACCGGCAATATGTTCGCGGGCAGTGTGCTCAATCTTCAGCCCGACAGTGATTACGAATGCCGCTTTGTGTTGAGCGATCCCGACGGCGTAAGTGGCGAGAAGGAAAAGACCATTACGGTCCACACCCGCAAGGAGCCGCAAGTCGCCAGCGGCGGGCGCACCTTCCATGTCTATCCCATCGGCTGGAAAGGGCCGATGCAGCAGCCTTCCTTCATCGGGTTGATGCGCGCCTACAATATGGGCTCGTCGGCTTCGGATCACGATCATACCTTTCCGCCGCGTGTGCGCCCCGGCGACGTGATTCTGGTCCATGCCGGCACCTATATCAGCGACCGCTTTCACTACATGAACGGCATGCCGCATCCCGGCTACAACAATCTGGCGGCGGTGACGGACGGCACCTATTACCTCACCCAGAGCGGCACCCCCGACAAGCCGATCGTGATCAAGGGCGCGGGCGATGGCGAGGCGATCTTCGATGGCGCCGGCAATGCCAATCTCTTCAACCTGCTGCACGCCAATTACAATTATTTCGAGGGCATCACGGTCAGGAATACCACCGTGGCGTTCCTGCTGGGCTGGAAGGACATTACCGGCTCCAGCGGTTTCACTCTAAAGCACAGTCGCATCTATGACGTGGCGCGCGCCGTATCCGGCGAATGGTCCGCCTCCCGCGACTTCTATATCGCCGACAATGTGATCGTGGGCCGCCATGAACCGACCAAGATGATGGGCTGGAGCGGCGCGCTCTGGACCAATCTTCCCGGTTTCCCGGAATCCCTGATCTCCGAATATGGCATCAAGGTCTATGGTCAGGGCCATGCCGTGACCCACAATTACATCGCCAATTTCCACGACGCGATCGATGTCTCCACCTATGGCGAGCCCGATGGCACGCCAGGCATCGATGTGAACGAGGTAACGGGACCCACCGAGCTGGATGAGCGTACCGCCTCCTCGATCGATTTCTATGGTAACGACATGTACAATATGGGCGACAATTGCATCGAGGGTGATGGCGGGTCGCACAATATCCGCATCTTCGAGAATCGCTGCTTCAACACCGCGGCGGCTTCGCTTAGCGCCCAGCCGATCTTCGGCGGGCCGATCTATTTCTATCGCAACCTGGTCTACAACGCGCCCAGCGGCGGGCCGCTGAAATTCGCCGACACGCCGGCGGGCGTCTTTGTCTACAACAACACCTTTGTTGGTGGTGACACCTCGCCGGGCGGGCCGGTGGCCAACGCCCATCTGATGAACAATCTGTTCCTGGGCAGCGGTTCGGACCGGCCGGTCTATCAGATCGCCACCACGACCAATTATTCCACGTCGGACTATAACGGCTTCAGCGCCAATGCCGGTGCTTATGACTTTGCCTGGAATTCCCCGGCCTCCAATATCGAGGCGGACTATGACTACACCCACAAGCTGACGGTGCGGCGCTCCAAAACGCTGAAGGAGTTTGCCGCTGCGACGGGCCAGGACCGCCACAGCGTGATGGTGGATTACAAGGTCTTCGTGAATGTGCCGCGGCCGGAATTGTCGGATCCCCAGCGGCTCTACAATCCCGAGGATATGGATTTTCGGCTGAAGCCCAAAAGCGCGGCGATCGATGCCGGCACCGTGCTGGCGACCATCAACGACTCCTATGCGGGCAAGGCGCCGGATCTTGGCGCCTATGAGCTTGGCCAGGCGTTGCCGGATTATGGTCCGCGCGAACTGCCGCCCGGCATGATGGGGGTGGAGGCGTTCGGATACCGGTCGTGGGTCGGGCCGCCGCGGCCCGATCTGCATCTGTTGCCCAGATAGCTTCTATCGGTAAGAAATACGTCCATGATTGGCTTGGGACAGAAACTGGGCTTGGGCGCCGGCCTTGCGATTGTTTGGGCCGTTTATGCGGTGGCGCAGACAGAGGTCGCGACCGGCCCCTTTACCGAGGCCCAGATCGATGACGGCCGCAAGGTCTACGCCACCCGCTGCGCCGCCTGTCATCTGTCCAGTCTGGTGGGGCAGGGTGAGGCGCTACCGTTGGCCGGCAGCCAGTTCATGGCCGGCTGGTCGAACCGCACCACCCAGGACCTCTACACTTTGATCCAGTCCTCCATGCCCAAGGACGCGCCCGGCAGCCTGGATGATCGGGATTATGCCAATGTCACCGCCTTCATCCTGCACGCCAATGGCGCCAAGGCCGGGCCGACGACCTTTCTTGTGGCGCCGCCGCTCCGCATCGGCTTGGTCGCCAACGGCATCGCACCAGGGGATATCGGCGCGGCGCCGGCCGCGCCTTGAGGCGGCCCGAAGGGCGCCGGCAGACATGGCTAATTTCAGGTAGGAAATTCGCCGCCCGGTACGCTTTTGCACGCCTAACCGCCTCCCCCGAACAAAATTTTCGGCGCCAGGGAACTTTTGGGGCAAGGGTCCGTTTGCAGCGGTAACGGCGGGGTTTGCGCCGGATGAGGGGCTTGTCGCTGTGTCACAGCAGCTAAGGTTACGACGTGGACGGCGGATCCCGCCGTGTGGCTGGGCATTGGCAAAAATCAAGGTGGGCACATGAGGCAAGATCGCAATGCGTCCGGCAACGGCAGCGAGTCGGCCGAGGCGCTGTCCGCCCGGATGGGACAGCCCATCGCCAAAATGCATGGCGAGACCCTGCCGCCCTTCGCCCTGGAAGAGCTTCTGGGGGCGCTGCAGGCGATGCAGGCCGGCGACTTTTCGGTGCGCCTGCCCGGAAGCCAGACCGGAATCATGGGCAAGATTTCCGACACCTTCAACGACATCGTTTCCACCAATCAGCGCATGGCCCAACAACTGGAGCGTGTTGGCGATGTGGTGGGCAAGGAAGGCAAGACCCGCCAGCGCGTGCGCATCGGGGCCGGCCGCGGCGCTTGGGCCGAGATGGAAAATTCGGTCAACACCCTGATCGACGATCTGCTCTGGCCGACGGTGGAAGTGACCCGCGCCATCGCCGCGGTGGCCAAGGGCGATCTGCTGCAGACCGTGAATCTGGACGTGGACGGACGGCCCCTGAAGGGCGAATTCCTGCGCTCCGCCACCATCGTCAACACCATGATCAAGCAGCTCAGCGTGTTCACCTCGGAAGTGACGCGCGTGGCCCGCGAAGTGGGCACCGAAGGCAAGCTGGGCGGCCAGGCCCAGGTCAGCGAGGTGACCGGCGTCTGGAAGGATTTGACCGAAAACGTCAACTCCATGGCCTCTAACCTCACGGGCCAGGTGCGCTCGATCGCCGAAGTGACCATCGCGGTGGCCAATGGCGACCTGTCCAAGAAGATCACCGTCGACGTGCGCGGCGAAATTCTGCAGCTCAAGGAAGCCATCAATACCATGGTGGACCAGTTGCGCTCCTTCGCTTCGGAAGTGACGCGCGTGGCGCGCGAAGTGGGTACCGAAGGCAAGCTGGGCGGCCAGGCGCTGGTGCCGGGTGTCGCGGGCACCTGGAAGGATCTGACCGACTCGGTGAACGCCATGTGCGGCAACCTCACCGACCAGGTGCGCAACATCGCCCAGGTGACCACCGCGGTGGCGCGTGGCGATCTTTCGCGCAAGATCACCGTGGACGTGAAGGGCGAAATCCTGGAGCTGAAGGACACCATCAACACCATGGTGGACCAGCTCAACTCTTTCGCCTCGGAAGTGACGCGCGTCGCCCGCGAAGTCGGCACCGAGGGCAAGCTGGGTGGTCAGGCGCAGGTGCCCGGCGTCGCCGGTACCTGGAAGGACCTGACCGACAACGTCAACTTCATGGCCTCGAATCTGACGGGTCAGGTGCGAAACATCGCCGAGGTGGCGACCGCCATCGCTGGCGGCGACCTGTCCAAGAAGATCACCGTCAATGTGTCGGGCGAAATCCTGCAGCTTAAAGAAACCATCAATACGATGGTGGACCAGCTCAACGCCTTTGCTTCGGAAGTCACGCGTGTCGCCCGCGAAGTGGGTACCGAAGGACGGCTGGGCGGCCAGGCCAACGTGCTTGGCGTCGCCGGCACCTGGAAAGACCTGACGGACTCGGTCAACTCCATGGCCTCGAACCTGACTGCCCAGGTGCGCAACATCGCCGACGTCTCCACCGCCATCGCCAATGGCGACCTGTCCAAGAAGATCACGGTGGACGTGAAGGGCGAGATTCTGCAACTGAAGGAAACCATCAACACCACGGTGGACCAGCTCAACGCCTTCGCCTCGGAAGTCACGCGCGTGGCGAGAGAAGTGGGCACCGAAGGCAAGCTGGGCGGGCAGGCGGTGGTGCGCGGTGTGGCCGGCACCTGGAACGACCTGACCGACTCGGTCAACTCCATGGCCTCGAACCTGACCGCCCAGGTGCGTAACATCGCCGAAGTGGCGACCGCGGTGGCGCAGGGCGACCTGTCCAAGAAGATTACCGTCAATGTGTCGGGCGAAATCCTGCAGCTGAAGGAAACCATCAACACGATGGTGGACCAGCTGAACTCTTTCGCCTCCGAAGTGACGCGCGTCGCGCGCGAAGTGGGCACCGACGGCAAGCTGGGCGGCCAGGCCGAAGTGGCCGGTGTCGCCGGCACCTGGAAGGACTTGACCGACTCGGTGAACTCCATGGCGGGCAACCTCACCGCCCAGGTGCGTAACATCGCCGAAGTGGCGACCGCCATCGCCGGCGGCGACCTTTCGCGCAAGATCACGGTGGACGTGCGCGGCGAAATTCTTCAGCTGAAGGAAACGCTGAACACCATGGTGGACCAGCTCAACCGTTTCGCGGGCGAAGTGACCCGCGTGGCGCGCGAAGTGGGTACAGAAGGGCGTCTGGGCGGCCAGGCGCAGGTGCCCGGTGTCGCCGGCACCTGGAAGGACCTGACCGACAACGTCAACCTGCTGGCCGCCAACCTCACCACCCAGGTGCGAAACATCGCCGAAGTCACCACCGCCGTGGCGCGCGGCGACCTGTCGCGCAAGATCACGGTGGACGTGAAAGGCGAAATTCTCGACCTCAAGACCACCATCAACACCATGGTGGACCAGCTCAACGCCTTCGCCGCCGAAGTGACGCGCGTGGCCCGCGAAGTCGGCACCGACGGCAAGCTGGGCGGTCAGGCGCAGGTGCCCGGTGTGGCGGGTACCTGGAAGGACCTTACCGACAACGTCAATTTCATGGCCTCCAACCTGACCGCCCAGGTGCGCAACATCGCCGAAGTGGCGACCGCCATCGCCGGCGGCGACCTTTCCAAGAAGATCACGGTGGACGTGCGCGGCGAAATCCTGCTGCTCAAGGAAACGCTGAACACCATGGTCGAACAACTTCGCTCCTTCGCGGGCGAGGTGACCCGCGTGGCGCGCGAAGTGGGCACCGACGGCCGCCTCGGCGGCCAAGCGGTGGTGCCGGGCGTGGACGGCACCTGGAAGGACTTGACCGACTCGGTGAACTCCATGGCCGGCAACCTGACGGCCCAGGTGCGTAACATCGCCGAGGTGACCACCGCCGTGGCGCGCGGTGACCTGTCACGCAAGATCACGGTGGACGTGAAGGGCGAAATCCTGGAGCTCAAGAACACCATCAACACCATGGTGGACCAGCTCAACGCTTTTGCTTCGGAAGTCACGCGCGTCGCCCGCGAAGTGGGCACCGACGGCCAGCTTGGCGGCCAGGCGCAGGTGCCTGGTGTCGCCGGCACCTGGAAGGACCTGACCGACACCGTCAACGTGATGGCGGCCAACCTCACCGAACAGGTGCGCGGCATCGTCAAGGTCGTGACCGCGGTGGCCAATGGCGAGCTGAAACAGAACCTGACCGTGAAGTCCAAGGGCGAGGTCGCGGCCCTGGCCGAAACCATCAACAACATGACCGAGACCCTGGCGACCTTCGCCGATCAGGTCACCACGGTGGCCCGCGAGGTCGGCGTGGAAGGCCGTCTCGGCGGCCAGGCCTATGTGCCCGGCGCTTCGGGCACCTGGAAGGATCTCACCGGCAACGTGAACCTGCTGGCCGCCAACCTCACCACCCAGGTGCGCGCCATCGCCGAAGTGGCGACCGCCGTGACCAAGGGCGACCTGACGCGATCGATCCAGGTGAATGCGCGCGGCGAAGTGGCCGAGCTCAAAGACAATATCAACACCATGATCGACAATCTGCGTTTGACCACCGAGCGCAACACCGAGCAGGACTGGCTGAAGACCAACCTCGCCAAGTTCACCAACATGCTGCAGGGCCAGCGCGATCTTTCCACCGTGGGCAAGATGCTGCTGGACGAGCTGACACCCCTGGTCAACGCGCAGATGGGCGTGATCTACCAGATGGAATATACCGATCCGCCGACCTTGCGCCTGCTTACCTCCTATGCCGGTAACCAGACCGACGGCTATCCCTCCAGCTTCCTCTTGGGCGATGGCCTGATCGGCCAATGCGCCTCCGACAAGAAGACCAAGCTGGTCACCAGCGTGCAGAGGGGCGTACCGATCAACTCCGCCCTGATGCAGGTGACGCCCAAGAACATCATCGTGCTGCCGGTGCAGTTCGAAAGCCAGGTCAAGGCGGTGATCGAACTATCGTCGCTGTCGGACTTCACCAGCCTGGAAGTGGCCTTCCTGGAACAGCTCACCTCCAATATCGGCATCGTGCTGAACTCGATCGAAGCCACCATGCAGACCGAAGGGCTGCTCAAGCAGTCCCAGAAGCTGGCCGGCGAGCTGCAGACCCAGCAGAAAGAACTGCAACAGACCAACGACCAGCTGGAACAGAAGGCGCGCGAGCTGGCCGAGCAGAATGTCGAAGTGGAGCGCAAGAACCAGGAAATCGAGCAGGCTCGCCGCGCCCTGGAGGAAAAGGCCAGCGAGCTGGCGCTCACCTCCAAATACAAGTCGGAATTCCTGGCCAATATGTCCCACGAGTTGCGCACGCCGCTGAACTCGATCCTGATCCTGGGTCAGCAACTGGCGGACAATCCTGACCAGAATCTGACGCTCAAGCAGGTGGATTTTGCCCGCACCATCCACGGCGCCGGTACCGATCTGCTCAACCTGATCAGCGACATTCTCGACCTCAGCAAGATTGAGTCCGGTACCGTCACGGTGGAGGCGGACGAAGTCGCCTTCGCCAATGTCATCGAGGCGGTGGCGCGGCCGTTCCGCCACGAGGCCGAGGCCCGCAACCTGGGCTTTAACGTCAAGCTGGATCCCAAGCTGGGCCGTTCCATGCTGACCGACTCCAAGCGGCTGCAGCAGGTGCTGAAGAATCTTCTTTCCAACGCCTTCAAGTTCACGGCCCAGGGTCAGGTCAGCCTGCTGGTCAGCGCCGCCGAGGAGGGCTGGAATCCAGCCCATCCGGTGCTGGGCCAGGCCGTCAATGTGGTGGTGTTCGAAGTGTCCGATACCGGCATCGGCATTCCGGCGGAAAAGCAGAAGCTGATCTTCGAAGCTTTCCAGCAAGCAGACGCCTCCACCAGCCGCAAATATGGCGGCACGGGCTTAGGGCTCGCCATCAGCCGCGAGCTGTCCAATCTTCTGGGCGGTGAAATCCAGCTGCGCAGCGCGCCCGGCATCGGCTCGACCTTCAAGCTCTATCTGCCGTTGCGCTATGTCGGCGCGGCCACCTCCGTTCGCCCGGCCCGCACGTCCGCTGTGCCGGCCTTGGCCGAGCGCGCGTCGTCCGCCGAGCAGATCCTCGATGACCGCAACGCCATCTCGCCGGGCGACACCTTGCTGCTGATCGTGGAAGACGATCCGCACTATGCCCGCATCCTGATGGATATCGCCCATGAGGAAGATTTCAAGGTGCTGGTGGCCGGCCGCGGCGAAGAAGCGCTGGACCTGGCGGAGGAATTCAATCCCGCCGCGGTTTCGCTCGATATCTTCCTGCCCGACATGCTGGGCTGGACGGTGATGAGCCAGCTCAAGCAAAACGCCAAGACCCGCCACATCCCGGTTCAGATCATCACCCTGGACGAGGATCGCCAGCACGCGCTGGCGCGCGGCGCTTTCTCCTTTGTCCCGAAGCCGACTTCGGCAGACGGGGTGCGCATGGCGCTCACCAAGATCAAGGCCTATGTCCAACCGCGCAAGAAGCGCCTTCTGGTGGTGGAGGACAATCCCGCCGAGCAGCTCAGCATTGCCGCGCTGCTGGAGCATCACGATATCGAGATCATATCGGCTGATACCGGCCAGGCCGCGCTGCAGACCCTGCGCAAGGAGCCAGTGGACTGTGTGGTGCTGGACCTCCGGCTACCCGACATCACGGGTTTTGAACTGCTGGAGGAATTCAGCAGCGATCCCGCGCTGACCGACATGCCGGTGATCGTCTTTACCGGCCGTGAGCTCACGCCGGAGGAGGAGGCCCAGCTTCACGCCGTGGCGCGCAGCATCGTGGTCAAGGGCGTGGAGTCGCCGGAGCGCTTGCTGGACGAGACGGCGCTGTTCCTGCACCGCAACGTGGCCGAGTTGCCGCGCGAAAAGCAGGCCATGCTGGAAAAGCTGACCTCGTCCGATGAAGATCTGGTGGGCAAGACCGTGCTCCTGGTGGACGACGACGCCCGCAACATCTTCGCCCTTTCCAGCGCCCTGGAGCGGCGCGGCATGAAGGTGCTGACCGCCACCACCGGCATGGAGGCGATCGACCTGGTCCAATCCACGCCCGAACTCGCCATCGTGCTGATGGACATCATGATGCCCGAGATGGACGGCTATCAGACCATGGCGCGCATCCGGGAAAACCCGGCCTACCGCCGCCTTCCCATCATCGCCCTGACCGCCAAGGCGATGAAGGGCGACCGTGAAAAGTGCCTGGAAGCGGGCGCTTCCGATTATCTGGCCAAGCCCGTCAATACCGAGCAGTTGCTTTCGGCCCTGCGCATGTGGTTGCACCGGTGAAGGACACGACGGAAAATAGGAGCCCGGTGAATGTCCTGCTGGTCGATGACCAGCCGGGCAAGCTGCTCAGCTATGAGGTGATGCTGAGCGAGCTGGGAGAGAATCTGGTCAAGACGTCTTCCGCCCAGGAGGCGCTGGCCTTTCTGCTCAAGTCGGACGTGGCGGTCATTCTGGTGGATGTCTGCATGCCCGATCTCGATGGCTTCGAACTGGCCAAGATGATCCGGGAGCATCCCCGTTTCCAGAAGACCGCCATCATCTTCATTTCCGCCATTCACCTCAGCGAAAGCGACTATCTGCGCGGCTATGAGGCCGGCGCGGTGGATTACATTTCCGTGCCCGTGGTGCCGGAGTTGCTGCGCGCCAAGGTGCGGGTCTTCGCCGAACTCTTCCGCAAGACCCGGGCGCTGCAGCATCTGAATGAAGATCTGGAGCGGCGCGTGGCCGAACGCACCGAGGCGCTGGCGCTGTCGGCCGACAGCCTGCGCCGCAGCGAGCAGGGCCGCAGCCTGGCGCTGGTGGCCGGCAATATGGGCTCCTGGGACTTCGACGCAGTGTCCGGTTCCTGGTTCTGGGACGAAGGCCAAAGCCGCATTTTCGGCGTGGACCACGCGTCCTTCACGCCGGATATCGAGGCGATCCGCCGAGGCATCCATCCGGAAGATCTGGATAATATCCGTCGCTGCTTCGAAGACCTTTCGCCGGACCGGGCCACCTGCGAACAGGAATTCCGGATCGTGCGCCCCAATGGCGAGACACGCTGGTGCACAGCCGCGGCCGTCGCGAGTTTCGATGCCATGGGCCAGATGCTCCGCTTCAGCGGCGTCATCACCGACATCACTGATCGCAAGGAAGCCGAAGACCGCCAGGCGCTGCTAGCCCGCGAGGTGGATCACCGCGCCAAGAACACGCTCGCCATCGTGCAGGCCATTGTGCGCATGGCCAAGCGCGACAGCATCGACGACTATATGAGGGCCGTTGAGGGCCGCATCGGCGCCCTGGCCCAAACTCATGAGCTTCTGTCCCAGTCCAAATGGGAAGGCGCCGACATCTTGCGCCTGGTGCTGGATGAGCTCGCGCCCTATCACAGCGACGGACGCCAGCGCGTCAGCGCGGTGGGACCTTCGCTGGTGCTGGCGCCCGAACAGGCCCAGCTCGTCGCCATGGCGGTGCATGAACTGGCCACCAACGCGGCGAAATACGGCTCGCTGTCCGTCGAGTCCGGCAAGGTGGATGTCAGTTGGTCGGCCTTTGAAGGGACGCTGTCTCTTGTGTGGCGCGAGAGCGGCGGTCCGCTTGTGTCTGCGCCCAAGCGGCTGGGCTTCGGCACCAAGATCATCTCCAGCCTGGGCAGCAGCCATCGCGGCCGCACGGAATTCCAGTGGCTGCCGGACGGACTGACTTTCACGCTCGATCTGCGATATCGGGACGAACCCGCCGCCGACCCCAGCGTCCATTCCGTGCGGGACAAGTCCACCGCGCCACGCCTGCTGCTGGTCGAGGATGAACTGGTGGTCGGGGTCTTCATGCAGGAATTGCTGGAGGCGATCGGCTATCGCTCCACCGAACCGATCGGCCGGTTGTCCGATGCCCTGGCAGCCGCTCAGCGTGAGCGCTTCCGTGGGGCGGTGCTGGACATGAACCTTAATGGGGAGATCGTCTATCCCCTGGCCGAACTTCTGACGGCCCAGAAGGTGCCGTTCATCTTTGTCACCGGCTATGCCCCGCGCAGTGTCGATGCTCGCTTCACCGCCGTACCGATTCTGCAGAAACCGGTGCTCCAGGACGAGCTGGCCGCGATCCTGGAACAGGTTCTGACGGGCCCGAGGCGGGCCAAGGCAGCCTCCGGCGCCGCCGCGCGATAAGCGGTTTACATCGACGGCCCTGCGGCGCTATCAGCGTCGATGATTAAATCGCGAGGGGCCATGACCGATCTTGCTGAATTTGGGCTGGCTGGCCTTTCCGCCGGCGTCGCCGCGGGACGCTTTTCTCCCGTGGAAATCATGGACGCCTGTTTTGCCCGCATCCGCAAATGGGAGCCGCGGCTCCATGCCTTTGTCTCTCTGTATGAGAAGGAAGCCAGGCAGGAGGCGGAAGAGGCTGCCCGCGCCATCCGTTCCGGCCAGGCAAAAGGACCGCTGCATGGCCTGCCGATCGCGATCAAGGACCTGATCGAGATCGAAAGCAAAGTCACTACCGGCGGCACCATCGTCTGGAAAGACCGCGTCTCGACGCATACCGCGACTCTGGTCAGGAAGCTGACGGATGCCGGCATGATCGTGCTGGGCAAGACCCATACGGTCGAATTCGCCTACGGCGCCTGGGGCACCAATCAGCATATGGGCACGCCGTGGAATCCGTGGGACCTGGACGTGCCGCGCACCCCCGGCGGCTCTTCTTCTGGCACAGGCGTGGCGGTTGCCGCGCGCATGGCGCCCGCAGGCCTGGGCACCGACACCGGCGGCTCGGTGCGGATTCCAGCCGCCTGGTGCGGCATCACCGGCCTCAAGACCAGTGTGGGGCGGATCAGCACCCATGGCGTGTTGCCGCTCAGCCCGACCCTGGACACGCCGGGCCCGCTGGCGCGCAATGTGGAAGATTGTGCGTTGCTTCTTGCGGTGATGCAGGGGCCCGATCCGCTTGACCCGCTGACTTTGACCTTGCCGCCCGTGGATGCCTTCGCCGAGCTGCGCCGGGGCGTCAGGGGCCTGCGTTTGGCGCGGCTTCCCGAGAAAGAGCGCGCCGGTCACGACCCGGAAATCCTGAAGGCCTATGATCGCTCCGTGGAGGAGCTGGCGGGGCTGGGCGCCGAAATCGTCACGCTTCCCGACTTGGGTTATTCGTTGCGCGAATATGGCGATCTGGTAGGCCGCATCATTTCGGCCGAGGTCTATCCCCGCATTCGCGAGCTTGCTGACGACCGCAGCCTGCCGCTGGACGAGGCGGTGCGGCCGCGGGTGGTGGCCGGCGCCACCATTTCGCCCGCGCAATATCAGGAGGTCTTGGCGGAGCGGGAACGGCGGAAAAAGGCCTTCATCGCCGGACTGGACGGGATTGATGCGATCCTGACGCCCGCGGCCATGACCCCGCCCATTCCCCTGAACACGGTGGATCAGACCTCCACCCCGGCCATCTCGACCCGCTGGGTGAATTTCCTGGATCTCTGCGCCCTGGCCCTTCCCAACGGGCTGACGGCCCAGGGCCTGCCCAGCTCGCTGCAGGTGGTGTGCCGGACCGGGGCAGAGGCCTTGGCGCTGCGGATTGGCTGGGCCTATGAGGACAGCACCGACTGGCACCTGATGAGCCCCTCGCTCCGTGAGATGGGGGTATCCCCGAAGCCGTGAGATCGAGATACCGGTACTGATCTAGGCCGACGTGACTGCGAAGCCCCTGGGCGCTTCGCCTTTCTGCCAGGCCTGCCACATGGTGGCGTAGGCGCTTTCCAGATTTTGGCGGAAGAGATCGGTGTCGAACAGCGGGCAGCGCAGGCGATTGTCCGCCAGTTTCTGCTTTACGTTCGCCAGCATTCCTGCATCGCTCGCGAGCCGCAGCGCCAGACGCTCATAGTCTTCGAGATTTTCCGTCACCAGGTCCGGCAAGCCAGCGGCGTTCAACAGGCTGGCGGCGACACGGCCAGGAAAGGCAGTGCCGCGGCAGGTGACCAGCGGCAGACCTGCCCACAAGGCATCGCTGGCGGTGGTGTGGGCATTGTAGGGCAGGCTGTCGAGAAACAGGTCCGCCTGCTTCAGCCGCGCCAGATGCTGTTCCAGCGGCAGGGACGGGGCAAAGCGAAGACGGCTGGGGTGCACGCCATGCCGCTCGGCCTCCCCGGCCAGGTTGGCTTCGAAGGGCGGCTTGGCTTTCAGCAGCCAGAGCACGCTCCGATCCACCTGTTTCAACAATCGCATCCAGCAGGCGAAGATATCCGGCGTCAGCTTGTAGCTCTGATTAAAATTGCAGAGCACGAATCCGGTCTCGGGCAAGCCCAGCGCGGCGCGGCTGGGCACATCTTTGGCGATGGCACGCTTGGAATCATTCACCTGATAGCTGTGCGGCAACCAGACGACCTGCTCGTCATAAAAGCGCTGTTCGCCTTCGGGGATCACCACCTTGTCGGCGATGATGTAATCCATATAGGACGCGCCTAGGGTGGCGGGGAAGCCCAGATAATTGACCTGAATGGGCGCCGGCCGGCGGGCAAAGATGCCCATGCGGGGGGCGCCGAAATAGCCATTGAGATTGACCAGGATGTCGATCTCCTCGGCACGGATGCGGTCTGCCGCGTCGCTGTCCGACAGATGGTTGATGAAAAGAATACGGTCGAAAGCGGCCTCCAGCCGCCGCCGCATGGCGCTGCCATCGCCGCCGCCATTATCGATGGCGACGATCTCGAAGCGCGCCTTGTCATGCAGCTCGTAAAGGCCGGCCATCAGATAGGCGGTGGCCTGCTCGCGGAATTCGCCCGATACATAGCCGATGCGGATTTTGTCGTGGCTGCGCATCCCAATTGGTTCTGACGTCTGGGACGGAAAAAGACTGCCGGTGAAAATGCGCGAACAGGCCTGCAGATCGGCAGACGAGGTGGAGACCGCCTGATACACAAAGGGACGCACCACCTCTTTGCCGGCGCGCACGCCCTGGTCCACCAGGTTTTTCTGGCTTTCGAAATCGTTCCAGTCGGCGGCGAACATCTGAAGATGCAGCAGCTCGCCGCGCGCATAAGTCTGGCCGGGATTGAGCGTCAGCGCCGCTTTCAGGTCGGCGGTCGCGCCAGCATAGTCATTGTTCAACGACCAGCGCAGATGGGCCCGGTTGGCCAGGGCATCGGCAAGAGTTCCATCCAGCCCCAGCGCCCGATCGAAATCGGCCAGCGCCTCGCTTGCCCGCTTCAGGGCATGCAGGACCGAGCCGCGGCCGTTGAAGGCGCGCGCGCTGGCGGGAGCAAGGCTCACCGCCTTTTCGTAATCAGCCAAAGCTTCATCCAGGCTGCCGGTTGCCTGCAACAGAAAGGCGCGGTTGAGCAGGCTTTCGACGTGATCGGGCGCAGCGGTGAGCGCCTTGTCATAGGCGGCGCGCGCCTCGGTGATCCGGTCCAGCCGGTATAGCGCTACGCCGCGATTGTTCAGAAGTTCGGCATCGTTCGGCTTTGCCGCCAGCGCCTGGTCCATGCCCGCCAATGCTTCGGCAAAACGTTCCAGTTTCAGCAGCGCGGCGGCACGGCCGGCCACTGCCAGGTCGAATTGCGGCTGCAAGGCCAGCGCCTGGCTGAAACTGGCGGCGGCATCTTCCTGGCGGCCAAGCTCCGAAAGAGCGCTGCCGCGGCTGTAAAGCAGAAGCGCATCCTGCGGCGTCAGCGCCAGCGCCTTGTCATAGCTTTCCAGCGCTTCGGCGGGTCGGCCCAACTCCCGCAGCACATTGCCGCGATTGTGCCAGGCCGGCGCGAAACCCGGATGAAGCGCGACGGCGCGGTCGTAGCTGGCCAGCGCATCCTGGCGCCAGCCCAACGACGATTGCGCCAGACCGCGATTGTAGAGGCAGTGCGGATTGTCCGGCCTCAGCGCCACGGCCTTGTCGAAGCTGGTGACCGCCTCGGCATTGCGCTGAAGCTGCGCCAGCGCGATGCCTCTGTTGTACAGGGCCTCGAACACGTCGGACTTGATCGCCAACGCCCTGTCGAGCATCGCCAGCGCGTCTTTCGGCCGGCCCGTCCCCGTCAGCACCTGGCTGTAGTTGATCAGGGCGCCGAGATTGTCCGGCTGCAGGGCGAGCGCGGATTCCATCAACCGCGCGGCCTCGGCATTGCGTCCCTGCTGCGCGCGCAGCACGCCGAAGAACTGCAGCGCCGCGAAATTCTGCGGCTCCAGCTTCAGCGCCTGCTCATACAGCTCCGCGGCCTGGTCAAGCTGACCGCGTTGATGCAATCCCAGCGCGCGCTGGATCAAGTCCTGCACGCTCATAAAAAATCTAGTCCGGCCTCAGCGGGGAAGGCCGAAGGCATAGACATGCGCGTCGTGCGAGACAAGGAACACCTTGCCCTGCGCTACTGTCGGCTGGTTGAAGTGCACCCAGTTGGCCAGGATTTTGCCGCTGGAATAAAGCTCCTTGCCGGTCTGGGCGTCGAGCGCATAAAGCACCATCGGCGCGATGGGCGTGGAGCGGAATTTGCCCAGGGTGGCCGGCGTCTCCGGCTGCTGGCCCGCCGCGGCCCGGCCATGCGCTTCCGGATCGAGGAAGTGCTGCAGTGGCTGTTCGCCGGTCTGCACCGCATAGACCACGCCATTGGCCACCGCGACATTGTCCGGCAGCGCCAAATCGCGGGATTTCCATTGCGGCTCCAGCGCCACGCCGCCGTCTTTCTCGACGACCTTCAGCGCCATCACGCTGCCATGCGCCGTGTCGCCATAGGATTTGGGAAATTGGGCGTCCTTGCCGGCCGGCCCCCACATCGGCACATAGAGCCAACGTGTGCCTTGGGCATCCTCATAGGTCGAGAAGCTGCCCCATACGCCATGGCCGTAATATTTCTCTTCGTCATTGCCGAGACGCGGCGAGGTGTAGAGCGCCTTGGAATGATCGCCCGCAATGCCGCCGCCAAGATTTTTGGCGTCCAGCACATAGATCACGCCTTCCTTGGAAGAGGTGGCGAGCAAAGTGCGGTTCTTGAAGGGGAAGATCACCGGGCTGCCCGAGCCGAGATCCAGGTCCTTGGCGTTGAGATTCTTCCAGCTTGGCGGGGTGAAGGAGTCGGCCAGGCCGTAGGCCTTGGGCTGTATGGCCAGCACCGCATTGCCGAAGATGCCGCCGGCGGGATCGCGATTGCCGTCGGCGGTCTGGACATAAACACCCGACGGTCCGGCGACGGGACCGCCGCGGCCCCAAGGGCCCGCAGGCCGGCCGCGGCCGGTCAGGAAGCGCGACAGTTGCGGATGCGCCGGATCGCTGACGTCCATGGCCGATACCGAGCCCGGCTCGATCGACTGCGCCGCATCGCCGCCGCAGCCGCGGCCGGCGGCGGTATAGACCACGTCATTGATGAGATTGAGGCTCCAGTTGCGGCTGTTGGGCGCAACGAAAGACGCAGGCGTCAGTTTTTCGGCGCCGTCAGCAAGGTTCGCGCCCCGCAGCTTGCCGTCGCTGGTGGTGAAGTAGATCACGCCCTTTTTCTTGTCGATCACGGGCGTGGCTTGCTCGGTGCCGGCGCAGTTGGTGTTGGGCGCCCGGACCGGCTTTGCCGTATTGGGAAAGCCCTTCTGCCAGGCGATCTTGCCGCTGTCGGCATCCAGCGCATACAGCGTGTCGTCGATGCCGACTGTGAACAGCAGAGTCTTGCCGTCCACCTGGGCCACCAGCGGCGAGGTGAGGGTGGAGAGCGAGGTGTCCAGCGGCGGAATGGGAAGCTGGCTGTTCCAGAGCAGCTTCAGGCGTTTGACATTGGCCGGGCTGAGCGTGGTCTCGGCGCTGTTCCAGCCGCTGCGCTGGCCGTCATAACCGAAGCTCAGCCATTCATTTGCGCCGGGCGCCTGCGCAGCCGCCGCGGCGGGAATGAGCAGGACAGCGAGGGCCCATAAGATATTCTTATTGTTCTTCAACATGCGATCCGCCCCGTTTAAGTCGGCACGATATGGCCTCCACCCGCGCGGCACAAATCCCGGATGGCGGATGGCAGTGGCAGCCCCTCACGGAGTGCTTGACCAACTCATAACTTGTCGGTTATATGTAGATCCATAACCAACGGGTTATTCATCTGATGCCCAATACGCACGATCTCCTTTTCAGAACTCTCGCCGATCCGACGCGGCGGGCCATCTTCGAACGCCTGTGCCGGGAAGGGGAGCAAACGGTGGGAGCCCTGACGGCTCAGGCCAAAGTTTCACAACCGGCGGTTTCAAAGCATCTCGGGCTTTTGAAGGAGGCCGGCCTGGTGCGCGACCGCCATGAAGGCCGCCAGACCCATTACAGCGCGCAACTCGGTGCGCTGGCCCCGCTTATCGACTGGACCAGCCAGATGACCGGCTTCTGGCAAAGCCGGTTCGACCAGCTCGAAGATTTGCTCAGGAGAATGGACCAATGAACGATCCCGCGGCCGCAACGCGTTCCGTCGTCATCGAGCGGCAGATACCGCATGCGCCCGAAAAGCTGTGGCGCGCGCTGACCCAACCGCACCTGATGGCGGAATGGCTGATGAAGAACGATTTCCAGCCCGTCATTGGCCACCGTTTCCGCCTGACCAACGATCCGCAACCCGGCTGGAACGGCATTATCGACTGCGAGGTTCTCGCGATCGAACCGAACAAGAGACTCTCCTACACCTGGGTCGCCGGTGAAGGAGAGCTTGCCATCCAGAGCATCGTGACCTTTTCGCTTACGCCGGCGGGCGATGGCACCCTTTTGCGGATGGAACAGACAGGGTTCCGGCCGGAGCAGAAACAGAATTATCAGGGCGCCAAGTACGGTTGGGCACATTTCTTTGGCCGGCTGGAACAGCTGCTGGCGCGGCCGGAGTGATGGTCATGAAGGAGGTCACGCAAAGGGTTCTCATTCGCTGGATCCATATCATCTGCGGCATTCCGATTATCGGCTATATCTACAGCCCGTTTCAGGTCATTCCGGACTATGCTCCCGCCACGCGCTTTGTCTTTCTTCCCGTCATGCTGCTTTCGGGCTTGTGGATGTGGAAAGGCCATCTTGTCCGGCGGCTTGTCTTGAAAAGCTAGTGAACCCAGCACCATGAAAAAGAACACTGCGACCAAAACTGTCTCTCCATCCCGGCTGATAGACGGGCGCATCAAGGAGCTAGGCGACTGGCGCGGCGAGATGTTGGGCCGGCTGCGGGCCCTGATCAAACAGGCCGATCCCGATGTGGTCGAGACATGGAAATGGCGCGGGGTGCCGGTGTGGGAACATGGCGGCATCATCTGCACCGGCGAGACCTACAAGAGCGTGGTCAAGATGACTTTCGCCAAGGGCGCGGCGCTCAAGGACCCAGCCGGCCTGTTCAATTCCAGCCTGGAGGGCAATGTCCGGCGTGCCATCGATTTCCAGGAGGGCGACAAGATCAACGAGAAGGCCTTGAAAACGCTTATTCGCGCTGCGGTAGCCCTCAACACGTCCAAAGCCAAAAGCTGATCCGCCGGCTTGAACATCCCATCCCGGAGCGACTACCGTTCTTCGGATAACTGGGGGCGCAAATGAAGACTTCGGGTTGGGCCGCGCAATTCAGTCGCCGCACATCTTTGGGACTTGTCGCTTTGGCGCCGCTCACGGCCTCGGCCTGGGCCCAGCCCCGTCCAGCCAAGCCGCTCGTCGGCATCATGCCGATCGTGACCACGCCTTATACGCCTTCGGGCGCGGTGGATTTCGAAGACCTGGCGGCCGAGATGCGCTTCTTCGACCGCATCGGCTGCACCGGCGCGGTCTGGCCGCAAGGCTCCAGCGACGTGAACATCCTGTCGCGGGAGGAGCGGCTGCATGGCATGACCGTGATCGCGGAGACCTGCCGGCCGTTGAAAGTCGCCAGCATCCTGGGCGTGCAGGGAGCCAACACCGCCGAGATGCTCGACTATGCGGCCCATGCCGAGAGGCTGAACGCCGATGCCGTGATCGCCATGCCGCCAAGTGCGCCAGATGCCCAGACGGTCGAGGCCTTCTATCAATATTTCGCCGCCCTGGCGCGAGCGGTACATCGCCCGGTGGTGCTGCAGACCGACCTCGCCGGCGCGCGCGGCGCGTTGACCCCACCGGTCGACCTGATCCTGCGCCTGGCGCGAGAATTTCCCAATCTCGTCTATGTCAAGGAAGAATCCGCACCGCTGGTTGCCCGCATGAAGGAAGAGGTGCGCCATCATGATCTGCTCAAGGGCGTGTTCGGCGCGTCCGGCGGCGATGGTCTCTTGTACGAAATGCGGCTGGGGCTGGATGGCGAGATGACCGGGCAGGGTGCCTATGGCGATGTGATGGTGGCGGTTTTCAATTTGGCCCGCCGGGGCCGGCAGGCCGAAGCCGCCGACGCCTTCGCCAAGTGGCTGCTGATGAAAAACTGCGAGCTCAAAATTCCCGGCACCCAGCGGACCATTTTCGTCAAGCGCGGCGTGTTCAAGTCGGCCGCGACCCGGCCCGGTGCGGTGGGCGGCCTGGCGGGGCCTTTGGCGCCGGACGCGGTAGCAGAGATCGAGATGCGCTACGCCACATTGAAACCTTATCTCAGAGCGCCTTGATCGCTTTGCTTGGCGAATGCCAAGACCGGGACTAAGCTATTCTGGTTACAGGGCTTTCGCGCATCTCGCGAAATGGGGAGGGGTGTTTGAAAAAGCCGATCGACCGGCGCGTGGCTATCGGCGGAATTGCCGCAGCGCCGCTTCTTGGCAACAGCGCTTTCGCTGCCGACAAGCCGCTTCTCGGCGTGGCCCCCAGCGTCATCACCAATCCGCCGCGTCTGTGGGGCAAGGACGCGCCGCCGAATGTTTTTCCTGATCCCGATGTGATCACGGTCGATCCGGCTTTTGCTCGGCTGATCGTGCGCTATGCCCCCATCACGCGGTTGGGCACCGGTTATCTGTGGGCGGAGGGGCCGGCCTGGTCGGGTGAGGGCCAATACCTGTTGTTCAGCGACGTACAGGGTAACACGCAATATCGCCTGATCTGGGAGACGGGCGATATCGTGCCCTTCCGCAAACCCTCCTTCTACAGCAACGGCAACTGTTTCGATTTTCAGGGCCGCCAGCTTTCCTGCCAGCATTATTTCCGCCGGGTGGTGCGCTGGGAACTGGACGGCGCCATGACGGTGGTGGCCGATACATTCGAGGGCAAGAGTCTGAACGCCCCTAACGACATTGCCGCTCATCCCGATGGCAGCATCTGGTTCACCGATCCGGGCGCCGGCGCTTCGCTCAGCGAGGGCCATCCCGATGTCGCGGGCGGACCGCAGAATCCGGACGGGCTTTATGATCCGCGGCTTGGCGACATGGGCACCGGGATCGGCACGGCGGTCCGGCGCGAACTGCCCACCCACACTTATCGTTGGGACCCAAGCGGCAAGCTGGACGTGGCGCTGTCGGGCGAAAAGCTGCGCGGCCCCAACGGTATCTGTTTCTCGCCGGACTACAAACGCGTTTACATCATCAGCGGCGGCATCCATGTCGGCGATGTGGTGAACGGCAAGATCGAAAATCTGCGCGACTTCACCGACTGCTTGGTGGACGGGATCTATTGCCATCCCGACGGGATGCGCGCGGACCGGGTCGGCAATATCTGGGCCAGTTCCAATACTGTGCTGGGCTATTCCGGCGTCACCGTGTGGAACCCGCAAGGAAAACTGCTGGGCCGCCTGCGTTTGCCCGAGGGCGCCGCCAATGTCTGCTTCGGCGGGCCCAAGCGCGACCATCTCTTCATCACGGCCTCGCAGTCGCTCTATATGTTGAAGGTCAATATTCAGGGCGCAGCGCCGGGTTGAGGCACAAAAACAACAAAGGGGGTTCGACAATGACAAAGCTGGGATGGCTCACCTTTTTGTTTCTTGCGCCCTGCGCAAGCGTGGCTGCCGCGGCGCCTGACTATTCCGGCACCTGGGAAATCGGGGTGCGCGAGTTCGGCGGCACCAACTATTACCTGCCCATGCAGGATGGCCGCCTGGTTCTGGAAGCCAGCGGCGACTCTTATAAAGGCCGCTTCAACCAGATCACGTTCAGCGGCAGCCTGCAGAAAGACGGACTACATCTTTCCTGCAACGAGCAGGGCCGCGACTGTGGCCAGTTGGTGCTGCAACTTTCTGGCAATCAGCTTTCCGGCAAGGGCGATCTGATCGCCAGCTCGCCCATCATCACCATTCCGGTGACCCTGGAAGGAAAACGCCCGGCGGCCAAGCCGGCTGCGGTGGCCAGCCATGATTACGACCCGCAGGTGTTCACCAATTTCTATTCGCCGTTGCTCAAGCCTGTTATGCGGCTTTTCCCCGGCGACACGGTCAAGACTCGCACTCTCGACAGCCGCGGCCATGACCGCGACGGCAAACCCAGGGCGCCGCGGGGCAACCCGCTGATCGGGCCCTTCTATGTCGAAGGCGCCATGCCCGGCGACACCTTGGTGGTGCATCTGGATCGCGTGCGCACCAATCGCGACAGCGCGTATCAGACCAACTTGATCGCCAACACCGCGCTGGAATCGGGATATTTGAAAAGCATTGCCAAATATGAGAGCGGCTTCACCGGCTGGAAGATCGATGCTGCGGCCGGTATCGCCACGGTGATCAATCCCAGCGACAAGCTGAAGCCCTACAGCGTCAAGCTCTCACCCATGCTGGGTTGCATCGGGGTGGCGCCGCGCGGCGAGGAAACGCTTGGCAGCGGCCATCTGGGGCCCTTCGGCGGCAACATGGATTCACCGGAGATTAAGGAAGGCGCCACGCTCTACATTCCGGTCTTCCGACCCGGCGCGCTTCTCTATATGGGCGACGGCCATGCCCAGCAGGGTGCTGGCGAATTGCCCGGTCAGGGCCTGGAAACCTCGATGGATGTGCAGTTCACGGTGAACGTCGTGCAAGGCCAAACCCTTGGCCAGACGCGGGTGGAAAATGCGGATTCCGTGATGGTGATGGGCACAGGCGGCAGCCTGGACGAGGCGATGAAAAGCGCGACCACCGGCATGAGCCGCTGGCTGGCATCGGCCCATGGCCTGACGCCGCACGACATCGCCGCCGTGTTGGGAACCGAGATGCATTACGAAATCGCCGAGGTGGTGGATTCCGAATATGATGTGGTGGCCAAAGTGCCCAAGGACGCGCTGGCGCGCCTCGGAAAATAGTTCGTGCGATGAATACCGGCCTGTCCCCCGCTGATGCCCTGCTTGGCCAGGCCGTAACGCAATATCGCTCCGGCCGGCCCGCCGAGGCAGAAAAGCTCTATCGCCAGGTGCTGAGCTCGCATCCGGAGATGGTCCAGGCCCAAGCGGGCTTGGGTTTGATGCTTTATCTGCAGGGCCGGCCCCAGGAAGCGATCGCCGCCTTCCGCCAGGCGGTGGCGACCGAGCCGGAAAATGTCGATCTGCTCTACAAGCTGGGCAACATGCTGCTGCGGGATGGGGAAACCAGCGACGCACGGGTTGGCGAAAGCTTTGCCTGTTTTGCGCGCCACGCGGCGCTGACGTTCCGGCCTCAAACCGCGCCTGGAGAAGCGGCGCACCGGATTAAGCACGACCGCGAACAGCAGGCCTATCTGGCCGAGCATTTTGGCCTGACGGCATGGCAATATCACCTGGCGGACGGCAGCCGCATCGCCTCGGCGGCCGTCAACCCGGCCAATACCGAAAGGGCCACACACGACTGGCACAAGACCCATCCGCAGATCATCGTGGTGGACGATCTGCTTACGCCGGACGCGCTGGAAAAGTTACGCCGTTTCTGCTGGGGCTCAACCATCTGGCGCGATACGCACCCCGAAGGCTATCTCACGGCCATGCCGGAGCATGGACTGGCCTGTCCCCGGATCGGCCAGATCGACGAAGAGATGCGCGCCGCCTATCCCGGCATTCTGGGCACGCACCAGCTGCGCTATCTCTGGGCGTTCAAATATGACAGCAAGCTCAGCGGTGTCGGCACCCATGCCGATCCCTCGCTGGTCACCTTCAATTTCTGGATCACGGCCGACGACGCCAATCTGGATCCGGAAAGCGGCGGCCTGACGGTGTGGGATGTGGCCGCGCCTATGGACTGGAAAACCCAGCAATATATCGGCGACACGCGGGGCTGCCAGGCGTTCCTCAGCCGCGAGAACGGCAAGCCGGTGACCATCCCCTATCGCTCCAACCGCGCCATCGTTTTCTCATCGGCGCTGTTTCACGAGACCGACCGGATGCATTTCAGGGAAGGCTATACCAACCGGCGGATCAACATCACCATGCTCTACCGCCGTCGCTAACGGCCCAGCGCTTCTAGCGCTTCCGGGGTATCGATGTCGGCGAGGGGCGCGGCGTCGCCCGCTTCCACCTCGCAGACAAGGTTCGGATAGCGGCCCATCACGGCGCGGGCGCCGGCATCGCCGTCCAGTGCCTCCAGTTCCGGAAAGAACTGTCGCCCCCACAAGACAGGATGGCCGCGTTCGCCTTGGGCTGTCGCCACGCAGATGGCGCGGTCTTCCGCCAAATCGAAGGCTTGCACCACTTTTTCAACCAGTGAGGCGGTGACGGCTGGCATATCGCCCAGCAGCACAACCGCGCCTTCGCAATTCGGCGGCACGGCGCCGATCCCGGCGCGCAGGGACGTGCTGAGACCACGCGAGAAATTTTCATTCTGCACAAAAGCGACCTGCGCCTCGCCGATCGCCTGGCGCACCGCGGCGGACTCATGACCGGTCACCACGATCACTGGATCAAGACCCGCTACAGTCGCGGCCTCCACGGCATGCGCCACCATCGGCTTGCCACGGACCGGCAAGACCAGCTTGTTCCGGCCCATGCGGCTTGCGGTGCCGGCCGCCAGCACGATGCCAGCGACACGTGGCGCGCTCGCATGCATCCGCCGCTGTTGCACCAGGTCGGCCAGAACGGCGATGGCGATTTCGGCGGGCGAGCGAGCGCCTATCGCGAGGCCCACCGGCCCGTGGATTTTGCCAAGCTCGGTTGGCGTGAAGCCCTGCGCTTCCAGGCGCGACAGCCGCCGCGCATGCGTGCGCATCGAGCCCAGGGCGCCGACATAAAAAGCGGGCGAGCGCAGCGCCACGGCGAGCCCGGCATCATCCAGTTTGGGATCATGGGCCAGCGCGATCAGCGCACTGCGCGCCATGAGCGGCTGTTTGGCCAAAGCTTCATCCGGCCAATCCCGCTGCAGTGCGACGCCGGGGAAACGCTCTGTCGTGGCGTAAGGCCCGCGTGGATCGATCACCCGCACGCGATATCCGGCGGCGGGGGCCAGCGCGGCCAGGGCCTGAGCGATATGCACCGCGCCGATCACCACGATCTCCCAGGGCGTGTGATAGGCCGACAGGAACCAGGTGCGGCCCTCGATGCTGACGCGCCGGCTGGCATCGGCACGCGCCGTCGCGGCGGCGGCCAGGCCCAGCGGCGAAGAATCCGAAGCCGGATCGATCAGGAGATCCTCGCCGCTTTCCACATCCAGCGCGCGCACCAGCAGCCGGCCATCCCGGCGCGCTGCCATCAGCTGATCTAAAGTCTCGCGCCGCATGTCAGCAAATCGGCTCGACCAGAATTTCGATCTGCCCGCCGCAGAGCAGGCCGACCTCGAACACATCGCCATCACTGACGCCGAAAGTCAGATTGCGATGTTTACCGTCGGCCAGCGCACCGCGCGCCGCTTCGATCACGGCGCCCTCGACACAGCCAGCCGAGACCGAACCGGCAAAGGCGCCGTCGTCGCGCACCACGATATGGCTGCCGCCCTGGCGCGGTGCCGAACCCGAGGTGCGCACCACCGTGGCCAGCGCGACACCATGGCCCTGTTCAAGCCAGCGCGCGGCGACGGCCAGCACATCGGATTCGGTGGCGGGAAAAGTCATGGAATTCCTTCGTGCAGGCGCCGCGGGCCAAAGGCTGGCTGAGCGGTTGCTCGACTTTAGCCTCTTTTACCGGCCGGGCAATCGGGGCACTGGGCCGGAATTGGCCCAAGCGACTGAAAAGTAAGCTATTTTTTGGCCGGCTTTCTGCGGTATACTCTCGTTATGTTGGGCACTGCACAACCGGGTCTGAACGACGCTTTCGGGCGCACGATCTCTTACGTGCGCGTCTCCGTCACCGACCGCTGCAATCTGCGCTGCACCTATTGCATGAGCGAGGACATGCAGTTTCTGCCCAAGGCGCAGGTGCTGTCTCTGGAAGAACTGGAGCGCGTTTGCGCCGCCTTCGTTCGCCGTGGTGTGCGCAAGCTTCGCCTGACCGGTGGCGAGCCCTTGATGCGCAAGGGGATCATGGATCTGGTGCGCGCTCTGTCGCGGCATCTGGATGACGGCACCCTGGACGAGTTGACCCTCACCACCAATGGCGTCCGCCTACGCGAATTTTCCAAGGGGTTGGCGGAGGCTGGCGTGAAACGCCTCAACGTTTCGCTGGACAGCCTGGATCGTCCCACCTTCGCGCGCATCGCCCGTTCCGATTGCCTGCCCCAGGTGCTGGATGGCATCGCTGCGGCCACGGATGCGGGGCTGAAGGTCAAGATCAACACCGTGGCCTTGAAACACGACAATGCCGCCGAACTGCCCAAGCTGATCGAATGGGCCCATGCGCGAGACATGGACATCACCTTGATCGAAACCATGCCCCTGGGCGCGGTGGACGAAGACCGCACCGATCAGTTCCTGTCGTTGCAGGCGGTACGTCAGGAGCTGGAATCCTTCTGGACCCTGAACGACAGTCCCGAACGCAGCGGCGGCCCCGCCCGTTATGTGCGCATTGCCGAGACGGGCGGCCGGCTGGGGTTCATCACTCCGCTCACCCATAATTTCTGCGACACCTGCAATCGCGTGCGGTTGACCTGCACCGGCACCTTGTTCATGTGCCTGGGCCAGGACTCGGCCGTGGATCTGCGCGAGCCCCTGCGCGCCTCAGCGGAAGACGATTTGCTCAACGCGGCCATCGATCGCGCCATGGCGGCCAAGCCCAAGGCCCACGATTTCTTGCTGCCGGTGCGCGGCGCCAAGCCCGCCGTGGCGCGACACATGTCCATGACCGGCGGCTGACGATGGTGCGGCTGGTATTCCTGGGCAAGTTCGGCGAGATGGCGCCGGCGGATCTGGCGGAAGTGTCTTTGCCCGGTGAGGTCCGAACTCTATCGGACTTGCAGGCCTGGTTGGGTGAGAAAGCTCCCTTACTCGCTCGGGCGATGGCGGCCACACGCACGCGCCTGGTGCTCAATCAGGAAGTGGTGCACGACCTGTCACGCGCCATCGCCAGCGGCGATGAAGTCGCTTTCCTGCCGCCGATGAGCGGGGGCTGAGATGCAGGTTCGCATCGTCACTGAAGCTTTCGATCCGCAGGCTGAAGCGGCCGCTTTTTGTGCTGGCCGCGACGATGCCGGCGCGCTGGTGACCTTTTGCGGCTATTGCCGCTCCGCGAACAAGGGCGAGGCGGTCGCGGAATTGCGGCTCGACCAATATGAGGGCTTCACGGAAAAAGAGATTACCCGCATCACCCAGGATGTCGCGGCGCGTTTTTCCTGCCCCGATCTGCTGGTGATCCACCGTGTCGGTGTAGTCCGGCCGGGCGAAGCCATCGTTCTGGTGGCGGCGCTGGGGACCCATCGCGCCAATGCCTTCGAGGCGGTGAAAGTGCTGATGGACTATCTGAAAACCGATGCGCCCTTGTGGAAGAAGGAAACCGGTCCTGCTGGCGCCCGCTGGGTCGAGCCGCGGGCCGAGGATTATGTTCGCCGTCAGCAGGCCGACAAGCCGGAAGCAGGCGCGGCATGAGCGCGGTTCTGGACGTGACGTCCGTTGTACCTGGCGGCGGCAAGCTGTCGGACGAGATTGCGTTCCGGCCTTTGAAAATCGCGGTTATGACGGTGTCGGACACCCGCGATGAAACCAATGATACCTCCGGTGATCTGCTGGCCGCCCGGGTGGTGCGCGATGGCCATCAACTGGCGGGCCGCGCCCTGGTCAAGGACGATGTCGGCCGCATTCAGGCGCAGCTCAAGGCCTGGATCGCCGATCCCGGGATCGCGGTGATTATCAGCACCGGCGGCACCGGCCTCACCGGGCGCGATGTCACGCCCGAGGCGGCACGGCCCCTGTTCGACAAGGCCATCGAGGGCTTTGAAACCGTCTGGCACATGATCAGCTTCGAGAGCGTCGGCCTTTCCACCATGCAGAGCCGCGCCTGTGCCGGTCTGGCGAACGGCACCTTGATCTTTTGCCTGCCGGGCTCCAACGGCGCCTGCAAGGATGGCTGGGACAAGCTGATCCGCTGGCAGCTCGATGCGCGGCTCCGGCCGTGCAACCTGGCCGAGCTGGCACCTCGCTTTCAGGAACGCTGATGGGCGAGCTGACGCATCTGGACAAAAGCGGCCATGCCCGCATGGTGGATGTGGGCGACAAGCCAGTGACCGCGCGGGAAGCGGTGGCGGAAGGCCGCGTGCGCATGGCGCCCGCGACCTTGCAAAAGGCGCTCTCCGGCGACGCCAAGAAAGGCAGTGTCACCGCCGCCGCCGAGTTTGCTGGCATCATGGCGGCGAAGAAGACGGCCGAATTGATTCCGTTGTGCCATCAGGTGCCGCTGTCCAGCATCAAGGTCGAGATCGCACCCGATGAAAGCCAAAGCGCGCTGGTGGTGACCGCGCGCGCCAGGACGCAAGGTCAGACCGGCGTGGAGATGGAAGCGCTGACGGCGGTGTCGGTCGCTTGCCTGACCATCTACGACATGCTCAAGGCGGCCGATCGTGGCATGGTGATCGAAGGCATCACCTTGCTGGAAAAGCGCGGCGGCGCTTCGGGCGAATATAGGCGCTAGCGCGCCGTAAAGCCCGCCTTTTCGAAAATCGCGCGGGCTTCCGGTCCTTCCAGAAAAGCTAGGAACGCGCGCGCCGCGGGCGACACAGCTTTGGTCAGCGCCACGGGATAGATAATGGGCGGGTGGGAATTTTCCGGAAAGGTGCCCACCACCTTGACCGGCGCGATCTTCGCGTCGGTGGCATAGACGATGCCGAATGGCGCTTCGCCGCGGGCAACATATTCCAGCGCCACCCGCACATTCTCGGCCTGCACCACCTTGGCCGCGATCCTGTCCCATACGCCCAGCGCCGTCAGGGCCGCCTTGCCGTACTTGCCGGCGGGAACGGAAGCCGGATCGGCCATGGCGAGCTTGCCATTGCCCAGCGCGCCAGCCAGATCGAAGCCGGGTGCGATGCGTGGTGCCGGCCTGGCATCACTGGCGGCCACCAACACCAGCCGGTTGCCCAACAAATCCCTGCGCGTGCCGGGCGCGATGTCGCCGGCCTTTTCCAGATAATCCATCCAGTCGGTGTCGGCGGAAAAGAAGATGTCGGCCGCGGCGCCCTGTTCGATCTGCCGTGCCAGGGTGGACGAAGCATTGAACGACAGGGTGACGGCGGTGCCGGTGCGCGCCTTGTAAGCATCGGCCACCTGTTTCAGGCTATCGGTGAGGGATGCGGCGGCGAAGACCGTGACCGTTTGGCTTTGCGCGGCCGCCGGCAGGGGCAAGACCAGGGCCGGCAACAGGGTCAGCGCGCCAAGGACAAGGCGGCGGTTGGTGGACAAGGACAGGCCCCCGGCTTAGCGTTTGACGGACGTTGAATACGGGCGGGAATAGCGTGACAGAGAGCTCGGACCCTGCCAAGCGGCTGCTGGATGTGGCCGAGGCGCGAGGCCTCATGCTGGCTGGGATCACAGTCCTCGGCAGCGAACAGGTGCCGCTTGAGGCCGCCTTGGGCCGCGTCCTGGCGAGTCCCGCCACCGCCGCCCGCGACCAGCCGCCTTTCGCGGCCTCCGCCATGGACGGCTATGCCGTGCGCAGCGCCGACACGCCGGGGCTTTTGACGGTGATCGGCGAATCCGCCGCCGGCCATGGTTTTGCCGGACGCTGTGAGGCGGGTACTGCCATTCGCATCTCCACCGGCGCGGCGCTGCCGGACGGCGCCGACGGGATCGTGATCCAGGAAAATGTTCGTCGCGAGGGCAATCGTATCGAAGTGCCTCAAGTCGCGGCGGGCCATTTCATCCGCCGGCAAGGGATCGATTTCACCGTCGGCACGCGGTTGCTGGACAAAGGCCGTGTGCTCGACGGCGTCGGCATCAGCTTGGCCGCCGCATCCGGCGCTGCCGTGCTGCCCGTGGCGCGGCGGCCCAGGGTAACGATTCTTTCCAGCGGCGATGAACTGGCGGCGCCGGGAGAAGCGCCAAACCCATGGCAGATCTTCGACTCCGCGACCTTTGGCCTGGCCGGATTGATCGCATCCTGGGGCGGAGAGGCAAAACGCCTGGCGGTGGCGAAAGACGATGTGGCCGCCATCGCACGGGCGGCGGAAGAGGGACTGACCAACAGCGATCTTCTGTTGCTGATCGGTGGCGCGTCGGTGGGCGACCATGACCATGCGCGTCCGGCCCTGATGCGCCTCGGCCTTGAAATGAAAGTCGGCAAGGTGGGGGTGCGGCCCGGCAAGCCGACCTGGTTCGGCCACACACAACATGGGCCTGTGCTGGGATTGCCTGGCAATCCGGCCTCGGCGATGGTCTGCGCCCATCTCTTCCTCAAACCGCTGCTGCTGGCGATGCAGGGCCGCGAGCCGGAGCCGCGCTTTCTACGCGCGCATCTGGCCATGCCGCTGCCGGCCAATGGCGGGCGCGAGCATTATCTGCGCAGCGCCTTGAAGCCGGATGATAAAGGTCGCCTGACGGTCCGCGCCTTTGAAGACCAGGATTCGTCGCTGATCTCCATTTTCGCCGCGGCCAATGCCCTGATCCGCCTGGCGCCGGATGCGCCGGCACAAGAGGAAGGTGCGCTGGTGGATGTGCTGCCGCTCGGCGAGGGCCCATGCTGAGCGGCGAGGAGCTGCAGATCCTGGCCACCAGCTTCTGGGTGGCGGCCAATGCGGTGCTGTGGTCGCTGCCTTTCGCCATCGCTGCTGCCTTTGCGCTGTCGCGGCCGCGCTTTCCCGGCAAGCTGCTGCTCGACGTCATCGCCCATCTTCCCATCATCCTGCCGCCGGTGCTGGTGGGTTTTGTTCTGCTGATGCTACTGGGCCGGCGGGGCCCCGTTGGCGCGCTGCTGGCGCAATCCGGAATCCAGTTCGCTTTCACCGCCAAGGGCGCGGCGCTGGCCACCGCGGTGATGATCTTTCCCGTCTTTGTGCGCAGCATCCGCCTTTCTTTCGAAGCCACCGACCGCGGCCTGTTCGAAGCCGCCGCCGTGCTGCGTGCGGGGCCATGGGATCGCTTCTTGTCCGTCGCCTTGCCGCTGGCCGGTCCGGGCATTCTGGCTGGCATGGTGATGGCCTTTGCCACGGCGCTGGGCGAGTTCGGCGCGGTCATCACCTTTGCCGCCAATATTCCGGGCAAGACCCAGACCCTGCCCTTGGCCATCTATGCGGTGCTGCAGCAGCCCGGCGGCGAGGCTGAGGCGACCAGACTGGCGACGCTTTCTTTTCTGCTGGCGCTGCTGGGCTTGGGCGTGGCGGCGTTGCTGCAACGCTGGACGGCGCGCGAATGAGCTTGCTGCGCGCTGATATCGGACTAAAGCAGGGCGCCTTTTCGCTCGATGCCCGGCTTGAAGTGCCAGGCGATGGCGTCACCGTGTTGTTCGGTCCTTCGGGCAGCGGCAAATCCACGCTTCTGGCCGTGCTGGCGGGGCTCACACGCGCGGATCGCCAAGTGATTGCGCTGGATGGCCGCGATCTGTCATCTCTGGCGCCACATCAGCGCGGCATCGGGCTGGTCTTCCAGGACGCGCGGCTTTTCCCCCATCTCAGTGTGCGCCGGAACATCGAATATGCCGCCCGCCGCGCTCCTGAGGCTGCGCCCGCGATCGAAGAGGTCGCGCGGTTCTTCGACATCACTGCCTTGCTGGACCGCCGGGTGCGCAATCTCTCCGGAGGCGAAAAAAGCCGGGTGGCGCTGGCGCGGGCGCTGGCATCGCGTCCGGACTTTCTGCTGCTGGATGAACCCTTCGCGGCGCTGGACGGCGCGCGCCGCCGCGCCTTCATCCAGGTGCTGATCCACATGCACCGCGCCTGGCGCCTGCCCATGCTGGTGGTGACGCATAACATCGATGATGCCGCGGCGCTCGGCTCCCATCTTGTGGCGCTGAAAGAAGGGCGCGTCGTGGCCGCC
>JADMIO011346918.1_pt1 | contig 68061 bp, 58 predicted proteins | sample 8958161 | NCBI WGS metagenome assembly JADMIO01 (sample SAMN16585339, study PRJNA669376) | soil metagenome | isolation source: Crop rotation soil | place: USA: Cullars Rotation, Alabama | collected 2011 | reverse complement strand
GCGACAACTTGTCCACGTGGAATTCTAAGCTTAGGATCCCAATGTGCTGGAAAGTCCAGTTCTCGAATTTCGAAGCCCTCGAGGCCGGTTTATTGCGTGGGTTTGTTTTTTGGTTTGCTTGGCAGGTTGATGCGTTTGCCGGTTTGGGCGGATTGGCGGGCGGCGTCGAGGATTTCGGTGGCGACGAGGTTGATTTCGAGGCTGGAGAGGCCGGTGGGTTTGATGTCGCCGCGGGTGACGGCGGCGAGGTAGGAGAGGGGATCGTTGTCGGGGGATTTTAGGGCGGGGATGGTTTTTTCGGTGAGCGGGGTTTTGGCGGTGCGGATTTGGAGGAGGTCTTTGCGGGGAATCATGATGGAACCGGTTTGGCCGTAGAGTTCCATGTCTTTGCGGTCGAAGGGCCAGTTCCAGGAGGCCTGGATGACGCCCTGGGTTTTTGGATAGGTGACGAGGATGGTGGCGTCGTCTTCGACTTTGGGATAGATGTCGGGTTTGGCGTGGAGAGTGGTGGCGAGGACGGAGGTGGGGCGTTCGCCTTTCATAAGCCAGGTGATGAGGTCGGCGCCGTAGCAGCCAAAATCGGTGAGGGCGCCGCCGCCGTTGAGGACGGGGTCGGTGAGCCAGGCGAGGAATTCGGGGGAGCAGCCGATTTCGACGGGGCCGCGATGGCCATCGTGAACAACGATGCGACGGAGGTCGCCGATGGCGTGTTCGTCATTGACGATCTGGTAGGCGGCGTGGTTGCCGGGATACCAGGTGGTTTCGTAGTTGATGATGACCTGGATTTTGGCTTTGCGAGCGGCGTCGGCGATGGCCTGGGCGTGTTCCATGTTCACGGCCATGGGTTTTTCCATCATGACGTGAAGGCCGCGAGCGGCGCATTCGAGGACGACGCGGCGATGGTCGAAGGCGCTGGTGAAGATCGCGACGGCCTGGGCGTTGGTGGTTTTGAGAAGGTGATCGAGCGTGGGGTGAAAGAAGTTCGTGCTGAGGTTGAAATTCTTCGCGTATTTTTCGATGAGGACCGGATTGGGTTCGACGATGCCAACGAGCTGGGTGTCGGTACGGCCGCGAGTGAGGGGGATGAAGCCGCGGGCATGGTCGTGGGCGAGGCCGTAGATGACGAAGCGGACGGGAGGCTTTTCCTGAGCGCGGGCCTGGGGCGTCAGGAGAGTCATTAAGGAAAGCGTGAGGATGAAGAGTTTCGTCATAGCCAGGGCGTTCGAGGTTCTGCTTAGGGTTTGGATTGGATGCAGTAGAGGTGGGTGGAGGTGCGGGCGAAGATTTGATCTCCGGCGACGGCTAACGACGAAAGCGTGTAGCTGCCGTCGAGTTCGTTTGTGGCGATGGTTTTGAATTCGGGACCGGCGGTGACGATGGTGGTGATGGCGCGTTCGTTGGTGATGTAGATTTTTCCGTCCGCGAGAAGCGGGGAGGAGCTGACGGTGCCGACGGCGGTGCGTTCCGGGCCCCAGACTTTTTTGCCGGTTTTGGCTTCGAGGCAGGTGATGGCGCCATTATCGGCGACCATGTAGAAATAGGTTCCGTCGCAGACAGGGGAGGGGACATCGGGCGCTCCGTCGGCTTCGTATTTCCAGGCGACGTGAGTTTCGGTGACGTCGCCTTTGCCGCCGGCGCGAATGGCGAGAAGAGGCTTCACGCGCGTGGGGGCGAAGATCATATCGCCCTTCACGGTCACGGAAGAGATGATTCGATAATTCGCATTCTTGGACGGATTCAATCCGCCGACGCGCCAGACTTCGTCGCCAGTTTCGAAATCATTGGCGGTGACGTAATCACCGCCGTTGACGACGATTTGCTTTTTGCCGTCGTGGATGAGAAGGGCAGGGGTGGTGTAGGCGTCGGGTGATTCGCGGATGGCATCGGTGGCGCGGGCTTTTTTCCAGATTGGTTTGCCGGTGGCGCCGTCGAGGCAGACGAGATAAGAGCCGCCCTCGCCGAAGCCTTGCAAGACTTCGATGACGAGTTTGCCGTCGAGGAGAAGCGGGGAGGAACCGTAACCCCAGTTCAGTTTAAATTTGCCGTAGTCCTCGCGGAGGTTGCGGGACCAAAGTTTTTTGCCGTCCAGGTCGAGGGCGGTGACAAGAGCGTTGCCGGTGACGACCCAAACTGTTTTTCCGTCAGTCACTGGTGAGGGCGAGGTGTTGTTTCCCTTGCGATGAAGCTCGTTGCCGTTTTCGAGCTCCTTTTGCCAAAGAATCTTGCCGTCTTTGCGCGAAAGGCAGAGGAGCAGGAGCGTATCGCCACCGGGATCGCTTACGCCGTAGCTGCCGCCACCGCCGCCTCCCGATCGTTTTGCAGGAGCGTTTGGATCGGTTTTCGAGGGTGAGGTCAGGAAAATTTTATCGCCCGAAATGATCGGCGTAGAGCCGCTCCACGACGGAAGCTCTGTTTGCCAGGAGATGTTTTTATTCGTCGACCAACTCGTTGGCAGGTTTTTTGAATCGCTCGTTCCGTTTCCTTCGGGGCCGCGCCATTGCGGCCAGTTTTCATTGGCAGTCGCGCTCGCGACCAAAATCAAAGAGACACTGAGGGCCAGGCTGCTTCGCGCGATGGAGATCATAATTTTCACGGAGTGTAGGCGGGTAGAGGGCCTGTTCAAGCCTCTTTAAGGGTTCGGCGGGGGACATATCGTTTTGAGTAGGGGAAGTGTTCCGCTTTCTACTCGCCGATGTTCAGGGTTTTTCCTCAGGTCTCTCGATGCGCTGCCCTGCTGACGCGCTGCCTCGTAATTTTTTAAGTTAATGACATGAAAACAGTTCGATATCTACTCCTCTTCGCTGCGTTCGCGGTGAGTTCCGTTCGTGCTGATGAAGAATGGCGGCGGGTGGCATTTCCAGGCGAAGCGAAGGTCAAATCTATTACCGGTCTTGTGGAAGTTATCGCGCCGGAATCGCGGATTTTGCGCGAGGGTCAAATGGCGAAACCTGGCGATGTGCTGCGCGTTTGGCGCGGGGCGGAATTGGTTTTGGAGATGCAGGCGTCGCATTCTTTTGTGCGCGCGAAGGGGCCGGCGCTTGTCCGGCTCGCCCAGCCCGACGGGTTTAACCGCACCGCTTTGACCGGTGCAGAAGAGAAGGTGGGCTTCGTGGTTCGTTCTGTTTGGGGTCATGGGCGATTCACCGAAGATGGCGTTCGTTGGCACGACCTTCAAACTGGGATGGTTCTTTCTGACGGCGCCAAGGTGCGTCCCTTCCGCGACACGACGATCGATCTGTATCACAATAAAACCGGAGCGGTGTTACGGCTGACGGATCATAGCAAGTCAGTGGCTCTTAATTCGAAACTCTCCAGCACTGGCAGCGATACGATGATTGCGGCGAAGGCGCCCTGAGGCGTTGCAACTTCTTCGAACGCGTCGTGTTCTTAGGTAAGTAAGGGACGCGTTTCGATGAAAGCGATGATTCTGTTTGTTGGGTGGTGTATTTTGTTCGTGTTGTGTTGGCCGCTGGCTTTGCTGGCGGTCTTGTTGTTGCCGATTGTGTGGGTGATCTCGTTGCCGCTTCGGTTGGTTGGGATCACTTTGGGCGCAGTTTTCGCCCTGTTGAAGGCGATCCTATTTTTGCCCGCGCGGCTTTTGGGCGGACGGAAGAAGTGCGCGAGTCCCGCTTGATCAACCGAGGAAAGAGCAGATGTATTCGCAGATGCCGCTGGGGACTTCGATGTCGAAACCGGATTTCGCGGGCACATCGAAGTATTGGCCGGCAGTGTAATCGGTGAGCTTGGAGTCGCCTTCGATTTTGACGCGGCAGGTTCCGGCGACGATTTCCATGCGCTCGGCTTTGTCGGTCCCGAAATGGAATTTGCCGGGGTAGATCAGACCGAGTGTTTTCTTGGAGCCGTCCGCAAAGAGGATTGAGTGGCTGACGACTTTTCCGTCGAAATAAATGTTCGCTTTGGTGTGGGCGGAGACGTTTTTGAATTCAGTCGGGATCGGCATATTAAATATCAACGAGTTTGCGGCAGGCTTTGCGGAGTTTTTCGAGTTGGGCGGTGGATTTGGCTTCGATGTAGCAACGGATCAACGGTTCGGTGCCGCTGGCGCGGAAGGCGACCCATTCGTTGTTCGGAAGCAAAAATTTGTAGCCGTCGGTGCGGATGAATTGCTGGACGGGCAGGCCGCCGATGGAGCCGTAGCCTTCGCCAAGGCGGGTGAGGAGGGCTTCTTTTTTCTCGGGGGCGATTTTGAGGTTGAGACGATCGGAATGGAATTCGCCGGTTTGTTTTTCGAGTTCCTTCAGGATGGCGCCGAGCGAACGTTTTTCGAAGGCGACGAGTTCGGCCATGAGGAGACAGGCGAGGATGCCGTCTTTTTCAGGGACGTGGCCTTTTACGCTGAGTCCGCCGGATTCTTCGCCGCCGACGATGATGGGTTCGGATTCCATCAAGGCGCCAATGTATTTGAAACCGACAGGCGTTTCGTGGAGTTGGACGCCGAGAAGTTTCGCTACGGCATCAACTTGATGGCTTGTCGGGACGGTGCGGACCACGGCGCCGGTCCAGCCGCGGTTTTTCTTAAGATGATAAAGGGCGAGGGCGAGGATTTGGTTGGGCGTAAGCCAGGTTCCGTCTTTATCAACGATGCCGAAGCGGTCGGCGTCGCCGTCGAGGCCGAGGCCCAGCGTGGCTTTGCCGGCGGCGATGGCGTTGCGAGCTTCAGTCATGCCTTCGGCATTTGGCTCGGGATGATGTCCGCCGAAAAGGGGATTTGGTTCCGCGTGGAAAACGATCAGCTTTGCGCCGGCTTCGGCAAGGAGATCATCGAGGTAACCGCGCCCAGTACCGTACATCAATTCGACGGCGATCTTCAGCTTGCCTTTGCGAATCGTATCGAAGTCGATCAGCTTTTTGATCTGTGTGACGTAGGCGGGTTTGGGATCGAATTCCTTACATTTATAAGTGCCGACAACGGCGCTCTTGATGGTCCAGCCTTGCTCGATGCGAGTGCGGATGTTGGCTTCGATTTGTTGAGTGACTTGAGGAGGCGCCGCGGCGCCGTCGGCGGTGGAGAACTTTAGGCCCTGGTATTCGGCAGGGTTATGACTGGCGGTCATGTTGATGCCGCCGATGGCTTTGCGGTTGCGGATGTTGTGGGCGATGACGGGCGTGGGCGCGTCGCGTTGGCAGAGGAGGGGACTTAGGTTGTTGGCGTCCAGAACTTCGGCGGCAGCCAGCGAGAATTCCTTGCCGAGGAAGCGCGTGTCGTGACCGATGATCACGACAGGTTTGCGCCCAAAGATGCGCGAGTCGGGGTTGGCCAATTCGGCTTTGAGGTAATCGGCGATGCCTTGCGTGGCGAGTCGCACCTGGTCGAATGTAAAATCGCGGGCAATCAGACCGCGCCACCCTGACGTGCCGAACTTAATCATGGTTTGAATTGGAAAAAGTTGCCCGAACGCCGACTAGCTCTTCCAGTCGAATGCGCCCTTTTTTACGGCGTAAATGTAGCCGATGAACAGAGTCCCGAGGAAAGAGAGCATCGCCCCAAAAATCAGATTGGCATTCGTCACGAGCATCTCGCGATAGACGACGGCCCACGGATACATGAAGACCACTTCGATATCGAAAAGAATGAACAGCATGGCCACTAGATAGAACTTCACGGAAAGCCGGGTGCTGCCTTCGCCAATGGGCAACATGCCGCATTCGTAGGGGGTGTCCTTGACTTTGTTACGGCGTCCGACCTTCCCGACAACAACTGAGCCGACGAGCATTGAGATCGCGGCTCCCGTTGCGACGGCAGCGAGCAATAAGATCGGCACATACTGAAACTGCTGTTCCATCAACAAACCATAAGAACGGAACGGGCGGTTTGGCAAGGGGGGAAAGAAACTGGCCAACGGTTTTTGGGCTGGAGTTGTTAGGGTTTAGCGGCGCAAATCGGCGGGTGCGGCAGGAGTTATTACATTTGCTGGAGTGGATTCGGCAGCAGGGGGATCAGGCGATTCTCATGTTCATCATTGTTGATACGATTTGGATAGTGATCGGGATGCCGGCTTCGATCTTGTCGTTGGGGGCGGCGATTTTGTTTGGTTTTTGGCGGGGTTTATTTGCAGTGCTGATCGCGGCGGACATCGCGGCCGTGATCTCGTTTTTTGTGGTACGGTATTTGGCGCGGGACTGGCTGGTCAAACGGATTCAGGCGTGGCCGAAGTTTGCGCGGGTGGATCGTGCGGTCGGAAAAAGCGGGTGGCCAATCATTATGTTGTTTCGGTTGTCGCCAGTTTTTCCATTTGGGATTTTGAATTATGCGCTGGGGCTGACGGGGGTGAGTTTTCGGAATTATGCGATCGGGACTTTGATTGGGGTGATTCCGGGGACGGCGGTTTATATTTATTTGGGGACGTTGATTCGGGATCTGGCGAACTTGAGCGGGCCGCGCGCGGAACGTTCTCCTGTCGAATGGGCGTTTTATATCGTCGGCTTTTTGGCGACGATTGCGGTCTGTTATTACATCGTGCGGCAGGCCAAGGCGGCCTTAGCGGAGGACGATCTTGAGCAGGCCAACGGCGGCGCCCGTGGCGACGAGGTAGGCTGAGTTTATTTTGTAGCGGAGGAGCAGGAAACCGGCTCCGATCGCGAGGGCGATGGTGGTCCAGTCGACAATGGCGGCGGAGGCGAGTTGAAACGTGACCACGATCATCAAGGCGAGGGAGGCAACGTTTACGCCGTCGAGGAAAGCGCTGGCGCCGGGTGATTTGCGGAGGCGGGGGATGAGCGGGCCGCTTATGGCTACGAAGAAAAAAGCGGGCAGAAAAATTCCGGCGGTGGCGACGAGGGCAGCAGTCGGACCGCCGAGGATGTAGCCGATGAATGTGGCCGTTGTGAAAACAGGGCCGGGAGTGATTTGGCCGACGGCGATGGCGTCGAGGAGTTGGGTTTCGGTGAGCCAACCATGGCGTTCGACGAATTCGCTGCGCAGAAAAGCGAGTAAAACGTAGCCGCTGCCGTAGAGGACTGAGCCGATTTTGAGGAAGGAGAAAAACATTTTAGGAATGCCAAATGCGGCGACCGCGAGAGTCGCGCCGGGCGCTTTCTTTTGGAGGAGCATTGCGATGCCCGCGACAAGCAGGATGAGAAGTTCATTGATGCCGAGAAAAGCGGCCGCGACGGAGAGGACGGTGAGAAGAGCGAGTGAGTTGGATTTAACAGCGCTTTTGCCGAGGCCCCAGAGGGCTTGCAGAACCACGGCGATGATGACGGGTTTGACTCCGTAGAGGATGGCTTCAGCCTGGGGAAGTTTTCCGTAGGTAACGTAAGCCCAGGCGCAGGCCATAACGATGAGCATGGCCGGAAATATGAAGCAGGCGCCGGCTACGAGGAGCCCAGGGAAACCAGCGCGGCGGTGGCCGATGTGGATGGCGAGTTCCGTGGAGTTCGGGCCGGGGATCAGATTGACGGCGCCGAGGAGGTCGAGAAATTCGTCGCGCGAAAGCCATCGGCGGCGGCGAACAACTTCTTCTTCCATCATCGCGATATGCGCGGCGGGGCCGCCGAAAGCGATTGTGCCAAGTTTGAGAAACAAGGCGGCGAGTTCGCGGAGTTCGTGGGTCACGGCTTACGCCCAGTAGCGGTAGTTTACGTCGGGGAAGATGTTGTCGATCTGCTCGAGTTGCGTGAGCCACGGTTCGTCGACTTGGGTGGCGGTGAGTTGTTCGTGGAGCGAGATGAAGCGGAGAATATGGTCTTTGACACGGCGGCGAGCGTATTCCGGGCTGGTGTTGGTGCGGAGGATAAACGGCCAGTCGCTGCTTTGGGCGAGGAGAAGCTCGCGGGCGGCCTGCTTGAGGGCGCGGAGGGTGAGGGGATCGGGATCGGGAAATTTGCGGGCGAGTTCGGTCATGCGCTCGCCGGCGATGTTGAGGTGAGGGAAAATCCAGCGGTTGGCTTCGTTGAGCCAGACTTTCCAATAGCCTTCCTCGCCCCAGCTTGAGGAAGCCGGTTCGGCAATTTGATGGGCGGGATTTTCGGCGAGATAATTTTCGGGAGTTTCGAGGCGGATGCCGTCTTGACCCGCAGCGGCGCGGGCGAGGGCGTCGAGAAAATCCGGGCCTTCGTACCACCAATGGCCGAAGAGTTCGGCATCGTAGGGCGCGAGCAAAATGGGCGGGCGTTCCATGATTTTCTCGGCGTCGCGGGCGTGGGCGATGCGGGCGGTAAGAAAATGGTAGGCATGGGCGCGGGCGGCTTCCAGAGCTGCCGCGCGGTTGTAAACTGCCTTCTCGTCGTCGCCGGTGATGCGATGATATTTGATCCCGGTGAAGGTGCGTTGGTGCGCGGGAAAGTAGGGTTTGAGATATTCGTAGTCGAGTTCGAAGGCGACGTCTTTGTAAAAATCGCGGTAGCGCGGATCGCCGGGATATCCTTCCTGGCGGCTCCAAACCTGGCGGGCGGAATCGAGGTCGCGTCCGAAAACGACGATGCCATTTTCGGTAATGATTGGGGCGAAAATCCCATATTGGGGGCGTGGGCGGGCGTGGAGGATGCCGTGGGCTTCGGTGATGAACCAATGGATGTTGGCTTCGCGCAGAGCGGGTTCGACGGCGGCGACATAGGCGCATTCGGGCAGCCAGATGCCGCGCGGGTCGCGGCCGAAGCAGGTTCGATAATGATCGCGGCCGATCAGGATTTGGGCGCGGATGGATTCGGGTTGGTTTTCGAGAAGCGGCAGCAAAGCGTGAGTGGCGGCGCAAGTGATGATTTCGATGCGGCCTAAATCCTGGAGGCGGCCGAAGGCGGCGACCAAGTTTCGCTCGTGACTGATCCAGAGATCGCGCATTTCCTGGAAATTTCGCAGATACATTTCCGCGAGGGGATTAAGGGCGCGATCAAGGTGGGTGCGGTGCGTTTCCTTTTCGGCGAGATCGATAAGGGCGTTGAGGTGACGTTCGTAGCGCGATTGGAGGAGGGGATCGAGGAGCATCGCGCAGAGCGTGGGGCTCATGGTGAGGGCGACGCGGGCGGGGAGTTGGTCGCGTTCCCAATTTTCGAAGAGGCGGAGGAGCGGCAGATACGTTTCGGTGATGGCTTCGTAAAGCCAGCTTTCCTCGAGAAAATGTTCGTGCTCCGGATGCCGCACGAAGGGCAAGTGTGCGTGCAGGACGAGCGCTAAATAGCCGGCCATGTTGCTAGATGTTGGCGGGTGAGGGAGTTTTCAAGGCGGGGTCTTGCGCATGGGCGCCGACGTGGCCGAGATAAGTCGTAGCGCGGGAGAAGCGCAGATCGGCGGCGCGACCGTCGTGGCCGTCATGGGCGATGGCGACGATGGGCAATTCGTAAGCGCCGTCGGGCAGCGCGAAGCGATAGCTGAAGGAGCCGTCTTCGCGGAGGCGGATGCGACGGCCGCCGATGGAGACGCGGGCATTCGGTTCGGTGGAGCCGTAGATGATCAACTCGGCATTGACGCGGAACCAGAATCCTTTTTGCGCGCCGGGTGCGGGAATGGCTTCGAGACTGGAAGGGGCGCCTGCTTCCTGTCGTTGCGCGAGGTTGAGTAAGTCGAGGGAGCTGGGCGCTTCCGACATTTCCATTTCGATTTCTTCGGGAGAGCGGCGGCCGAGATGGCGTTGGATTAATTCTTCAAGCTCAATGGAACCTTGCTGGGCGCTTTTCAATTCGAAGGAGATTAGATCGTCGAGCGCTTTGGCCTGGGCGATGGTCCATTTGCGCGCGGGGGCTGGGGTCCAACGCGGGGTTGGAGTTGAAAACGCAGCGACGAAACGTGGGGCTTGCTCGGGGGGACGTTGTGGCTGGGAACTTTCCAGGCTGGGCCATTCTGAAGGAACATCCCAAATGCGTGCGGGCTCATCGTGATGATTTGGGGCGCCGAAAATGATTTGTTCGTCGCGCGGAATCTCGAATGTCGGTGAGGGTTCCTTCGCGACTGGGTGTGGATCGACAACGCGGAAAATCTGTGGAGGAGCAGGAGCCGGCTCGGGTTCAATGGCGCGGGGCGTTGCTTGCGGGGCGACTCTGTCTCGTGGCGTGGTGACGGGCTTGGAAACTGAGATGTGCCGCCATTCGCCGGAATTCTTTTCGTGATAACCAAGTTCGGCTACGAAGGTCGTATCGGGCGCGCCGGCGTAAATAAACCAGTCCTTGGAATTTGCCTGGGTATGGATTTCCAGGTGAATTGGGCCATCGGGGGTGTGGCGACGGAGGCGGACGGTCAAAGCGCCGCTGGCTGATTTTTTGGTGAAACGCTCTTGTTGGGCGCGTTCGAGATCCCACGAGGCGAGCAACCAATATGGATCGCGTGCGGCGAGGAAAATTTGTTTGGTGCCGTAGGATTCGGGCAATTCCGGGGGAACGATTACCTGCGCGGTGGAAATGGAAGTGGTTGCGACGAAGCGCGCGCCTGGTCCTCGGATCGTTGGTTCCGCGCCGGGAACGTGATCGGGTTCTAAAAGAATAGCGGGTATCTGCACCGGCACTGGACGCGGTTGGCGGGCGGGACGCGCTGCGACTGTGGGAGCGCTTTCGACTTTTGGACGGCTCACCATGGTTGGAACCGGAACGGGGGAATTCTTTGGCGTTGCGACTGGCGCTGAATTTGCCGCCGGGGCTGAAGTTTGCTGAGGTTCGGGCTCAATTAAAGCCGGCGAACGTGTTGCGGTGATGGTCTGGATATTCTCGATCGTTTTTTTGCTCACTCGCGTGGATTTGCGGGCCGCCGCGCTTTTCAGGACTGCGGCGGGAACGGCGACGATCATTTTAGCCTGCTTCGCGGGGGCGGGTTGGGGCTGGGGTTCGATGGATCGCTTTGGCTTCGCGGTTGACTTGCGAAGGGCGGCGGAAGGTTGGGGGACGGGCTCGCTGGTGGCGCGTCCACGTTTTGCCTTGCTGGACTTGGCGGCCTTGGGCTTTGGATTGTCAGTGGGAGCCGGGGTGGTTTGGAGCCTGATTTTTCCGTGTTTCATAGGGGACCGTCAAATCAACCCTGTGCGCGTCGCGAGCACAAAAAGAGGGAAATTGGTGGAGCCGACAGGGTTCGAACCTGCGACCTTCTCATTGCGAACGAGACGCTCTACCAACTGAGCTACGACCCCGCACCAAGTCGGCGATAACTATGTCGCAAAAGTTTCTTCAGGCAAGCGGAAGTTTTTACGTCGCGCGTTTTGTGATTCGATTATTATAGCGCAAAAGCGCTTGCGACTTTAACTCCTGCTATCGATCATCGCGACTATCCACTTACGAATGACCATTCGATTTCTCGGGACAAATGGATGCAAACACAATGAAGACTCTCAAAATTGCTTCCGTGATATCGATATTGTTTCTTTTCGCCGGCTGCGGGGGGTTAATGAATGGAAAGGCGGAAGCGGAAGCCGCAGTCACGCATTTTCACGCGTTGCTCGACGAAGGCAAGTTGGAGGCGATTTGGCAGGAGGCCGACGCCAGCTTTCGCAACGCCGGTCCTCGCGCCAAGTTTGAGGACTTCCTCGGTGCGGTGCGTGGGAAACTCGGCAAGGTTACCTCGACCAGCAACGGGAATTGGAATGTCCAGACCTTTAACCTCAAAACCACCGTTTCCTTAAAGCAGGAAACTGTTTTTGAGAAAGGCAAAGGGACTGAATCATTTAGATTTAAGATCGTTGGAACGAACGCAGTCCTCCTGGCCTACCACATCGAATCGATGGACCTGATTACTAAGTGACGCGGTGCGCGATTCCTTTCCAAGGGGGACAACGGTCGCAGCGCGAAATCGCGAAAGACCTTTTTGAGGGAATTATTGTGAGGGACCCGTTTCTAAAACCACGCGGAAGCCGAGGTCGGAGTCGGTGAGGAATTCGCTGTTGCCGAAGAAAAGGCGGCGGGCTGAGCGGCAATCGGTGACGTCGTAATCGTAAGCGCCGCCGCGCATTACTTTGAAGCCAATGGCGTTGGAGGGCGGACCTTTTGGATCGATTTGATTTCCTCCGGGGAGCGGGCCGTACCAGTCCTGGCACCATTCCCACACGTTGCCTTCCATGTCATAGAGGCCGGCGGGATTGGGGCGTTTTAGTCCGACAGGGTGAACTGTCAGAGCGCCGTTGATGTAGAACCACGCGTGGTTGGTCAAGCCGCTGTAGGTGGGGTCGTCGCCATAGCTGAAACGGGAGGATGTGCCGGCGCGGGCGGCGCATTCCCACTCCGCTTCGGTGGGGAGACGAAATTGGGCGCCGGGAGGGATGCGGCCAGCCGCGAGTTCGCGTTGAGTGAGTTTCCAGCAATAGTTCGTGGCAGCGGGCCAACTGACACTGGAAATCGGACGGCTGAGATCACCGGGAAAGTAGCTGGGATTTGTGCCCATGATGGAAAGATATTCGCCCTGGGTGACTTCATATTTTCCGATCCAAAAGCTGTGAGTCAGAGTGACGATGGTTTGTGGACCTTCGTCGGAGCTGCGATCCTGTTCGGTCGAAGGGCTGCCCATCGTGAATGTTGTGGCGGGGACGAAGATCATGTTGGTGGGCGCGGATTGGAGGGAGGCGCGATAAAATTTTTTCGGAAGCGTCGATGCGGAATCGATAAAGACGGCGCTGCCCATTTGGTTCGTGGCGGCGCCGAGGAGATTCCAATTGGAGAGATTTTCGGAGCCGAAGGTTGAGTAAGTTCCGGGAGGCCCGAGGAGGGTGAATTCAAATCCACTTTCTGAAGACGGACGCGGGAGGACCAAGCTGATTTGCTGATGGTATGGGAACACAGGGATGCTTTCGCCTCGGAGGTTCGCCACGACTGCGGCTAAACTTCCGATAGCCAGAGGTTCGGGCAGGGTAAGGATTTGAAACGGATTGCCGTCGAGGACGAGAGAGATCAGTTGCGTCATGTCTGGAGGGATCGTCAACGTTTTCAGTTGGTTGCCGCTGAGGAAGAGCGCGGTCAGATTGGTGAGTCCTGGAGGCAAAGTTAGACTGGTGAGTTGATTGCCCAGGGCGTCGAGGGTTTGGAGACGATTGAGATCGGGAGGAAGAGTGAGATTGATAAGTTGATTAAATCGAAGAAAAATACCGGTCAGATTCGTGAGGCCGACGGGGAGCCTGAGGCTCGTGAGGGGATTGCCAGAAATGCGGAGGAGCGAGAGTTGGCCGAGTCCAACGGGCAATAGAACGTCGACAAGTTTATTTTCGCCGAGATCCAAATAGGTCAACGCTCGCAGATCCTCGGGGAGAGTGAAGTGGGTGAGTTGATTGGAGCGAAGTTGGAGAGAGCTGAGGGAGCCGAGATTTGGAGGGAGATTCAGAGCGCTCAACAAATTGTCGTTGAGGTTTAGGATGGAGAGACTTCGCAGACCAGGAGGAAGGTTGAGGTTGGTGAGTTGATTGAAAAAAAGATTCAACGAAAGGAGGTTCGTCATGTCGGCGGGGACAGCGAGAGTCCAGAGATGATTGTCGGAGAGATCGAGGTCCACTCCGCCGGTGAGGCCGGCGGGGAGAGTAAAGGCGGTGAATTGGTTTCCTTTGAGATTGAGGGAAGCCATGCGGGAAAGGCCGTTCGGGAGGGAACAGTTTGTAAGAAGATTGAAACTGAGATTGAGAAAAGAAATGTTCGTCAGGTGCGCGGGAAATTCGAAAGCCGTGAACTGATTCAGGCTAAGATCGAGATTGTCCAGCTCGATCAGATTGGTGTGAATGATGAAATTGGTGAGCTGGTTTTGGCTGAGACCGAGGAAGCCGACGGCGGTCAGATTGGTGGGAATAGTGAAACTAGTAAAATGATTCACGGATAGATCGAGCTCAAGGAGCTCCTTCATATCGGTGGGAAGCGCCAGGTTTGTCAGTTGGCCATACTGAATCAGAATGCGGCTTAACTTTTTCAAGCCATCCGGAACAAAACAATTCGTGAGGGGATTCGAGCCGAGGTTGATTGTCGTCAGATTGGTCAACGCGGCTGGGACGAGTAGGTTGGCGAGATGATTGGATTGGAGCGAAAGCGTGGCGAGATTGCGTGCTGCTTCAAGTCCGGACAGATTGCTTATGTTGCGGAGACTGGCGTCGAGGGCGGTTAAGGTGAGGAGGTCCGACTCAGTTAAGGGGCCGGTCGGTTTGTGCAATGCGTCGCGGACGGCGGCGTTTAATCCGGCATCCGGAATCGATACATCTTGTGCGGGGGCCGAAAACATGAACCCGAGAAAAAGCAAATTCCAGATCATCCCCCTCATAACTTTCGATTCTACCATGCATCTTAGGAGTCCCAAGTTACGAAATTGTTCCAGAGACGATAATGGAACTAAAGGCCCAATCCGCCGTGTAGGGGTACCCGGCTTTCAAAACGATTGATTAAGCCGTTACGGCTTGTGGAGCGGGAGTGATTTTGAGCCAGGTGTCGATGACGCGGCGAAGTTCTTCGCTCTTGATCGGTTTGGCCACGTAATCATCCATGCCGCCAGCGAGGCAGCGTTCTCGGTCGCCGGGCATCGCGTTTGCGGTGAGAGCGATGATCGGGATGCGGCCGCCGTTGACCTGAAGTTGGCGGATTTTTTTGGTGGCCTCAAAGCCGTCCATCTCGGGCATGAGGAGGTCCATGAAAATGCAATCGAAATTCCCGGATTGAAAGCGCTCGACTGCTTCGAGGCCGTTCGGGGCGACTTCGACACGGCAACCGAGTTTCTTGAGGTTTAGCGCCGCGACGCGTTGGTTGACGGGGTTATCCTCGGCGAGGAGAACGGAATAAAGGGCTTGATTAGGGGCGGCTTCCGTGGCGACGGGTTTTGGGGCCCATGTCGAAGCGGCTGAAACTGGGTTGCGCGCGGCCCACACTTTGGTGATCACGTCGAGGAGTTGGCCGGGGCGAACGACGGGTTTACAAAGGAACGCTACGAAGCCGCGTTCGAGCATGCGCGGAGCGTCGGCGCGTTGTGAGCCGGACGTGAGCATGATGAGCGCTGTTTCGGCGAGGGTGGGATCGGCTTTGACGCGATCGGCGAACATGACGCCGTCCATGTGCGGCATCAAATGATCGACGAGAGCGATCTGGAAACGGACATTGCTGGCGGCGGCCTGGCGTAAGAGTTCGAGGGCTAGAGGGCCGGAGGAAGCGGTGTCGTGCGGGATGTTCCAGCGGCGAAGTTGTTCCTGGAGGACGCGACGATTTACTTCAAGATCATCGATGATGAGAATGCGCAGGCCATCAAGGGACGGAGGGGTTTCCAAGTTTTCGGGGTGAGAAGCAGGGAATTGCGTGCAGGTTGCTGGATGCGTGAACCAAAAATGCGACCCGTGGCCGGGCGCGCTTTCGACGCCAATTTCACCACCGAGGAGTTCGACGAGTTGTTTGGAAATGGCGAGGCCGAGGCCAGTGCCGCCAAATTTGCGCGTGCTGGAGCCGTCCACCTGGCTGAATTTTTGGAAGAGGAGCGGATGTTTATCGCGCGGGATGCCGATGCCGGTATCGCGCACGCCAATGCGGAGTAGTTGCGACCCGCTGACTTCTTCACTGACGACTTCAATGAGGACGTGTCCTTGCTCTGTAAACTTAATGGCGTTGCCGACAAGATTGAGAAGAATTTGGCGGAAGCGGCCGGCATCGGTTTCAATCGCGGATGGGATCGCAGAATCAAAGGAGATCGCGAGTTCAATGCCTTTGGCCTCGGCGCGCGGCAGCATGAGTTCGCCGATGTCTTCGACGATTTCGCGAACGTTAACGGGGGCGCGGTCGAGATCCATTTTACCGGATTCGATTTTGGAGAGGTCGAGAATATCGTTAATAATGGCGAGGAGGGATTCGCTGGATGAACAGATGGTTTTCGCAAATTCGCGTTGTTCGCTGTTGAGCGGTGTTTCGACAAGCAGGTTTGCGAAGCCGATGACGCCATTCATGGGAGTGCGAAGTTCGTGACTCATGGTGGCGAGAAATTCGCTCTTGGCGCGATTGCCGGCTTCAGCGAGGTCGCGCGCTTTGATGAGTTCGAGTTCGGTCTGGTGACGCTCCGTAACGTCGGTGGCCAGCAGAATCGCCCCGGTTACTTCTTTGTCGGTATAAAGCGGGGCGAGATTCATCGAGTACCAGGCGGGCGTTCCAGAATTGCCGGGACCGAGCACTTCGACGTTGCGGCGTTGCCCAAATCGGAAGACTCCATCGAGCGCCTCGCGTAACTCATCCTGCGCTTCGGGGTGATACTTGAGGAGATTGGAGCCGATGACTTCGTCGCGATGCAAACCTTCAACGGTGCGGTTTATGAATTGAATGGTGTGGCTGCGGTCGACTTTTAAAATGATCTGCGGCGAATTCTCGACGAGGGTGCGGTAGCGCTCTTCGTTGATGCGGACGGCGGCATCGGCGCGGGCGCGCTCGGCGACCTCGGCCTGGAGTTGGGCGGTGCGCTCGCGGACTTTGGTTTCGAGGTTCTCGAAGAGTTGCCGCTTTTGATATTCCTTTTCGCAAATGGCGAACATGTCAGCCCGCGAAACGCGGCAGGACCAAATCAAGACGATGTCTTCGAATACGACCCAGAGAGCGTGTTCGACGACACGCCAGGGCGAAGCGAAGAGGACGCCGTACACCGAGAGGGGATACCAGATGCCGCGCACAAAATGGTCGCCCGCGACAATAACCGTGGCGGTTATCAGCACTCGCCAATCACGGTAACAAGCGAGGAAGGCAAGGGAGCCAAAAACGTGAAAATGTGTTTCGATGCGACCGCCGGTGAGGTGAATCAGGAGAGAAGAGAAGCCCGTTTGGCCGATTGCGACGATGTGGCGAGTGATGGTTCGCCCGGGCGCCTTCCAGCAGAAAAACATTGGCACTAGACAACACAAACCGCCGAGGACGATCGCGGCGTAAACGTGGAGGTGAATGGAACTGTGGGAGCCAGCCCATGCGCGGGGCGAAACGACGAGGGAGAAAATAATCCCGGCGATCCATTGCAGCCCGAGCAGGATCAGGAACAGTTTGTCTGTGCGACGGAAGACGCGCTGTTCGGTTTCGTGAAAGAGAGCGGCCAGGGAAGGATTTTCCGCGTTTATCGTGGAATGGGGTTCAACCTTCATCGCGCTTCCTTTTCCTCGGAAATTGAGCAACCGAAAACAGCCGTTGAATGGACTTCCGGGGCCTCGCCGCGCAGCAGGCTTAGGATCGTATCTTCACCCAGATTATCTCCGGCGTGGGCGCGGCCGGATGTAATGCCGCCGTTGAAGAGAAGTTTTCCGGCAGGACTGTAAAGGAGAGCCTGGCCAGAGGTGCCCAACGCGAGCCGTTTGGCCATGGATCCATCGGAGTCGATAACGATCCGCGGTTTCATTTGTTCGAGAGTTTTTATCGTTGAACTTTCAATCCAGGAATCCGGTTCATCGGCCGGCTTAAAGGCAAAGATGGTGATTTTTAAGTTATCGTGCCCGTGTGAATAAATCTTGATTAGCTCGCCAACCGTCGCTCGAGAGCAAGGGCAGTATGGATGAATGGCCATGACCAGCGAATAGGCTTTGCCGTCGCGAAACTGTGGATTGTCGAGAATGGCTGCAGGAGCGAGTGGAGCAGGCGTGGAATCGTATTTCATCAAACCGCCAAAACCGGTAGCCAGCAACGCCATCCATGCGACCAGCACGAGGATGTACCGGCCCAGGAATGGCGGCATTTTTCGAGTAAAGAGACTTCCGAAATTTAAACGCACGGCAACAGTAACACCTAGACGCTAAACCAGTTATCGGCGGAATTGCCTGACCACTAAATCGCGAAATTTCTTGCCATGTTAGCGGCTTCGCTTGCCTCGCGAAGGAGGCGTTCTTATTCTGACGCCATGTTTTCACCCGCTGATTTGTTCGATTTATCGCAGACGGACCATTCGCAGTTGTTCGATGGCTGCGAGTTTAGTTGGGACGCGTTGAAGAAGTTGAAGAGCTTTCTAGCGGCCAATCTGAAGCCGGCAAATCAGGGACGTATCGAAGGAAGCGCCTTTATCGGCGAGCACGTTTTTATCGGCGAGGGCACCGTGATAGAGGATGGCGTCATGATCAAAGGCCCCGCGATCATAGGGAAAAACTGCCAGATTCGCCACAACGCCTATATTCGCGAAGATGTAATTATCGGGGACGGTTGCGTGATTGGTAACTCCTCGGAGTTCAAGCACTCATTCCTTTTCAACGGTGCGCAGGTTCCGCATTTCAATTACGTGGGCGACTCGATTCTCGGTTACAAAGCGCATCTGGGCGCGGGCGTGAAGATTTCCAATGTGAAGCTCATTCCTGAGAATGTCACCGTTGAGAAAGATGGTGTTCCGTTTGACACAGGCTTGCGAAAATTTGGGGCGATGCTTGGGGATCGCACCGACATTGGATGCAACGCTGTTTTGAATCCGGGCTCGATTATCGGGCGGAATTCGGTGATTTATCCGAATGTCTGTTGGCGCGGGATTTTACCTTCCAACATGCTCGTGAAAAACAAGGCCGAGCTCGAAATCGTCGTGCGACGCCCACGGTTGCTGACTTAATTGTGGGCCAATTGCAGAACTGATCCCGGTTCCGGGGTGGGGCTGTCAAATAGCGGACGGCCGTAGAGGGGCGAGTTCAATTGTTTAAACGCCGAGCCGTTAATCACCTCCACGATCATTTCTTCGCCTGAATTGTTCCAGCGCCGGTCGGGGGCGGGAGCGATGCCGCCGTCGTATAGCAATTTGCCATTCGGGCTAAATATCTTCACTTCGCCTGATTTGGTGATGCCGAGGCGGCGTGCGTTTTCTCCATTTGTATCATTGAGAATGCGCACTTCCATATTTGAGAGTGTGGCAAGCTCGGCGCTGGCGGTCCACGCTTCCGGATCGGCTTCGGATGAGAACGCCAGAATGGTGACGGTTATCTCCTCGGACATGCGGGTGTAGAGCTTCGCCATCTCAATCAGGCTGGAGGCCGAAAGCGGGCAATTCGGATGAACCGCCATGACCACGGAGAGGTGCTTAGGCGTTAGAAACAAAGGGTTTTGCGTGGGCGCGGACTGTGCGGCACGCGGCAGGGGGCGGACCAGTCGGATCGCTGAAAACGCCTTGCCGAGCATCGCGCAGAGCGCGAGCAAAACCAGCGTGTATCTGCCTGCCAGCAGCAGGCTTCGACGCGGAAACGTCAGTTGGGTTTGGACTTGATGCACAAAGCGGCGTCCTTTCCATTCGCCAATTACCTATCGGAGCAACTAACGTGCCTCTTAAGGAGAAAGAATTTTTGGGGGAATTCTGCTTTCCGGTTCAGTTTTAGTCTCCAGGTCAAATTCGAACACCTCCGCCTCATCGACCTTTGTTCCGCCAGGGGTGAGGCGGCGTTCGGCGGGTTCTATGAGCGGGATTTCTTCGTCGAGGATGGAGAACAAGGACCTTCATCGCTCCCCTTCTTATTCCTCGGCGAGATGACCAAACACACCTTGGAAACAAAATAATGCTCGGCGAAATAAAATAATTGAAGCAGAAGGATATGAAGAAAATGACACCGAGAATTCATGTTCTACTGGCGAAAGAAGCCAAAAGCGCAGTGGTTATTCGCCGAGGGCCGGCTGGAACTTCGGCAGTTATTGGATGGAATCGAACGGACGACAGTTTTCAGGTGGGACAATGGGTTCGTGCGCGGATTTATGAACATCGTTGTGATCTAAGTCCGGACGGGAAATGGTTTATTTATTTCGCGTTGAGCGGGCGATGGAATTCGGAAACTGAAGGCGCGTATACTGCGATCTCAATTGCGCCGTACTTGAAAGCCGTCACGCTTTTTCCAGACGGAAACACTTGGACTGGTGGCGGATTTTTTCAGGACAACAAGACTTACTGGCTGAATGGCGGATTTGGCGGAAAGATTCCGGTCCGCGAGGATCGGCAGTTAAAGCGGTCATCGATTGGTCCCGCGACGCAACTCCGAGAAGGTTACTCTTGGGCTGATCGTATTTACTTCTTTCGCCTGCAAAGTTGTGGCTGGAAGCTCGAGATCGGCAGTCCCAAGGAAGAAGGGATAACTGTTTTTGAAAAAGAGATGGAGAACGGCTGGGCTCTTCGAAAATTTGTCCACGAAGGCCGAGCTTCGCAGGAGGGCAAAGGTTCAATGTGGGAGGAACACGAGTTGAGGCACGCACGATCAGGGTTGATGATTCCTGGAGAGGATTGGGAGTGGGCTGATGTCGATCGGAGCCGCGTTGTGTGGGCGTCAAAAGGCTGCATCAACGCGTCGAAACTCTCGGAAACCGGTTTGCGCAATCCGACTCTCTTGAATGATTTTAACGGCATGAAATTCCAGCCTCTTGTGGCGCCGTACTGAGATCGAACTTTGTTGGCTTCGTCGGTCGTTTAGGACAGCGACAAGGGATAGCAGATTGGCGAAGCGGTGACTCGGATTAAGCGGCCGGTTTGAAAAAGCCTCGCTGTTTTTCGGAGATGGGGCGTCCGAGTTTTTCGAGGATTTGCAGCATGTCCTGCCAGACGAGCGGTTTGGCGGCGAAGCCGTTTGGGCGCAGCAGATAGGAGGGATGGAACGTGGGCATCACGGGGATGCCGCGAAAGGTCATGAAGGAGCCGCGGATTTTGCTGATGGGCGCTGATTTTCCAAAGAGCCCGGCGACAGCGGTGGCGCCGAGGGCGACCATGACTTTGGGCTGAATCAAATCGATTTGCGCATTGAGATAGGGGAGGCAGCGTTGGATTTCTTCCGGCGTGGGCGGGCGATTTCCCGCTGATTGCCCGGGGGTATCGGGCCGGCACTTCAGAATATTCGCGATGTAAACGGTGTCGCGCGTGAAGCCCATCGCTTCGATGATTTTGGAAAGCAATTGTCCGGCGCGACCGACGAAGGGTTCGCCTTGTTCATCTTCATCAGCGCCCGGAGCTTCGCCGATAAACATAATCGGTGAATTAATATCGCCCACGCCCCAGACGACGTTTTTGCGTGAGTTGGCGAGATTCGGGCACTTGATGCAAACCAAAGCGCGATCGCGGAGCGCGGAAATATCGGCCGCTTTGTTGCCGGTGGGCGTCACCACGATGGGAGTTGAATCGGCGATCGCGACGGGGGCAGCTTTGGGCATTGGGGCAGGGGATTGAATCGGAAATTTGTTGTTTGAGAATGACGGCGCTGCGGCTGTAGATGGCGTGCTGGCCGCGGCGGGCCGGGCGGGAGTCATTGTGGCCTTGCGGGTCGAGAGAGCCGCGATGGTGGCGGGCGTGGCGGCGACAAATTTTGAACCGTGATTTTTCAGGTCTTCCAAATGGTCAATCGTGGCTCGCAACAAGATGTCAAAGGCGTCGTTCACTTGTGAAATTAAGCCGCCCAGCGCCATTGCGCGCAAACAAGAACGATTCGCAGGTTATTGGCGAGTTATTAACAAGCGTGGTTCGTATCGCGAAGGAAAGAAGGTTGCGCTCGAAATAGGAGGCTGATGGAATGGGCCCATGCCTCTGGCCGCGTTTCCGAAATGTTTTCTCGATGCGTTGTGCGTGACGCGCGAGATGTCGGTGGATCAATGGATTGATCTTTCGGCGCGGTTCGATATCGATGGGCTCGAGTTTTATTGGGGCTTCACGCCGGCGGATGATCCGCGCGAATGGGACCGGTTGCGTAAGCGCGTCGAGGCGCAGAATCGCTCGATTCCGATGATGTGCTTCTCCCCTGATTTTACGAAGCCTTCGATCGAGGAGCGGCGGGGTGAGGTCGAGCGACAGAAGAAAGCGATTCGCGCGACGGCAGGATTAGGCGGGAAATTTTGCCGCGTGTTATCGGGCCAGCGACGGCCCGGAGTATCGCGTGAGCAAGGTTTGAAATGGGCGCAAGAATGCATTCTCGATTCGATTCCCTTTGCCGAAGAACACGGCGTGACGCTGGTGATTGAGAATCATTATAAGGATGGTTTTTGGGAATTTCCCGAGTTTGCGCGGCGGATGGAGGATTTCCTGGAACTAATCGCGGGCATTCCAGAATCGAAGTGGTTCGGAGTGAATTACGATCCGTCCAACGCGATCCTTGCGGGTGACGATCCCATCGAACTGTTGCAGGCGGTGAAACATCACGTGAAAACGATGCATGGGAGTGATCGGTATTTTGAGGGCGGCGGATTGGAGGAGTTGCGTCGCCTCGATGCGACCGCGAATAAAGGTTATGGAAGCATGTTAAAGCACGGCGTGGTTGGGCGCGGTTTGAATGATTACGACGAGATTTTCTCGATTCTTAAATCGGTTGATTTCCGCGGCTGGATCTCCATTGAAGACGGCCCGGACCCGGCGACTGGAGAACGTGACATTGCTGAATCGGCGCACTTCCTGCGCGCGAAAATGAAGGAACATGGACTCCCCTGAGGAAATTTAAGGAAATGGTGCTGGGGGCGGAATCGAACTCGATTCAATCCGATCCCATTCCATCCGAAAGGTTCTTAAACCAACTTCTTCGTCTTCTCTCGCGATTCCGCCGCGATCCGGCTTTTATAGTCAATCAATCGCGTCAAAAGCTCCTCCGAACTTGTCGCCAAAATCTCCACCGCCAACAATCCCGCGTTGCGCCCGGCCCCGATCGCTACCGTCGCCACTGGTACACCGCTTGGCATCTGCACAATCGATAACAACGAATCCATCCCGCTCAACGCCTTCGACTGCACGGGCACTCCGATCACCGGCAACGGCGTCACACTCGCCAGCATTCCCGGCAAATGCGCCGCCCCGCCTGCTCCCGCGATGATCACCTTGAATCCCCGCGTGTGCGCCGCCGCCCCAAATTCAATCATATCCACCGGCGTGCGATGCGCGCTGAGCACCTGCACATGGCAATGCACGCCGAATTCTTCGCAAGCTTCGACCGCCGGCTTCAGCGTGGGCCAATCTGAATCGCTGCCCATCACCACCGCTACCATCGGAGGAATATGTCCGCTCATGTTAAGATTTGGATTCCGGGTTTCCGAACTGGATTTTCGCCGCCGCCTCGCTCGCGCGCTGCAACGTTTCCTCCAGCGATACTCCCAGCATGGTCAAATGCCCCATCTTCCGCAATGGCGCGCTCGTCGACTTTCCGTAAACGTGAATATGCGACCCCGCGCACGCGAGCGCATCTCGTATTCCCAACGGTGCGCCCGATCCTTTCCCATTCCCCAACAAATTTATCATCACTGCTGTCGGCAAACGCATCGCCGGCGAGCCCAGCGGCCATCCCAGGATCGCGCGCAGATGATTTTCGAATTGCGAACACGCGCACGCCTCGATCGTATAATGCCCGGAATTATGCACCCGCGGCGCGAGTTCATTAATGACCACTCGATCATCCGCCGTCCGAAACAATTCCACCCCAAACGTTCCCACCCCATGCACTGCGTCAATCGCCCGCTTTGCCAAATCCGCGACCGCATCTGCCAGCGCGGGAGGAATCTGCGCCGGCGCTTTTACGACGCGGCAAATGTGATGATGCTGAATCGTTTCCACGACGGGATAAGCAACCGTCTCCTTCTTGGGCCCGCGTGTAATCATGATCGCCAGCTCCTGCGTGAATGGACAAAATGCCTCCGCGAACAACGCGTTCTCCTCTCCATTCAATAACTCCCACGCCAACTTCGCATCCGCCTCCGCGCGAATCGTCGCATTCCCTTTCCCGTCGTAGCCATTCCGCCGCTTCTTCAAAACCAACGGCAACCCCAACAACCGAATCGCCGCATCCAGCGCCGCCAAATCCGGCACATCGATAAACTCCGGCACCGCCAGCCCCGCCGCCTTCAACGCCGTCTTCTGCAAAAACTTATCCTGCACCACCCGCATCGTCGCTGAACCCGGCGCCACCGAATGTCCTGCCTCCTCCAAATCCTCCAACAAATCCGCATCCACGAATTCATTCTCCAGGGTGATCACATCGCACGCCTGCGCCAGCTCCCGCAACGCGCCAATTTCATCTGCCGATCCCTGAATCACCCGCGTCACCGCCGAAGCCGCCGGACAATGCGGCTGTTCCGATAGCACGACCGTTTGCAACCCTAGTTGAGACGCCGCCTGCCCCAACATCTTCGCAAGCTGCCCCCCGCCAATAATCCCCACCGTGGGCGCCGCCGGATTCTTCAAAACCGCCGCCATCGATTCACTTCCCATGCCACGCATTTACTAACTTGGACGACACTCCCCACGCAAGCAATGCCTGAACCCGCCTCAAGGTAGGGCGCGGTCTCCGCACCGCGCCGCGAGCGCCCGACCGCATCCAAGCAATCCTCCCTTCTCCTCTCCGTGCCTCTGTGGTTAAAACCCATTCTTCAAAATTTCCCAACCCAATTCTCGCCAACAAAATCCCAACCCACTAATCTCCCGCCGATGAACGGACACAAAAAGATTTTCGGCACCGACGGCGTTCGCGGCACCGCCAACGTTGAACCCGTCACAGCCGAGACCGCCCTCAAGCTCGGCCGCGCCGCCGCGCACGTCTTCAAAAATCTCGAATCCAAAGCCCGCGGCGCTGACAAACATAAAATTGTCATCGGCAAAGACACCCGCCTTTCCGGCTACATGCTCGAAAACGCCCTCTCCTCCGGCATCCTCTCCATGGGCGTGGACGTCCTGTTCATCGGCCCGCTACCCACTCCCGGCGTCGCTTACGTCACTCGCTCCCTCCGCGCCGACGCTGGCATTGTCATCACGGCTTCCCACAATCCCTACCAGGACAACGGCATTAAGTTTTTTCGAGCGGACGGTTACAAACTCGACGACAACATTGAGGGCCAGATCGAAGACCTTGTCTTCTCCGGCGCCATCGAAAATATCCGCCCCGAAGCCGCCCAAATCGGCAAAGCTGTCCGCATCGACGACGCCCTTGGCCGATATATCGAATACGCCAAAAGCTCCTTCCCTCGCGGCATGACCCTCGAGGGCATGAGGATTGTTGTCGATTGCGCGCACGGCGCCGCTTATAAATCCACACCCTGCGTCCTTCGCGAACTCGGCGCGCAGGTCATTGTTTACGGCAACCAGCCCGACGGCGCCAACATCAACAAAGACTGCGGCTCCATGCATCCGGAGCAACTCTTCCGCCTCGTGCGCGAGCACAACGCCCAACTCGGCATCGCGCACGATGGCGACGCCGACCGCGTCATCCTTTGCGACGAAACCGGCGCGCGCATCAACGGCGACGACATTATGGTCATCGCCGCTACCGATATGCTCTCCCGCAATGAACTCGCACATAAAACATTGGTCGCGACTGTCATGAGCAACGCCGGCGTCGATGCCGCCATCAATGCTCTCGGCGGCAAAGTCCTTCGTACCGCTGTTGGCGACAAAAACGTCATCGATGAAATGCTCCGCAACGGCTACAACCTCGGCGGCGAAGAAAGCGGCCATCTCATCTTCCGCGACTTCGCCAGCACCGGTGATGGCCTCGTCGCCGCGTTGCAGATTCTTAAGATCATGAAAACCCAGCAACGCCTTCTCAGCGCGTTGTCACGCAGTTGGACCCGCTATCCTCAAGTCGTCACCAACCTCAAAGTCCGCGAAAAAATCCCCTTCGAAAAACTCGACGGCATCCTTGACCTCGTCACCCAGGCCGAAAAAGCCGTCCACCCCGAAGGCGGTCGTGTATTACTTCGCTACAGCGGCACCGAACCCAAAGTCCGCCTATTAATCGAAGGCCGCGACAAAACCGTCCTCGACGACTGGAGCACAAAAATCGCCGACGCCCTAAAAAAGCAAGTTGGCGTGTGAAAACTCTGCCTCGATGAGGTGGGACCGCACCCGAACATTCGCATTACTTCAAAGCAGGCCCTGGTACGCGAGCCACAGGGAACGGAAATATCGCAATACGCGCACTCCATCGGCGCTGTCATTGATTTCCGCCAGGCAATAGCCCGTGAAACCGCTTTCGTTCAGGCGCGTCAGCAATCGGCGAAATGGATATTCGTCCAAATAAAGATCGCGCATGTGCACGGACAAAATCTTGTCCTTCAACAAATCGAAATTGTGATCGAAGCCTTCGCCGTCCAAATCGGTTTGGTTTGAATTCCAGCAGGCGCCGACGTTTTTGCGATCGGCAACGTCGAGAATCGTTTTGATGTTGGGGGGAAATTGAGTCTCAGGCCCATGAACTTCCAGACGGATCACTTGACCATGATCGGCGGCGAACTCGCCCAATTCGCGCAATGACTTGCCGATTTGTTCCATCGTTTTTTCTTTCGGCACTTCTTTCGGAAAACCATTCGGACGCACCTTTACGCCGCTGGCGCCGACGTCTTGCGCGAGGATGATGTATTCCTTCGTGGCCGCGATGTCGGCGCGCAACTTCGCCTGGTCCGGCGTATGAAAATCAAAGGCGCTGCCGAGGCCCATTAGTTCGACGGGGGAATCTTTGAAACGCTTTTTCACCTCGTCGCGTTGTTGCTTATTGAGACTCACTTCGACGCCGTGTTTGTGCGACGTGCGCAATTCCACACCCTGGAATTTTGTTTCGGTGAGATTTTTGATGATCGTGGGCACGTCCCAATTTTGCGCGATGTTGTAAGTGACGATGCCCAATTTCATCTTCGGCTTGCCGGTGATGAACGTGGAAGGCTTGGCCGCGTCAGCCGCAAAACCGGCGCCTTGCAGCAGCGTGGCTGCGCCGATCGTGAACCCGGCGCCTTTGAGAAATCCTCTGCGATCAGTTTTCATGTGAATGGATATAGAAGAATCGCCCTACCCAAGTCTTTCAATCTTTTTCGCGGAGTGATTGGATGTAAAGGATGAGGGCTTCGATCTGGGAGTCTTGCAAAACGCCTTCGTAGCTGGGCATGCCGGCGTCCGATTTGTCGTAGTCTTTCACGATTTTGGCGGAGGGGAGCCGGATGGATTCGCGCAGGTAATCGGCGTCGGCGAGAACGGTTTGGCCATTGGCGAGTTTGACGCGGGAACCGGCCACACCTTTCCAGGAGGGGCCGACTTTGCCGAGGGTCGAACCGTCGATCGAATGGCACGCGGCGCAGCCCATCAGATCCGCGAGGCGGCGGCCTTCCTCGGCCGTGACGGGCGTCGCTTCGGCAACGGCTCCCGTGCGCGGAGTAAGATCAACTTTGATCGCGCCGAAGCCGCGTTTTTCAGCGTCGAACGGTTCCAATGCGCGCGGCGTGAGATACGCGTTTTGATCCATGGCCAGGCCGCTTTCGGATTTCAAAGACCAGCCAAAGCGCATTTGCATGACGGGTTTCATGTCAGGAAAACCGATGAAGATGGAGCGACGATCCTTCGAAAGATACGCGCTACTGGCGAACATCGGGTCCTGGCCTTTGGAGCCGTCGAGTTTAAAATGGGGCGAGCCGTATTCGGAACTGCGGCGATAGTTCCAACGTTCGGCGGAGAAGTTTTCCGGGCGCACGGATTTTTCGGAAATGGTGGTATTGAAAGTGAGGAGAACGCCTTCGTTCAGGGGCAGAACTTCGCGCGGGATGGCGCTTTCGCCGCCGTTGTAACGGATGCGCGCGAGGCCGCTGATTTCCGGAGCGGTGGCGCCCCAGAGTTGGAATCCGATCACGAAAACGCTGCCGTCGATGGGATTTACTTTGGCGTTGAGAGGCGCGAAATCGAGATCGCGCGTAAAGCTCACGACTGCGGCGTTGGATCCGCCGTTCCAGATCACATTGAAAACTTCGGAGCGATAATAGCCGACATACATCAGCGTGTTATTAAGCGGACCCATGCCTTTGTCGCTGAGCCAAACCTGGCCGGCGGCGGAAGCGTTGATCGAGTGCGGAATCCACACGAGTGGCTCGGCGACGGTGGGCGGGGTTTTTTCCTTGGGGAGAAACGTGGGACGAAAGCCGTAGTATTGATTGTCGCGAATGATCTGCAACGGCGTGCTGGGAATATAGTGGCCTTGTTGATCGGTCGCAGTGATGAGTCCGGTGCGCGGATTGATTCCGAGGAACGGCTGACGAAAACCGGTGGCGAGCGTAGTGACTTCTTTTCCGTCAGCGGAAATGCGCAGGATTTTTCCGCTGTCTTTGCCGACCGTCGAACCGCTCTGGCCGGGTTTGCCGATGATGAAGCTGCCGTCCGGCGCAAGCCTCATGCTGTTGGCGAACTCGCGTGTCTCGGCGGTTTGCGTGAAGCGATTGCAGAACAGTTCGTAACGATCCGCTTCGCCGTTGCCGTCCGTATCGAGAATGCGCCAGATGCCGTTGCGATCGAAAACGTAGATTTGCTTTTCCCTGATGACGATGCTGAGCGGTTCGTGCAGGCCAGAAGCGAATCGACGCCAGCGAACCTCTTTCAAATCGCCCGAGAGGCCGTCGATGAGCCAGATGTCGCCATCGAAGGTGATGGCAGCGGCGCGGCCGTCGGGGAAGAAATCGAGATCGGCGAGGCGGACGTTGCGACGCCACGGATTTTCGAGGGGAAGGGCGATGTGCTCGATATCGAAGGCGTCGTTCGTCGCGGTGCGTTTAATGCCTGTTTTGATTTCGGTCGGCCAAAATCTTTCGGAAAATTGGGAACGCGGATTTCGTAGATTTCGCGGATCGGAAAGAGGGTATTGAATCGTTGTAATGCCATTGGTTGCCGGGAAGAGGTCGTAGTTGGTCTGGCCGAGGAAGAAGATGGGCTCCGTGTGAGGTTGAATCGAAACGGTGCGCGATTGAGTGTCGAATGAGAATTGGTCTGTGATCGTGGTCGTCTTGATTTCGTATTCGAACGCGACGGCGTTGGAGGAAAGTTGAATGGCTTTAAAACGAGTGTCTGGAAGAGGACCGCGACCGACTTCGCGTGAGTCGGAACCTGATTCGCGCGGGTCACTGAAAGGGTCGGCTCCGGTAAATGAAACGCCGGGTTTTAGCGCATTTAGGAGAAGAGGGACGCCGCGAAGTTCGGGAAGTTTCTCCTGTCCTTCAGGCGCTTTTTTGCCCCAGTTGGCGTTGGCGTAGGAGCCTTGGGACATCGAGACAGGGGTGACGCCGGGGCCTTGCCAGACGGCGGCGACGCGGAGGAGGTCGATGTCGAAGCAGACGTGGATATCTTGCGGGAAATTGAGAATGAGTCCGCGCGGGGTGAGGTTGTTGGTCGGGCCGAGTTTGCGAGCATCGAGAACTGACGAGTAAAAGGGGAAGTCGGGTTCGACAAAGGGGGCCCATTGAGGGAGTTCGGCTCCGTGGAGGATGGATGCAAACAAAAAGAATGCGGCAAGTTTTTTCAAGCTGCTTCAGTGAGTAACGCTTGCGCGTGTTTGCGGGCGGCGGCGGTTTGGCCGCCGAGCATGCGGGTGATTTCTCCGACGCGAGCTTCTTTGTTGAGGGGTGTGATTTGGGAGATGGTGCGGCCGTCGATGACTTCCTTCGAGACGAGATAATGCGCGCGGGCGGCGGCGGCGACGGGGGGGAGGTGCGTGATGCAGAGGACCTGGCGTTGGGCGCCGATTTGCCGCATTTTGGCGCCCACGGCGGAGGCTGTTTCGCCGCCGACGTTGGCGTCCACCTCATCGAAGATAAGGACGGGGATTTCGTCTTCGGCGGCGAGGACCGTCTTGATGGCGAGCATGACGCGCGCAATTTCGCCGGAGGAGGCGATCGCTTTGAGGGGCTTCGGCGGCTCGCCGGGATTGGGCGCGAATTGGAAATCGGCATCGTCAATCCCAGAAGGGCCAGGCTCGGCGAGTTGTTTGAGCGTGACGCCGAAATGACTCTGTTTGAAGCCGAGATCGGTGAGTTGTTGGGTAACAGCTTTACTCAGTTTCGGAATAGTTTTGGCGCGCGCCGCGGTGAGTTCGCGGGCGGCTTTTAAGAGAGCGGCGTCGGCTTTTTGCAATTCGTTTTTAAGGCGAGCGACTTCCGTGTCGCGCTGTTCGAGCTGTTGGAGTTTTTGTTTGGACTGATTCCCGAAGGCAATGACTTCGGCGAGGCTGGAGCCGTATTTCCGTTTGAGGGAATGAATCAGATTGAGGCGTTCTTCGAGTTCCTGAAGTCGGCCGGGATCGAGTTCAAGGCGGTCGCGATAACTGGAGAGTTCGGATTGGAGATCGTTGAGCAGCGAGACGGCCTGGTGTTGGAGGTCTTCGATGGGCGCGGCGGAACCGTCGAGGCGGCGAAGATCGTGAATGGCGCGTCCCGCAATGCCAGCCTGGGTGAGAACTGAGCCTTCATCTTCAGAAAGCGTGCGCATGGCGATTTCGGAAAGCTCCATGAGGCGCGCGGCGTTCGAAGCGCGTTTGTATTCGGCTTCGATTTTGGGCTCTTCATCCTCGATCAATTTAGCGGCGGCGATTTCTTTGGATTGAAAGCGCAGAAGATCAAGTTGTTGCGCGTAGGTTTTTTCGTCGACGATGAGGGCGGCTTTTTCGGCGGCGATGCGAGCCCGGTCGGAGTGAGCTTTGGCGACACGCTCGCGAAGTTCATTGAGACTGCCGTAGGCGTCCAGGATGGCGAGTTGGCGGGCAGGACTGAAAAGGGATTGATGATCGTGCGGACCATGAATATCGACGAGACGTTCGCCGAGCGCGCCGAGAACCGAGAGAGTCGTGGGGGAACCATTGACGAATTGCCGACTGGCGCCGGAGGCCGTGAGCGTGCGCTTCAGCACAAGCTGCCCGTCCTCGCACGGTTCAAGCCCATTTTCTTCGAGGAAGCTCGTGGGCGATTCTGAGAGTTTGTTGATGTCAAAAACCGCTTCGACCGAACTGGAATCGGCGCCGGTGCGGATGAGGGAACGGTCGGCGCGTTCGCCAAGGACGAGATTGAGCGCGCCGATGAGAATGGATTTGCCGGCCCCGGTTTCGCCGGTGATGGCATTGAAACCGGCTTGCAGTTCGAGGGTCAAATCCACGACCAGGGCGAGGTTTTTGATTCGCAGGGTGGTGAGCATGACAGAAATCTGCGCAAACTTTGGCCGGTGGTCTGGCGTTGGGAAAGAAAATTTACTGGTTTAAGCAAACAAAACGAAAAGCGCAGGGGAGGAAAGGGGCGGGGTTATTGAGAATTGAGAATCGAGAATCGAGAATTTGGGCCTTGACCGCGGCGGAGGGAGGGAAATTGGAGAATGCAGCTCGGAGATCGATGATTCAAATTGAAGTCCTGGGGAGGAGGTGGTTTGGTTGGGGCGTGAAGGCCGATTTGAAAACCAGGTTCATCGCAGTGCCGAGGCGCACACCTTTTTTCGGACGGTTGGTCGTGATCGCTTGCGTCGTTTTCCTGTCGGTGGCGGTGCGTGCTCAGGAGATATTGTCGTATCCCGTTCGCGAGGAGTTGATCAGTTTTACGAACGGGTCGGTGGTATTGCGCGGTTTGCTGCTGATGCCGCAGCCAATGACATCTCACCCCACGGTGGTCATGGTTCATGGGTCTGGGCCAGCGACGCGCTCGAGTTTCGGGGGAGTTAGTGATCGCTTGGCGCGCGGCGGGATTCCTGTGCTCGTTTACGATAAGCGCGGGGTGCAGGAGTCGACCGGCGACTGGAAAACTGCGTCGCTGGAAGATTTAGCCGCGGACGCTTCTGCGGCGGTTGAATTTCTCAAGCAAAGGGGCGTGCGGAAGATCGGTCTTTGGGGCGGCAGTCAAGGGGGGTGGATTGTTCCGATTGTCGCGTCGCGTTCGACGAACGTTAACTTGATCATTTCGGTTGCTGGCTCGGGAGTGACGCCTTCCGAACAGGAGCTGTTCAGACAGGAGAACCAATGGCGCGCGGCGGGACTTTCCACCGCGGAAATCGCAAAACTCCGATCGGCGTGGGAACGCTTTTATCATTACGCGGCGACGGGAGACGGCGCAGATGCCTTGGATCGGGAATTGATGGAGTTGGCGAAAACGAAAACGCTGGATGAGCGGCGTCCGCAAAACTCGAGGGAGTTGCCGAAAGATGCTCTGGTGCGGCGCCTTGGTTACAGCTTCGACCCACTGCCGGCGTGGTCGAAGGTGCGATGTCCGGTCCTGGCGATTTGGGGAGAACGCGACAGTTTGGTGCCTGTGAACCGGAGCCTTCGGTTAATCGACCAGACGCTCAACCAGAGCGGGCACACGAAGCATACGCTCCGGGTTTTTCCTGGAGCTCTGCATGGCCTGGCGATCTCGGACAACAGAAAACGTTTGCCGGATGGGACGTGGGAGACGGATTGGGCGCCGGGTTACATCGAGTTGATGGTGGAATGGATTAAAGAGAATGGATGATTTTTCTGGGCCCACTTGCGAATCTCCGGCGGAATGCAAGGGTGTTCAAAGTGGTCAGGGAGGATGGGGCGGAATTTAGAGGCGGAATTTAGAAATGGTAATTGGAATTTGGTCGTTGATAGTTTGGGGGTGGTGGCAGCGGCTTTTTTTGTAAATGAATGAGGATGTTGTGAATGGCGGGGAGAAGGGGCGGTTTCGTTTTGTGTTTTTAGGGACGGGGACTTCGACGGGGGTGCCGATTATCGGGTGGAAGTATTCAGAGAGCTTTTTGGCAAATCCCAGGAATCATCGGACGCGGCCTTCGATTTATGTGGAGACAGGAGCGGTAAAGTTTTTGGTGGATACGACTCCGGAAATGCGGTTGCAATGTTTGCGGGAGAAAATCGATCTGGTGGATGCAGTAGTGTTCACGCACTCGCACGCGGATCATATCATGGGGCTGGATGATTGCCGGCGGTTTTGTGATCAGAAGAACGGGGCGCTGCCGATTTACGCGACGCCAGAAACGATGACGGATTTGAAGAGGGTGTTTAAGTATGCGTTCGATATCAAGCCGACGCCGAAAGGGTATTTTGAACCGGACCCGCGCGAGATCGATGGGCCGTTTTTGTTGGGGGATTTGAAAGTGACGCCTTTGCCATTGCCGCATGGGCGGACAACGACGATGGGATATTTGTTTGAGCAAAATGGCATTAAGCAGCTCGCTTATATGAGCGATTGCAAAACGATTCCGGATGCGTCGTTAGAAAAGATCGCAGGGGTGCAGGTGGCGGTGTTGGACGCGTTGCGACGAGAGCCGCATCCGACGCACATGTGTTTGGATGAGGCCTTGACGATGGCGCGGAGGATTAACGCAGGGAGAACCTATTTCACGCATTTGACGCACGATTATGATCACGACATTGATCAGGCGGAAATGCCGCCGGGAATTGAACTGGCGTATGACGGTTTAAAGGTGGAGGTTTTGTGATGATTCGCTGGTTAATAATGATGGCGTTGGCGGCGGGTTTTGCGACGCGCGCGGAGGATGGGAGCGCGGTGGTCTTGGTTTATAATTCGAGTGTGCCGGCTTCGAAAAAGGTGGCCGATCATTATGCGCAGATGCGGAAAGTGCCGGCGGCGCAGGTGATTGGGTTGCCGATGCCGGATCGGGAATCGATCTCGCGGGCTGAGTACAATTCGCAAATCGCCGAGCCTCTGTTGAAGAAGATCGAGGAGTTGAAGCTGCTCACGTGGAAATCGGTTTCGCGCACCGATCCAGCGGGGAAGGTGGATGAAATCAAAGTTATCGACGAGGCGAAGGTGCGTTATGCCGCGTTGTGTTTTGGAGTGCCGCTGAAGATTCAAGAGGATAGCAGCATTAAGGAACCGGGATCGGAGAAGAAGCGACCCGAGGAACGACGGAATGAAGCGGCTGTGGATAACGAACTGGCGGGGTTGCCGTTGCGCTACGCGAAAGCCTCGATCGGAGGCCCGATTGTAAATCCGTTTTATGGCGCGACGAACGCGACGGTGTTGGATCCGAAGGGCGGGCTGCTGATGGTCGCGCGGTTGGACGGGCCTACGGCGGAGATTGCTTCGGGATTGGTGGATAAGGCGATGCAGGCGGAGCGTGAGGGGCTATGGGGACGGGCTTATTTTGATGCGCGCGGGCTTACGAACGGCGGTTACAAAGTGGGCGATGAGATGATTCTGGCGTCGGAAAAAACGGCGGCGCGCCGTGGATTTGAGACCACGGTGGATGAACAAAACAGCGTTTTTCCGGCCAGTTTTCCGATGAGCCACATCGCGGTTTATGTGGGTTGGTACGAATTCAATGTGACGGGAGCGATGGCGCGGCCCACCGTGGAATTTATGCCGGGCGCATTTGCCTATCATTTGCATTCGTTCAGCGCGCAGACGCTTCGGAGTTCAAGCGAGCGATGGGTGGGTCCGTTGCTGGCGCGGGGGGCGACCGCGACAATGGGCTGCACGGAGGAACCGTATTTGGAAGGGACGCCGGATATTTCGATTTTCATGGGGCGTTGGATGTTTCTCGGTTTCACGTTTGGCGAGGCGGCTTATGCGTCGCAGCGGTTTATTTCGTGGCAGACGACAGTGGTGGGCGATCCTCTTTATCGGCCCTTTGCGCTGAAGCCGCAGGAATTGCATGAGCGTTTGGTGCGAACGAAGAGCAAGTTGATCGAATGGTCATATCTGGGGGTGGTGGACATTAATCTGAGCACGCAGACGCCGCCGGAGCAGTTGATTGATTTCATTAAGACGTTGCCGGAAACGAAGAATAGTTCGGTGTTGAATGAGAAGCTGGGGGACTTGCTTAAGGCGAAAGGGAAATGGATCGACGCGATGGACCCTTATGAAGCGGCGCTGGCGTTGCCAACTTCGCCGCAACAGCGTTTGAGGATCAGCCTGGAATTGGCGCCGTTGCAAACGAGTTTTGGGCGCGGGAAACAGGCGTATGCGATTTACCAGGGGTTGTTGAAGGATTATCCGGATTTTGCGGATAAGGTTCGAATCTATCAGAAGATTTTGCCGCTGGCGGATCAGTTCGGTAAGCCGGCTGAAGCGGCGGAGTATCAAAAGGCGCTGAAGGAATTGACGCCGCCACCGGCAACGCCGCCAAAGGCCTGAGTTAAAGGTGATTCATTTGCCAATGAAATCGATGACGCTGCGGGCGGTGAGGTCCGCGGGTTTGGAGACGGAGAGCATTTCGGAGATGTGGCTTTCTTTGGGGATATAGACGAGTTTGGACGTGGCGCCTTTTTTCTCGAGAGCGGCCTGAAAATCTTTGGCTTGAAGGGGAAGGGGAAAGTAATCCCATTCGCAGTAGGTGACCAGGAAGGGAAAGGCGGTCTTGCGGACGAAATTCATCGGGGAGGCTTCTTCACGAAGCTTTGGATCTTTGCCGAAGACGTTTTCTTTGCCTTCGGACATGTCGTAAACGCCGCTGAGGCAGAGTGCGCCTTTGATGATGTCCGGCGTGAGGCCGACTGATTTTAGATATTTGGGATCGAGGGCGAGAAGGGCGGCGAGATGGCCGCCAGCGGAATGGCCACCGATGAAAATGCGATTGGTGTCGCCGCCGAATTCGGCGACGTGTTGGACGGTCCAGGCGAACGCGGCGGTCACGTCGTCGATCTGGGCGGGAAAGGGGAATTTGGGGGCCAGGCGGTAGCTTGGGACGACGGTGACGATGCCTTCGCTGGCGTAGCGATTGCCGAGGGGCGGGTATTGCGAGCGATCACCGGAGGTCCAGGAGCCGCCGTGGATGAAAAAGAAAACAGGCGCTTTTTGCTTTCCTTTGGGGCTGTAGATATCGAGCTGATGTTTCTTCTGCTGATCTTCGGCGCCGTCACTGTAGGTGAGGTTGGCGTGAAGTTGAACGTTCGTTTTAAGTTCCATCGAAGGAATTAAATCGAGCGAGAAGAGGTCGGGTTGCTTGAGGTAAATGGGGTTGCTGTAGATCCACGGGCGTTCTTCGTTGTCGACGGTGAGCCAGGCTTCGACGCGATAGGTTCCTTCGGTTTTTGTTTCGAAGGTGACGCGGTCGCCGGTCTTGGATTCTTTGAGGGCGCCGTTGTGGAATAATTTGAAAGTGGCGGGAATGGGCGCTTGCGCGATCAGGCGCGTGGTTCCGACGAGCAAAACGGGATCGCCCATGTTAAAGATGCCGAAGTTATTTTGGGCGACGAAGCCGAAGCCGGCTGGATCGCAAAGCCAATCGTGGCTCACATAAACATGGCCTTCGCGGAGTGATTGGCGAATGGTGCCGTCAGTGAGTTCGCGCGCGAGGATGTGGGTGCTGAGGTTGCGGAAACTGACTTCGTATGGATCGACCATCAGGCCGTTGAAGATCTGGTTTTGATGGGCGTCGTTGGCGCCGATGCCCGTGAATGGTTTCCCGCTTTTGGTTTCCTTATCCCATTTGGCAAAAATTTCGGGCCAGTAATCCGTGCCGGCGCCGAAGATTTCGTCGGGATATTTTTTGTAGAGATCGACAAACGCGGCCCAGCCTTCTTTATCCTGCAAGAGCTTTGCGAAGCTGCTGTTAAAGTCGTCATCGTCCTTGGCGTCGGTATGGCGATTGTAGATTTCCATGCCGTCGAAGCCTTCGCGCGAGGCAGCGTAACGTTCTTCGATATGGCAGATGAAACGGAGATCTTCGCGGGCGATTTTGTCGCCTTCGAAAAGCGGGAAACGGAGCAAACCGTCCTCCTCGGAACCGGCCAGAAACAAAACGCCGTCGCGCAAGCCGTGCCAGGTTTCAGGCTTGGGACCGCGATGATCGGAGAAAAGGACGACGTCGACGCCGGTCTTTTTGGCGGCGGCGAGAACTTCGGGGCGTTTGCCGCCGGTGTGATCGGAATCTTCGGCGTGAACATGAATGACCGCGCGGTAATCGTTGTAGATGCCGAGGTCGCGCAGCTTGTTGGTGGAAAGGTTTTGCTGGGCGGTTTTGGCCCAATCCGCGCGAGCTTGATGGACCGCTTCCAGATGCTTTGGCTCGATTCGCTCCAGGGTGGACCATTTGCGACCGGGGCGTTCGGCCGCAGGGGAGGCGAGCGCGAGGGAGAGCAGCATGGGCAGGGTGAGGGTAAGTAATTTCATGGGCGCGTGGCGGCGTTTATAGCAAAAGGGGATGCCCATTAAAGAGAAGATTCTCGGGGGCGCCGCAAATCGGGAACGAGAGAAAAGCCAAATCGGACTTGCAAACGTCGTGATCGTTTAGCACTTTATCGCACGTCTTTTGGGAGCGCGGTTAGCTCAGTGGTAGAGCATTACCTTGACACGGTAGGGGTCAGAGGTTCGAAACCTCTACCGCGCACCATCTTCCTTTTCTGGTGAGTCTTCACCGATAATCTGAAAAGAAGGCGAATTTGGGCGGCACAGCCCGAAATAGCGCAAAGATCAACAGGTTAGGGCATTTGGACGTGTTTTGAGGGGGTCGGCACGAAAGGGCAGTTTCTGATAATATGAAAAGGCTTCCTGCATCTGAAAAACAGGGTCGGCACGCTGCAAGTTCTTGATTTCACCACTGCGCCCACCTATTTCCTTTCATATTATCAAAACTCGAAAAGGGATGGGCGGTCGGCGCTGATTTCCGTGGAATTTCACCCATTGGGCGGCGCGGATCAGGTTGGCAGGCGGGTTGCCTCGCGTTTGCAACGGCTTTGCATGAGTCTGGCAAAACGTCATTGTAGATTCGCACAGCGATCATTTTCCGGTCGTTGGCGTCTCAACCTTTCCCGGCGAAATTTCGCGAAACACTTGGGAACGGTCGGCGCGGTCGGCAATTAAAACGTCTACACCATCGATCGCGAGAAGTAAGGCTTGCTTGATGGCGACCAGGATAACGATGGCCAAGATGCCGACGGCGGTTGTGATGACAGCTCCAAAAAGGAATTGTGTGCTCGGGGTCACGAGGAGAGTGATGATTGGAATCACGATAATCAAACCGCAGATCACCACACCAAATCCGATAACGGATTCGATTAAGCCGCGAAGGGTTTTGTAGCAGCTCTCCTGGCGGACAGCCTGCAATGTGCGACCGGGCAAGCCCAAAGGCTCTGAAGGGCGTTCCGAAGTGATAGCAGGGAAGGGAGGGATGTTGGATGGATTGAGATCGGGCTTGGGCAGTTTGTTTTCAGAGCGGCGCGCGAATTGTGACGCGAGGGGACTGTTACAGGAGGGGCAAACGGATTCAGCAATTTCTTCAGCTTCGAATTCGAGCTTTTGGCCGCACGCGCATTGCCCGGTCATGATCATAGAGCAACCTCCCCAGCAATGAATTCTTCAAAGCCAAGGTAAACTGGAGCTTTCGAGATTTCCAATTCCGGTGCCGCCTTGTGGATAAAATTCCGGATGCGTCGCAAAGAACAGCGGGGGTGATACTCGCCGCGCTTGAAAGCTTCTGGGTCCATGTCTCTGATATCCGGATTTGCTATCGTAAGTTTGATTTTCCCGCGCTTGTTTCGAAATAAGTGCTTAAAGCCGGGCTCCAAATAGTGATGCATCGATAACCCAACAAAAGAAATAGAGCTGGCCATTTCAATTTCTCTCGCGGCTCGCTTCCAAATCTTACTCATAACATCGCGCAATGGACCGACTCCTGGAATATCGCAATTCCATGCGCAATTTGATTCAGGACGGATCGATCCGTTTTCATCCATCAGTTCCCAGGGAAAAACAACAGGAGTGAGCCCTCCTTTAATTGTCTTCGAAAGAATCTCAACAGAGCGCCCCGGCTCAAATGGTCTCACAAGATCATCGAACGTTAGCATTTTGTTACAAGGAATTGATGGAGTCCGAATTCCGATCGTGCCGTGAAGTTTCAAAATGCAGAACGCTGTCTCATCCTCCCAAGGAACCATTTCCGACGCGAAACCACTCAGGATTGAGGACATTGAAGTAAGCCGTCCTATTATGCTCGAAACCCGGCGCCGTTCAACATGAGCTTTGTTGACGATATATTCGAGGTGAGGGTCGTAATTAAGGGTGAGGATGGAAATATCATCCCGAAGTTCCGCCGTATCAGGTTTAAAGAGCGCGTTTGCCAGGGAGTAGTATGCGGAGGATGTATAGCTGTGGTCCAAGTGAACAAGGGCGAGAACATAGGACATTAAACGCTTTAATTCCTGAACTTCCCTTTGCATCCCGCCGTTTGCTAATTGGCCAAACTCATCGACGCTCAAATAAGCCCCGGCGCGAAAGGTTCGAATCGTATTTATGAAGGGTTCAAAGATCTCTTGAATCTTATGGACCTTTGCAACTTCTGGACCTAAATGGTCTTCGATCCATTTCTTCATTGCAGACTCGGATGTCATCGCAATACGCAAGGCGCGTGCGAGTGGATAGCCAGAACTAAGAGAGGCACCCGCGCCGAGAATGATGACGTGCTTGCCGGGCTTCTTCGGTTCGGGATTGTTTGGGGGAGTGCTCAATTGCCTGGCGTCCGCTGCTGAAGGTGAGTGTTTCTAATCGGGGCGCGGCGGGCAAGTGGAAACGTCTTCACCGATGCTACTGCTAAGAAAGCTCCGCTTTGGTCCTACAGGAAAGCAAACGTCCTAATCCTATAAGGAGTTTGGGGACACAAAATTGCTTTGAAAAAATGACCGTTGAACGGTCGGAAGGGAGGTGAAGACATGGACAAATTGAATCAATGGAAAGGCTCAATCCACGGGCCGAAAATGGAAATCATTAGGACGCGGGAGCGCTGCGAATTGGTGGCACATAATCACGGGCCGGACACGTTTGAGCTTCGGCATGCGGACGGATCGGTAACGACTCATCCACGCAGTGAAGTCGAAACGGTTGACGAGTAACCGGACGAAAAAGGCCCGGCGCGGTTTGAGGGCCGCGCCGGGTTGTCGTTGCTGAATTAAACCAACCCAGCGGAGCCCGGCGAGGGCTTGAGCGATTCGATGGCGAACTCTTCCACGAAGGATTTGTTGCCGATGAACCATTTGCAAAGGACGAGAAAAATACCCTCTTCTCGTTCGTTTATGTCTTGGACTGTCATTGACGGGCCGCCCGACTTAAGGGCCACCAGGTCACCGGTTTGGAATGATGTTAGGTGCATTCGTTCAGAGTGATTAGAAGGGATGGCTGAACTGTAAAGCTTTTTGATCCTCCGGACTGATCACCCGGAAAAAAAGGGCAAATGTGCCACGGTGGCAGATTTGAAATTTCGAGCGGCTGGAGGTTTGCGTTGGGAAAGAAAACCGGCCGTCGCGGCATTGAAATTATAGAGCGCAGCGATGCGCAGTTTTACGCAGTTTTACGCAGTTTTACGGCTCCCCTGACAAAATGATTCTGCGGCAACATAGTCTCCATGGATTTGCATTTTGATTCGTGGCTTGAAATGGCGGTTATAGCGCAATTGGCTTTGGTGAAGTTGAAACGCCGGAAGTAAAGGGCGTTGGCGCGGCTTGTAAGAATCCGCCCCCCCTGACACGACACATTCCAGCCACCTATACACAATGTCTGGAAGCATTGAGCGGCAAACAGCCTGTTGAATGTCGACGGGTTTGGAAGCTAACGCGCGATGTTTTAAACGAAAGGGAATCAATTGATTCATTTCTCCTATACATGGGAGCAAACGGCACAATCTGTCGTGTTGCTCATCACTAAAAAAATCTTGTCGTTGTGGCGGCAGCCGAAGCGGCGCAAAAGAAGGGACGTCCTGACGGCGTAAAAAATGCCGAAGCCCAGCCGAGATAAACCGGCTGGGCTTCTTGTAATTGGCAATGGCTGCCAATTTGGAAAACGACACGATGTCGCTTTTGTTTTGGTACCGGAAAAGCAAAACCCGGCGCGGCGTTGGGCCCGGGCAGGTTTGTTGATTAACAGGGTCGATCTCAGTTGCGCGCTGGCGCGGGATCGGCGCGGGCGGTGTAAACCATGTTGAAGCCGTGGAGGGCGCACCAGGTTAGGGCGTCGTGGGCGGTTTACCAATCCACAGATTACGGCGGAACTTGGTCTGGGTCCCAGCACATTGGCTGTCTGGGTTCGCGATTATCGCGCCAGCGGAGAAGCGGGCCTAAAAAGCCGGAGACCTGGCCCTCCGGACGGCGCGGCGAAAATCCCACCGGCCGTAGCTCAGCAAATCGTCGATGTCAAAAAAGCGAGATCGCTGAGCTTACGGCCACCACGGTTTCAAAAACCATTCGGCGATGACCTGCCGATGGATTTCATCAAGGCGGCTAGCCGCTTCGATGAAGTTGAAAGCACCGCATTCCCATTTGGTCTGCGGATTCCAAACACTGAGGACAAATTGAGCGACGGAGATTTCTCCTGACGAGAATTTGAGCGTCTTGGCTTCAAACATCTCCCCGTCCCACGTCCCGGAACGTATACCCAAACGCGCAAGGCATTGGGAAACTGTTAATCAGGCGGCTAATATTTTCCGCATTGTCGCCTCGCTTTTGCGATTCAGTCGGTGATTTCCTCTCCCGACCTGAATTGAGAAGGTTTTCGAGTTCCTTCCCCAAAAAATCAGTTGGTTGCTGATCACTCGGAGTTTCGATCCCGAGGACGCGGACCTTGCCCTCACCCTTCCTTTACAACCCCGCCATTCTCGGCCGGTGCGTGGGCTTCCAACACACATATTCAAACGGCCTCTGCACGGGCGCCTGCGCCGCATTCAACGCCAGCGCCAGCGACCAGAAATGATCCGCATGCCCGGCTTCATTCCGCGTTGCCGCAATCGACACCTTCCCGCTCGGCGACACAAACCGCTCCGGCTTGCGCAAGTCATCGCGCAATTCCGTATCAATGGGAATCTGCATGGCCCGATCTTCAAACGCCTGCAACAACTGCGTCGCCAGCGCTTCCGTCACCCGCACCGTTTCCCCGCGCCTCCCTTCCTTCTCAAGCCGGGTCGTCATCGGCACGCTCGTCCCAAAGTTCACCCCGCGCACTCGCGTCGCTCCAAACTTCTCCTGCGTATACTCGACCAAACCCAGGCCCAGCCCGGTCATGTCGATTTCCATCAACCGCACTTCCCGCATTCGCAGGAGCGTCTCCAAACGCTGCTGTTGTTCCGGCAATCGCATTTGATCCAACCGAAGAATCGCCCGCGTCAGATACACATTCCCGACACGCTCGATCACCGTGATCACGGTCCGATCATTGTTCCGTCCCACGTCAACCCCTGCGTACAGCATCCGTCCCGCATCTCTCTCCTGTCGCGCCCGCGCCTCGTTATAGGCCTGCCCAATTCGAATCTCCTCCTCAGAGTTTAGCAGCGCGTCCATTCGATCGACCGACCCATTGCATACCTGCATTAGCAAATGCCGAAACATCTCATCGCCATCGCTTGCCTCCGCAATCCATCGCGCCGCCGTTTTCTTCCCATTCTCCCCGCCTCCTCTGTTCCCTCCGTGCGCTCCTGTTAAACTTTGGAGGGCTTGGTTCGACCACTCCTGGTCGCAAAGGGTTCCCACATCCGGGCGCTCCGCCGCGTTGATCAACTCATGGGTCAACAGCGCCATGTTCTCATCTTCAAACACGCACTCGAAGTTCTGGTCGTACGACCGTTTGTTCTGCGCCAATGCCCGCGCCGTCGGCGGATCAATCGGCTCGCGGGTGATCGGATGATAAACCGGACATCCCTGTTGATACGCCAGCGTCCGCGTCACCTTACGCAATGGGTAAAACGAATCCGTCGCCATTCGATAGAACTGGTTGTACTTCCCGTTCGCGGAACTTGCGATGCGGCAAAGCTGATCCCGATTATGGGCCAGGATCGGACTCGCCTCATTCCAAAGGGCCGCCCCATCTTCCGTGAACGCGAACTCGTCAAAGATCAGATCACCGGTAAATCCCCGCGCCGTCCGCGCATTCGCCGCCAGGATCAAAATGCGCCCCACCTTTCCATTCACCGTCACGCGTGTCTCCGCCCGCATCGTTTCGAATCGATCGTCCGCGCTCAAGTCCGCCTGTTCGAAAGCCTGCCCCATCAAGCGGCAGACCTCCGCGCACTTCCGATTCAACTCCATCCCGTTCAGTTTCGAATTCGAAAGCACCGTCACCGTTCGCCCCGGAATGGTGACCAAACGATCCACCGCCCACGCCGCCAGCGTGAACGATTTCCCCGTCTGCCGTCCCCACAGCCAAACCTCGATCCCATTCGTCCGATTCAGAAATGCCTCCCGCTGGTAGGGCCGAAATTGAATCAGACTAACTCGCTCCGTTCCTCCCGCGTTCGGCAGGGCGACAATGTCCCCTCGCGCCGATCCCTCCTGCCTCGAACGAAGTGAGTCCCGCGACTGCGGGATCAACCTTGCCTTTTCCATCCACCCAAACGGATTCCGACTAAAATCAAAATTCATTTTTCCTTTTCTGTTTTGAATCTAAGGCGCGATTCACATCGCGCCGACCCTCGCCCTCCCCAGGAGGGAGAGGGCAGGTAGAGGGTCCATCCTTTGGTTTTCCCATTCCCACCGCGCCGTCCCCCGCCCTCAGCCCTCAGTCCTCCGCCCTTACTTCACACCCTCATCTCCCGATTCCTACGGGCTTCAACCTTCATCCCTCAACCTTCATCCTTTTCCACCACCCCACCTTCCGGCCCCGATCCAAAGCAAATCTCCCGCGCCTTCCGCACCTTCACTTCATCATCCACCGCCTGCTCCTGATACACCTCGATGTACGCCTTCGCCTTCTTCATCAATTCACGCGACGTATTGATCTCGAACCGCGCCTGCGATAGTTGGAAATTTTTGTTCGCCAATTCGATCCGCTGTTGCCGTTGCTCCATCTCCACCAGCTTCCGCAACATTTCGCACGCCGCATCCCCTTTTGCTTCCGCCGCCGCGCTGAACACTTTTCGCTGCAACACCTGCACCGTCGCGCTTCGAAAATCCACCGTCCCATGGTTCGCCGCCTGCAACAACTCCATCGCCATCGCTTCCTGCTCCGCCATCTCCTCCCGCAACTTTTCCTTCTTCAGGTCGGCCTTGAATCGTTGTACTGCCGAGTGGCTCACGGGGATTCCGAATCCATCTGGCGGAGCCTTCCCGATATCATCCGCTGCTACCCGCAGCGATTTCCCCTCCTCAAGCCAGCGAGCCACGATTTCCTTTTGCTCCGCCGTTAACAAACCCAACGCCTCATTCTTTTGTGTCATGCCTTTTCCCTTCGCTCCCCCCGTTATACCACCACTTTCCCATTCCGGTTTTTGAGTGAGTTATTTGTTGTTGCAACGCGCCGCCTCCTTATCATGCCTCAAGGTTTAAGGTATCGCTGTATCGCTTCCACAAAGTGCTGTAACGCCCCGCTGTAACGCCCTCTGTAACGGGCTTAAGTTTTTCCAGGGAAATCACTTACAAAACTGTAACGCCCTCCGCCCACCCCCGTTTTGCTCCCCCATTTTACCGCGACGCATCGATCCCCTTTGCTGCAAGGAGTGGTTTCATAGGTTCGGTGGAATCGAGTTCGCCTCGACTTTGGTTGGCTGCGAGGCGGCGACGAGCGGCGCATATCCCGCGTGCGGATCTGCAACTAAGGAGCCGTGGGGTTCCATGGGGCTATCCCTAATGCGGGGTTCAATTTCGGAGGTCTTTAGCCGAAAATGGGTTTGGGGTGGGCAATTTCGGTTTAGTGGTTGGAGGGGTGGTTGTCCGATAGTTGGTATGTGAATTCGGAATGTTTTCAACCTGGGCAAATGCGCTGCGTGACTGATCCATTGGCGTGCAGGATCGTTTGGACGGATAAGTTTCGGTGTCTGGCGTTTAAGGACGGGAATGGTAAGTGGCGAAGCGCCTTTCAGCCGGAGGAGGAGATTTTGAATGTGATGAAGGTTGAAGATGCGGCGGGCTAGGGAGGAGGGAAAACTGGTTCACGCGAAGGGAGCGAAGGACGGGAGCGGGGAGTGCGATCCGCAGACGGCACAGATTTTCACCGATTAAAGACGTTCAGTGGGATGGGAATTTCGCAGGGGGTTTTAATTTCGGAGCTTCGAGGCGATTGAGGAGATGGTGTGGTGAGAGATGCGCCAGTCGAGGAGGGAGTCGAGGGCTGCGAACTGGTGGGCGAAAACGATCAGCCAGAAAACGATCTGGTAGTTGAGTTTGGAGCATTTGTGGCGGAGGCGGCGTTGGGCCACGTAGGCGCCGGGCCAGCCGCCGAGGGCTTCGCTAAGGTGGAGTTTGTTTTCGGATATGCGCCGGGTGTTGTCGCGGGCTTTGCGTTTGTCCCGGGCATACAAATTGTAAGAGATGATTGAAATGATGACGGCATAGGGAACGGTCCAACGCAGGTCAAGGCGGCCTCGGAACAGCGCGATTGATGGCAAAACTAATAGGGAGGCGAGGAGGGCGCCGTTTTTTAAAGTGATGCGGCCGCCATCGTTGTAATGGGCGGCTTTTTTGGCGCAGGTTCTGCCTTGAGCATCGAGGCCGACGGAGAATTGGATGAGGTCGCCGATCTGGGGGCGTTTGTGGAATTCGGCAAATTCGTTTCGATGCAGAAAGACTTTTCCTTCGCCGACCTGGAGGAAGCCATAGCCTTTCTGGGCATCCCATTCGACGATGGGCGCTGTGATGTGCGATGGAAGGACCAGTTTGGACATGCGGGAAATGGAGGGGCACGATGTTTCTTCGCTAAACTGGAGAAACACCGTTCGCCGCCTGGAGAACCGGCCTCACGACGTCCCAAAAGTCCAGCTCATTGAGTCCGTTTTGTGCCAGCGGATAATCATTTTGTGCCAGAGTTATGGCGATCTTGAACTCCTGCTTCGCGGCGGAAAAGTCGCCGGTTGCTTTGAGGTATTCACCCAGAAGATAATGCACTTCGTCCATATCTCCGGTGACTGCGGTCGCCGAAGCATTTCGCAAAACTTCAATCGCCTCTCTGACTTTATTGTGCCTGGCAAGAAATGAGGCAAGGAAAACCCAAGTCACTGTCGATTCAGAGTTAAGCGTTACGGCTTGTCTGAGTTCAGCCTCAGCAGTCACGAGATCCGACATACCCTCAGCTATCTGCGCTCGAAGCATAGCAAGCTGGTGAACCCGAGGCCGTGGGACTTCGCGAATTTTGTTGATTGCAAAAAGAGCCTCAGAATGCCGACCAAGCGCTTGCAAACAATCGCTCAGCCTAAACCAGAACGCGTCATTGGAAAGTTCAGTTTCGAGAACCTTTCGGTAGAGCATTACCGCTATGCTATCGAAACCTTGCTTGTCGGCTTCACGAGCGAGCTTTTTAAGGGATTCGATATCGCCGCTCATTGGGCGGATTTTAGCGAACGCGCGTTGACATGGCAATCGCTCGTGAGATGACCGTGCCGCGCTTGCTTCTGATAAATTTTTTTGTAACCGATTCGTAACTTGCTGGCGACAATTGGCCCTTCAAGATCAAGTTTAGGAATGGAAATTTGCAGACCATGAATCCAGCCGAACTTTTTCGCCAAGATTCCGAGCCGCTCATGTTGCAGGCCGGAGAAACTCTTTTTCATGCGGGTGATCCGGCGCATGAGATGTTTGTGTTGCTCGATGGGCAGGCGGAAATTGTGGTCGGGAATACGGTGGTGGAGAAGTCCGAGCCGGGAGCGTTGCTGGGTGAAATGGCATTGATCGAGAATTCGCCGAGGACGGCCACGGTGCGGGCGAATACGGTTTGCAAGTTCGCGCGGATCAGTCCGGCGCGTTTCAACTTTTTGGTGCAGCAGAATCCCTTTTTTGCGATTCACGTAATGAAGACGCTGGTGGAGCGATTGAGGGCGATGAACCAGCGGGTTGTGGCTGCGGCTTAAGTGACTACTCGTCCGATCCCGAATCATATAAAGCTCCTCTAGAACGGTACCAAATCCCCGCCTTATTGGATGACGGTCAGCGTTTTTTTAAGGCGCGTTTCTATTTCCGCCAAATTCAATTGTGTGATCTCGGACTCCGAGCCCTGCGAGGAGTGAGGAAGAGAAACCGTTGAAGTGGAGCCTTCGCAAGCGCTGGCTTTCCGAACTTGACCCATTGAGTTAGAGTTGCCTCGAAGGAAAATTTGTATGGAACAAGGAAAGAAACCGCGTTGGGGGCGGAGGCTCGGGATCGTCGCGGCGGTTCTCGTTATTTTGGTGGTGGCGATTTATTTTTTCGCGACCAGTTCATTCTTTTTAAAGAGCGTCGTCCTGCCGAAGGTCGGCAGTTCGATGAACGCCACCATCACGGTCGGCGACGCTTCGATCAGTCCTTTCTCGCAAGTCATCTTGCATGATCTGAAGGTCGCCACTACTTCGCCGGTCGTCGAAGCCCGCGAGGTGCGGTTGCGTTATTCCTTGATGGATATCATCAAGGGCCGCATCAACGTCGATGAAGTGACGCTCGATTCGCCCACGGTCACAATCGTCAAAGAGGCCGATGGCAAGAGCAACCTCGATCCGATTCTCAATCAGCCTTCAAAACCGGCGGATACTTCCAAAAAGAGCGAGAGCAATCTCGACGTAAAGAACGTCGCGCTCAAAAACGGAACGGTTCGTATCACCGAGAAGTTGAAGACCGGCCAAATGAACGTGACCGAATTGACGGGCGTCAACGTCGCGGTCGATCAATTGAAAAATGGCGGCTCGGGCAAGCTCATCATCGCGAGCGATTTGAAAATGGATCAGCTCGGGACCAATCATCTCGGCGCCAAGATTTCCGGTTCCTACGACTTCGCGATGTCGCCTGCGCTCGCGCCTCAGTCGATCAAAGGTTCCACCCGCGTCGAAGTGAATCGTGCCGAAGGCGGGCTCAAGGATGCCGCTGGGATGGTGGCTCTTCTGGAAGCGGACGCCTCGCCGACAAGCGTGAATAACGTCGCGTTTCGTTTTGAAAAAGCAGGTCAGCAGCTTGGCCAATTGCGCGTGCATGGCCCGTTCGATATGGCGAAATCGGAAGGCTCGCTCACCGTCGAACTCCTTTCGCTGGATCGCGCCGTCTTGAATCTTTCCGGAATGGATTTCGCGCAGTCGAAAATCAGTTCCACCAACAAAGTGGACATCACGCGCGCGGGCAAAATGGTCGCGATTGACGGCCGTCTCACCGGTTCGCAACTCGGGATCGTTCGCGAACAAACGCCCACGCCGCCGGTGGATTTGGATTTCACCTACAAAGTCGCTGCCGACATCGATAAGAAGACCGCCGCCGTCGATCGCTTGCTTTTGAGCGGCCGTCATCAGAATAAGGAATTCATTTCCGCCACAATCGATCGTCCACTCAATGTGAGTTGGGGCGGCAATGCCAGCGCGGTGAAGGATTCCGCATTTCGCCTCGTGGTCACGAATCTGAACCTGGCCGATTGGAAATCAATGATCGGCACAAATCCGCCTGCGGGAATCGTCAACGCCGGCGTGAAGCTCCAGGCCCAGGAAGATGGACGCAAGCTTGCCATGGACCTGAATGCCACCGTCGATCAATTCGACATCGGCACGAACGCCATGAAAAACGTTCAGCTCACATTGTCCGCCAAGGGCAATGTCGAAGACATGAAGCGGGTGCAGTTGCCGGAATTTCAATTCCTGATGCGCTCGAACAACGTCCAAAGCGTCAGCCTCAAAGGCAATGCCCGTTACGATCTCGAGAAGAAAGATGCCGGCCTGCAAGTCGCCGCCGAGCTGCCCGCGCCAGCCAACGCCGGGACAAATCGTCTGACAATGGATATCTCGGTCGATGTAGGAATGCCCGGTGACAAAATTGATCTGCGCGATCTCTCCCTTAAATTAACGCCCACCGCCCGCGCCGAAAATCGCCTGCAAATTCAGGCCAAACTTGACATGGGCAAAACGAACCCGACGCCGACCACAATTAGCGTCAAATCGACCGGCCTCGATCTCACCAAATATTACGATCTCTTCGCCGGCAATAAACAGGCGGAAAAGACCAAACAGGCGGCGACTGGCGTTCCCGCTGATCCTAACGTCGAACCCGCTGCGATCGATTTGCCGATCAAACAACTCACCGCAAATATCGCGATCGATAAACTTTTCCTGCGCGAAGTCGCCATATCGAATTGGGTTACCACCGCTGTCATCAGCAACAACACCGTTCGCCTCAACCTGCTCAAGCTCGGCATCAACGGCGCGCCCGTGAATGGCGACGTAAAGCTCGACCTCGGAGTACCTGGATACGTTTACGACCTATCCCTGAAAGCGGATCGCATCCCGGTCGAACCGCTGGCCAACAGCTTCGCAACGACCAACGCCGGCCAATACAAAGGGTTTCTCGTCGCCGATATCGGCATTCACGGAGCCGGTACGCTCGGCGCGAGTCTGCAAAAGAGCTTGCAAGGCCAGGCCAACTTCAGCCTCACCAATATGGACCTCCAAATCGTCGGCCCGAAGCTGAAAAAGATTCTAACTCCCATCAGCATCGTCCTGCGCGCCCCGGAACTTTTGCAGACGCCAATCAATTGGGTCGAAGCCCGGACCAAAATGGGCGGCGGCAAAATTCACATCGAAAAAATGGGCGTCGAATCCGAAGCCTTTTACGCCAACGTCGTCGGCGATATTATCATCGAAAAAGTTCTTACCAATTCGACGTTGAACCTGCCTGTTGATTTGCAATTGCGCCGTTCCCTCGCGCAAAAAGCGATGCTTCTTTCGAAGGACACACCGGCCGATGCGAAGTATGCGTCGCTCCCGAAGTTTGTGACGATCAAAGGAACGCTCGGAAATCCTGATCCGGATATTAACAAGCTCGCGATGCTCGGTGTTGGCGTGAATGCCATCGGCGGGCTTACCGGCAATGCCGCCATCGGCACAGCATCATCCGCGCTTGGTGTCTTAACGGGGGCCTCCAATAATTCCACCAACCCGCCCAGCACGAACACAGCTTCCAAGCTCATTCAGGGCCTCGGCGGCTTTCTCGGCGGCGGAACTAAAACGACAAACGCGCCATCCACCAACGCGCCCGCAACCAATTCTCCGGCAAAAAATCTCCTGAACCTTTTCAAGAAATAGACGAACAGAGTTCATGGCTCCTCCAGGGAATCGGGGAATCTCGCCGCACCACGCGCGAGCGGTGCGCTTGCTTTCGACCGCAACGCTCTTCTGGGGCCTAAGTTTCCCGGTCATGAAGGCGATCGGCCAGTTGCAACAGCAACTCCAACCGCACGCTTCCACCTGGTTCGGAACCTCTATCGTCGTCTTCGCGCGCTTCGCGATCTCGGGCCTCATCCTCGCCATCATTTGCCGCAAAACGCTGCTGCGCACCACGCGCCTCGAAATCTGGCAAGGCGCCGGCCTGGGCTTCTTCGGCGGCATCGGAATCCTTTTCCAAATGGACGGCCTCAACTACACCAGCGCCTCCACCTCCGCCTTCCTCACGCAATCCTATTGCTGTATCATCCCGATCATTGTCGCCATCCGCGAACGCCACCTGCCGCGCCTGCGCGTGATTCTTTGCACCATCATGATGATGACCGGCGTCGCCATCCTCACACAGATCAAACCGCACGACCTTAAACTCGGCCGCGGCGAAATCGAAACGATCATCGGCTCACTCATTTTCACGGGCCAAATCCTCTGGCTCGAACGCCCCCTCTTCGCCAAAAACGACGTGAACAACTTCTCCCTGGCCATGTTCGTAATCACCGCGCTGATGGCTCTCCCCACTACCTTCGCGACGATGCGACACCCGGCTGACCTCCTCAGGCCGTTCAACTCGCTGCCCATGTTCAGCCTCGTGATGGTCCTCGTCCTCTTCTGCACAATGACCGCTTACATGATGATGAATCGCTGGCAGCCGCACGTCACAGCGACCGAAGCCGGCCTGATCTACGGAATCGAACCCGTTTTCGCGAGCCTCTTCGCCCTCTTCGTGCCCGCGATCATTTCGCGCCTCGTCGGCATCGAATATGAAAACGAGCGCCTCACCTTTCACCTGCTAATTGGTGGGACGATTATCCTTCTCGCGAACATTCTCCTTCAGCTCAAACCGCCGGCCAAAACGTAAGGACACGAACAAAACGGCGACAGCCATGTAAGCCACCGTGAATTGATAAGGAATCCGTCGAAAGGCATCCGCAAGATTCCACGGCAAATACATATTCCCATCTGGCAACGCGGAATGAATCAGGCCGAAGAACGTGAAAAGAGCGCAGAGAAATAGATACCCAGCGGCGGCGCGAACTTTGCGGTCGATTAGCTTTACTACGATTGCGCCCCAAAGCATCGCGGTCAGAATGAAGCCGTTTCCAAGTGACACGATTAGCAGCAGGTCCGGCAGCGCTTTGCCAGGCGCAGTCAGCGCGGCTTGGAAGCGTTCGGCGGGGACCAACTCGGGATTGCTCAATTTGATTGTGAGCAACCGCGCAATTGTAGGCAATAGCGTCAGGACTACGGCGGGTGCATGCTTTCGTTCGCAAGCCAGAAACGCCTGGCAGGTGATTTCGAGAGCGACGAAAATCAGCACCGGCGCGATGACCGCGCGCGGGACAAATTCAACGATGTAGCTCGTGTATCCAAGAATCCCTCCCAATCCGATGAATAGTCCCGTCAGCAAAGTATAGCCGGCGCGAGCCCCCATCTGCTTGTAAGCGGGATGGCCGATGTAGGGAGTCGTTTGCGCAACGCCGCCGCACAAGCCCGCCGCCAATGTCGAGACTGCTTCGACCAGTAAAATGTCGCGGGTTCGGAACTGATCCCCTGCGACCCGCGCGCTTTCGGTGTTATTGATGCCGCCGATCACGGTGATAACCGCGAATGGGATTGAGATCGGCAGATATTTCAACGCAGGTGAGAGCCCCTGCAAAAACGCGAATGTCGGCCATGGAAAACCAAGGTGCAGTTCCGGTTTTGGCGTTGCGTACGTACCGCCAATCGGTCCCATGGGCGCGAGCAAATAATAGAGCGTCGTCCCAAGAATCACCGCCGCGAGGACGCCCGGAATATTTTTAGGCAAAGGAATCTTCGCCACGAGCGCGTAAAGAATCAGTCCCAGAGAAAGAAGGCCGATGAGTGGAATAGAAAACGTTTCAACGAGCGGCAGAAAACCAATTAGCGCCAAACCAATTCCCGCCAGCGATCCCAGCAATCCCGCTTGCGGCACAATGCGTTGGATCCATCCGCCCGCGAACGAAAGAGCCACTTTTACGACACCGATAATTACCATTGTCGCAATCCCAATATGCCACGCTGCCAGGGCGGCAGCGTCCACATCCAACCCGCTTCCTTTCAGCCCCAGGAACGCGGGTCCGAGCACCGCCAGCGCAATTCCAATCGTCGAAGGGGTATCCAGGCCGAGGGGCATGGCCGTTACCGTTCTGCCCGTTCGCTTCATCGCACGCACCGCGATCAATGTGTAAAGAAGATCGCCAACCAAAACGCCGAAAGCGCTTCCGGGGAACATTTTCTTATAAACGATCTCCGCTGGAAATTGGAACGCCCCGATCAGGATTGCGGCTAAAAAAGAAAGGACCGTCAGGTTGTCAAAGGCGAGCCCGAAGAAGCCGTTCAGGTCGCCCCAGGCGAACCAGCGTGGAGTCGCGGACCGGTTAGTCACCCGGGCTGAATATCATGCGAGCCGAGGCGTGACGAGCGTCCTTTCGCGACGTACGGGCGCGCAATTCGGGAAACGCCTGATTAGAACCCGCTCTTTCCACCAACCATCATGCGGGAGCCGCCCCAATGGCTTTATGGCCCTACCTATCCGAATCTCTCTTCCGCATGTTGATGCAGAATGACCAGCGCAAAATGAAAACCAGGACGCTGATCATTTCCCAACCCTTAGGGACGCAACGATGAGCGCCGGCGAACTCATTCAGAACTCTTTAACACCTGTTAAGCATTACACCATGAAACAACCCGACCCGACTGAAAATCTTAGCTATCCGATTATCGTGCATTGCCACCTTCGCTGGGAAGGCGTCTGGCAGCGTCCGCAGCAGTTCCTTTCGCGCCTTTCCAAGCGCCATAAAATTCTTTTTAACGAAGGCCCGCTGCTGCGCGATTCGAACGACGCGCCCACTTACGAACTGATCGAAGTAAAGGAATATCCGAACGTTACCGTGATGCGCACGCATTTCCCATCGAGCCGTTTTCAGGACGGGGCATGGGTCGACGCCGAACGGCTGCGTCTGCTCAAGGAAGCGATGACTGAACTGCGCGGGGAATTCGATCAACCCATGCAATGGTTTTACGATCCGATGGCTGCGCCGTGTTTTATCGGCAAGATTAACGAACGCGCGGTTGTCTATGATTGCATGGATGAACTTTCGCAATTCAAGTTCGCCCCGCCTGAAATCAAAAAGCGCGAACAAACGTTGCTAGCGGCGGCGGATGTTGTCTTTGCGGGTGGGCGTAAAATGTGGCTTTCGAAATCGCGCTACAACGACAACGCGCACTTCTATGGATGCGGTGTCGATGTAAAACATTTCGCCAAAGCGCGCGCAAGCGAGACGCAAATCCCGGTCGATATCGCCAGCGTGAAACGTCCGATCCTTGGGTATTTCGGCGTGGTGGATGAACGTCTTGATTACGATCTGATCGCGCGCCTTGCCGATGCGAATCGTGATTGGAGCATTGTGATGGTAGGCCCTGTGGTGAAGGTCGATCCCAACACGTTGCCGAAGCGATCCAATATTAAATGGCTGGGTCGGCGGGAATACGCGGACCTTCCTAACTACACGAAGGCGTTCGACATCTGCATGATGCCTTTCGCGCTGAACGAAGCGACTGAATATATCAATCCGACCAAGGCGCTCGAATATATGGCGACGGGCAAACCAATCGTCTCGACGGCGGTGCCGGACGTTGTGTCGAACTTTTCCGAGGTCGTGAATGTGGCGGTCTCGCCGGAATGTTTTGTGGAAATGTGCCAGCGCGCGCTAGTAAATCCGGACGAAGAAACAATCGCGCGCGGTTTGAAAATGGCTGACAACAATCAATGGGAATCGATTGTCGCGAAGCTCGAAGGTCACATCGATGACGCGATCAAGAAGAAGGCGCCCGCGGGGGCTAAACCGGCCAAGGCCCGCCGCCCGCAATTGGAACCTGTGGCCGCCTAAGTTGAGGAAAATATGTTTGATTTCTTAATTGTCGGCGCGGGTTTCGCCGGGTCCACCCTCGCAGAACGGCTCGCGAGCCAGGCGGGAAAAAAAGTCCTCATCATCGACAAGCGTCCGCACATCGCGGGGAACGCTTACGATCGTCACGACGACGCGGGCATCATGATTCATCAATATGGCCCGCATATTTTTCATACGAACTCGAAGCAGGTGTTCGATCACCTTTCGAAGTTCACCAAGTGGCGCCAATATCAACATCGCGTGCTCGCCTCAGTGGATGGCAAATTGCTGCCGATACCGATCAACCTCGACACGATCAATGGCCTTTACGGATTGAATTTAACTTCGATGGATGTTGAGCAGTTCTTCGCAACCGTGGCTGAGCCGCGGGAGCAGATCCTGACTTCTGAAGACGTCGTCGTCAACCGGGTGGGCCGTGAGCTTTACGAAAAATTCTTTCGCGGTTACACCAATAAACAATGGGGCCTTGATCCATCGCAACTCGACGCGGCCGTGACGGCGCGCGTGCCGACGCGCACAAATCGCGACGACCGTTACTTCACGGACGCGTATCAGGCGATGCCGCTGCATGGCTTCACGCGCATGTTTGAAAACATGTTGCATCATCCGAATATCAAGATTCTCCTGAACTGCGATTACCGCGAAGTGGTGAAGCACATTCCGTTCAAGCAGATGATTTACACGGGCCCCGTTGACGAATACTTCGACTATCGTTACGGCAAACTTCCGTATCGTTCGCTGCGCTTCGAGCACGAGACGCACGCCACGAAACTTTATCAGGCCGCGCCGGTGATCAATTATCCGAATGATTATGCCTACACGCGCGTGACTGAATTCAAATACTTGACCGGGCAGGAACACGCGCAGACTTCGATTGTTTACGAATATCCGCAGGACGAAGGCGATCCTTATTACCCGGTGCCGCGTTCTGAAAACGCAGAATTGTATAAGAAATACCAGGCGCTTGCCGAAACCACGCCGAACGTTTATTTCGCTGGGCGTCTCGCCACTTACAAGTATTACAACATGGACCAGGTGGTCGCGCAGGCTCTGGCTCTTTACAACAAGATTGTCTCTTCGGAAGAAGCGGTCATCCAGACGCCCACGCAACCGCCCAAAGGAACTGACACCGCTCCACGCGGCCCTTCGCATCAAAATGGGAACGGCGGCATGGCCCGTTCTAAGCGCAGGCAAATCGAAGACATCATTAAATCGTAGGCGAAATGCCGCAGCGGGAATCGATGGGATCGGTGGTGGCGATGCTGCTGCCGATCGAAAAGCTGAAGCAACCGTCACCCCGCGGTATCCCTTTCGAAAAGGAAATACACGAATTCCTTTCCACGACGCTCAACGGTTACACGGTCGCGTCTGGAAATATTTCCGGTCATTGGAAAGACAATACCGGCCACGACCACTACGGTGAACATCGCCAATACCAGGTGGCGCTGCCGCCTTCATCCACAGCCCGCGAGACTTTAGAAATCTTCCTCGGAACCCTCGCTCGGGAGATGGGCGAGGTTTGCATTTACATGGAATACGCCGGCGAAGCGTTTTTGATTTATGCCGCTGATCAATAAGGACGCGTTGGTTTAACCTGGTTCATTGAGTCGTCATCCAGTTGCGAATCGCCATATTTGGACCGGCGGGCGCGAGAACGCGCGTCCATCGCTTCTGTGCGGCGGCGGACCAGTTCTGCCATCATCGCATCGGTGGATTCGTAAGCTTTGAAGCCGCTGGGAAGCGCGAAAAGCTCGGCGGGCGGCGCTTGCATTCTCACGCGTGATAACGTCAGGGTTAGGTTTTGGGTGTTGTTTGTGGTTTGGATTCGCACCGGGAAATCCTGCTTCTCAATCGATCGCCAAACGATGAGACGCGGCACCGATTCGCTTCCCACCTGCTGACTCGCAACCGTCTTTCGACAACGATCTCCATTAATCAACTCTTCGCCGTCCGCTGCTTCCAAAAGAGCGTTTGTATTCGAACTCCGGATTGGTGCGTAGGCCTGCAAAGGCTCGTTCAGCAGATAAGCCGTTTTTGAAGGCCCGTTCCACAGCGCGCTCAAGCCGCCTGCCACACCGCGTTTGCCGCGTTGTTCATCGGATATGAAGAAGAGACTTCCGTTGCTGCCCGAAAGTTCGCCTGCCATTGCGGGACGGGCTCCTGCGAATCCCCTTTGCGCCTCGATGCGCGCTGAGAAATTTGCGGCGCCGAAGAGGCCCGCGAGTTCAGCGTTCAGGAATGTCGGTGGTTCCACCGGCGCGAGGCGGACAATCGATTCGCCAAACTCCTTTTCTTCGCTGACACATCCTCCGGCAAATAACAAACCGACTGCCAACACTCCCGTCGAGCAACTCCAAAACTTCATATTCTTGCGCGAGGTTACCAGTTGCTTGCAATCCCGCAACGCCTGCGCAACCCTGTCTTGATGACGCGATCCAGCACGCCCGGCCCGAATAAACTTCCCGGTCGCTACCTCAAATTCGCCAAGGATTTTCCCGCCGCCTTTGCCGCTTATGAAGCGCTCGGCCATGCCACTGCCGAGGCCGGCCCGCTCGATCCCAAAAGCCGCGCTCTCGCCAAACTCGGCATTGCCGTCGGCAGTCAACTTGAAGGCGCCATCCATAGCCATACCCGTCGCGCCCTTGAAGCTGGTTGCACGCCACCAGAAATCCGCCATGTCATTCTTCTCGCCACCACGACCCTTGGTTTTCCGTGCATGATGAAAGCGCTGTCCTGCGCGGAAGATGTGCTCGATAAAAGCTGACGCGCGAAATTTTTTGCAATTTGCCGCAACGGTGTTTGAATTCCCCGCCTATGACGAAACCGCTGGCGCTTGTGTTCTATGAGCGACTGATGCCCGGCAGCCAACTTGTGAATCGGCTCCAGGACATCGGCTACCGCGTTTCCACCGTCACGGACCTTGCCGCCCTGCTTCCGCACGCGGAGAAGGACAGCCCCATGGTTATCGTCATGGACCTCACCAGCGAGCATGGCGACGTCAATGCCGTCATCAAAGACCTTCGCAACGGCAACGGCACCGCGCACGTCCCCATCGTCGCCTTCACCAGCAAAGCCAACAAAAAAGCCCAGAACGCCGCCGTTGAAGCCGGCGCCAAACTGGTCGCTGTGGACGACGCCATTCTCCGCCAACTTCCGCAATTGCTAGAGCAAGCGTTGGAAGTCGATTAATTTTTCGCCCGTAACTATGAGCATGCCTGCTGTAAAGCTGACCAAAGGAATTCACGTTCTTCACCTTTTCTATCGAATTGATCGCGTTCGCTGGGGGAGCAACACGGGCGCTTCCGATGCCACCCTCAAAAAGCTGGAGGAACTTTGCGCGGCGAACAGCGCGGCTTCGAATCCGCGCTTGACGACTTACGCGAATGTTGGCGGCAAAGCGGACTTGGTCTTCATGATCACGGCTGCGGAACTGGGCCAGCTTGGTCAGATTCATCGGGATTTGGAGGCTGCTTTTCCGGCGGGGACGCTGCAAACGGTTTACTCTTTTCTGAGCATCACGGAGTTGCCCGAATACGTGACCAGCGAGGAAGAAATGCGCCAGAGCTTGATCGCTGAGAAGTTGGAGCCGGGCACGGAGGCGTTCGAGACGCGGTTCAAGGCCTTGAAGGAACGGCACGCGCAGTATGAACATTTTCGCCTTTATCCTGAGATGCAGGATTGGGAAGTGATGGCGTTTTATCCGATGAGCAAACGGCGCGCGGGGAATGATAATTGGTATTCGCTGGATTTCGCCAAACGGAAGGAACTCATGGCGGGGCACGCTCGGGTGGGCCGCAAGTACGGCGGGCGCATCTCGCAATTGATCACCGGCTCTACGGGCCTCGATGATTGGGAATGGGGCGTGACGCTCATCGCCCATCAAGTCGATGCGCTTAAGGAAATCGTTCACGAAATGCGCTTCGATGAAGTGACTGCGCGCTTCGGAGAATTTGGTCCCTTCTACGTCAATCTGCGATTACAGCCTGCGGACCTTTGGAAGCATCTGCACCTTTAACCGCTCGGATTATTCGGCGAGGGCGACGAAGTTTTTGAGGAGTTGCAGGCCGACGGCCTGGCTTTTCTCAGGGTGAAACTGGGTCGCGTAGATGTTGTCTTTCCACACGCTCGACGCGAAGGGCGCGCCGTAATTTGTTTCCGTGGCGACGATGCTGCGATCGGCGGGCTGCGGGTAAAAGCTGTGCACGAAGTAAACGTAGCTGCCTTCTGCGATCTCTTTGTAGAGCGGGCAGTCGGGTTGCGTAATCGTGAGTTGGTTCCAGCCGATTTGCGGTATTTTTAAGCCATCGGCCTCGTTGAAGCGGACGACATCGCCTTTGAAAATGCCAAGGCCGGCGGCGCAGCTATTGAATTCCTGGCTTTTGTCAAAGAGGGCCTGGTAGCCGACGCAGATGCCGAGAAAAGGCCGGCCTGTCTTGATGAAATCGCGGCTGGCGGCGAGCAGTTCCTGTTTGCCGAGGGAGTTGAGGCAATCGTCGAAAGCGCCAACGCCGGGGAGGACGGCTGCGTGCGCTTCTTTCATTTCGTCGGGACGCGTGACGACGCGAACATCCGCTCCCACGAAGCGGAGGGCTTTTTCAACGCTGCGGAGATTTCCCGCTCCGTAATCCAATAACGCGATCACAGAAAAAGGGTAGTGGAACTCGGAAGAGAGTGCAAAGAGCAGAGTTCGGAGTGCAGAATGGGGGGAGGAGGAGGGGGGGTGGTTTTTGCAGTGGTTTGTGTAAGTGGTTGATTTGCAATGGTGAGTTGTAACGTTATCTGCAAAAACCACTGCAAACTGGCGCAAATTTGCAGTGGTTTGCGGTGGTTTGCGGTGGCTGGAAGTTTTCCAAATAGTTCAAAAAAGGGGGCAAAAATATTTTTATTTTTCAGGGGGGTTGGACCGCCAATGTCCCAGCCCCCCTGCTACGGTTTGCGTCGAACAATTAAATAAAAGGAAATGTTATGGCGTATCGTGAAGGTAAATTGAGTTTGTTGCCGGTGGAAAAACAGGAGGAGATTGTCGAGTTGGCGCGGCGAGGCCGGTTGACTGATATCGTCAAAAGTCTGAATAAGGAAGGGGTCGAGATCAGTATCTCGGGGTTGAGCCGGTTTTTGAAGAAGGTGGAGGAGCGGCGGTTGGTGGAGAATGCCGGGGAGGATAGCGCGGCGATGGAGGCGCTGGCGACGGGGCGGGATCGGAAGAAGTTCCGGAAGGGGACGCTGGTGGTGTTGCAGTCGCGCCTTTACGAGGAGGCGTTGAAGGTGGGTGATTTGGAGACGGTGCAGAAGTGTTATCAGCAGTTAGCGGCGGAGGAGGATCGGGCGGAGGGTTTGGAGTTGGAGCGAAAGCGGTTGGAGTTGGCGGCGCTGAATGCGGAGGTGGGTCGACGGAAGTTGGAGATCATGATGGAGGCGACGAAGGGGCGAAGGCAGATAGCGGTGGAATCGACTGCGGTTGAAGTTGGGGAGCCGAAGAAGATCGAGTTTCCCGCCGTGACGGAAGGGGAAAATAGCCGCAAAAGAACGCAAGGATCACAAAGAGAGCAGGAGTTGGAGGGGTTGCTGCGAACGGTGAAGGAGACTTTGAATCGGGGAGGTGATCCGGTGGAGAAGCTTTTGGAGGCGAGGGCGGCGTTGGAAGAGAATGAAAGAGGGAGATGACGCGAACGCTAATGGGCAATGGTCGGATTGCAACGTGCGGCTGTCCAGGATGGCTGCGCTGGGCGCGCCGTCACGCTCATCGGCTTGTCGCAAGACCACGGGCAGATCATGAACCATCGCCTCAAAACAACCGGCCCGCAGCCAGCGTTCGGTTTGTTGTTGGACGGCGTGCCAGGGCGTTGGGCAGCATATCTGGACCCGTTCGGCTCAGCGATTCAATCGCCTCGATCCGAAAGTGAGCTATGAATCAGCATGGCAAGCAGATGTGCTCCCACACTTTCCGCGGTCTTCCACGCAAATACTCCTGCTTTGCGTAACCTCGCTTTTGCCGTGACTTTGTCGTCGCGTCGAGCGGCTGCCTCAGCCTCCTCCAAATGATTCGCTGCTTCCAAATGCTTGCTCGATCCTTGCCTGCGCAAGAAGTCGATCACTTTGTTGGATTCATCTTCCCACCGAGATCCGTAAAGGACATCGAAGGCATTGTGTGACCCATTTTGGATTGAAACGGTATTTCTATCTCCGTTTAAAATAATTGTTATCTTACTCATACGTTTCTGAAAATCAGGAGCCTCTGGTTTGGGTTTAATATCCCGTCTTAAGGATTGCGCATTGCTTTGCAAATGCGGGGTGAATCGAGAAAGGGACGCTGAAAATGTGAAGTTGAAGAAGGGAATCCGAAAAGCAAATCTAAATCGCCAAAGAAAGTGGCATCGCCTTTGTAAAAAGGTCGAGTGCGTTGTTCTTATTGGCGGATTCTTTTTCAAACTTCGATTTGCGGATTTGATGGTTCTGGCTGCGGTTCAATACTTGAGCGTGCTCTCGTGCGAGCATCAATCGCCTTAAGGCGTCGCCGCATCTTCTCACGGCTGAATCAAGCAGATTTCTGATTCTGAACCTTCGGCTTTTTGGCTCAGTGAGATGCCGAATGAGTTGTCTAGCTTTTAAAATGCAGAGCCATTCGACGCACATAACCTCACCGAAGAGCCAGGGCATTGCCTTGTACGTTGAAATGAATTGACGTGCGAGTTGACAGCCCAAGACAACGAGTGCGAGGCAGTTGAGAGTGATTACAACCGGAAAGATGCTCCCAAACAAAACATCATGGTCGAAACACCAATATTGAAAGCGGGAATACAATCCAGAGGTTGATGAGCGTGCTTCCGCCGTAAAATACACAGGGTTACTTTGATTTGGTTCATCGGACCGATGCCAAAATGACGATTGCCAAGTCCACAGACCTTGTTGCGGAGGGTATATCGATCCCAATGATATCAAGGGAATCGTTGTTTCTCGTACTTCAAGTGAGGGCGCCGATGGAACGAGATTGCATATTTGCACCTCGTTTGGCTGTTCATCGGTTGACCATTTAAAGATGGAATTTTTAATCACAGTAAGAATCGGGAACGAGACCCGATCTCCGCCGCCAATAAGCACAAAACCGTCCGAAATTGAATCCGTTCCAATGATGAGTTCTCCGTCTTGCAGATTAACAAATGAAACTGAACCTGAGAAAACGATCGCAGATTTTTTTGACCAGAATCCCCAAAGATTCTGATCATTCAATAAACGTATGGTCCACGACGATCCCGTATTGTCGGAGATTTTAAAAGTGTTGAGCGAAGGTTCGTCACTGCGTGTCGTCAGTTCCTCATCCGCCATTGAGGAAGAGGCGAAGAGGATAAAAGCCGCGACTAAAATAATTAGCCGGATCACACGCTGAAAACCGTATGGGCGGCATTTAATTTGTCAAACCGAAACTTTGAAACAATTTCGAAATCTGGTACCGTTTCACTCGAACCAGATTCCCTCACCTAAAAGGCAATTACGAAGGAGAACAGTCTCGGTCCGATTGATCTTGAGGACTTGAACGGTCACGCGTCCGACATCGGTTTTTCCAAAAATAGTTCCCCCATCCCATCGAAAATGGTCATTCCAGTCGTCTGATCGAGGGTGAAACAAGCGAACCACTTTTTCTGTCGCCGGGTCAAACCCCGCAATGTTTGGCCCTTTATGGTTGTTGCAGTCGTAACAGTGCTAACGAAGTATTAATTGACGCGGAGGGAGCGCCACGCGGAGTGGGCGGCTTTTTGGAGGGGGGCGTAGGTGGAGATGAGATTTCGATTGCCGGGGCGGAGTTTGAAGTAGTGAGTGAGGTAGACATTGTTGAGCATTTTGCGGAGGGAGTGGATTAGGATGCGCATGTGGGCGGGTGTGCCTTCGGGGATGGCGGCTTTGAGGAAGAGGGAGGAGCTGCGGGCTACGTCTACGACGGGATCGCCGCGGGTGCCGGTAATCCAATCGATGACGACGGGGCCGGACGGTGTGTAGAGGACGTTTTCGGGATGAAAATCGCCGTGGCAAAGAGAGTCGCCCTCGGGCAGATGTTTTAGCGCGGCGCGGGCTTCGGCTATTTCTGCGGCGGTCAAATCTTTAGACGCATTGATCCAGCCTTCGATTTGTTGGCGTTGGGTGGGCAGGGCGTCGGGCGCTTTGACGCTGTGCATGCGGGCGTGCAGTTCGGCGAGTTCGAGGGCGGCGGAGAAGAAGCGCCAGGGTGCGCGGTGCAGGGTGCGGAACATGGAGATGCCCGGCATGCGTTCGAAGACGATGGCGAAGCGGCCATCGATTTCCAACAACTCGAACACGTTCGGAACCGGGAAGCCGGTGGCGTGGACGGCGCGGGCGACGTGGAATTCGCGTTGGATTTTTTCGCGGGGCATCCAGGCGAAGAAGAGTTTTAGGACGCGTCCTTCGTCCCAGGCGTAGACATCGGAGGTGAGGCCTTTGCCGACGAGGGGTCCTGGAAGGGTGGTGGTCATGCGGCGAAATCTTTTTCGGCGAGGGCGAGGACTTTGAACCAGGAGAGTAATGTTTCGGCGTCAGTTTCCTGTAGTTGACGCAGACAGATTTCGGATTGGGGCGCGGATTTTTCCAGCAGGTTGGTGACGAGATCGGGGGAGTTTCCGTGCAGGAATTGAATGGCGTTAAAGAGCAAAGATTCTGACGCGGAATAGTTGAGGGACGCGAGGCGCTTGGGAGTGAAAGGCAACTCGGCGCAGCGGGTGAGATTGCAGGAGACGCTTTGTGCGAGGCGTTGCCAAGCGGCGAGGGCTTGATAGGGAATTAATTTGCCGCGAATGGGTCCGCGTAGATTGCCAGTGACTTCGATGGGTTCGTCTTCGGAGATTTCGATGGAGAGTTGGTTGGGTTCGAGGCGCCAATGGACGTAGTGAAAGAATTGGGGGCCGGTGTCGGCGCGGTTGAAGCGGGGGCGGTGGAGGCGGAGGAGTTCGAGTTCGCGGGCGCGGGCGGCTTCGGGAGAGGGGAGGCATTCCCAGGAGATGTTTTCAACCTGGTGAACGAGGCGGATGAGGCGGCGCGGGATGCGATCTGGATTGGCGTTCTTGTAAAACGAGAGGCGGGTGCGGAGGTCTTTGGATTGGCCGATGTAAAGGATTTGCTCGCGCGCGCCGCGCATGACGTAGACGCCAGGGGCGCGCGGGGCCGATCGGAAAAACTCCTGCCCGAGTCGCTCGATGAGCGGCTTCATGAGCGGAAAGAGCCGGAGTTGCGTGGGCATCTTCTTGGCTCGCCGCGCCGAGGAGAGACTTTATGCGGGCGTCTCTTTGGGCGGGGCGACTTTCAATTGTATGTGCAGGTCGCGGAGTTGTTTTGCTTCCACTGGCGCGGGCGATTCGGTCATCAGGTCGGAGGCCTTCGCGGTTTTCGGGAAGGCGATGACGTCGCGGATGCTGGAGGTGCCGCAAAGGGTGGCAATGAGGCGATCGAAGCCGAGGGCGATGCCGCCGTGGGGCGGGGCGCCGTATTTGAAGGCTTCGAGCATGTAGCCGAAGCGGGCCTGGACCATATCCGGCGGGATTTGCAGGATGTCTTTGAAGATTGTTTCCTGCACGGCCGGTTGATGGATACGAATGGAGCCGCCGCCGAGTTCGACGCCGTTGACGACGATGTCGTAATGCTGGCCGCGGACTTTTTTGGGATCGGTTTTCAGGAGCGGCACGTCTTCGGCGACGGGCGCGGTGAATGGATGGTGGCTCGAATACCAGCGGTTCTGTTCCTTGTCGAAACTGAGCAGCGGGAAATCGATGACCCAGAGGAAATTGAATTGGTTGGCAGGAATTTTGAGTTTGCCCTGGGCTTTCAAAACGTCGGCGCAATAGAGGCGGATTTTGCCGAGGATTTCGCAGGCGTTGAGCCATTGATCCGCGGCGAAGAGGATGAGATCGCCTTCCTCGATTTTGAGTTTTTCAGTGAGGGCTTTTTTCTCGGCGTCGCTGAAGAATTTGACGATGGGGCTTTTCCATTCGCCGCTTTCGACTTTGATGAAGGCGAGACCTTTGGCGCCGAAACTCTTGGCGTATTCGGTCATCGTTTCGATCTGGCCTTGCGTGGCGCCGGCGAGGCCTTTGGCGTTGATGGCTTTTACGACGCCGCCGTTGGCAATGGCGCCGCTGAAGACTTTGAACGTGCTCGCGCGGAAATCTTCGGTGAGATCGACGAGTTCGATTCCGAAGCGCATGTCGGGCTTGTCGATGCCGAAGCGGTTCAGAGCTTCGAAGTAGGAAAGACGCAAGAAGGGCGTCGTGATGTCCATGTTCAGGGCGGTTTTCCAGACGCGTTTCAAAAGGCCTTCGATGAGCGCGTAAATATCTTCGCGTTCGATGAAGGACATTTCGAGATCGACCTGGGTGAATTCGAGCTGGCGATCGGCGCGTTGATCTTCGTCGCGGAAGCAGCGGGCGAGTTGGAAATAACGTTCGACGCCGGCGACCATGAGGATTTGTTTGAACTGCTGAGGGGATTGCGGGAGCGCGTAGAATTGGCCGGGGTGAACGCGGCTGGGGACGAGGAATTCGCGGGCGCCTTCCGGGGTGCTTTTGAAAAGAATGGGGGTCTCGACTTCGAGGAAGCCTTGTTCATCGAGGAAGACGCGCGTGGCGGTGGCGACTTTGGAGCGGAGCTTGAGGTTGCGGGCCATTTCGGGGCGGCGCAGATCGAGATAGCGATATTTGAGGCGCATCTCTTCGTTGACCTTGGAGGCGACTTCGGGATCGTCGATTTGGAAGGGCAGCGGTTCGGCGATGTTCAGGATTTCGACGGTGGTGGCCATCACTTCGACTTCGCCGGTGGGGATCTTGGAATTGTTGGTGCCTTCAGGGCGCTGGCGGACTTTGCCGGTGACTTCGACGACGGATTCGCTGCGGAGGGTGGAGGCTTTTTCGAAGATGTCCTTCGGCAGATCGGAGGGGTCGAACACGGTTTGGGTGCGGCCTTCGCGATCGCGGACGTCGAGAAAGATGAGGCCGCCGAGATCGCGGCGGGAGTGGACCCAACCCGTCAAGGTAACTGTCTGACCGATATGCGCCGGGCGCAATTCGTTGCAATGATGCGTTCGTTTCATTTCAAAATTCGTTCCGCCGCCTCAGCCCGCTGAGGGCGAAAGCGAACGGGGAGTGTTGCAAGGGACGGTGGAAGTTTAAAGACGAATTTATCTGGCGTGACCTGAAATCGAGAAGAGGGGAGGGTGGCTGGGTTGGAGTGCGATTTGCGGAAGTAAAGCTATTTTCGGCAGTTATGGTTTTTTGCGGATAACGTTGTCAGGAAGGGATGCGGAAACGAGGAAATTCTCGCGATGGTTCGGTTGGTTCTGGGGTGAAATTGAGACGAAAGTAAACTACTTGGGAATTGATTTGAGCCACGCTTGAGGGAGTTCATCCAAGCCTCCTGTTTTTTTTAACTGATCGATTTGATTCTGCTCTGCGGGAGTGAGTTTCAATTTATTGAGTTCGATCTTTGCATTGAGCTCGCCTTTTTGGCTGGCAAGGGTAAGGAGCCTGAATGCGATGATTGAGTCTTTTTCGACCCCGGCGCCGGAGGCGAAAGCTTTGGCCAAGTTGAATTCCGCAGGGGCGTAGCCCTGAAGAGCGGCAGCGCGAAACCATTGGGCGGCCTCGGTTGGGTCGGGTTTCGTATCGACTCCTTCGGCCCACAGTTCGCCCAGGCGATTGCGCGCTTCGGCGGAACCGAGCGCGGCGGACTCCCTATAGTAGCGAACAGCGGCGGTCAGGTCAGCAGGTATGATCTTTCCTTCGTCGTAAAGGCGGCCGACCCGATAAGAAATTCCCGCGGGGCGCTCAAATGCTCGGGAACGCAATACCGAGACGAAGCGTTGATTTTCCTGGGGAGAGCCGAGACCACGTCCCGCCTCCAGCAATCGCAAAATGGCTTCGTCTTTTTCGGCGAGGTTTTTGGGGTTGAAGGTGGGAATGGAATCATAGGAGCGAGTGTAGTATTCGAGAGCCCGACGATCATCCTGCGGCACGACTTTTCCATTTTCGTACAGCCAACCGGCTTTGAAGGCAGCGTCTGGCTCTCGATCAGCAATTTCCAAATAAATCCGGTAGGCCTGCTCTTTCTCGGAATCGCTTCCCTTCTCCAGTTTTTGCGCTTCGGCGAGGCGCTTGGCCGTTGCAGGCGACCCGATGCCATTCCGCGACAGCATTTGTTCCATTGTCTCGGGGTCGCGTTCGAAGTGGTATCCTTTCGCGACGGCTTTGCGGCGCCATTCTTTGGCTTCATCAGGATTGGTCAAATATTTTGAGCCGTCGGGGCTCTCCAGGATTTCAACCAATCGCGCCATTCCTTTTACATCGCCGGCATCAGCCGCTTTCTTTGCCCATTTAAAAGCTTCAGCGTTGTCGCGTTTAATTACGCCGTACCAATACATATCCGAAAGTTCCACCATCGCCCCGGGGACGCCTTCTTTTGCGGCCGCTTCGAGGTTTTCAAAGGCTTCGGCGGGATTCCCATCCAATCGCAAGGCACTTCCAAGATAGAAGAAAGCAAACTCGTTTTTGGTTTCTGCGGCCTTGCGGAGGAGTTCCAATCCGCGTTTGCGATTATCGCCGCCTTGTCCCGGCTCGCCGAAGAAAAGCCAGATGCCCAGGTTTAACTGTGCGTTTGGGAAATCCTGCGCGACCGATTTTTCATACCATTTCAGGCCGGCTTCGGGCTGCCGCCTTTTATCAATCATTCCTTTCATGTAAGCGCTACCAAGGAAAAATTGAGCGGAGGCGTCGCCATTTTCCGCGGCGGACGTAACGGCTTCTACGGTTTGAGATCCCCATTTCGATACGAGCTGATCATACGGAACCATTTGGGCTTCCTGGGCGTTGGAAGGGATGAGCGCAAGGTATAATGACAGGATCAGGAAGTATTTCATTGGTGTTTGGCGCTCGAAGGATTTAGTGAAATTCCGTTTGTCCGCATGATTAATCCTGGCGGCAATGATAGGATCGGACCTGGTCCATTTGTTCTTCGATTTTGGATAGATTTATTCGCGGCGGCAGTCAGTTCTCCAAGGCTTAGCTTGCGATTGTGATCCGAGTCGTAACGGGCGATCCAAAAGCTTGGGCGTTCCGTAATATTTATTTCTTCGTAAGCTTTGGAATTCTGGTATTCGAGTTGCATCAGTTCGCTGAAATCCAATTCACCATCATGGTCTCGATCGAAGCGCGCGATAAAATCCTTAACGCGATCGTCCGATGCCTGCGCGCGAAGCGCTACAATCTCCGGGTCTCTTAAAAAAGCCATTCGTTCCTCAGGACTGAGCACGCCATTCTTATCGAGATCATATTTGGCGAGGAAGGCGCCGCTTGGCTCCTCGATGGACATACGACGAATTTCTTTGCGCGCGAATGCGCCGATCTCGCCGGATTCGCCGATCAACTTTTGGAGATATTCGGTTCGTTTCTGTCCTTCTCCGTTGGCGGGATCGAAGGTTAACGCCATCAGGAGCAGATGGACGGGAGCTTTATCAGGTTTGGATTCTGCGACCGCCGGAGTCAGGGCAAGGCGCGCCTTGGAAGGGTCTCTTTCCAATAGGTAATAGGTGGCCCTCTCCGTGAGGGACATTTGGGCAAGGCGCGCGCGGATTTCATCGGCCGAGAACTCAAGTGTATTCCACTCATTTTTGAAGGCGTTACGATCGCGCCGATTTAAACCTTCACCTCCTGCGACCCATAAGCTTCCGTTGCTCACAATGGATCGCGTTATATAACGTCCGACATAGGCGCGACTTGTCACTTTGGTGGTGGTGGCATCCAACAGTAAGGCGGAGCCATCGCTCATACAAATCGACAAAAGATTTCCTTCCATAGCGAAGCTCGCGATGGGCGCGCTGAGCCGGGTCCTGGGTCGCGTAGGAGACTGCGACGCCTGTTTTCGTCTCGCTTCGATTCGATTCACGATTGCTGTGAAAGTCTGTTCATCGGGCGGCGCTGATTCTTCGCAATCCCAGCGCTGAGCCTGCCCCGTTTTTGGATTATAACGAAACAGACCGTATTCTCCGCCACCCCAAAAATTTCCCTGATTGTCCGCAAATATTTGAGTGGTGTAAGGAAACGCGACTCTTGAATTTGAAACGCCAAGGCTGGCATTGGATGGAATAGCTTGAGTGAGCAGCCACTTTTTTGCTGTGCGGTCAAAGACCTCGAAGGGGCCGCGCGCCAGGCAAAGAAAACTTTCGTTCGCCGCCAGAATTGAACCGCCAGCCCATTGGGAACTCGGGACACTCGCTAATTGGGTTTCAGTAATTTCTCCCGAAACTGGATTGATTTGGGCAACGACGAAGTCAAATACCGCTTTCTCAGTGGAGCCGAGGACAAAGTAATCCTGATCTGTGGCGGCGGTATAGGTCATGTTGTGGGACCATGATACTGGACGCGAAAACTCTGGTTTTCCATTTACAACGTGAGCAAGGCGGTTGCTGGTTAGAAACCAGAATGAATCAAGTCCCGTGGTAACTTTCCAGCACAGTGGGATCCGAAGCTTGGAATTCACGTGACTTGAAGTCGCGGC